>JADMIO011409300.1_pt1 | contig 52736 bp, 42 predicted proteins | sample 8958161 | NCBI WGS metagenome assembly JADMIO01 (sample SAMN16585339, study PRJNA669376) | soil metagenome | isolation source: Crop rotation soil | place: USA: Cullars Rotation, Alabama | collected 2011 | reverse complement strand
GCGCCGATTCAGGCTCGTGCGCCCCCGACAGCAGCAACGACTCCGCTTGCGGCAACGGGAAACCGCCGCACTACTATCGGTGCATCTTTCCCCAAATGCCGCCGAGCGGCTGCGCCATTCTGAGCATCGGCAACGTGACGGACCTCTACTGCTGTCCGTAACGCGCGTTCAGCGCGCGTCGTCGCGCTGGTCCGATTGAATGGCGGTGATGGCGATGGTGTAGACGATGTCGTCGACCAGCGCGCCCCGCGACAGATCGTTGACCGGGCGGCGCAGGCCCTGGAGCATGGGGCCGATGCTGATGACGTGCGCGCTGCGTTGCACGGCCTTGTAGGTGGTGTTGCCGGTGTTGAGATCGGGAAAGATGAAGACCGTCGCCTTGCCGGCCACGGGGCTGTTCGGTGCTTTCGTCGCGGCGACGTCGGGAATGGCCGCGGCGTCGTATTGCAGCGGCCCATCGAGGGAAAGATCGGGCCGCAGCGTCCGGGCGATGCGCGTCGCTTGCCGCACCTTGTCCACGTCCGTGCCCGAGCCCGATTCGCCGGTCGAATAGCTGATCATCGCCACGCGCGGCGTGATGCCGAATCGCGCGGCGGAATCCGCGCTCTGCACGGCAATGTCGGCGAGCGTCTCGGCGTCGGGATCGGGGATGACGGCGCAATCGCCGTACACCACGACCTGCTCGGGCAAGCACATGAAGAACACCGACGAGACGGCCTTGGCCCCCGGGTGCGTTTTGACGATCTGAAGGGCGGGGCGGATGGTGTTGGCCGTCGAGTGCACCGCGCCCGACACCAGGCCGTCCACTTCGCCGAGGGCCAGCATCATCGTCCCCACCCACACGTTGTCCTCCAAAAATTCGGCGGCGTCGCGAGCAGTGAGGCCCTTGTGTTTGCGCATTTCGACCAACGGCGCGATGTATCGGGCTCGGACGGCCGCGGGGTCGACGACCTCGACGCTCGCCGGCAAGACGACTTCCTGCGCGCTCGCCACCCGCCGCACCTCGTCGGGATCTCCGAGCAGCACGCAGCGCGCGATGCCGCGCTCGGCGCAGATGGCGGCGGCTCGCACCGTGCGCGGCTCGTTGCCCTCGGGCAGAACGATGCGCTTGTTCAAGCTCCGCGCGAGGTCGGTCAGACGATAGCAAAATGCTGCTGGAGAGAGGCGCGCCTCGAGCGGCACCTGCGCGTGCTTGGCGATCCAGTCGGCGTCGATATGCTCGGCGATGAAGTCCATGCCGCGCTGCGCGCGATCGAGGTCGTCGATGGGAATCTCCGTGCTCATCTTGGCCAGGGCGGTCGCCGTTTCCCAGCTGTTGCTCGCCACGCGGAGCACGGGAAGCCCCGTGGCGAAGCCGGGGCGGCAGAGGTCGAGAACCTTGTCCGGGACCTGCAGATCGCCGGTGAGAATCAGCCCCGAGATGGGAATCTTGTTGGCGGCCGCGAGCGCCACCAGCACCACCACGTCGGCGCGATCGCCGGGCGTGATCAGGATCGAGCCGGCGCTGAGCGCATCGACCAGGTTGGGAATGGTGCGCGCGAGCAGCGTGATTTTGCGCACGCGCCTCAGCGCGATTTCACCTTCGTGAACCGTCTCGGCGACGAGATGCCGCGCGACGTCGATGGTCCGGCACGCCATGAGCTCGGGGTTTTCCGGCACGACGCCGATGAGGCGAAAGCCGGAGCGACCGAAGCGTTCTCCGGGTCGAGGCATCTGGGCCGGCAAGACGGGAACGCTGCGGCCGTCCGCGGCCGGTACGCGATTGATGATGCAGCCGATGACTCTCGACGCGCCGCCGTCGTAGCGGCTCGCCGTCAACTCGAGGCGGGATTCGAATTCTTCCAGCGACGCGTTGCCCAGGGCGCCGGCTACGATGACCTCGGCGCTCAACGCTCGCACCAGCTCTCGATTGAGCTCGGACTCCCCCGAGCTTTCTTCGGTGTCGACCAGTCCCTCGACGACGACCACGTCGGCGTCGGCGGCCGATTCGTGGAAACCACGCATCACCCGCTCGAGGAGGTCGTCGGTGCGCCGCGCGGAAATCAGCCGCTCGGCTTCGTCGAGAGGAATGGGCGTCGCCGGTTTGAGCGAGCTCGTCTTGCGGACGAAGTACGTCGATCGCTCGGGCCCGTGATCGTGGCCTGGGGATTGGCCGATGGGCTTGTAGAAGGCGACGCGGATGCCGCGATTGTCGAGAGCGCGGACGAGCCCCAGCGCCAAAGAAGTGAGCCCCACGCTGTTACCACTGGGGGCTATGAACAGGGTGTGCGCCATGTCTCAACTCGAGGGTACGTCGCGTTCGCCGGCGAGTCGCGCGGCCTCGCGAGCGATGACGAGCTCTTCGTTGGTGGGAATGACGAGGGCGAGGAGAGGGGAGCCTTCGCGCGTGATGCGCCCACCGGTGGCGGCGCCGTGCGTTCGGTTCAGCTCGGGATCGAGCTCGGCGCGCAGAACGCGCATCGCGGCGAGTGTGTCGGCGCGCACCGCGGCGGCGTGCTCGCCGATTCCCCCGGTGAAGACGAGCGCATCGACGCGCGCGAGGGATGCAGAGAGCCCGAGCAGTCCCTTGGCGAGGCGGTGAACGAAGATTTCGATGGCCAGCTTGGCGCGCGCGTCACCGCGCGCCGAGGCTTCGAGCAGCGTGCGCATGTCGTTGCTCTTGCCGGAGACGCCCAAAAGGCCGCTCTCGCGATTGAGCATATCGGTGACGTCGGCCAAGCTCTTGCCCGTCTTTTCGTGGACGAACTGGTGCAGGTTGGGATCGACGTCGCCCGAGCGCGTGCCCATCACCAATCCTTCGAGCGGCGTCAGCCCCATGGTCGTGTCGACACTGCGACCGCGCTGGATCGCGCAGGCGCTGCAGCCATTGCCGAGGTGAGCGGTGAGCAGCTCCAGCGCTTCGAGCGGTTTGCCGAGGCGCTTCGCGGCCTCGCCGGCGACATAGCGGTGGCTCGTGCCGTGGAAGCCGTAGCGGCGGATCTTGTGGCGCTCGTAGAGATCGTACGGAATCGCGTAGACGTAAGCCTTGGGAGGCAGCGTCTGGTGAAAGGCGGTGTCGAAGACGGCGACTTGCGTCACGCCGGCGAAGCGTTGCCGCGCCACTTCGATGCCGAGCAGATTGGCGGGATTGTGCAGCGGCGCGAGCTCGGAGCACGCTTCGATGGCGCGGACCTTGTCGTCGTCGAGCACCACGCTTTCGGCGAACGCTTCGCCGCCGTGCACGACGCGGTGTCCGACGGCCAAGAGCTTTTGCGGGCCGATCTCGGCGAGAATGCGATCGAGAGCGCCCGCGTGGCTCGCGCCCGACGGCAGATCGGTCACTCCGGAATCGGTGGTGAGTCGCGGTCCGCTCGCGTTCAGCCGTTCGGCCAGGCCGTGACGGAGAACCGTGCCCGACTTGGGCTCGATCAACGCGAATTTCAGCGACGAGCTGCCGCTGTTGATCACCAGGACGGGCGGGGGCGCCATGACGGTGGGCGATCCATACCATGGAGCCGCTCGAATCATCGGAACTGGCGGCGCGGCGGGCCGATAGGAGGGAATGCTACCGCTCTCTCTCCGCACACCCACACCCGACGGCTGCTTCGACAAGACTCCAGGCGAGCGCCGCGTGGACGTCCCATTTCTCCAGCTGGCCGAGGCGGAAAGGGAAAAATCCTCGGCCGTGGCGCCGCGGACCGGTACATACACCGACAACCCCAACGAGGTCGCGGTCCACACCACCAAGCCGGCGCCGAGCGACGTCATTGCCGCTCTCGGCTCGGCCTGGCCCGCGCTGAGCGACGAGGGCGCGCGCACGCTCGCGGCTCAATTCATGGCCGAGACGGGCGGCGGCCGGTATTGCTTCAACTGGAACCTCGGCAACGTCAAAGCAGGGCTCGACGAGCCGCACATGTACCTGCGGCACGTTTGGGAGGTGGACACGCCCGAGGGCGCCACATCGGCGGTGGCGCGATCGGGCGGCCTGGCGCATGTGGCGACGCACGAGGAGATCGCGCAGCATGGGTGGGCGTGCCCACCGGGCAAGGCAATTGTCGTGTTCGAGCCGCCCCATTCGGCTTGCCGGTTCAAGGCGTATGGCTCGCTCGAGGAGGGCATTCAGCATTGGGTCGCGTACCACCAGCGCGTCGCCGGGCGAGACGCGGCGTACCTCGATTTCCTCGACGCCGGCGATACGGTTGCGGTTGCCCATGCGCTCAAGCGTGCGCATGCGTACACGGCTGCCGAATCGGACTACGCACGGCTGCTGGCGGCGAAGAAGGCCTGGATCGATAGCTCGATCGGCGAACCCGTTCTCGCGGCGAGAACCCGTGGTACGCCATCGACATGAAACGCCTTTGCGGCCGGGACGCTTTGCATTGTATCTACATCAGTATATACTTCGTACATGAAAGCGGCGCGTGCCAAGCTCTTCAAGAACGGTGGTAGCCAGGCCGTGCGGCTTCCGCGGGATTGTCGATTCCCCCACGGCGCAAACGAAGTCGTCGTGAAGCGTATCGGGCGTCGTGTCGTTCTCGAACCAGTGGACGAGTTTCCCCACGAGTTTCTCAAATCGCTCGGCTCACTATCGGGCGAGCTCCCCAGGCCGAGGCACGTGCCGATCACCAAGCTCCGCGACCCTTTCGCATGACGCTGTTCATGCTCGATACCGACACGGTCAGCTTCGCCCTGCGGGGAGTGGGTGCCGTCGCCGCACGCTTGGCCGAGCGAAAACCGTCGGAGCTGTGCATGAGCGCCATCACGCTTGCCGAGCTCCGATTCGGAGCTGCCAAGCGAGCATCGCGCAAGATCCGTCGGGCTGTCGATGCCTTTGTCACCGGGGTGGATGTCCTTCCGTTCGACGATGCGGCGGCAGAGCGCTTCGGTGCCGTCGCTGCCGCCCTGTCCGGCCGCGGTGAACCCATCGGCCAAATGGATACGTTGATCGCAGCTCACGCGCTCTCCGTCGGCGCAACGTTGATCACGAACAACGAGCGCCACTTCATGAAAGTCAGCGGGCTGGTGATCCAGAGCTGGGCATAGGCAGCTTACGAAAGGTTTGATGTCGAGAAACCACGTTCGGCTCCGACCACCTGGTAAACCCCCTAAAAAGGAGTCCCCATGAGCAAGCTCATCGTCACCGAATGGATGTCCCTCGACGGCGTCGCCCAGTCGCCCGCTTACCCCGACGAGGACCCGAGCGGCGGCTTCCGCCACGGCGGCTGGCACCTCCCGTACTTCGACGACCTCTCCATGAAGTGGGTACTGGAAAACGTGACCGGCGCGGCCGCCTACCTCCTCGGTCGCCGGACGTACGAGGTGTTCGCCGCCCACTGGCCCAACGCCAAGCCGGAAGAACGACCCTTGGCCGAGCCTCTCAATCAAAGGCCCAAATATGTGGCATCCAGAACGCTGACCGAGGCGCTCACCTGGCAAAACTCGACGCTGCTCCGGGGCGACGTCGCCGCCGCGGTCGGCGCGTTGAAACGGGAGACGAGCGGCGATCTGCTCGTCATCGGAAGCACCGAGCTCTTGCATACTTTGCTCGAGCACGACTTGGTCGACGAGCTTCGCCTGATGATCGACCCCATCGTGCTCGGTGGCGGCAAGCGCGTCTTCCGCGACGATGGCACGCTGCGCCGGCTCCGCGTTACGCAGAGCCAAATCACGTCCACCGGAGCCATGCTCGTTACGTACGCGCTGCCGGTCAAATAGCTCACCTTGGTCGTCCCCGGTCTCGGTCGGGCCGTTCTTGTGTCATCTGCGTGGACCGCAAATGCATCGGGGCCGATCTCGTCGCGCGCCGGAAAGACTGAGCGCCGCCTCGGGAAGAGGTTCTGAAATGACCACGTGTGGACATGGTGCGTACTCCGGAGCAATGACTTGTTCGACGAGTTTCGGCCCGAATTGCGCGAGGTTCATAACCGTGTTATTAACAAAATGATGACGAAGCGTCTCCAAGCCGTCGGAAACAGCTCGGGAATCATCATCGATAAGCCTATTCTCGAGCTGCTTCGGATCACGTCGGAGACTGAGCTGGACATTTCGACCGACGGAGAGCGCCTCATCGTTACACCGATCCGATCGGATGACGGTCGCAAGCGGAAGCTCGCCCGAGCGCAGGAACGTACGCTGAAGACACACGAGCGGACCTTCCGCAAGCTTGCGAAGTGACCGAGCTGGACGAGACACTCTTTCTTGCCGTGGATGAAGTCATCGAACTCCACGATGACCAGCTGCGTCTGTTCGGAGGCGCGTCAGGTATTCGCGATCGGAATGCCCGTGAATCCGCAATCGCCACCCCTGCTTCGACGTTCGATGGGGTATTCCTTCACGATGACGTCTTCCACATGGCGGCGGCATATGCCTTTCATATTGCCGAAAATCAGCCCTTCGTGGACGGGAACAAGCGCACCGCGCTCAACGCAGCACTCGTTATTTTGGATATCAACGGTTGGATCGCCTCCGATCCTGAGATGCGCCTCTACGACGCGATGATCTCCCTTTCGGTACGCTCTCTCGACGAGCGTGGATTGGCTGACCTGCTTCGCAGCCTCGCACATCGCGATTCTGGGTAGACGTTACCGACGGTTGGCCCAAAGGAATTGCAGCCGACGAGCTTCGTCGGAGTCGCGGTCAAATTTGCGCCGCGGGCCCCGTCTCGACCGGGAACCCCGCGTCGCGCCACGCGCGCATCCCGCCGTCGATCGCCACCGCCCGCTGGAAACCCATCTCCCGCAGCGTGGCCGCCGCGAGCGTCGAGATTTGCCCGATCTCGCAGTACACCACGATGCGCCGCGTCGGATCGGGGAGCTCCTTGTTGACCCGCAGCTCGAGCTGGCCGCGCGGGATGAGGCGCGCGCCGGGGACGTGACCGCTTTCGAACGCTTCGCGCTCGCGCACGTCGAGCACGATGATGTCCCCGTCCGCGCGTTCCGAGCGCGCGCGCAGCTCGTCGAGCGACATGAAGGGAACCTTGGCCGCGGCTTCGGCGAGAAGCTGCGCCACCGTCTTGCCGCCGCTCATGTTGGTGCGAAGGGCCTCGGTGATGTGCGTGGGCATGCCGAGGTTCAAGTTGTTCATCATGGCGACGAACTCGGCTTTGCCGCGCTTCTGCAGCCGAGGATTTTGCGCGATCTCGTCGCGCAGCGTGCTGTGCGAGCGGCCCTTGTAGTCGTGCGCGGGGAACACCAAAAGATCGGCGTCGAGCTTGAGCACGTGCTCGAAGAGGCTGTCATGAAGCGCCTCGGGGTCGCCCGTGGGAAGATCGGTGCGGCCCGTCCCGCCGATCAGGAGCGTGTCGCCGGTGAAGAGCCGATCGTCCACGCGCAGGCACATCGAGTCGCGCGTGTGACCGGGCGTGTGCAGCACGTAGAAGCGCAGCTTGCCCACGGCGATCATCTCGCCGTCCCCCATCCGCATGTCCACGAAGGGCGCGGGCGAATCTCGATGCATCACCACCGGCACGCCGAGCTGGCGCGCGAGCTCGCGCGTCGCCGAGAAATGATCGGCGTGGGTGTGCGTGTCGACCACATAGCGGATTCGCAGCGCCTCGCGCGCGGCGACGCCGAGATACCGATCGAGCAAACCGAGCTGCGGATCGATGATGGCGCCGCTGCGCGTCTCGGCGCAACCGACCAGGTACGACTGGCATCCGTTGGCGGCGATTTGCTCGAAGATCATGCGCACTCACGCATGCTCGAACGCCCTCGTTATGTCAAGCGCGGCCCCGGCCGTTCTCGTCCACGGCCTGGGCAACGGTCATTGTCGACCCAGCCGGCATGGCGAAGAAAGGCGACCCTCGCCACGTGGTACTCGCATCGCTCCGACCGGTCGTTGCGCTGATCACGGTACGCCCGCGGATTTGTGGCGTACGCAGATCATTGCAATTACGTCGAGCCTTTCGACACAATTTCGTCCGACGGCGCAGCGGTATGGCGGTTGCTCTTGTCCGCGCAGGAGGCGCAATGAAAATCAACAAGAGAACGCTATCGTTATTCGCGTCGATCGCCCTGCTGGGCGCGTGCACCGCATCCGTCGACCAGGGCGAATCCACCGACCGATCCCAGGAGAACGCGACCGCGACGACCGGCAACGGCGCCCCGAGCGGCCCTCACTTCAATCTCAACATCATCGGCGTTCCCCAGGGCAAGTCGATGAGCGGAGGATCGGGCAACGTCATTTTCGTCCCTGAAGTCGGATCGACCAAGATCACGCTCAGCGAGGGAGACTTCGCCGTGCTCGACAAGAACGGCACCGACGGGCAGGCCGCATTCCAGTTGCCCAACCCCGACCCCGATGGGGATGGTACGACGTCCTATTCCGTATTCGCTCGAGCTCTGGGCAAGCCCGGCGGCTCGTCGACGACGACCACGTGCGCCACGGATCCCACCACGGGCGAAGTGGTTTGTAGCCTCGAAAGCATGGTGCTCGTCCGCAGCAGCGGGAAGCAGTCGTTCAGCAACGTATCCAAGCAGCTGCTGTTCGTCTTCGCCGACGTCAATGGGGACGGCACCGTCGACCGCGTACCTCTGTTCGACAGCCGGCTCACGGACTTCTTTTGGCAATACGATAACAACGGTCTCAAGTTGGCGCAGCTTCGGTTCTACCCGGTTCCGACCACCGTCCAATAAGGCATTGCGCGGGAGCTCCTCGCCGGTCGAGCTCCCGCGTCCTGTTTTCGTTTTATCGGCTTAGCGAACGATGTAGACGCAGCGGCCGGCCGAACAGGGAACGCCGTTGCAGCAATCCGCTCCTGCCGTGCAAACTTGACCGTACTCGGCGCACGAGCCGCCCGCATCGGGCTGGATCGGATCGGGTGTCGATCCATCCGCAGCTCCCCCGTCGGAAGTCGGGCGATCGCCGCAAGTTCCCCGCGCGGAACCGGGGGTGGCAACGCACGGCAGTCCCGGGCAGCAGTCGGCCGACGTGCTGCAGGCCCCGCCCAGGTCGGCGCAGACGCCCCCGCACACGAAGGGGGCTACCCCGGCACCGGAGCCAAAAGGTTGGCGCCGCACGTTCCATTGCTGCAGACGAAGGTACAGCAATCTTGCGGGAGCGAGCAGGCACTTCCCGGTGCTTTGCACTCGTTGACGGAGCTCGCGCAGATCCCGTGAGCGACATCGCAGCTGGCGCTGCAGCAATCCGCATTTCCGCCGCACGATGCGCCGACCAGACGGCACGTCGCCCCATCGCCTGCGCCGGGGCCGACACTGCGGTCCGACGAGGCGTCGGTTTCGCTGGGCCCGCCCGTATCCGTTCTCCCGCTGCTGCCACAACCGAGAATTTGGCCGGCGCCGCAAAGCGCGACGAAGCCGAAGTAAGCCAATCGATTTCGAATCATGTTTCCCCTCATCCCAAGATGGTAACCGATTGCGAGCAATGGGTCGCATGGGTTCTTGCAAGCGTGGTCAATGAACAATCCACTGGTCAATCGAATGACCGTGCGCGTGCATCGGAGCGGGTGGCACATCTCGCGTGTTCGCTCGCCCGGCGCGAAGCGCACGCACCACTCGCACGCTGTCACGAATGGCTTCGATTCAAGGATCTTATTGAGTGACCGTTCCACTCCAGTCGTCGTGTCGATGTCGGCGTGGACGGACGTGAATCGCGCACGTCGCGCTGCTTCCTCAGGACGAATCGGCAACCTTATGCATTGGAGTTCAACATGAATTCGAATTGGTGGAAGCTTTCTTCGATTGCGCTCGCCTTCACCGCCGTGCACTGCAGCGGCAGCGATGCGGTGTCGATGGGCAGCGGTGGGAGCGCAACGACGAGTGGTACTGGTGGGTCCGTCGAGGCGGGGAGTGGAAGCGGCGGCTCGGTGGGCACGGGAGGCGGCAACGTCGGGGGAAATGCTTCCGGTGGCGCACCGGGATCGGGCGGAGCCGCCGGCGGCAGCGCCGGCGCGGCGGGGACGAGCGAGGCGGGCGTTGGTGATAGCGCCACGGACGCGCCCACGTGCCCGGCTTCCATGCCCACCGGGGGAGATACCTGCACCGGAGCGGATACCTGCTTCTACACCGATGGCGTTTGCCGCTGCCGCGCATCCAACAACGCGCGGCAATGGATCTGCGCCACCATGCCCGAAGCCTCTTCGAACGCGAATTGTCCAATCGACGCGCCCGCGCCGGGCAGCAGCTGTGCGGAGACGGGCGGAGGCACGATCTGCCGATATTCGACTGATGCCGGCCGCACGATGCGGTGTTTTTGCACCAACATGGCGGGAGACACGTGGGCCTGTAACTGAGGAGAGCCCGCCGGGCCGCAGGACGGACATCGTTACGGCACGAACAGGGCGGCGAGAATGCAAGAGTCCGAACGAATCTGCCGTAGAGCAACAGAGGCCCCCCTCGGGAGGGTTGTTGCGTTCTCTCTGCCCGCGTCCGTGTGGGCGCTCCGTCCATGATGGCCGTCCAACGAATCAACCGACCCAGACAGACCCAAGTCGTAGGGCGTTATGTACTCTATGATGCGATCGCGTCGGGCGGCATGGCGACGGTCCATCTGGCGCGGCTCGTGGGCCCGGTGGGTTTCTCGCGTACGGTCGCCATCAAGCGCTTACATCACCACTTCGCGACCGACCCCGAGTTCGTTTCGATGTTTCTCGACGAAGCCCGCCTGGCGGCGCGCATCCGTCATCCCAACGTCGTGCAGACGCTCGACGTGGTCGCCCAGGACGGCGATCTCTTTCTGGTCATGGACTTCGTGCAGGGGGAATCGCTCGCCCGTTTGATGAGGGTGACCAACGCGCGAAAAGAGCGCATTCCTCCCAAGATCGCCGCGACGGTGATCGCCGGCGCGCTCTATGGCCTTCACGCTGCTCACGAAGCCAAAAGCGAGCGCGGCGAGCCCCTCGGGATCGTCCATCGTGACGTCTCCCCGCAAAACGTCTTGGTGGGTTCCGACGGGATTTCCCGCGTGCTCGATTTCGGCGTCGCCAAAGCCATCGGCCGCGTGCAACAAACGCAGGCCGGGCAGGTCAAAGGAAAGCTGGCCTACATGGCGCCCGAGCAGTTGGAGGGCGTCGTGTCGCGCACGTCCGACATCTACGCCATCTCCGTCGTTCTTTGGGAAATCCTCACCGGCCAGCGGCTCTTTGCGGCCGACGATGCGGGCGCCCAGCTCTTGAAGCTGATGGAGCGCCGAGTCGAGCTGCCCAGCCGTCTCGTGCCGGAGCTCGGCCCGGAGGTGGATGCGCTGGTCATGCGCGGCCTCGAGCTCGAGCCGAGTAAGCGTTATGCAACGGCGCGCGAGATGGCGCGATCCGTCGAGCAGCTCTTCGGCACCGTCCCGCCGGTCGAAGTCGGCGAGTGGGTCGAATCTTTGGCGACGGACACGCTCGCCGATCGAATGCAGCGCATTGCCGAGATCGAGAGCGCATCCAGCCATGTCGTGATTGGGCCCGATGCGCCGGGGGTAGGGTCGATCCCCGTCGATGAAGGGCCACCGATTGGCGAAGAAACGCTGCCCGGCGATGCGGCTGGAGCAGCGATTCGAACGGGCGATGAACGATCCGACGCCGTCCGCGGCGAAAAGCGTCGAGAATCGCGTTTGACACTCTCGCAATCGCCCCGATGGCAGCAAAGCAGGCTGCGCAACCGGACCGGTGGTTTCGTGGCCGGGCTGGCCCTCGCCGCGGTCTTGGCCGTAATCGGAGTTGCCGTCGTTCACTTCCGCGGTGGCGCGGCACCCGCAGGTGGCGCGTCCGAAACCGCTACCGGCTCGGCAACGAGCAAACAAGGTGAGCCGGTCCATGCTCCGCCCACTCGTGCGGAAACTCCCTCTACCCGATCTTCGGTTGAACCCCTCGCCGGGGCGGCAAAACCCGTCGCCGAGGAGCTTCCTGCCGGCGCTGCCCGTGGCAATCCGGCGGCCACGGGTGCATCCGTATCGACTGCTGCCGCCATTCCGCTTGCCGCTGCGACGCCTCCGCGCTCGCTGCCTCGTTCGATGACTCAATCGAACGGAGCTCCCAAGCAGGCGGCGACGGCTACCAAGCCTTCATCCAAAGGTGCCTCGGATTGTTCGGTGCCGTTCACCGTCGATGGCGAAGGGATTCGCCACGCCAAGCCGGAATGCATGTGATGCGGAACGAGCTGCTTCGGGTAGGATGGGCGACACTCGCGCTGGCCGGCCTGTCGTACGTCGGCTCCGCGCGCGCCGACGCGCGGGAATGCGCCGGCTCGTACGAGCAAGCGCAGAAGCTGCGCCGCGCCGAGAAGTTCGGCGCCGCCAGGCAGCAACTGCTCCTTTGCGTACAGCCGAGCTGCCCCAAGTTCATGGTGAACGATTGTTCGCAATGGCTCGGTGAAGTCGAGCAAGCCCTTTCCTCGGTCGTCTTGAGCGCGCGCGACGGTCTTGGGCACGACGTCACCAACGTTCGCGTTCTTCTCGACGGCTCGCCCTTCGCCGAATCACTCGACGGGCGGGCGATCCAGCTCGATTCCGGCATCCACACGTTTCGATTCGAGCTCGAACAGAGAGCTCCGGTCGAGCAGCAATTCGTGATTCGTCAAGGCGAGCGAAATCGGCTCATCGCGGTGCAGTTCCAGCCGACGGTCGAGGAAGCAAAGACGATGTCCTCCACCGGGACCAGTGCCGCCGCCTCCGGGTCCGACCTCACCGTCGACGCCCGAGGCCCGGACACGCGCCGCTATATCGGTTATGGCCTGGAAGGGCTGGGGGCGCTGGGCGTCGGCGCCTTCGTGTTCTTCGGGTTGAGCGGGCGCGCCGATCGCGATCGATTGCAGCGCGACTGCGCTCCGGGGTGCGCGCAAACCGACGTGGATGCAGCCAAGCAGAAGCTCGTCATCGGAGACATCTCGCTCGCGCTCGGCCTCGCTTCGGCTGGCATCGGCACCTACCTGCTCTTGTCCGGCTCGTCGCCCTCCAGCACGAAAGTCGGGATTCGCCCGAGCGCGACCGGCGCCGTCGCCGAGGTTTCGGGAAGCTTTCAATGAAACGAGCTCGCCTGCTCTGGACCGCGCTCGGAGCAGCCTTGCTGGCGCAAGGGTGCTCGGTGCTCACGTCCTTCGACGGCCTGACCGGTGGGACCAAGGCCTCGCCCGACGGAGGAATGGGCCGAGACGCCTCGGCTTCCGACGTCGGCGTCGAAACCGGTCCGCCGGCGAGTTGTTTCGACATGATCCAGAATGGCACGGAAACGGGCATCGATTGCGGCGGCAACGTCTGTCCGCATTGCGCCCCCGGCCAAGGTTGCCAGTCCCAGATCGATTGCGTCGAAAAGGTCTGCACGAACGGCACGTGCATGACCCCTGTCTGCTCCGATGGCGTGAAGAACGGGGACGAAGCCGACGTCGACTGCGGCGGCAGCTGTACGGCTCGCTGCGCCGGCGGAAAAGATTGCAAGACAGGGCACGATTGCGTGGAAGGCGTTTGCACGGCGGGAAAGTGTCAGCCCGCGAGCTGTGCCGACGGCGTGAAGAACAGCGGTGAGACGGACCTCGATTGCGGCGGCAGCTGCGCCGCGTGTGCCGTCGGCCGAGCCTGCGACGCCGGTCGAGACTGCCTTTCCGGGGTCTGTGCCCCAGGCGGCGCCACGGCCGATTCCGGCGTGACGGCGCAAGGCGGGATCGATGGCGGTACCGGTAAGGTTTGTCAGGCCCCCACTTGCTCGGACGTCGTGAAGAACGGCGACGAATCCGACATCGACTGCGGCGGCGCGTGCCACGCCTGCCAAGTCGGCGCCCAATGCAGCATCGCGACCGACTGCATCTCCCAAATCTGCAGCAATGGCCAATGCCAGCCTGCTCAATGCAACGACGCCGTCAAGGGACCGGCCGAGACCGACGTCGATTGCGGCGGCGCTTGCCCGGCGTGCGCGCAAACGAAGGCGTGCACGGTAGCGCAGGACTGCGCGAGCTTGTCGTGCGTCAACACGACCTGCGTCGCCGCAACGTGCAGCGACGGCATGAAAACGGGGACCGAATCCGACGTCGATTGCGGCGGCGCCGATTGCGCGCCGTGCTCGCCGGGATCCGCGTGCATGGTCGGGGCCGATTGCACCAGCAAGAGCTGCGTCCAGCACGTCTGCGCCACGGCGACGTGTCTCGATCAAGTACAGAACCAGGGCGAAACGGACGTCGACTGCGGCGGCGCCAATTGCGGCAAATGCGTCACCGGTAAGGCGTGTACCGGCGGCAATGATTGCCAAAGCGGCGTCTGTACCGGGGGTACTTGCCGCGCTCCCACCTGCAGCGACGGCGTGACCAATGGAATCGAAACCGACGTCGACTGCGGCGGCGGTACGTGTCCGTCCTGTCCCAGCCGCGCCGGTTGCCGACTCCCCACCGATTGCGCCAACGGCGTGTGCACGGCCGCCTTCTGCCAGCCCGCCGCGTGCGTCAATGCCATCAAAGATGCGACGGAAACCGACGTGGACTGCGGCGGACCGTGCGTCGCCTGCGCCGACGGCAAGGGCTGTGGTGTGGCCGGGGATTGTCAGAGTCGGTCATGCGTGAACGGCGCATGCGCGACCGCGAGTTGCTCGGACCTCATCAAGAACGGCAGCGAATCCGACGTGGATTGCGGCGGCGGCAACTGCGCGCCGTGCTCCGCGGGGGGCAAATGCGGGGCGGCTTCCGACTGCGCCAGCCGCATTTGCACCAGCGCCGCATGTGGCGCCTCGTCGTGCAGCGACTCGGTGAAGAACGGCAGCGAATCGGACGTCGACTGCGGAGGCAGTTGCGGTGCGACTTGCGCCGCCAGCAAGAGCTGCGGTCTGCCGTCCGATTGCGTGAGCGGCGTCTGCGTCGGCTCGCGCTGCCAGGCTCCGAGCTGCACGGACGGCGTGAGAAACGGCGACGAGACCGCGGCCGATTGCGGCGGAGCGAGCATGGCGTGCCCGCGCTGCGACGCCAATCGGGCGTGCACGGCGGGCTCCGACTGCCGAAGCGGCGTGTGCACCGGCGGGGCCTGCGCGGCCTCCACCTGCAGCGACGGCGTGAAGAACCAGACGGAAACGGACATCGACTGTGGATCCTCTTGTCCGAAGTGCGCCGTCGACCAAACCTGCGGTGGCCCTGCCGACTGTGCCACCGGCGTCTGCGCCGGTAGTCCCCACGTCTGCCAGTTGCCGAGCTGCGGCGACGGCGTCACCAATGGCAGCGAGACCGACGTGGACTGCGGTGGCAGCAGCTGCGCAAAATGCCTCAACGGCGCGGGATGCATCGGCTCGGGCGACTGCCAGAGCGGCGTTTGCCTCGGCGCCATCTGCCAATCGCAAAGCTGTTCGGACCAGGTGAAGAATGGCTCCGAGACGGACGTCGACTGCGGCGGCGGGCTCTGCGCGCGCTGCGCGAGCGGCAAGGTCTGCGGCGCCTCGACGGATTGTCAGAGCGGAGTATGTGCCAGCGGGGCTTGCTCGGCGGCGACGTGCACCGACGGGGTGAAGAACGGATCGGAGAGCGACGCCGACTGCGGCGGAGGCTGCGCTCGCTGTGCCGACGGCAGAACGTGCGGCTCGGGAAGCGATTGCGCCAGCGGGGTCTGCAACGTCACCTGTCAGAGCGGTTCCTGCTCCGACGGCGTGAAGAACGGGAGCGAAACCGACGTCGATTGCGGTGGCGGCTGCGCCAACAAATGCGCCGTGGGGAAGGCGTGCTCGGGCAACGCCGATTGTAGCTCGCAGCTCTGCTCCGGCGGCGTCTGCCAGGGCGGCGCCTCGTGCACCAACAGCGTCAAAGACGGATCGGAAACCGACGTCGATTGCGGCGGAAGCTGTGCCCCGTGCACTGCCGGCCGAACGTGCAACGGCGGCACCGACTGCGTGACGCTCGTTTGCACCGGGTCCACTTGCCGCGCCGCGAGCTGCACCGACGGAGTCAAGAACGGCGGCGAGTCCGACGCAGACTGCGGCGGCACGGGTACCGCGTGCACGCGCTGCGCGAGCGGCCGTACCTGCACCGCCGGTACCGACTGCGCCAGCGGCGTTTGTACGGGTGGGACCTGCCAGGGCGCGACGTGCGCCGACCAGCTCAAAAACGGATCGGAAACCGACGTGGACTGCGGCGGTAGCACGACTTGCGTCCGCTGCCCCACCGGTCAAATGTGCGCGACTGGCAGCGACTGCGCGTCCAGCGTGTGCGTCGGCGGCGCGTGTCTGGCCCCGAGCTGCGGCGACGGCGTTCGCAACGGCGGCGAGACCGACACGGACTGCGGCGGCAGCACCACTTGTGCCCGCTGCGGGACGTCGAAGTCTTGCTCGGCCGGGAGCGACTGCGCCAGCGCCATCTGCGCGGGTTCGATTTGCCAATCGGGAAGCTGTAGCGACGGCGTGAAGAACCAGAGCGAGACCGACATCGACTGCGGTGGAACCTGCGCGGCGCAGACGAAGTGCGCCACCGGGCAGACGTGCAACGTCGCCGGCGACTGCGCGAGCGGCGTGTGCACCGGCGGCCGCTGCCAGGCGCCCACCTGCTCCGACTCGGTGAAAAACGGCAGCGAGACCGACGTGGACTGCGGCGGTACCAGCTGTTCCAAGTGCGCCAACGGCGCGGCTTGCGGTTCGGGCTCGGACTGCACCAGCACCGTGTGCACCGGCGGCATCTGCCAGGCGGCCACTTGCACGGACGGCGTGCGGAACCAGAACGAGACCGCGATCGACTGCGGCGGCGTGTGCGGCAACTCCTGCAACGACGGGCAGTCGTGCCTGTCCGGAGCCGACTGCAAGAGCGGCGTCTGCAGCGGCGGCGTCTGCGTCTCCTGCGGCGTCCAAGTCCAATATCAGGACGGGAACAGCAAGACGACCACCAAGACGCTCAATTCGGATTTCCGCCTGGTCAGCGACGGATCGTTCTCCGTTCCGTTGAACGAGCTCAAGATCCGATGGTGGTACACGATCGACGGTCCGAACGAGGCCGAGATCGACGCGTGTAGCTATGTTCACGCGATTTCATCCTGCAGCGCAGTCACGACGCAGCACGTCCTCGTGACGCCGGCACGACCGAACGCGGATCATTACCTCGAGATCGGGTTTACCACCGCGCAGGCCGTCGCCACCGCCAGTTCTCCGGACGACCTCGGGATCTCCTTTCACTCGGTGAACTTCATCACGTACGATCTCACCAACGATTACTCTTGGCAGGCGAGCGGTGGACACGGTGCGTACGTCAACTTCGACCACGTGACGCTCTACCGCAACGGGGCGCTCATCGGGGGCGTGGAACCCTGACGAATTCGCGGGGATGAACCAATCAAGTGGTCGATGGAGTGACCACCCTGGCACCTGCATTGGCCCGCGCCCCCTGCGCGTCCTCGAACCGCCGGCAAGTTATTGTTGCAACGGCTCGAGGACGCTCATCGACTCTCGCGGGACGAGGATCTTAGGTCAGTGCTTGCCGCCGTCGTGCATGCCGGCCAGGCAGGAACGCGCCGCCTCGGCGCAGCTGGACGGGGGCGTTGCCGTGCCCAGGCAGCTCTGCAATTGGTCCACGCACGTCAGGGCGCCAGGTCCACCGTCGTGATCGACCCTAGGATCCTGGCCGTGCGCCGCTGCGTCGGGCAGCGACGGCCGACCGCCATCGCGCTTGTTTGATTCGGCGTCGCCTTCGTCTTCGCCTTGATCCTCGTCGTCCCCTGGATTGTCGCCGTGGGCGCGCGCGTCCGGCGCGACATGTTCAGCGGGATGGCCAGCGTCGGGGCCACCGTGCATCGAAGGCGATCCGCCGGCGTCCGGTATCAGGGCCGCCAAGCACGCGCGAAGATCGTCCTCGCAATTCGTTGCGCTTCCGTCGGCAACGCAGGCGCGATGCGCTGCCTGGCAGCTCTGAACGGCGCGCAACGCGTCGTCAATGCTTTGATCGCTGATTTGCTCGGACGAGCCGTCGGTCGGCTGCGTGCAGCCCTGTCCACCGCCTGCAAGCCACAGCATGCCCAACGCGAACGTCGAAAAGCCACTCCATCGCACGATCCCGAACGACGTCGTGGAAAACCAAGTGGAGCGATTACGCATGATGAATCTCCTCCGTCGGATGCGCCACGCGAGACTCGGGCGCCGCGGGGCCTAGAGCAAGGCGAGTGCCCACGACAGAGGGGACGAGCTCCGCGCCCATTCGGCGGGGTCGAGACGGTAATCGTCACGCGCGCGTTCAGCGCATTTTAAAACATACGACCGTGGCGCATGTTTTTATCGAAACCACTGGTCAGGCGAGCGGCCACCCAGCCATCGAACGGGCGCTACTTCCACTTGATGGAGCAGCCGATCGACGGATTTTGCTCCACGCTCGGCTTTTTGCCGAGCAAGAGCGCATCGACCGCGTCGCGCAGCTCGCGATGCTTCACCTTCGTCGCGTCGCGCGGAGAGTCGTCGAGCCGGCCGTGGTAGGCCAGCTTTCGCGACGCGTCGAAGAGGTACAAGTCGGGCGTGCACACCGCGTCGAAGGCGCGGGCGACCGATTGGTCTTCGTCGTAGAGATAGGGGAACGCATACCCGCGCTGCTCGGCGCGCTTCTTCATGTTGGCGAAGCTGTCGTCGGGATACGTGGTGGCGTCGTTGGGCGAGATGGCGACGAAGCGAAAGCCGCGGTCACGATAATCCTTTTCCAGCTCGATGAGTCGCCCCTCGATGGCCTGCGCGTAGGGGCAATGGTTGCAATAGAAAAACACGCCGAGCACCGGCACCTTGGCGAAGTCGTCGCGCGCGACGACGCCCCCGAGGGCCGCCGGAAGGCGAAAATCGGGACAAGAAGAACCGAGCGGGGTCTTGTTGCTTTCGAGCGCCATGCGGGGAACCTAGCGCCGGTGCCTGCGGGTGCCAAGACTTGGGTAAGTCTCCCGGCACGCCGGCCGTCCGCCGCAGCGGCGCTTTTGCCGCGATGAACGACTTGACGTCGGCCCTGGGAGAAGCCCCCACGGTGAGCTACCTGGCAATCGGGTGGTGGGCTCGAGGTCCAGCGAGGCGCGGCCAGGCTTGTCACCAGGGCGTTTCAACGCATACTGAGATCATCGTGGTTGGACAGTCTTCGGACAGTTTCCGCGAACACGGGCCGCATGCCGTCGGCCGCGCAGAAAGGGCCGCCCGCCCGGCTGCGGCGGAAAGCGCACAAGCGCGGGACGATGCGCCGCCGCCGTCGAGCGGAGGGCCGACGGCGCTCCGCGGGAGAGCGCTGAAGCGCGCGCTGGCCGCGATAGAAGACGAAAAAAAATCGGCGGAATCGTCGGGCGTCCGCGACCGAGCGCTCGAGGAGCCCGAGCCCGTCGAGCGAGGTGCTCAAGACGAGCCGCACGACGGGCCGCTCACCAAGCGTTCGCCGATGCCCTAGCCTCACCACCGGCTCCCCGCGCTTTCCCCAATCCGGGGGCATCCCCCAGGCCTTGCCCCCGGCGCGCAAAACGAATCGTCGCCGCTCACGGAGCGCGCTGCTCGGGGACGAAGGGATCGGAGCGCCTGGCCGGCGTGTGCCAAACCACGGTGCCGGGCGTCGCGTACCAGGATTCGAACGACGCCTCGTATTTTTTCTCGAGGACGCCGCGCCGGAGCTTGAGCGTCGGGGTCAAAAATCCCGCTTCGATGCTCCACGTGTCTCTGACGATGACCATTTTCGCCAGCCGCTCGTGTGGCTCGAGCGTCGCGTTGATGTCCGCGAGGATGGCTTCGAGGCGGGTGGAGACCTCGGCGAGGCCTAGAAGCTTGGCGGCATCCGAGAGCGTCACAAGGGCGATGGGTTGCGCCAGGCCCGGCCCGGTGACGCACGTGTGCTCGAGCAGCTCGCACGAACAAAACCGCAGCTCGATGGCCGCGGGAGCCACGTACTTGCCCTTGTCGGTTTTGAAGAGCTCTTTCACCCGGCCGACGATGCGCAGGCTCCCGTCCGCGTCGATTTGGCCGAGATCGCCGGTGTGCAGATAGCCGTCTTGCAGCGCTTCGGCGGTGCGCTCGGGATCTTTGAAATAGCCGAGCATCGTGCACGGGTTCTTGACCAAGAGCTCGCCGTTCGGTCCCTGCTTGGTCTCCACGCCGGGCCACGGTTGCCCGGTCGAGCCGAAGCGCACGTGGTCGGGTCGAGTGACGTGCGAATATCCGAAGTTCTCGGTGAGCCCGTAGGCCTCGAACAAAGTGAGCCCGAGCTTCCGATACCATTCGAGCAGCGACACCGGGACGGGCGCGGCGCCCGTCACCGCGATGCGGCAGCTCGCCAAGCCGAGGGCCCTTCGCACTTTTCGGCGCGTGATGCCGGCCACGATGGGAATGCGCAGAAGCCGATCGAGCTTGGCTTCGGGAACTCGCTCGAAAACCTTTTCCTGGAACTTTCTCCAGATGCGCGGGACGCCGAGAAACACGGTCGGCTGGATCGCGCGCAGGTCGTCGGCAAACGTCGCCAGCGAATCGGCGAAGGCGACGGTGCCGCCGCAGTAAAGGCTCATGGTCTCGACCACCAGCCGTTCGGCGACGTGCGCCAGCGGGAGGTAGGAAAAAAAGCGGTCGGCCGCCGTCACGCGGAACGTGCGTAAGATCTCGTTGCCGGCCACGCGAAACGGCTCGAAAGGGTGGATGACGCCCTTGGGGACGCCGGTGGTCCCCGAAGTGTAGACGATGGTCGCGATCTCGCCGGGGCTTCTCGTTGGACTTGCCGCGAGAGGCGCGATGCTCTCGATGATGCGGTCCCAGCGCGGGAATTCGGGCGGCGAGAGGTAAGGAAACGAAACGCAGGGCAGCCCGGCGGGAACGCCGTGGCGCAGCGAGCTCCAATCGTCGAGCTTTCCCACGAACAGGAGGCGCGATTCGCTGTGCTCGAGGATGTGCTGCAGGTGCGCGGCCGAGAGCGTCGGATAAAGCGGAATCGAGGCGTGCCCCGCCATCCAGATCGCCAGGTCGCACATCAGCCAATGCGCGCAGTTTTTCGACAGGATGGCGATGTGGCTGCCGCGCGGCAAACCGAGCGATTGCAGATAGGCGGCCATGCGCCTGACCTCGTTCATGGTCTCTTTCCACGAGAAATCGCGGAATCGGCCGGCGAGCGGCTGGCGCAGATAGACTTCGTCCGGCCGCTCTTTTTCCCAACGATAGACGGCTTCGAGCGGAAGAGGTTCGCGGCTGAGCTCGATCATGGCAGGAGACGCGGAGACGGACCGATAGGAACAGGCATTCGGGCACCCCGCAATGCTCTTTTTCTTGTGCCTGCGCGATGAACGCAGAGGAGACCAAAGACCATGGGGGCGCTGCCGTCCTCGGCGCCATCTAAGTGGGCGCGCATTCGACGCCGCCGACCCGTGCGCTTGCTTTCTCGCCCGATCGTTCCAGCTTGTCGGGCGATGACGGTTCTGTCCATCCTCGACCTCGCGCCTATCGTCCAAGGTGGTGACGCCGCCCAGTCGTTTCGCAACACGCTCGATCTCGCGCGGCACGCCGAGCGGTGGGGGTACCGGCGCTTTTGGCTCGCCGAGCATCACGGGATGCCCGGCGTCGCCAGCGCGGCGACGGCGGTGATCATCGCCCACGTGGCTGCAGGGACCGAAACAATCCGGGTGGGCGCGGGAGGCATCATGTTGCCGAACCACGCGCCGCTCGTGATTGCCGAGCAGTTCGGCACGCTCGAATCCTTGCATCCGGGGCGCATCGACCTCGGGCTTGGCCGCGCGCCCGGCACCGACGCGCTCACTTCGCGAGCGTTGCGGCGTAACCTGGCCGTCAGCTCGGAAGAGTTCCCCGACGACGTGCTCGAGTTGCTCGAATATTTCTCCAAGGATTCGAAGCGCCGGGTTCGAGCCGTGCCTGGCGCAGGGCTCGAAGTTCCCATCTGGATCCTCGGGTCGAGCCTTTTCGGCGCGGAGCTCGCTGCCACCTTGGGCCTGCCCTATGCGTTCGCGTCACATTTCGCCCCCGGCCAGATGGAGGAGGCGATCGAGGTTTATCGCTCGCGCTTCCGCCCGTCGGCACGATTGGATCGCTCCTACCTCATGCTCGGGTTCAACGTCTTTGCCGCCGACACCGAGGAGGAAGCGCATCTCATCGCGACGTCGGTTGCCCAGGCGTTCGTCAATCTGCGCAGCGGCAGGCCATCGGCGCTTCCGCCGCCGCTGCCGGGCTATTTCGAGCAACTCGGCGAATTCGAGCGGGGGCTTTTGCAAGGCATTCTCTCGTGCAGCGCCATCGGCACGCCGGCGGGTGTCGGCGACGAGATCGCCGCCTTCGCCGAACGGACGGGGGCCGACGAGCTCATGATCTCGTCGATGATCTACGATCACGGCGCGCGGCTGCGCTCGTACGAGATCGCGGCCGACGCCATGTCCATCGACCTTTCACGCAAATGAGCTGTTTGAGCTCGGCCACGATCTCGAACAGATCGCTCTGCTGCTCCCTGGTCGATGGTCTTGTAAGCCTTGGGCGCCTCGTCGAGGATCCTGCGATTTTTGCGGCACTCGACCCGTTGTAGCCCGATCCGTTCGACCGGTAGATGCTCGGGCAAGCCCGCACGGCCATGCAGTCTGCGCCCTTGCCAGGCTCACGTTCGCGCGCCAGGTTCCTCCGCGTCCGCGATCCGCTCAGCCAACGCTGGCGAACAATGAGGTTGGCGATCTCGGCGAACGCGAGCTGTACCTGAGCGGCGTCGACCCCCGCTCGCTCTTGTTCTGAGCTCGTAGATGCCCTCGCACCCTCTCGAGCTCGAGCGTCACGAGCTAGTAGCCATCTTGGGAGCTTCCAAGCGCTTTCGTCTTGCGGCGTCAACGAAGGGTCGATGCGGGGTACGACAGCCGTTTATGAGAGCGATCACGACAAAGCTAAAACGGGGTTGCAATGAAATTATAGCCGAGTAAAACTCCCACCCGAACATTGCCACTCGAAACCACTTCTTTCAGTGCTCGTGAGCGTTTCTCCATGGAGCCTGTTGCTAGAAATTCCGGAGAACTTGCCCAGCATGAGAAGAGATTGGACAAATACCTCATCGTTCGTGCGATAGGCAAGGCTGGCATGGCCCAAGTGTACGAGGCTCGGCACGAAGGCCTTGGCGCTCCCGTTGCCGTCAAAGTCCTCCGCCCTGGCATCGTTTCTCAATCGGGGGCTGTTGATCGCTTCTTGCGGGAAGCCAGGGCGGCGGCGCAGACTCGCCATCCAAACGTAGTAGCCGTATTCGATATCGGTGTCGAAGAGGGCACACCTTTTATCGTGATGCAATTCCTGGACGGCGCCGATCTGGCGACACTTCTTGCCAATAGAGGACCACTCCCTGCTTTGCCTCTCGGTGGAGCTGTTCCTGCCGATTATCTCGGCAATATCCGAGGCGCATAGGATGGGCAACATCCACCGTGATTTGAAGCCCAGCAATGTGATGTTGACATCGCGACCGCCCGCGGGCGTGCATCCTTTTGTGCTTGATTTCGGTATTTCGAAGAATGCTGCAGCCGAGGATCCGGGGACACTGACCGCATCCGAACAGCTCCTGGGCATCGTGCACTATATGGCGCCGGAGCTCACGCGCGGCGCCAAGCAGGCGACGGCCCAGAGCGATGTATACGCGCTCGGGGTCATGCTTTACGAGTGTGCCACCGGAGTCCGACCATTCTCCGGCTCGACCCCATACGAACTGATGCATGCCGTCGTTACGGCTCCGGTGATTCCGTCGAGGCGCCTCCTGCCTGCGCTTCCGGCGGACTTCGATGCCGTCGTGCTACGCGCCATGGCGCGAGACCCCGCCAAGCGCTTTCGTTCTGCTCACGCTCTCGGTAGTGCGCTGTTGTCACTCGCGGACGGGCGCATTTGGCACGTTTGGGGGCGAGCCTTCCTGGGGCAATCGGAAGACCGCGACCTTTGGTTGACCGAGCCAACGACATCCAACGAGCTGGCAGCCCCCAGTCGTCTCGCCCCCAAAGTGCAGCAGAAGATCGGAGCATCGTGGCCTCTGTTAGGCCGGAATCGGGCACCCATCATAGACTGACTCATAGGATTCCTCATCCTGCACCTTGCCATCCGCATTGCGGCTACGTATCGGTTTCAACGTTAAATGAGGGGCGCAATCTCACATGAAAAGTTTGGCTCGGTCGACCTCGCAACGTACGGATGCGTGCTTCCCTTCACCAACAATACAGGTTGCACGGCCGGCCCATTCATCGATTGCGCCTCGCTATGAGGTCCCGTGGCGTCGATCGTTCTGCATTGTTTGGCTGCTATCGCTCATTGCGGGTTGTTTCAGCCTCAAGGGCGACGACCTTCCGGTAAGCGATTCTACGAAAAGTTCGCCGGATCGCGCGGATGGCATGCGTGAGGCGGGGGATGCTGCTCCTCCGGTCGATGGCGACGTCGATGGCATGAAAAACTTACCCGAGTCGAGTCCCGACGCCGCAATCCTTTTCGACGCACGTGAGAGCGGAGATGACGTCGCGTTCGACGGCCCCAAGGACGTCGATCATCCCATGACGAAGGATGCCGATTTGGAAGAACCAAACGAACGCAAGCCCGATTCGAGCGAGATCGACCGGTCTGATTCGTCGGCTGATGCTCCTGTAGCGGATCGAAGCGGCGATGAGCCGTCTCTCTGCGACGCGGGGGAAGCGTTGCCTTGCATGGATAGCTCATCTGTGTGCTGCAACCCGTCGAATTCCAATTGTGGATGCACTCCGCCGTGCATTCAGGGCGTCGGATGCCAGGTGCCGGGATCGAGGATAGGTATTGTCCATCCGAGCGGAGCCAATGCTCAATGGCTTTTGGACAGAAATGGTAATGGTGTATGGGATGAAGCGGATCTCAATCCGAGTTTCCCGGTTCTCGGGCAACCGGGCGATCAGGGCCTAGCCGGCGCCTTTGTGTCGGGCGTTGCCGACAGAATAGCGGCCTTCCGTGCTGGCGAATGGTTCATCGATATCGATGGCGACGGCCGGTATACTGCTCCGGAGATGGCAGGCCACGACAAGCACTATGTCTTCGGACAGTCCGGGGACATCGCCGTCGTAGGGCACTTTAGCAACCAATGTAATCCTCTTTGCCTTGGCGTATTTCGCGACTCGTCTTGGCTACTCGACGGGAATGGAAACGGGTTTTGGGACGGGCCGCCGTCCGACATTTGGATTCCGAAATTTGGAGAACCCGGGGACCTCCCGTTCGTCGGAACCTGGCGCTTTACCGGCGATCATTTTAGCCGCATAGGCATCTTTCGAGGAGGCGATTGGTTAATCGATGCGAGCGGAGATGGCATTTGGATGGCCACGCCAGGCGCCGACATCGAATACCCGCAGTTTGGAACGGTTGGGGACATCCCGGTCGTTGGCGATTGGAACGGTGATGGTTGGGACGAGATCGGCGTGTGGCGACCCAGCACCGGTCACTGGATGCTCGATTTGGACGGCAACGGTAGGTGGGACGGGCCGCCAAGCGACATTGAATTTACCTACGGCCAGTCGACCGATCGGCCCGTCACCGGTGTCTGGTAATGTTCGCGAGATCGTTCGCCGTCTTCTTCTTGCTCGGCGTCATGGCAGAGCGGCGCGCGCAAGCAGAAGACCGCCATCCTCAAGAATCCGGGGAAAGAGCCGCCCGTACTGGCAACGAGGCGCTGGCTCCTCCCATATCCGACAGAGCCATCGATTTCGGCGTCCAAGATGCCCCATGTCTCGAGTCGACCGATGATTTGACAATTGAGTCGATCGAGAGTGCCGTTCAGCGCGCCAATCAGCTGCGTCGCGAGGACAACGACAAAGAAGCGCTCCGAATTCTTCGCGCGATATATTGCCGATCGCCATCGTCTAAGATAAGGGCGCAGATGGGATTGACCGAGCAGGCCCTCGGGCGTTGGGTGGCGGCACACGACCACCTGCTCCAAGCGCTCGAGGGGCGCGACGATCCGTGGATCATGAAGAATTACAACGTACTCCGTCAGTCCGTATCCGCTATAGAAGAACACCTCGGAACGTTAAGCGTGGAGTCGAACATTGCTGAGGCCGAGATCCAGTTGGACGGCGTGGCACTCGGAACGGCGCCAATACATGGCAAGGTCATGCCCATTGGCATTTTTCAACTCGAGGTACGTGCCCGAGGCTTTCTTTCCGCTACACGGACGGTCCAGGTCCGCTCCGCGGAGGACCATAGGGAGACGGTCGAGCTCGGGCCGGCAATGAGCGAACAATTACCATCTCACAATGAATCCAGTCCGTCTCCGGAGCCACGGTCCACGGTGCCGCTGGCGGTCCATTCGACTGATTCCGGTCCGCGAGTTGCGCAGTGGTCGTTGTTCGTTGGGGGTACGGCCTTGGTGATCGAGGGTGTCATCGCTCAGGTGGTTGCTCAGGAACGGGCATCCGTTTACAACGACGATGAGCGATGCCTGTGGGGAAACTTATCGAGGTACGAGCGGTGCGGCGCGTATAGAAAGGATGCTCAGTTAGCCCGTACTGTGGCGATCATCTCTTATGGGCTCGGGGGCGCCGCGGTCGCCGGAGGTATCTATTTCACATTTGCTCAATCGAAGGGGAGCGGTCATCCTGCAGCTCGGGTCCAGGTACAGGGAGGCGCGTCCCTCGCCCACATCAACTTCGATCTCGAATTTTGACTCGGCAAGCTCGCATTTGTGAGATGGGTTCGACGGTCTTTGATAGAGAGTCGAGCGACCGATCGGGCGAAAAAACGCGAATGGATTGGTTCCCGAAGCTAGCTCTGCCATGTCTCTGGGTGTTGGCTGCGTGCGGAGGGGCGCCGCGTCAACCGAGTGCTGCTGCGCGGCAGCCGCTCGAGACGAACGCCCGTCCGCGCAGCGAAACGCGGCCCGAAGCACTCGCGTACACCGTTCAATTCACGCACAACCAACACGGCGGCCCCGAATCGACGTGCGCGCGGCCGATGTGCCAAACGCTGCTCCACGCGATCGACGGCGCGCGGAGCTCCATCGACTTCGCCATCTACGGCATTCGCGCGCAGCCGAACATCGTGAGTGCCCTCGTCGAAGCACAGAGGCGCGGCGTGCTCGTCCACGGCGTCGTCGATACCGAGGACGCCGCGTGCGAGAAGTTCGGCTATCCCGATACCGCTCGTTTGATCGAAGCCCTTGGCGCGGGCAGCGTCCGTTGCGACACGGGGAGCGGCTTCCACTACATCATGCACGACAAGTTCTTCGTCTTCGACCACGAGACGGTGTGGACCGGCAGCACCAACATCAGCGACACGGAGCTCGGCGGCGAATACAACTCCGACGTCGCCGTGACGTTCGCTTCGCCGAAGCTCGCCGCCATCTACGAAGGCGAGCTCGCCCAGATGTACGGCGGGCTCTTTCACAAGCGAAAAGCCAAGCACCCCGAGCGCCTGATCGACGCCGACCGCTTGCCCGACGGCGCGGTCGTCAAAACCTATTTCTCGCCCACCGACCACGCTCGCGACCACGCCGTCATTCCGCTCATCGCCGGCGCCTCGCGCACGCTCGACATCGCCATGTTCTACTTCACCAGCCAGGAGATCGCCGACGCCGTCCTCGCCGCCAAAATGCGTGGGGTCGCCGTTCGCATGATCCTCGACGCGACCGGCGCCGCCAGCTCCGCGACCAAGCATCACCTCCTTTGCTCGAGCGGTATCGCCGTGAAAACCGAAAATTGGGGCGGCAAATCGCACAGCAAGTGGGCCGTCGCCGACGCCGGTTTGCCCGGCGCCGCCGTGGTGTTCGGCTCGATGAATTGGACCGCGGCCGGCGACGAGCAAAACGACGAGAACACGCTCTACGTGAAGAGCGACCGCTTCGCCTCGTCGTTCCACGACGAATTCGAACGACAATGGACCGATCTCGCGCGCGTACCGGTGTGCGTCAAAGTCTCGGCGGAGGGAGCCGATTCATCGGTCTGCAACCCCACCGGCGACTGCTCCAAGTCGTGCACCAGCGGCTCCTGCTGCGACGGCATCGACAACGATTACGACGGCAAAATCGACCTGCAAGACGAGGCGTGCGCCTGCGCCGACGGCATCGACAACGACGGGGACGGCTTCGTCGATATGGACGATTGGGACTGCCGGCGATTTGCCGACCCGGACTAGGGTTCGAACCTCCGGTGCGAACTCTTGCTCATGACGGCTCCCTCGCTGCTCAATGATTGCCCCCCCAAATTCCCGACAAATACCCCGGGGAACGTCTGCAGCGTGCTCCACGCCGTCCCATCCCACTGCACCACCGCGCCGGTTCCGCCAGAAAAGGTCACCACGGCCCACACATCTTTGGGAGCCGCGGCCCGCGATGAGCCACGCGAAAAGCTTGGAGGCAACGCGAAAGCGCGGGTCCGAGCCTCCGGCTCGGACCGTTCCTCAGTGCCGACCTATTGTCAATGATTGACGCCCCAAATCCCCGAGAGAATCGCCCCGGCGAACGTCTGCAGGGTAGTCCACGCCGTCCCGTTCCAATGCACCACCGCGCCCCCTGTCGGCACGTCGGCCACCGCCCAGACGTCGTTGGGAGCCGCCGCCCACACGCCGCGAACGGTGCTCGAGTTGACGACGGTCATGACGGCCGGCGTCGCAGCGAAGCTGGTGATATGAACGGCCACACCGACGATGCCGTTGTTGCCGACGAGCCATACGTCGCTCGCGCCGGTTCCCGAGACGGCGTTGAGGTTCGTGGTGCCCGTGATCGCCTTGCCCGACCACACGCCCGTGTCGAAGTGAGCAACGGCGCCAGCGGCGACGCCTGCAGTTACGAGTTGCCCCGATGCCCAGACGTCGTTGGGGCCCGAGCCCCAAGCCCCGGTGAGCCCGCTGACCGACGGAATGGTGAGGATGTTGAAGCCGGACGTCGAGGAAAAGCCGTTGGTCCAATGCACCGCTGCACCCGCCCCGAGCCCGGTGGTGCCGACTTCCCAAACGTCGTTGGGCCCGTTGCCCCAGACCCCTTGCAGACTGCTGTTCGTATTGAGGGGGGCGAACGACGTCCACATCGCGCCGTTCCAGTGAAGCGCTGCCGCGCCGCCCACATTGTTGATGAAGGTCGAGCCAGCGACCCATACATCGGTGGAGCTCGCGGCCCAGACCTGACCCGCGAATGCGGTGAGGCCGCCGGCGACGGGCGTGCTGGTGAAGCCGCTGGGAAAATGCGCGAAGCCACCGCCGTCCGGTCCCTGCGTGCCCGTGAACCACACGTCCTGCGCGCTCGAACCGAAGACCCGGCCCATCCCGGACAACTCGAAGACGTCCGACTCGCTCCAGGTGGATCCGTTCCAATGCAAGGCTGCACCGAAGGGATTGCCAAAACCGTCGTCGGGGAACTGCGCACCCACCCAAACGTCTTTGGCCGCGCATTGCACGTTGCTCAAGCAAGCGCCGAAGGTATTGCACGCCGCCGCGCCGGAGCAGCACGCTTGCCCGAGTCCGCCGCACGGCTGACAAGTCGAGGTGCCCGTGTCGCAGCGATTGCCGGTGCTGCAGGTGTTGTTCGGATGGCAGCACGGCTGTCCGGCGCCGCCGCAGGCGACGCACGCTTGATTGAGGCAGACCTGCGCCGACGAACAGCTCGTGCATGCGCGGCCGCTGCCGCCGCACGCGGTGTCGGCCGTCCCCGCTTGGCAAGCCATGGTGGCCGAGCAGCAGCCCGCGCCGCACGACGTCGCATCGCAAATGCAATTGCCGTTCGAAGTGTCGCAGCGCTGCCCGCTCGCGCACGCTTTCGGCGTGCCGCTCTGGCAGACGCCGGCCTGGCAGGTATCGGTGACCGTGCACGCATTGTTGTCGCTGCAGCTGAACCCGTTATTCTGATTCGGGTTGGAGCATGCGCCCGTCGCCGGCGTGCAAGTACCGGCTTGATGGCATTGGTCGAGCGCGGTGCACGTGACCGGGCTGACGTGCTGGCAGGTGCCCTGGCACGACTCGGTGCCGTTGCAGCGATTGCCGTCGTCGGTGCATTGCGTGCCTCCGCAACACGCCTGGCCGATGCCGCCGCACTGGCACGTGCCGGCGGCGCACGTCAGGTTGGTGCCGCAAGCGCTGCCAGCCGCGCAGCACGCTTGCGACAGCGCGCCGCACGCCGCGCAGTGATTGGTGGTATCGCAGTTGAGGCTGGAGCCGCAGGGCACGGTGCCGGGGCAGCAGAGCTGTCCCGATCCGCCGCAGCGCTCGCACATGCTCGCGGCGTTGCACGTGCCGCCGACGGCGCAGGGCGTGGTGGTTGCACAGCAGGCCTGCCCGATGGCGCCGCAGGTGCCGCAGTGGCCGTTCTGGCATACCTGCGTCCCTTCGCAGGCTTGACCGGTGGCGCAGCAGGGCTCGCCGGAGGAGCCGCAATGGCATACGTCGCCGACGCAGACGCCGGTCGCGCACGTGGTTCCCGTCAGAGGATCGTGCCCGCACGTGCCATTGGCGTTGCACTTGTCGGCCGTGCACGCCTTGCCGTCATCGCACGACTGACACATGACGCCGCCGACGCCGCATGCGCCCGGATCGGCGCCGGAGCGGCAGGTCGATCCATCCCAGCAACCGCGACAGCACGCTCCGCGGTAACAGACGCCTCCCTCGCAATCGCAGATGGGCGCGGCGTCCCCGCCGTCGCCCGCGTCGCCGCGCAGCGAGACATCGGGCGAGGCGTCGACCGCGATTCCGGCCGAGCCGCCGGCCCCCGCCGACGCGTCGACTCCCGCGGCGCCTCCGGTGCCCGCGGCGCCCGCGGCGCCCCCGGTCGCGTTGATTCCGGCATCCGGGGCGCGCCCGTCGATCGCGCCGCTTCCGCCTCCGCCCTTGTTGCCGTCGACGTGCGGCGCGTCCGAGACCGAAGAGTCCGGTAGACCTGCCGAGCCGGCCGCGCCGCCCGATCCACCGCCGCCACCCGTGCCTTCGCCCGGTGTGAGCAATCGCCCGTCGAGGGCGCACGACGTCAAGATGCTCATGATGAGCCAGGCGAGGAGGAGCTGGACTGCACTGCGAAAGCGCAACATTGGTCGGGCGTTACCCACTTTTTTCCCACCCAAACGAGCGGAGAATAGCATTCACGCTTACCACGATTGGCTCTTCATTTGAAGAGCCGATTGCGGCTTTGCGACTCTTCGGACGGGGGCGCGAGGTGCGCGAATTCTTTTGGACGACTAAGCCGGCCCGGTGGGGCGCGATTTTTTAGCCTGCCAGCGGACGAGCTTTTCGCGCGCGCCATTGACCGCCGGATCTACCGCCTCGTCGTGATGAGGCATCTTCGCCGTGAGCTCGATGACGTAGCCGTTCGGGTCGCGAAAGTAGATCGATTGAATGAAATCGTGATCAGCGATACCGCGCGTCTCGATGCCCGCCTTCTTGCCCTTCTCCATCATCGGCAAAATTTGCCCGGCCTCGATTTCGAGCGCGATGTGAAGATCGTAGTCGCGTTGTTTTTTGAATTCGAAAGGCTCGTCGGGCTCCTCGAAGAACGCCAAGAACGAGCCGTCGTCGAGCGCATAGAACGTGTGCAGCGTTTGCGTCGGGCGCCCCGTTTTCGTTTCTTTGAGCTCTAGAGTCGCCGAGAGGGGAAGGCCCAAAAAGTCTTCGTAGAACCGGCGAGTCTCTTCCGAGTCTCGGCAGCGGTAGGCGTTGTGGTGGAGGCCTTTGATCATCGGTGGCGCCTCGTTCGGTTGGCTTTGGGGCGGGGCTCGACTCGAGTTTGCCACAAACGCGCGGACGCGGAACCGGCCGGCAAATAATTTGTAAAGATCGTCCCCTCTTGCAGCCTTCTCACGATTGCGCGAGGGTGCGCGCCTTCGAGACGCGCGCCGCGCACCGCTTCGGCGGTGGAAGCTGCGCCAGAGCCCTCGAAAAAAGGAGGTCTTTCCATGAAGGTATACTTTCTGCTGATTGCCGCCGCCGGCATGGGCTGCAGCTCTTCCGATTCAGGCCCACTTATTTCTGCGAGCCCGGACGGCGCGACGTCGAGCGATTCGGCTCCCGTGATGGATGGCGCGAACGACGCCTCGCCTGCTGTGGCTGCCACGGTCGACGGCGCCGCCGCAGCCGACGGCGATGACGGCGGCGAAGACTTCGCGGCCACCGCGGCCGACTTCGATTGCTCGCACAATCCCGAATGGACGACCGTCGGGCTCGCCCACTACAAGAACACGCTCGGGCACGCCGACGCGATGCTGAACGTGGCGCGATCGTCGGGCGGCGGCACGTACCCCGTCGGCACCATCGTTCAGCTCAATCCTGCGGAGGCCATGGTCAAGCGCGGCAAAGGCTTCGACGCCACCAGCAACGATTGGGAATTCTTTACGCTGACCGATTCCGACGCGGGAACCACCACCATCAATACGCGCGGCGGAGGGACGAGCGTGTCCAATGCGCGAGCGACGTGCCTGTCATGCCATTTGCCCGCGCAAGCGATGTTCGACCTCGTCTGCGGCGACGCGGTGGAAGGGGGCCCCACGACGACGCACGGTTGCGTCCCGCTGCCCGTGCCGACGGCGGTGCTCGCGGCGCTGACCGATCCGCGTTGCCCCTAGTCAGACGGGCGAAGCGCCGTGCCGATCACGGCGCTTCGGCGACCCGTTTCACCTTCGCGCTGTAAGGGCTCGTCGGGTGGGCCGCGATGAACGCGGCCGCCCTTCGCTTGGCCGAAGCCGTATCGCCGTTGGCGGCGAGCACTTCGATCGCGAGCGCTTCGCGCTCTTGTCCGAGCACCCCTTTGGGAAGGCTCGATTGCAATTGGCTCAGCGTGGCTTGGGCGGCGCGTGGATTTCCATTGCGTAGCTCGCGCCGCGCTTTCGCCAGCACGGAGGCTTCCGCTTCGAGCCGACCGGTGCGTGAGGAGCTCGCCGCGCGCGACGCGTTCGGCGCGGGCGCGCGCGTGCCTTCGGCCGCCGTCTGGGAAGGGCTGTCGTCCGTGGGGGGAGCTGCCGAAGGTGCAGCGATGGGCGCGACCACTGTCGCTGACGCGGTGGGAGCTTCGGCGCCCGCGCGATGCGTGGCGTGATACCCGTACGCGCTGCCGACGAGCGCCGCCGGTACGATCGCCGCCACGACGAGCTTTACCGCGAACGCCCGCACGCCGAGCGGGCCGGCCGACGCGCTCACGGTGCCCGACGAAGCCGAGACCCCTGCCGTGCCGGCCGCGGCTGATGCATCTGCGTTGGCCGCCGCGCCGCCTGGTGCGACGGCCGCGTTTCCCGGCAGCGCCACGATGGGCGGCAGCGCCGCCAGCTTGACGGCCATCGCGCCCCACGAGCGCAAGCCCGCGCCCGATCCCGGCTTCACGCCGCCAAGACTGTCGAGCAGGCCGCGCACCTCGGGATCGGCCGCGTGCATTTGCAGGAGCCGTTCGGGATCGCTCATCAGAAGGCCTGCTTTCTCCAGGCGAGTTGTTGCACCGATAGGCGCTTCACCTCGCGAAGGAAGTGCTCGCGCGCGAGGCGCAGCCGCGAGCGCACCGTTCCCACCGAGATCTCGAGCAGCTCGGCGATCTCGGCGCCGCTCATCTCTTCGAGCTCGAACAGAATGAAGACCAGGCGCTGATGCTCGGGCAGCTTGTCGAGCACGGCCTCGGCGGCGCTCAAGCGTTTGCGCGCTTCTTCTTCTTCTTCTTCTTCTTGGCCTTGCTCGGCGGAGCGGGAAAACGCCTCGATCGCCGCGGGCTCGGTCGCGAGCTCGCGGCGAATGGGCGCCGCGCGGCGGTAGTCGCCGGCGGCGTTGATACAAGAGCGAAAGAGCCAGGAGCGGAGGGAGGCGCGCTCCTCGAAGCTTCCCAATTTCATGTACGCAGAGAGGAAGACTTTCTGCGCCCAATCCTGCGCGTCTTGCTCGCGCACGCCGAGCCGCCGGAGCGTGCTCCACACGTAGTCGAAGTGGGCGAGGTAGACCTCGCGAAATGTGTGCTGCTGGCGGATGGGAGCTGTCACGACTTGGTGCTGGGACCTGGGCCCTCGATCACAGATACGTCGCTTGGAGGATTTCCTTTGGGGCTCGGATCGATCGGGGCGCATCGACGGATCGTCCGGCAAACCGGCCCGGGCACGAACGTCGGGCGGGAGGGGGAAAGGGGGCAGAAGCCCACGCCGTCTTTTTTTCGTCGGACCGGAGGTCCGAGCAGGTCGGGTGCCTGATGCCCGGTGGGTCCGGCAACCTACCCCAATGAAGCCCGCGCGAAGGCGGCGCGAGGCTCGGTGCATCGGTCCATCGAGGAGGCATCCGTGATTCGAAAAACTTTCTCGTTCTTGATGATCGCGTCGGTGGCGGCTTTCGCGGGATGCTCGTCGCAAGCTCCGGAAGAGACGGAGTCGTCGAACAGCGATACGTCCACCGCCGATACGCTTCTCAGCGGCGTGAACGGCTGTATGACGCAATCGACCTGCGCCGGGGATGCCGGCGCCTACAGCGGCGGTTTGGGCTGCTCGCAGTTGGGCGCGTGCCTGTCCGGGCTCGTTCCAGGCGGCGGCGGCGGCGGTTTTGCGCTCGATGGAGGCATCGGGGGCGGGCTGTCCGGCATCGGCTCCGGTTTGCCCGGCGTCGGCGGGCTACCGGGGATCGGCAACGGCCTTCCGGGAATCGGGAACGGCATTCCGGGCATCGGCAATGGCGGCGGGCTCGGTGGAATCGGGAACGGTCTTCACGGATCGGGCGACGGCGGCGTGTCGGCCGCGGTCCAATGCGTGAAGGATCTCGGCGCTTGCCTCCAGGCCAAGACCAGCCCGTTGATGTGCGGGCAGGACGCCATCGCGTGCCTGAAGACGGCGAAGGCGGCGGGTGGGCTTCTCTAGGCGTCGACGAATCGGCCATCAGGCAAGGGTCGCAGGCGGAGCCTGCGACCCTAAGTGCTTCGCGTGAAGAGCTGTCCGCGCGTCGCTTGATAGGCGCTCGCTCGGATGAGCTCGCGCAGCTCGCGCGGCTTTTCCAGCCCAAAAAGGCGGAAGCGGCCCATTTGCTTGTCGGCCGCGAGAATGGCGATGTCGCCGATGCCGAGCAGGCGCTGAAAAAAGCTCTGCCGAAACTCGATGTCCTCCACCGTGCGCATGTCGACCTCGTCGATGCGCCTGGAGAACACGCCGCTCTCCAGCAAAATGCGCTGGTTGGAGACGCGATAGCGATGGCTCCGTAGCACGACGCCGCGCCACGCGAGCTTGGCGGCGCGCACGGCGATCGCGAGCATCACGCCCAAGATGAGGAAGGTCTTGACCGTGGAACGGTTGGCGGCCACGAAAACGGCGGCGTCTCTCCCGAGCCCGGCGAGAGCGTCGAGCACGGGACCGAACACGATCACGGCGGCGATGGGGAGCGAGACCGCGTAGAGCGTGGTGAGCGCGATCTCGACGATCATTGCTTTCAGCGACGGCACGCCTTCCCACAGCACCTGCTCGGGCCCAGCCGGCACCCCGGCCGCGGGGACGCCCATGCCTGGAACACCCATGGCCGGCATTCCCATGGCCGGTATTCCCGCGGGAGCCCCGGCGTAGCCGGGCGCCATCGGTCGGCCACATTGCGGGCAGTGCGCCGCCGCCGTCGAGACTTGGCGACCGCAATCGGGACACGCGACGAGAGGCATGCCCCGAGCGTACACTGGCCGCCTTCGGAGAGGGAACGGCGATGCGATGGACGGTCTTTGCGTGCCTCGCCGGATGTTTGGGGACCGTGCTCGCGGCTGGATGCAGGCGGAACGTGCTCATCGTCGGCTATGAATTGGGCGCGACCGGAGGCGGGGGTGGAAGCGCGGGCGGCGGGAATCCTCCGACCAACCCGACCGATGCGAGCAATGACGTGAGCTCGAAGGACGCGAGCCCGAAGGATGCAAGTTCGAACGACGCGAGCCCGGACGACGCGAGCTCGAATGACGCGAGCGCAGACGATGCAACGGACGCCGTCGGGGATGAGCGCATCGCCGACGGCTCTTCGGCGGACGCCATGGGTGAGGAAGTCGGTTCGGGCGACGTCGGCGTTTTCGATGCCGGCGCCGACGTCGCGTTGGATGCCGCCGGATGCCAGGACCCCGTGACGATCGTGCAGATGAGCTCCGGCTACGACCACACGTGCGTCGTGCTGGACACCGGAGGGGTGCGCTGTTGGGGTCTCAACGTCGGCGGCGAGCTCGGCGACGGCACGCAGACGTCGACCTTCCGCGCGCCGTCCAGGGATGTCTTCACCGGTGCGAGCGCGGTCGTCACCGGGCCGAGCTACACGTGCGCGTTGACGACCAGCGGAGGTGTTCGCTGCTGGGGATTGAACGACGAGGGACAGCTCGGCGATGGAACGTTGAACGCGCGCCTGGTTCCGCCGGCGACCGATGCGCTCACCGGCGTGCGCTCGCTCGCCGGCGGGTATGTGCACGTCTGCGCCGTGCTCGACGATGGAACCGTGAGGTGCTGGGGTCGCAATCTTTCCGGCGAGATCGGCGACGGCACCACGACGAGGCGCACCACGCCGACGGCGACGCTGCCCTTGCCGCCGGTGCGCGCGCTCGCCGCGGGGCTCAACTACACGTGCGCCTTGCTCGAGAGCGGCGGCGTTCGCTGTTGGGGCCAGAACGTCGACGGAACGCTGGGCGACGGAACCACGCAGGACCGCACCAGTCCACCGCCCACCGACGCGATCACCGGCGTGCAATCGATTTCGGCGCAGTACGGCCACACCTGCGTCGTGCTCGACACCGGGGCCGTGCGCTGCTGGGGAATCGACGGCGTCGGCGAGCTCGGCGACGGCATGAGCACGGTCAGTCGACTGACGCCCACGCCCGACGTGTTGGCCGGCGTCGCCGCGGTGGCCACCGGCGTGGCGCACACGTGCGCTTTGATGATCGCCAACGGCGGCGTTCGTTGCTGGGGCGCGAATTCCGACGGCGAGCTGGGCGACGGCACCATGACCTCGCGCTCCACGCCACCGTCGGCGGACGCCTTTACCGGCGCCAAGGCCATCGCGACGGGGAATTATCAGAGCTGCGCGCTGCTAGCGAACGGTCAGCTCCAATGTTGGGGCGAGGGACAAGACGGCGCGTTGGGGACGGGGAGCAACGCCAATCAGCTTGCGCCGGCGGATGTGGTGGGGATTTGTCCGCCATGAGGGCGATGTTGAGAACGACGTGGTCGTCGCGCGCGTAGCGTTCGATCGATTCGACGATTACGATATCGTGCATGAGCCTAGAGAGCATCGATCAGCTCGCCAAGATTCACCTCTTCGCCGGGCTGAATCGAAAGGTGTTGGAGGCCATCGCATCCATCGCCATCGAGCAATCCGAGCCGGCGGGCACGCTGCTCTTTGCGCACGGCGACGTGGGCGACAAGCTTTATCTGATTTTGCAGGGGAAGGTGCGCATCAGTCGAAACATTCCCGGCATCGGCGAAGAGGCGCTGGCCGTGATGGGTCCCGGCGAAACGTTCGGCGAAATGTGCCTCTTCGACGACGCGCCGCGCTCCGCCGACGCGCGCGTCCACGAGAAATGCCAGCTCCTGGTGTTGTCGCGCGACCGCTTCGCCGAGCTCCTGTTTTTGCGCATGGACGTGGCGTACGAGGTGCTGTGGAACACCGTGCGCATGCTCACCAAACGATTGCGCGAGACGAGCGACAAGCTCACGTTTTTGTCGGTTACGTCGAAGTTTTGAGGCTGCGAGCGCCGGAGGCAACACTTGCAATGGCATTCGCGAATGTCAGGACGCTACGGACGAGCTCAATTGCCCGGAATCGCGCGCGGGCTTTCGCTGCTCGGCGACGGAGATGGTTCGGTGGTCCGCAGTCCGTGATGGGCGCGTGGATTGCGGCAAACAAGGCGGATGAGGATTTGCACGGCGCTCATTGCGCGGTAGCCGGCGAAAACCCTGCCTCGGCCTTGCCTGTTCGCGCCGCCCGCTGAACAATACCGCGCGGTGACAAGCTTCACTCCCGCGCAGGCCGTCAAGGCGTTGTTCTACGGGGGCCTGCTCCTGGAGGGCGCCTATCGCGTGTGGGCGCGTGGAGAGGGGCGTGATCATCGCAATGCCCTCGTGTCTGCGCTCGCCCGGAACCATGCGACGAACGTGGGCCTGGGGCGCGATGGGATCGTCCGGGCAACTGGGGAGCCTTGCGCGTCATGGTTCGCGTGCAGCAAACCGGCTTCGGACGAGCCCACAGGACCACGATCTTCTCGGTTTTTCGAGGCGACCAGCCGGCGTATTTCGTCACCCTGCGACCCGCGTCGGCGAAGCTTTTAGAAGGCGGGAACACCTCGCGTGAGCGCGCCGTCGGGGATGCGGCCTTCGACGAGATCTTCGAAGTCTCCGGACCGGCGGAACGCAGGGCGGCGCTTTTCGATGCGACGACGCGCAAGAGGTTGACGAGGTTGAACCAGATCGGGCGAGTTTCCCTCGACCGGGGTGTTCTCCGACTGGCCATGTCTCACGAAGCGCCCCCGACGAACCTCGACGATCTGCTCCGTGCTTTGCGCGAGATCGGCGAGCACTTGATGGATCGCCGCGAGCTTCTCCGGCGGCTCATCGGCAACGCTCGCTTCGATCCCGAACCGCAGGTTCGATCGAACAACCTTCGCGTGCTTTTGCGCGAGCACGCATGGCGCGACCAGACCAAAGAATTGCTGCCGCTCGCTTGCTCGGATCCCGATCCCGAGGTGCGCCTCTTGGGGGGCAAGGAGCTGGGTGAGCAAGGTTTTCCCACGCTGCGCGAGCTCGCCGAAGGCGACACGCCTTGGGCCGCCGCCGCCGTTCTGGCGCTCAAAGAAAATCTCCCGCTCAGCCGAGCGCCCGCGATCATCGAGCGCGATCTCGCGCGCGGTGGAATCGAAGTCGCGACGGCGTGCATCACCGTACTGGGCGGCCATGGCGGCCCCGAAGAGGTCGACGTTTTGCTGCGCCTTCTCACCGCTTCGCCCGACGTCGCGGTGCTGGCCGCTCACGCGCTCGGGGAGCTCGGCGCGCCTGCGGCCGAACGGCGGCTGATCGCTGCTTTGAATGCCGAAAGCGCGGCCCTCCGTGTTGCGGCGGCAGCGGCGTTGGGAAAATGGGCGTCGAAGGGCGCCGTGCCTCCGCTGCGAGAAGCAAGTGAGCGGTACGGCGAGCGCGAGTTTCGCCAGACGGCGCAGCGAGCGATTGCGGCGATCCAGGCGAAGGACGACGCAGGTAGGCCCTGATCGAGACGTTGCGAGCCCCCGTCGCACGGCGGGAGGCCTCGCTGAGCCCCGCACGCAGCGTCACCGCAGCAGAGGTGGGATGCCGAAAACGACCGGACGAGGCGCTGGGGCCTCCATGGGCAAAACCCATCTTTGGCTGCATGGTGGGGGGCGTTGGAGCTGCGCGGGGTTTACGCCGCCGCCCTCGATCCCCGGGCCCTCTTGTCTTCGCCCGAGGAGGGGGCACTTATCAGCAATGGCGCATTTCCCGAAACGACACCGGGACCGAGCGCGAACAGCGGCTCTTCCCGCGGCCGCGCTCATGACGTTGCTGGCCGCGCCCTCGGCGTTCGCGCAGACCTCGCCGCCGAGTGTCGGGCTGGATACGGGGCCAACCGGCACGCCAGTGCCGGCGCCGCCCGTTCCGCCGGGACGGGAGCCGACGGACACGAACAGCAGCATGCCGCCGTTCGCTGCGCCGCTGCCTCCGGCCGTGCCGCTGCCGCCCCCCATCGTCGTTCCGCCGGCGACACCTCCTCCGCGATACGAAACGCCACCCAATCCCTGGACGATCTCGACGATACCTTCGCGCGCGACGCCCCCCGCGCCGACGCGATTGTCGGAAGCGCCCGACTTCGCCAATCGCCGAGCCGGGGGGCTGCGCCAAGCGCTGGATGAATACGATCGCCGCCTCGGTTTGGGGTCGGGAGGCGCCGTCGTGAGCGCCGCGCGCGATCTCGCGAGGAGCCAATCCGTCAAGGGAAGCGCCCGATTGGAGATTGTTCTCGACTCCAGCGGTCGCGTCCTCCGGGCTGCAGTCGTCGACAACTCGGAAGACACCGAAGGGTGGGAACGCATTGCCGAAGCGCTCCAGGACACCCCGTTACGCGTCATGCGCGGCGAAGGAAATCACGGCGTATGGATGCTCGTCGACGTCAGCTCGAGCGTTCAACTAATAAGCGGGCGCACCCAATGGTGGGCACCGGGCGTGACGTTGGTGTTCGACGTCGCGGACATCAGCGCCCGAAGCATGCGCGTCGTTCACGCCAACGTGGCGAGTCAGATGACGTTTTAATCGGCGGGCTCACGACGGCGGCGCCATCAGCGCGTCGAGCTTTTGCGTCGTATTCCAATTGCGAATCGTCACCAAACGATAAGCGGGCGTCCCAATGAAGCGCGGGAGCGAGCTTTGCGTCGCCTTGCTCTTCAACGTCGCCGCATAAACGACGCCCGCGCCGACCGTCGCCTCATCGACGTCCGGTTTCGGCCGAAGGGCATCGAGCACGCCCTTCGGCGTCATCGGCCGCTTGCAAAACAAGACATTGTATCGAACGCCGTCGTCGTGCCCGAACCCCGCGGGCGCGCCTTCCACGATGGCGCGCATCTGTCGTGCCGAATAGACGACCACCGCAGTCGAGCAGCCAAACGTGCGCTCGATTGCCTGCTCCAATCGCTTCTCGAGCTCGACGGCCGTCGCCTTGCGCGACGCGAACAGCACGTTCCCACTCTGGATGTACGTGCGCACACCCTCGAAACGCTGCTTGGTCAAGCAGGCCTGCAGCGCCCGCATGGAGATGAGGTTGTTGCCGCCCACGTTGATGCCGCGAAGGAGGGCGACGTGGGTGCATCGAATGACGTCGTTCATGCCATCGATCGGTAACACGTCGAGCCCGCGAGATCTCCGAGCCTTCAACGCGACGAAGCGCGCGCTGCGTCACGAATCTCGATTCGCACCTGTCCCGGTTGTCCCGGTGGTCCATCGCGGCCATCCATGCCGCTCATGCCGTCGTGACCATCCATTCCCGATTGCCCCGACGACAAGGAGGTCACGTTTCCATCGGCATCCGTGCAAGTGGTCCCCGACGCGCCGGAGCCGCCGTGGCCGCCGCGACCGCCGTGCCCGCCCCTACCACCCCGTCCACCTGCGCCACCTTCGCTGACGACGACTTGGCGAAGCGTGGAAAGTAGTGCTTCGGTGCACGTTCCCACGCCGCAGACCATCTCGACATCGATGTCCCCGCCATCACTTCCGCCACCGCCGTCGCCGCCCGGACCGCCGTCGGTTCCGTCGCTGCCGGCCGTGCCGTCGGCGCCGGACATCCCGGGGCAACTTGCGCTCGACCCGTCCATGCCGCTCATGCCATCCATGCCGTCGGCGCCCGCCTGGCCGTCGCTACCGCCGACACCGCGCGAAACGATGCGAAACGCCGGCAAATCAGGGCGTTCGAGCACGGCGTGAAATGCCAAGCCTTCGCTGGACGCCGTAAAGGCAAATCGACCCGCCGCGAGTGGCACGAAGGTCACATGCAGATCGGGACCCCGGCCGTTGCGGCCATTGGAGAACACGAGATTCTCCGGTCGCTCGAAGCGAAGGGGCCATTCCGTGGAGAGAAGCCGCTTGCCGCCCACGCTGATGGGCAACGTGAAAACCCTCCCATCGCCCGCCAACGCGACGGCGTCGCTTTCGGCGAGGTGGTCGACGAAGCGAAACGCGCCGTTGTGATCGAGATAAGCGAGCGGCTGATCGATGCGCACGTCGCTCGGTTGGATGCAGGGCGACGGATCCATCGCGCTCGCCGGCGAGCACAACGTGACCGCGCGAGACACGCCGCCGACGTCGACCCAAAGCGCGCCGCGCAGCGATACCTCGGGCAGCACCGAGACGCTGTTGGCGTCGCCGCCGTTGCCGAGCAACGTTGCCTTTTGGTCCGTGACGTCTTGACGAACGAGGACCTCCCGCATCGGGATCTTCGCCGTATCGAGCCGCGCCCGCGCAGGGGCATGCTCTTCGAGCGCAATCGCATTGAAGCCGTGGTCGAGCACGCGTGTTTCGACGTCGACGCGATGATCGCGCACCTCGGGAAAGGGCGACGCGTCGATGGCCAGGCGAATCACGCGCTTTCGTGCTTCGTCGCGAAGGTCCTGAGCCGGCAGGCGCTGCGCGAACCGACGCAGCATCGCCCCGTCGCGCCCAGCGTAGAGCCGGTCCATCGTGGCGACATCCACGGCGTGACCCTGATAGATCCCTCGCTCGAGATCGACGGCGGCCAAGAGCTCTTGTCCGAAGCGCGTCGCGACGGGGCCCAAGCGATGCGCTCGTAGCGCCGCACGGAGCTCGTCGAACATCGGCGCTACGACGGTGGCGTGGCCCGCCCTATCGACGGCGCGTTCGAGATAGAGCGATTGCATCGTGGCCAGGCGCATTTGCAGCGCCGGCGACTTTTCCAGCTCGCCGCGCCGAAGGAGCGAGCGGTATCCGCGGCCGATGGCATCGAGAAGCAAGGCGCCCCCTTCCGGCGAAACGCCGGGCAGGGCGGCGTCGATGCATTGGCGCCAGACGTGGGGCTCGATTCGGCCGTCGACAGGCCTTGCACCAGCGCGTCTCTCACGTCGTCGTCGTACTGCGACACGTGCGGCCCGGTGGCACGCAGATCGCAAACGGCGGGGCTGGCGTCGCGTTGGGCCAAGTACGTGACCAGGGCATCGCCGGAGGGAAACCGACGGAGATCTTCGGCCCTCATCGGGTGCGGGAACGTGCTGCCGCATCCGGCAAGCGCGATGGCGGCACCAAAGAACATGGAAAAGCGCGGCATGGGCCTCTCCTTTTGGATGGCGTACGAGAAGCGGACGAGCTCCCATGCAGGATTGAAGATTGTTGTTGAGAATTGATGGACGGCGCTGCGAGCCCCGACTTTGGCTCAATCTGCGTTGCCCCACCGGCGCGTGTCGAGGTCGAAGTGCCTCGCGCCGATCGGCGGCGCCAACGTAAACGAGAGCCATGCGTCCCGTTCGGGTACCGGCGGCGAGAACCAATATTCGCTCATCCAGAGCGTGTATCGCGCGCGTGGAATGCTCGGTAAATACGCCGGTACCAGCTCCGCCAGGTTGCGAGGATAGTCGCCATGGGCGGCACGGTACGCATCGATGGCGCGGATGACGGGTTCGGCGCGCGCTTGCGCGCCCGTGCTGTGCAGGGCGACGATCCTCGCCAGGATCAGGAGCGCGACGACATACGTCGCGACGACGAGCGCGCCCGTGAGAATGCGCTCGCGCTCCGCAAAGATCCCGCGAACCATGAGCGCGAGCCCCGAGAGGAAACCGACGAGCGCCGCCAGGATCAGGAGCGCAACTCCACCCCAGAGAAAAGCGTCCACCGCGAGCGCGACCGACGCGACGATTGCGTGTGCACGGAGCGTGGCGATGCGGACCTTCGGCAGCTTCATCCCCCGAATTCAATGTAGCAAAAAAAACCACCCCGACCCGTCTCGCGCGTGCGGTCTCGGCGCGAAACGATTCGGGGTGGCTGCGATCGGATGGGTGTGCTTTTGCCTGAGGGTTACTTCGCGATGAGCAACGGCCGCATGAACTCGTTGTCCTCGTGGTCGAGAATGTGGCAGTGCTCGACGTATCCCGGGCCCGCGTTCAAGTTCGTCGGGTCGAACGGAAACGCGTCTTGCCCCGCGCTCACGCCGTTGGCGGCGATGTCTTGCGGCGCCCAGCGCAAGGCGATTCGCGTGATTTCGCCGGGGAACATCTTGATGGTGTCCTTCCAGCCGCTGTCGATGCCGTCCGGAGCGCGCGAGGGGCAAGCGCCGTTCGCGCAGGCACCTTGTTGCGTGTACTTCGCGGCGTCGAAGTTGAGGTTGCCGCCGAGCGCGCCCGCGCCATTGACGACATTGTAATTGGCCGGTGGGCCGAATCCCGGAATGTAGACGCCGCTGGGGAACGTGTGACCGTTGAACGTGCCTCCGGGGAACGCCGCCATCCAATCGGTGAGGTACTGGTCGATGTCGAACGGCTGACGTGAAATGACCTGAAACTGAATGAGGTGAATGTGGATGGGGTGGGCGTCGCCGGTGATGTTGGCGACTTCCCAGAGCTCGGTCGAGCCTTCTTGCGGAGTCTCGGTGGCGGAAACTCCGCGCCCATTCGAGGTCGAGCCGGGAACGACCGTCGTCGAGCCTTCGCGGTTGCCATTCCACTTGGTGTTGTTGATCAGACTTTCCACCGGATCGCCGTCGTCGGTTGGTGCACCCGGGCCGTCGGGGTTGTCGGTGTCGGCTTCTTCTTCGACCAGCGTGAGCTGGCGCACCTTGTTCGGTTTGATCGATTTGATGTTGACGATGGGCGAAGCGCGCAGCGCGGGGTGATTGCCGGCGGGGTTGAACGTCGCATCCGTGCCCTGCAGGGGCAGGCTCACGCTGAACTGCATCACGAGCCCGTCCGAGGTGGCGTCGGGCGCGCCGAAGCCTACCGGTCCGCCGCTGGGGAAAGGGATGACGGCGAAGTTCTTCATGGTGAACGTCTTCCCCGCTTGACCGGCGAAATCGACGATGACGTCGGCACGTTCGGCCGGCGCGAGGAACAAGCACTTGGCGCCCGAGGTGACGTCGGTGTTGTTGCCCACCGGCGCTCCGGCGCAGGCATTGGGCCCGTTGGCGGGGTCGTCGAGCTTGACGGGATTGTTGAAAAAGCCGCCGTCGGAGCCGATTTGCCAGATGGCGGGCCCGGGCGCGCCATTCGTGTGCATGTCGACGCCCTGCTGATTGAACATCTGCAGGACGAAGAATCTCGCGTTCGACCCGTTCAAAATGCGGAAGCGATAGCGGCGCGGCTGCACTGCCATCTTGGGCCAACTCTTCCCGTTGACGGTGATCACATCGCCGAAGAACTCGGGGATCCAGAAGGGGTGGATGTCCGGATTGGCGGGCGGGCCGTTGAGGTTGGCGGCGTTGTCCGAGTCGGGGAAATAGAGCTGGCCGTTGGTGTCGAACTGACGATCTTGGATCATGAGCTCGACTTCTTGGGCGCCGGACGGCAGCGTGATGGGGTTGTTGGCGGCACCCGTGTCGCGGTTGTCGCGAATGAAATAGAAGCCGGCCAAACCGGAATATACGTTCTCGCGAACGACGCCGAGCGCGTGATCGTGAAACCAGAGCGTGGTCGCCTCTTGTTGATTGACGTAGTTGTACGTCGTGCCGAAGAACGCACGACCTTTCTGCGCCAGGCCCGGCGTGAACCACGCGTCGGGGTGGCCATCGTATTGCGAGAGGACCTCGGCGCCGTGCAGGTGGACGACGGTCGGAATGGGGCCCGTGTAAGGCTGGGTGCATGGGGCGGCCAGCGGAGCGCCGTTGACGCAGTTGTTGCGCGCCGTCGTGCCCAGCGGGTCCGCCCAGTGGAGCGATTGGTCGACGGTGAGCAGGCTCTGCAGATGCGTGTTGGTCAGACTGTTGGTGTAGATGGCCGTCGTGGCGACGCCTTGCCGTGCCTCGACGGTGCGTGCCGGCCAGCTCGCGCCGGCATTGTTGATGTTGTACCCCCAGAGAAACGTCCCGTTCCTGAACGGCGCGGTGAGGCCGGCGTACACCGACGCGGGGAGAACCTTTTGCTGAAACTCCTGCATGTTGACGTTGACCGTCGCGGAGGCGTTCACGCGGTTGTTGGTGAACGTGGGGACCGGGTCGACGAACTTGGGAATGGAGTTCCCGGAAAGGGGCGTCTGCGGAGTTCTCACCGAGTTCTGCCTCGCCGTGTCGAGGTGCTCGTTGGCTTCGGGCGGCCCGCCACACGCCGCCGCGATCGCCGGGAGCCAAAGAACTCGAAGTAATCGTCCTTGCGTACTCATCCGATCCTCCTGGTGCAATGATCACCGTCGAGACGGTCCCCGGCGTCGTCTCCCTGGCGAGCAGGTGATTGGCTATCAGCGATAGTCTTGCTTTTGCTGGTACCACCGCCGCGTCCTTCATACAAGGTCGATGTGCGTACGGTTTTGCCAATAGGCAGCGTTCGGCGGGGTGCAATTGACCACGCCGCGCGAGCGCAACGCGGTATCGCATGATGAATGCGCGTGCGGCTTCATTTTCGCGAGGTCTCGTCGCGCCGGGCTCAATGGCCCGCGTTTTACGAGATATTCAGCGATCGTCGCCGAGCCGCGCGTCTTCGTCGGCGAGGCGATATCGAAAACGGGGATTACGCTTCGCGGCATGTCGGTTTCGAAGCTGTAGCCGCAAGCCCTAGGGTCATTGGCTCCGATGAAGTCTTTAACCCTAGAGGCCCTTGCGCCCGCGCAATGCGCATCAATGGCGCATTAACGACGCGGCCCGAGGACGGGTTCATACCGTGGCCCGGGCGCGTCTCGAGAATGTTGGGCCCGTCTTTTTGCCCTCGAGCACACGAATGCGCGGAGATCGATTCGCTCTTGGCGATGCGCAATGCCCCTGGCGCAGAGGCAAGGCCTTGCGCCGACGCAAGGCTCGCCACGCGGCCCTCTTTGCGATAGCGCGAGATCGATCGATGGTCCGGGTCGAACAGTCGTGTCGAAGACCTCGCGCCGCAGGAGAGGGAAATGCGTGGCGCAGGCGATTTGGATCAATGCTGTGAAGGTTTGGGCGCCGAGGGGCGATGGCGAATAGGAAGATTGCGCGTTGTCAGGCAACGTCAATCGTATCCGCATTCATCACACATCGTGCGCGCGCTCACGCGCCTCAGGAATCGTTGGCGGCTCCGAGCGAAGCCAGGAGCACGCGATCGTCGTCGTCGTCGGCCGGCTCCGGCACGACGTTTCCGAGGACGGCGAAGATGCGCGTGCTCGGCTGCCCGGCGTCGATCAAGTGGCCGTCGCGATCGCACGCGCAGATGACGGCCCACATGTGCTTGCAGAAATCGGTTTGCCCATAGGGACAACTGCAAGACGTCGCCATTCTCGATCCCCGGATCGCGAGCGTCACCTCGTACGTCTCGGCGCCCTCGACCTGCGCTCGCACTTCCGCCGGCGAGCCCTGGAGGATTCGCACGCGCTGCTCCGTCAGGTAAGCCATGCCGCGTTCGCGGATTGTGCTCAAGAACGAAGCCGAAGTTCGCTGCACGAGGCTCAAGGCGAGGGAGAGCTTGCGCCGGCCTGGCGCGGAGAGCAACGGCGACCTCCAACGAGCTGAAGTTTTTCAGCGAGACGCGCCAGTGATCAACCGCGCTCATGGAGGGAATGGAAGGCCACCATGGGCCTCCCGCTCCAAGGCGCGCCGAAATGCACGGCGACTGCCGCCCTCTCCAACCTGAAGTCGTTTTTGCCCAGCGCGTGCTTCTTCTCCGCTGCTCTGGGGTTGGCGGCGCTTGGCCCGCAGGCTTGCGGCGGCCCGGGAAGACCGGACGCCGGCTCAGGCGGCGCGACGGGCTCCGGTGGTTCCAATGGCGGCGCGGGAGGCAACTCGGCGGGCAGCGGGGGATCCAGCGTCGGTTCCGGCGGCGGCACGGCGGGCAGTGGCGGGGCCGGCAGCGTCGGGTCAGGAGGCTCGGGCGGCTCGAGCACCGCTCCCGACGCGAGCTCGACAGGCAGCGGCGGATCGGTCTTCGACGCTGGCGCGCTCGGCGACGGCGGATTGCCGCGAGTCTATGGACAAGAAAACACCGGGGCCGACTGCCCCAAACCGACACTGCCTGCATACGCCCAGCTCCCCACCGTCGACGGCCTACCCGACCCGTTTTTGAACGCCGCCGGTAGCCGCATCACCAACCGCGCGGATTGGCGGTGCAGGCGCGCGGAGTTCGGTGCCATGGTTCAGAACTACGAGCTCGGCACCAAGCCCGCGCCTCCGCCGAACCTGACGGCGAGCTTCTCGGCCAACACGCTCACCGTGAACGTGACCGCGGGCAGCGGATCACTTCAGCTCACGGCGAATGTGACGCTTCCGAGCGGCGCCGGGCCATTCCCGGCCGTCATCGGCGTCGCCACCGGTGGAACGGGTGCTCTGCCGGCGAACATCTTCGCCAGCCGAGGCATTGCGACCGTCGCCTTCGCCGACGGGCAGATCGCGCCGCAGTTTCCCAACCGCGGCCAGGGGGCCTTTTACGGCCTTTACCCCGATCCCAAAGTGGGCTCGATGATCGCGTGGGCGTGGGGCATCAGCCGCATCATCGACGGCCTCGAAAAGACGGTCGGCCAAACGAAGATCGACCTCACCCATTTGGCGGTGACCGGTTGCTCCTACGCGGGCAAAATCGCGCTCTACGCCGGCGCCTTCGACGAGCGCATCGCCCTCACGATTCCCGAAGAATCGGGCGGCGGCGGCGAAGCGGCGTGGCGCGTATCGGGCACGATGACCGGAACCGAAGACTTGTCTCACGCGCAGGGCACCGCCTGGTATTTCCAAGACCTAACCCAATTCAACGCCGCGCCGGGCAAGCTGCCCTTCGACCAGCACGAGGTCGCCGCGATGGTCGCGCCGCGCGCGCTTTTGATGATAGGCAATCCCGACATCGCTTATCTGGCGAGCGAGGCGGGCTACGTCTCGGCCAGAGCCGCAATCGAAGTCTACAAGGCCCTCGGCGTGTCCGACAGAATCGGTTTCACCCAGGTCGGCGGCCACCCGCATTGCGCGTTCCCGGCCAGCCAAACGAACGACGTCTCGGCTTTTGTCGACAAGTTCCTCGTCGGAAAAGACGCGAACACGAGCGTCGCGGTCAGTCCGTACAACACCGATCTCTCGAAGTGGTTCATCTGGAGCACCCCGCAGCTGCGGTAGCCGTCGTCGCTCGCTCTCGCGACGATCGCGATGCATTGCGGACGGCGCATGATCGATGGTCGCCGGAGGCCGCTGCGCTCCAAGAGCAAAGGCTCAAGGCCCTGGTGTCGGCGGAGAGCAGGGGCAAGCGCAACTAGCGCCAATTGCCAATTCCGATATCCTCTCAGTGGAGCGTGTGCCACGCCTGGGCATTGGTCTTCGGCGCTAATCGGGCAGATCGTCGCACCAAATGCCGCTGGGCGATACGTGTATTATGAATAAGCTGCGCGATCGTCTCATTGACGAACTGTGCGAATGACGGTAGCGAACGGACTGCTCAACCATCGAAGGAGAAACCGATGTCGAACCGCATCCTGCGCCGTGCGCATTCGTTCGTCGCGACCGTCGGCTCATTGCTCACGGTACTCGTTGCCGCGCGCGAGGCCCGCGCTGCCATCACCGTGAACTCGAATGCGGACCCGCCGGGGTACAACGGCCCCCTTTGCACGCTGCGAATGGCGGTGTCTGCTGCCAACGGCACCGCCAATGTCTGTGGAACGGGAACGACCATTCAACTGGGTGGAGCGAATGCAACATCGATTACCTTGACGAGGAGTCTCGGTCCGCTGGTCGTCACTCGAACCATGGCCATCCAGGGAAACTTCGGCGACCGGCACCCGGACTTCAACTCGGTCGTGATCAGCGCCGATCCGACGAACGGCGGGCAGATATTCTCCATCCCCGCTGGAGCAGTAACCTTGTCGCTCAGCTTCTTGCGGCTGACCAATGGCGTCGATCCGAGCATCAATGGCGGGGCCGTGGCCATCCAGAGCTCGAGCAGCAGCTTGAATCTCAACAAGGTTCAAATCGACCACTGTTCCGCGTCCAGCGGAGGAGCGGTCTACGATAAGGGGCTGGTCAAGGTCTCGGCAAGCAGCTTTCACGACAACGTGGCTCTCTTGGGGGGCGCCATCTTTTTCGAGAGCGACAGCGCGATCAGTACCGTTTCGAACACGGGCTTTTCCAACAACCGGGCCAGCCAGCCGACCTTGGGTGGGTACGGCGGCGCCATCTACTTGAATCAACGCACGGCGGTGAGCGTGCTGTTCTCCACGTTTCTTCAGAATTCAGCGATCTACGGGGGCGGCGTCGCGAACTTCGGCCACCTCGAAGTCTACGGAAGTACGTTCGAGAGCAACGTCGCCAATTCCGCGGGCGGGGCGATCTACGGCGGACGCGGGGACATGATCGTGGCCAACGATACGATCACGCTGAACGCCGCGAGCGCCGGTGGCGGTGTCTTCTGGGACCGAAACAATGCAGGCTATTTCGAGCTCGACCGGACCACGATCGTGTCGAACACGGCAAGCGGCGCCGGCGGCGGGGTCGACATCAACGGCTCGTCGGGGGGAACGAACGAGATGGGCGGGCAAAACATCATTGCCAACAACAACTCGAGCAACGGCCCCGACATTCTCGGCGACTTGAACGGCATTGGTGGCATCGACCTGATCAAGAACACGAGCGGCATCACCAATCTTCCGTCCGGATACATCGTCGGTGTGGATCCGCTGTTGGGCGCGTACACATCGGTGAACGGTCGTCCGAAGTGCTATGCGCTGCAACCCGGGAGTCCGGCGATCGATCGCGGGACCGGCCCCTTTTTCAGCTTCCCCTACGACGGCATCGACGAAACCGGGCAGTCGCGTCCGGTGGTCATTTCGAATGGGTCGACACCGTACGATCTCGGGTCGTTCGAATATCGTTGAGCGGCATGATCGCGGGAGGCGCCGATTGGTTTTTTGAAATGCAATAGTAACAAAGTCGGCGCAACGCTCTGGCAATCGGCGCGGCGCCCTGGTCGGGGTTCGCCATGACGGCATTCCGTTGCTAAGACGTGAACTGGTGGAAGCCCTCAAGCTCGCGCCGGGTCGCGTCGTTGTGGAGCGCTATCGCGTCCAGGCGTTCCTCGGCGAAGGAGGGATGGGCCAAGTTTGGTCGGGCATTCAGCTCAATACCGGCCGGCTCGTGGCGATCAAAGTCTTGCACCTCTCGAGCGACGTGGACCGGCACGCGCGCGCGCGCTTTCTTCTCGAGGGACAGGCTGCTTGCGCCGTCGATCATCCGAATGTCGTCGAGATTCTCGACTTCTTCGAGGCCCCCGACTTGCCGCCCATGCTCGTCATGGAGCTTTTGCGAGGGGAGACGCTCGCCGCCAAGCTCGCGCGCGAGGGCAAGCTTTCCGCGCCGGCCATGGCCAAGCTCTTCTTGCCGGTCCTATCGGCCGTGGGGGCGGCGCACAGCCGAGGCATCATCCACCGCGATCTCAAGCCGGCGAACATCTTTTTGAGCGAGCGCCGGACGGACGAACCTGTCGTCAAAGTTCTCGACTTCGGCATCGCCAAATGGCTGGTACCTATCGGCGCGGAGTCGCGCATTCGCACCGAGACCGGGTCGCTGCTCGGAACGCCCTCGTACATGGCGCCCGAGCAAGCGATGGGCGATCGCACGCTCGATCATCGCGTCGACGTGTGGTCGCTGGGCGTGATGATGTACGAGTCGCTCGCGGGCGCTCGTCCGGTGGAATGTATGAATGCCGCCCAACTCATCATGCGGCTCGTTCGCGGGGGCATTACTCCCATCGAGCGCCTTGTGCCCGAGCTACCGCACGATCTTGCACAAATGATCGGCCGGATGCTCGCACGCGATAGAGCTCGGCGGCCGGCGGATCTGCGCGAGGTCTTGGAGGTGATCGCACGCTACACCGATATATCGGTGCCCGCGTTCGGGGAGCCGAACGTTGCGCTGGAGAAAGAACCGGAGGCGACGTCGGCGGAAGGCCGTGATGGCGAATCGAGACCACCGGATTCGTTCGGCTCGACACTCCGGCACGAGGACCTGTTCCGTGCCGGCGACGCATCGAATGGATCGGACGGATCGGATGCCGCCATATCTCCGCTAGGGCGCGCGCCGTCCAATCCGCCCGAATCGGGGGAAGAGCGCCGGTCACAATCCACTTGGCAGCGAATGTCGTGGCGCGTCTGGACGGCGATGGCGCTGGCGATTGCCGCCGTCGTTGCGGGCTTCTTGCGTCCGCGCGGGTCCACCTTGTGGCCGCATTCTGAACCATCGCCGCGCGGGGTGGCGGCCGACTTCGCTTCGCCAGCCGACGATGCGGGGGTCGCGTCCTTGACGCCGCCTCCCGGCACGGGTCCCCAGCAAGTCGGCGGCTGGTTCAAAAACGGGGACGATGTCGAGGAGTTCGAGGTAGCCCCCGATTTCGTCGTCAAACACCAAGGAAACGTCAGCGGCCGCATCCGGTCGATCGTCCCACGGCCCAAAGGCTTCGGCGGACTGATGCGAACGATCGACGCTGTTCCCTATCGAGGGAAGCGCGTTCGTTTTTCAGCCGCGGTGAAGGCTGACGACGTGCGTGATTGGGCCTCGCTTTGGATGCGCGTCGATGCCGCCGAACGGCCCTCCCTCGCGTTCGACAACATGCAAGACCGGCCCATCGAGGGAACGAGTGATTGGACCCTCTACGAGGTGGTGTTGGACGTCGCTGCCAATGCGGAAGACATTGCTTTCGGCGTGTTCATCGCCGGCGCCGGAGAGGTGTGGATCGACGACCCCAAGATCGAGGTCGTCAGCAACCGGGTCCCCGTCACCGACTTGCTGAAAAAGTGGCCCACGCCGCCTCGCCCGGCGCTCCCGTCGGCCACGGCCGACAATCTCACCTTCGAATCCAGGGACGCCGAAGCCGACTCGGCTGAGCCCGAAGCCACGCAAGCTTGCAAGAGCGAACCGCCGGCCTCACCGATTTTGATTGGCGCTCCCATGAGCGCATCGGAAAAGCCTCTCGCCGTTACCGCCAAGGCCCTCACGCCGGCAGTACCGACACTGCTTCCGAGTGCCGATGGAGGACCACAGGTCCTGCACGTCGACGTCAACACCGGCATCCCCAGGTCGGCCGGCGACGGCTGGACCATCGTCCAGCTCCTCTTCGTGCATCCCGCTTGTCTCGATGCATCGGCCTTCACCGGCATTCAGTTCACCATCACCGGGGAGCTCGGCCGCTGCAGCATCCAGTTCGGCATTCTGCAGAGTCGATATTCCGATACCGCCGAGCTTTGGTCTTGTAAAACGCCGCGATGCAAAATACCGACGACCGGCAAGTTGTCGGAGGGCACGACGATGGTGAGCTTTTCCGATCTGCGCAAGATTGAGCCCCATGTCGACCCCGCAGCGATGCTCGGGGTGCCTTTCCAGCACAGTGGGATCCGAAGCTTGGAATTCACGTGACTTGAAGTCGCGG
>JADMIO010928582.1_pt1 | contig 52754 bp, 38 predicted proteins | sample 8958161 | NCBI WGS metagenome assembly JADMIO01 (sample SAMN16585339, study PRJNA669376) | soil metagenome | isolation source: Crop rotation soil | place: USA: Cullars Rotation, Alabama | collected 2011 | reverse complement strand
CGACAACTTGTCCACGTGGAATTCTAAGCTTAGGATCCCAATGTGCTGGAAAGTGCTCGACCTCGTATTGCAGTTCCCTTACTCGCCACCATTGGTCATGCAAGGCAACGGTTATGGTTTCTCGCAGGCGCCTGTTGCTCCAGAAACACCCATCTATAACCAGCTGTTCGGTCTGAATGCCGCCGACGTCGACGGCGACGGGCGCCCTGACCTATTGATTGCCGGAGGCTGCTCGGACAACGTGCATCCCAATTGCCTGACGCCGGGCATGCCGCATTCGCCACCGCGCCTGCTACTCAACCGCAGCAGTGGCTTCGTCTTGAGCGACTATGTCAGTGACGGCTACGGTCCGGATACCCAGCGTCCACTGAACGAACTGCAGAGCTATGCGGATTTCGACAGCGACGGCGGCATTGATGTCGTCACCCGCTATTCCAATTCGGACCCGGATGCCCCAGACGTAACCGGCGATGTGCTGGTACTGCACAATCGCGGCAATGGCCCGACCATCCGCATCCGACTGCTCGGTGCGAACGGCCAGCGCAATCAGTTCGGTCGCGTGGTGCGGGTGGAGCCGCTGCAACGCCCAGGCTTCATCATGACGCAAGCGGTCGACAGCGGGTCCGGCTATAAATCCAATTCACCCTACGACCTCGAGTTCGCCTCCAACTATCCCGGCAGCTACAAGGTTACGGCGACATTTGCCAATCAGACCGTTCAAACCATGGCTCGCGCGGGGGACAGTCTCGAAATTCGCGAAAATGGGTCCATTGTCGTGCAGCGTCCCACCTCGGAATCCCCCAGCAGCCACTGACGGCGATTTTCGATAGCAGCGCCTCTTGTGGGCGCGTAGCCACGAACGATTCCGCTCTTGCGGCGTAAGCCTTAGCATTGGCGTTCAATGCCGCGTCGCGGCCGGTTCAATCAGGACAGCAACCTCCATGGACATCGTCAAACCCATCTGGGAACCCAGCAGCGAGCGTATCGACCGCGCGAACCTTTCGCGCTTCATGCGTTTCGTCCGCGAGCAGACCGGCAACGACGACATCCGCCGGCACTCGCCGCTGTACGATTTTTCCGTTCGTCAGCCCGAAAAATTCTGGTCCCTGCTATGGGAATTCTGCGGTGTGCGCGCATCGGGCAATTTCCAGGAAGTGCTGGTGGATGGCCACAAGATGCCCGGCGCGAAATGGTTTCCCGGCATTCGCTTGAATTTTGCGCAAAATCTACTGCGCTACAAGGATGAGCGCTGCGCCATCGTGTTCCGCAACGAGTGGGGCCATGAGCGCGAAATTTCCTATGCCGAATTGCACCAGCAAGTCGGACGTCTCGCGAACGCTTTGCGCAATGTGGGCGTCAAGGCAGGCGATCGCGTTGCGGGCTTCATGCCGAATATTCCGGAAACCGTGATCGCTATGCTGGCCACCACGTCGCTGGGCGCGGTGTGGTCTTCGTGCTCGCCGGATTTCGGCATCAATGGCGTGGTCGATCGCTTCGGCCAGATCGCGCCCAAAGTGCTGTTCACCGCCGATGCCTATCCTTACGGTGGCAAGCGCTTCGACTGCCTGGAAAAAATCCGCAGCGTGCTGGCGCAGATTCCCAGCGTGGAAAAACTCGTCGTAGTGCCCTATAGCGGCGATCCGCTGCGTCTGGACGATATCGAGCAGGCCATCTCCTTACCGCAATTCATGGGCAGCGAAGATCTCGCGCCGCAATTCGAATCCATGCCGTTCGACCATCCGCTGTACATCATGTATTCCTCCGGCACCACGGGCGTGCCGAAATGCATCGTGCATGGCGCTGGCGGCACTTTGCTGCAGCATTTGAAAGAACTGGTGCTGCACACGGATCTGAAGCGCGAAGACAAGATCTTCTACTACACCACCTGCGGCTGGATGATGTGGAATTGGCTGGTATCGAGCCTGGCCGTGGGCGCCACGGTGGTGCTGTACGACGGCTCACCCTCACATCCCGATGGCAATGTGTTGTGGAATCTCGTGGACGAAGTCGGCATCAGCGTTTTCGGTACCAGCGCGAAATGGATCGCGGCGACCGAGAAGGCCGGAATCAAACCGCGCGAAACGCACAAGCTCCTCACGCTCAAGACCATTCTCTCCACCGGATCGCCCCTGGCGCCGGAGAGTTACGACTACGTCTACCGCGACGTGAAAGACCGCGTGATGCTCTCATCCATCTCCGGCGGCACCGATATCGTGTCCTGCTTTGCACTCGGCAGTCCGTTGCTGCCGGTCTACCGCGGTGAGCTGCAGTGCCGTGGCTTCGGCATGAAAGTGGAAATCCTCAATGAAGAGGGCGAGCCGGTGAAGGAAGAAACCGGCGAGCTGGCATGCACCGCGCCGTTTCCCTGCATGCCGATCGGTTTCTGGAACGATCCCGATGGCCAGAAGTATCACGACGCGTACTTTTCCAAGCACCCGAACAAGTGGTGCCATGGTGACTACGCCCTACTCACCGAACACGATGGCGTGATGATTTTCGGTCGCTCCGATGCGACGTTGAATCCGGGCGGCGTGCGCATCGGCACGGCAGAAATCTATCGCCAGGTGGAACAATTGCCCGAAGTGATCGAAAGCCTTTGCATCGGCCAGGACTGGGACAACGACGTGCGCGTCGTCCTGTTCGTGCGGCTGCGCGAAGGCATCGAGCTCGATGACGCCTTGCGCGATCGCATCAAGCGTCAGATCCGCGACAACACTACGCCGCGCCATGTGCCAGCCAAGATTCTGCAGGTGGCGGATATTCCGCGCACCATCAGCGGCAAGATCGTGGAATTGGCAGTGAGGAATATCGTGCACGGCAAGCCAGTGAAGAACACGGATGCGCTGGCCAATCCGGATGCCTTGCGAATCTACGAAGCCTTGCGTCCGCAGCTGTCCTGATCGAACTTCCGATCCCTGGCGGACAGGATGGTTCGATGACTGGCAGCACTGCATCGCCTGCTCCAAATCCGCGAGTCGAAGGCTTGGGTTGGCTGATCGGGCTGCACGTCTTGCTATTGGCGTGGCTGGTTTATGCCGCTGGCACTTCGCGGTACTGCTGTGATGCTTCTTATTACCTGACTACGTCCGAACGGCTGCTCCACGACGGCCTGTACTACGCGGACGATTACGCCGGCTATCGCTCGTATCTGGTGCCGCTGGTGATCGGCGTGCTGCGTCGGCTATTTGTCTTCACTGCAAACGAACGGCCGATGCATATCCAGTTCGCGCTGGTGATTTGCTACGTCGTCTTGGTATTCCTGTGTGCGCTGCGGATAACCCGGCGCGAGGGTCTGAAGCGGTATTTCACGACAGGCTTTCCGATCGCATTCAATCCCATCGTCCTGGGCGTGGTGATTTTCCCCATGCAGGAAGCCGTAGCGGCATTGAGTTGCATACCGATGCTGATGCTGCTGCTGTCTTCGCGCGCGCCGCTGTCGTATACCCGCCTGGCCTTGGGATTGTTGTTCGTCGTCACGGCTTATCTGATCCGCTCGTCCTGGGCATGGCTGGTCCTGCCGATCGGCCTCTTTCTGGCCGTCGACTGGTATCGGCAGCGACGCCAAGGCATGGGGCTGCACGGGCACATCTGGCCCCTACCCGCCGCAGCCCTCGCATGCTTGGCTTTACTGTTGCCGCAGGTGCTCATTGCAAAAAAACAATTCGACTCCTGGAATCCGTACCCATCCCCTGCTGCGGTGAAACGCCAGATCGGCTCGGGTATCGAGATGTTTCGCTACACCACGGTGATCGAAGGTCCACATATGGGTGGTTTTCCGACCTACACCCCTTTCAAGGACCAAGCGGACAAGACCCTCAGCTTTTACACCGAGCATCCTGTCGCGGGTGCAAGCCTGATCCTCGGCCACGTCTGGGCAGGACTCAACTACGACACCTTCGGTGTCTACGTGTCAGGGGCCAGCCTGGGCCCGGTTACCGGCGCGCTGTTGTTCTCGGCCACCATTTCTGCACTCGGGCTGTTCGCCCTCATCGCCTGGCCGCGCAAGGACGGCGACACCGCCGTTCAGGCCTTTCTGGTGACGGGTTTGCTCGGCTCTTGTGCCTACACGGCGCTGGCCGCAACGGAAACCCGCTTCGGCTTGTGGGGATTTCTGTGTGTGTCGATGGCCGCCGCACATCTGTTGGCCGAAAAAGAAGGTCGTCGACGGGCCCTGCGGGCGGCGCCCGTCGTGCTGGTGTATGTGCTGGCAGCAGCAGGAATCAATGCCTCATTCTACTTCCGCGCTCTGACCTGAGCTGCGGTGGGCCCCTGCGACCGCCATGCTAATATTCTGCGGTTGTGTTGGCGGGCCGTGGCTGGAAGCTCTGCATCAAGCTTGAAATGCAGGCTCTCGAATCTTGGCGTTTATTCGACTCTGCGCGTTTCGCACAGTCTACCCGCACCTCACAACACGAGCCGCAGCGCAGTGGCGCGCCCAGTGCGCCGACGCTTCGGACCGGGTGTCACCTCTCCCACGGATTCACTGCGAAATGACAACACGGATACCACTGAACGACCTCAACGCCCACACCCTGCCGCTGCGCGAAGCGCTCTGCGCTGCCACGCGACGGGTGATCGAGCGCGGTTGGTTCGTACTGGGCCCGGAGGTGGAGGCCTTCGAACAGGAATTCGCCGCCTACTGCGGCGTGCCCCATGCGGTGGGCTTGGGCAATGGCACGGAAGCGATCGAGCTGGCCTTGCGGGCGCTCGACGTCGCGGCTGGCGACGAAGTGATTCTGGCCGCCAATGCGGGCATGTATTCGGCGGTCGCCGTGACCGCGGTAGGAGCGACGCCGGTGTTTGCCGATGTCGACGATACGGACCTCACGTTGGACCCTTCAGCCGTGCTTGCAGCGATCGGTCCGCGCACGCGCGCCATCGTGCTCACGCATTTGTACGGGCGCATGGGGAAAGTCCAGGCCATCGCCGAGATCGCGAAATCCAAAGGCCTGACCCTGGTCGAGGACTGCGCCCAATCCCATGGCGCCCGCACCGACGGTCGCCGCGCCGGTGCGTTTGGCGACGTGGCCTGCTTCAGCTTCTATCCCACCAAGAATCTGGGCGCCCTGGGCGATGGCGGTGCCGTGGTGTGTCGGGATGCGGAGATCGCCAATCGCGTGCGCCGGCTGCGCCAGTACGGATGGGAAAAAAAGTATTTTGCCACTCTGCCGCACGGGCGCAATTCGCGCCTGGACGAAATGCAGGCGGCGATCCTGCGCACCAAGCTTCCCTATCTGGACGAGTGGAACGCGCGCAGGCGCGCCATCGCGCAAGCTTATGCCGGCGTTGCCGACCATCGCTTGCGGCATCCGCGGGTGGCCGGCGACGACTATGTCGCGCATCTGTATGTCGTGCGCACACCGCAGCGTGAACAGCTACGCGCTCACCTCGACAGCCTGGGCATCGCCAGCGACATCCACTATCCCGTAGCCGATACGCATCAGCCTGCCTTGCGCATTGCGGCCCCACCGGCGCTACCCGTCACGGAGCGCGCCTGCCGCGAAGTGCTCACTTTGCCGTGCTACCCGGAGATGGATGCCGACTCCGTGCAACGGGTGATCGCAGCGCTTGAGAGCTGGCAATCCCCATGAATTCGCTGATCATCCCGGTCTACGGCAATGCCGGTTCGATTCCGGAATTGCTGCAGCAGCTGCGTGATCTGGCTCAACGCCTTCCAACGCCGCTGGAAGTGGTATTCGTCGTGGACGCCAGCCCGGACGACAGCTTCGCGATCCTGAAACGCGAATTGCCGCTTCAACCTTTCGCCTCACAGCTGTTGGCGCACTCGCGTAACTTTGGCTCGTTCGCCGGCATTCGCAGCGGCCTTGCCGCGGCCAGGGGCTCGTACTTTGCAGTGATGGCGGCCGATTTGCAGGAGCCGATCGAGCTTGCGGAATCCTTCTTCGTCAAACTTGCCGACGACGAAGCCGATGTGCTGGTCGGCACGCGCGACGGTCGCGCCGATCCGCTGGCCTCGCGCCTTGCGTCCTCGTTGTTCTGGGGTTTCTATCGGCGCTTCGTGGTGCGCGACGTACCGCCGGGTGGGGTCGACGTATTCGCCTGCAACGACGTGTTCCGCCAACAGCTGCTAGGGCTGGATGAAAGTCACAGCTCACTCGTAGGCCTCATCTTCTGGCTAGGTTTTCGCCGCGGGGTGGTGCCCTACACGCGCCTGGCACGGCGTCACGGCCGTAGCGGCTGGAATTTCTCGCGCAAACTGCGCTACATGACCGACAGCATCTTCGCTTTTACCGACCTTCCCATCCGCCTGCTGATGGCCGCGGGCATGCTGGGTCTTGCCGCATCCACGGTATGGGGGCTGGTGGTACTGGTGCTGCGCCTGGCCAGTGATATCGCGGTACCCGGCTACACAGCAACGATGATCGCAATCCTGTTTTTCGGCGGATTGAACGCGCTCGGACTCGGCATCGTCGGCGCCTACGTGTGGCGCGCCTATGCCAACACACAGAGGCGTCCGCAATCGGTGGTGATGTCGCACCTGCAGTTCGCTGCGGTGCCGACGCGACAAGGAAACCAGCCATGAGTTTTTTCGTGCATCCACAGGCTTTGTGCGAAAGCACCGACGTGGGCGAGGGCACACGCGTGTGGGCGTTCACCCACGTCTTGCCCGGTGCGCGCGTTGGACGCGACTGCAATCTTTGCGACAACGTGTTCATCGAGAACGACGTGCAAATCGGTGATCGCGTCACCGTGAAATGCGGCGTGCAGCTGTGGGATGGCATGCGCGTCGAGGACGACGTCTTCATCGGCCCCAATGCCACTTTCACCAACGACCGGTTTCCGCGCAGCAAGCAATATCCGGAAAAATTTGCCACGACCACGATCGGCAAAGGCGCTTCCATCGGCGCGAACGCGACCATTCTTCCCGGCCTGCGCATCGGTCAGCACGCCATGGTGGGCGCCGGCGCCGTGGTCACACGCTCAGTGCCACCGTACGCCATCGTGGTGGGCAATCCGGCGCGGATCACCGGTTATACGAATGCGCAGAAGACGACGAACTCCGAACCGCAAACCGCGCAATTTCCCACCGAACCCGGTCTGCGTCCGACCGCGGTTCCTGGCGTCAATCTGTATCGCTTGAAGAACGTGCAAGATCTGCGCGGCAACCTCTCGGTAGGCGAGTTCGATCGAGACGTTCCTTTCGCGGTGAAGCGCTATTTCATCGTGTACGACGTGCCGAGTGCTGAAACCCGAGGCTCGCATGCGCATCGGCAGTGCCATCAGTTCTTGCTATGCGTGAAAGGCAGTTGCGCGGTAGTGGCGGACGATGGCGAGAAGCGTCAGGAATTTACGCTCGACCGCCCCGACGTCGGCATCCACCTGCCGCCGTGGGTGTGGGGTATCCAATACAAGTACACGGCCGATGCAGTACTGCTGGTCTTTGCGTCCGAGCAATACGACGCGGCCGACTACATCCGCGACTACGATGAATTCACCCGCGAGCTGCGCCAACGGGTCGCGACGTGAGCGAGGTGTTGCGCGGCGAAGCGGTGCGCTTTCTGATCGCCGGTGCGATCAACACTGCCGTCACCTACGCGATCTATTTCGTCCTGCTGCTTTGGTGGCCCTATGCCTTGGCCTACACCACGTCGTTCGTGATCGGTATCGTGCTGTCGTACTGGCTCTCCACCCGCTTCGTTTTTCGCGTGCAAGGGTCGACCCGGCGCTTTGTCGCCTATCCCCTCGTGTATGCGGTGCAATACGGCGTGGGCCTGGCCGTATTGCATGCCGCCATCACCCTCTTCGGCGTGCCGCAGCGACTGGCCTTGCTGGCGAGCATTGCCGTCAGCGTGCCGCTGACCTTCGTGCTGAGCCGTTTCGTCTTGAAATACGAGCGCGCCTCGCCCGCTCCCTGATGGCTGGACAGAACTCATGACTCCCGCACCTGGTCCGCGCCACTCACTCGCCCTGGCCCTTCTGCTCGGCACGCTGCTGCTGGTCTTCGTGGGTCTGAATACGGCACCCGCCTGGCTGGTGCTGGACATCCAATCCAGCCAGGAGGACTCGGCGCAGGTGTTCTATTCCTCCCACGGAAACTGGACCGAAGAGCGCTCCTTCACCGCTCCGCTCGTGCCCGGGCTGAACCGCATCGGGTTCCGCCTTCCGAATTGGTTTTTGGGAGTGGGAGTGCGCTTGGATCCCGGCATGCGCGCCGGCACCTATGGCGTGCTGGGGATGCATTGGTATCGAGGCCTGTCGCAACAGGAAATCGACTACGCCTCGGTACGCAGCGCGCGGACGCAAGGCCTGGCCTTGCTGGCCGCCGACGGCCGATTGGAAATTCGTACCGATGATGCCGATCCGCAGCTGCTGATCCCGCCACCCAGTTTGGCCTGGCAGATCGAAACGCTGTTGTGGCCCTTGGGGATCTACGCGGCAGGCGTGCTGGCGATGTGCGGGCTGGCTTGGCGCAGGCGTGTCGGACCGCGCTTCATTGCTGGCGCCTACGTTGTTGCCGCAGCGGTGTTCTTCGTCTTGGAGCTGTGGCGACATGCTCCCGTACTGCCGATTTTCGATGACTGGCGCTACGTGCTGACGGGTTCCTTCAACATCGTTGATGGAGGAACGCAGTGGCTAAGGGCGGTGGGAAACGACACGTATTTTCTCACCGGCCAGTTGCTCGATTTCTTATCGCTCAGTCTCTCGAATACCAACTTCGCCGTAGTGCGCTACGTGGCACTGGCATTGCTGCTGCTGCATCTGTGGCTGATGTGGCGGGTGCTGCATCGGGTAGCCAATGGCATCTCCGAAGGTTTTTTGGCTGTAGCGGCGGCGTTGCTCGTCTGGTGCCTGGCCAGCAATGGCTATTGGGGCGGCACCGCCATCGCCTATCACCAATTCCTGCCGGTACTGGCAGGCAGCCTCATGCTTGCGCAGCTGGCGAACCGCAATGGCGAATTCGGCCGCCCCGCCTCCATGATCCTGCTTGGCCTCACGGCGCTGGCATCGGGCCTGGCGTACATCTCCGGCGGACTAATGGTGATGTCCCTCGGCGCGGCGCTGCTGCTTACTCAGATCGAGCGCTGGAGATCAGCCTGGCAGACCCCGATCTTGCGCCAGGGCGCATTCCTGTTCGGGCTGGGCGCAGCGCTTCTGCTGCTGCAGCTGACGCTGGTCACGCATACTCAGGGTTCCTTGCTTGAGCACAGCCACGCGGCGCCCACGGTCTATCCCAGCGACCGGCGTTTCTGGCTGTTTTTCGCCGCGCAATTCGGTCGCGCCCTGGGCTATGCGGGCACCTCAGCGAGTGTAGACCTCGGCCTCACCCTGTTAGTGATGGCCCCCGCAGTGTGGCTGGGCGTGCAGCGCCTGCGCGATGCCTGGCGTGGGCGGTCGGCCGAAAATCCCGCGATGCTGACCCTGGTCCTGTATGGCGGCATCGCCGCCGCGTTGTACTGCGCAGTGGTTGCTTTCGGCCGCGCGGGTTTCGTGGCGCCAGATGCGAGCGCGGACTTGGTCGTGGCTGTGGCCAAGGCACGTTTCCACTACTGGACCGTGGCCGCGCTGCTTCCCTTCCTTTGGCTAGGTCTGGTGCTTACCGCACAGGGCTTTCAGCGCCGCTGGGTTTCACACGTGCTGCTTGCCGCAGCGGTAGTCATGCTGGTTCCGAAATCGCGCGAACCCTGGGACCTAGTGCATGGTTTCCGGGCGGCGGACGGTGCCGTCACCAGTGGCGCCTACTGCATCGCTGAACACATGGCGCCGGAAACCATCACGCAAGCTTTCACTTGCGCCGAGATCATAGGCGTGAAGATGGACCTTTCTTCGTCGATGCAGCGCCTGAAGGACCGCAACAGTGTCCTGTACCAGCAGATCGAGCGCTATCGGCACCCACCCCTTCCCTGATCTTGCGTGCTGTGTAGACTCGCCCGGCATGCTCAGTGAAACCGCCCAGTCCCAGCCTGATCTCCCTTTGTGCGTCGATCTCGACGGCACGTTGATCCGTTCCGACCTCCTGGTCGAATCGGCGCTCGCGCTGTTGCGACAACAGCCGCTGCAGGCCCTGCGCATGCCGTTCTGGCTGCTGCGTGGCCGCGCCCATCTGAAACAGCAGATCGCGCTGCGCGTGAGTCTGGACGTAGCCACCCTGCCCTACGACGAACGCGTTTTGGCCTGGCTGCGCGATGCTGCTCCGCAGCGTCCTCGCATCCTGTGCACGGCATCGGACGCCGTGCTGGCCCAAGCCGTGGCAACGCACGTCGGCGTGTTCGATGAGGTGATGGCCAGCGATGGCGCGCGCAATCTCTCGGGCAGCGAAAAAGCTGCGCAACTATGCGAGCGCTTCGGCGAGCGCGGCTTCGACTACGCCGGCAACGAACATCGCGACTTGAAAGTGTGGCGGCATGCGCATCGCGCGATCATTGTGAATGGCGGCACCAGCCTACGCAGCGAAGCGGCGCAGGTTTGCGAGGTTGACAAGGAGTTCCCCCGCGAGGGCGGCGGGTTGGGCCACTGGATGCGCGAGTTGCGGCTGCATCAATGGCTGAAGAACATGCTGGTGTTTCTGCCCCTGCTGGCCGCGCATCGTTTTTTCGACATGGCGGCTCTCAGTCACGCCCTCATCGCCTTCCTCGCCTTTGGCATTTGTGCCTCCGGCGTGTATGTCCTCAATGATCTGCTCGACCTGGAAGCCGACCGTCGCCACCCGCGCAAGCGCCTGCGTCCGTTCGCGGCAGGCGCCCTGCCCGTGCAGGCCGGGCTCATCGCGGCACCACTGCTCACCATCACGGCCTTCGCTCTCGCCTTCGCCGTCACGCCGCGCTTTGCTGCGGTGCTGGGTGGGTACTTCGTGCTGACCCTGGCCTACTCGCTAGTGTTGAAGCGGCTGGTCATGCTCGATGTCGTGGTGCTTGCTGCTTTATATACTATTCGTATTGTTGCCGGCGGCGTCGCCACTGCAACGCCGCTGTCGTTTTGGCTGCTAGCGTTTTCTATGTTCCTTTTTCTGAGCCTGGCGATGCTCAAGCGCTACATCGAATTGCGTGGTGCCCAACAATTGGGCCGCTCGGCGGCCAGCGGGCGGGGCTACAGCGTGGAAGACCTGCCGCTGGTGCAATCCTTCGGCGGTGCCAGCGGCTATCTGGCCGTGCTGGTCCTGGCGCTGTACATCAATAGCGCCGCCAGCGAGATGCTGTATCGCCACCCGCCGGTGCTGTGGTTGTTGTGCCCCTTGCTGCTGTACTGGATCAGTCGCGCCTGGGCCATCGCCCATCGCGATTGCATGCATGACGATCCTCTGGTGTTCGCCGCACGCGATGGCGTGAGCTGGCTCGTCCTAGCACTGTCCGCGCTAGTCGTTCTGGGTGCGATCTGATGCCAGCGGGACGCTCCTGGGGTGGCTATCCGCAGGCGCAACAGCGCGTGGTGCGTATCGAGCGACGCGACGCGACGCTGCCTGACACACAAGAACCGATGCTCGCCTACGGCAATGGCCGCAGCTACGGCGATTCTTGCCTCAATGACGGCGGCGTGCTGCTGCACACGCGCGGGCTCGACCGTTTCATCGCCTTCGATGCGCAGCGCGGCGTGCTGCGCTGTGAGGCGGGCGTACTCCTGAGCGAAATCCTGGATTTCGCAGTGCCGCGCGGCTGGATGCTTCCCGTATTGCCCGGCACGCAATTCGTGACCGTGGGCGGCGCCATCGCCAACGACGTGCACGGCAAGAATCACCATCGCGTCGGCAGTTTCGGCGAGCACGTCCTGCGTTTCGAATTACTGCGCTCGGACGGCACGCGGCGTGAATGTAGCCGTGCTGAGAATGCCGACTGGTTCCAGGCCACCATCGCCGGCCTCGGCCTCACGGGGTTGGTCACCTGGGCCGAATTGCAATTGCAGCCGAGCGTCGGGCCGTGGGTGCGCGCGGAATCTTTGCCTTTTCGCGGCGTCGCGACCTTTCTGGAAATGTCGCGCGAAAGCGAACTCACCCACGAATACGTCGTGGCGTGGATCGACTGCGGCAGCGGCAGCGGTAGTGGGCGTGGACTGCTGCAACGTGCGAACCCAGTGCCTCACGCGGCGCCGGCGTCAAAAAAGCGCCGCTGGTCCGTACCGCTCACGCCGCCACTGTCCCTGGTGAATCGCCTGAGCGTGCGCCTTTTCAACAATATGTACTACGCACTCGGCGCGCGCTCGGCGCCGCCCCGACGCCAGGACTATCGCGCTTTTCTGTTTCCCCTCGATGCGGTGGAAAATTGGAATCGCATCTACGGGCCGCGCGGCTTTCTGCAATTCCAATGCGTGGTGCCTGAGGCCGCAGCGCGCGACACCCTCGGTGCGATCATCCAGCGCATTTCGCAAAGCGGCTGTGCCTCGTTCCTGGCCGTGCTCAAACGCATGGGCGATCGTCCGGCCAGCGGCATGCTGTCGTTTCCCCGTGCGGGCGTGACCTTGGCTGTGGATTTTCCTATGCAAGGCACGTCTACCTTGCGCCTGCTTGATGCGCTGGGCGAACTCGTTGCCGATGCCGGCGGTGCGTTGTACCCAGCTAAAGATGCCTGCATGCGGCCCGCGCATTTCCAAAACGCTTTTCCGAACTGGAAGTCCATGAGCGATTTTCTTGATCCGCGTTTTTCCTCCGGCTTCTGGCGCCGCGTCACGGAGACAGCATGAAACGCGTCCTCATCATCGGCGCCACCTCGGCCATCGCGGAAGCCACTGCGCGCATTTTTGCGGCGCGCAGCGATGCGCTGTTTCTAGTTGCGCGAGACGAGGTGCGGCTAGCGCAGATCGCCGCCGATCTCACAGTGCGCGGCGCCACGCGCGTCGGCACGGCCGTGCTGGATGTCGTCGACTTCGATCGTCACGGGGAAGTGCTGGATCTGGCGGAACGTGAATTGGGCGGCTTCGATACCGCGTTGATCGCGCATGGCACCTTGTCTGATCAGATGCAATGCCAGCAATCCGTTGCAACATTGCGGCGCGAATGGGACGTGAACGCCATTTCTACGCTCAGCCTGCTCACTGATCTCGCCAATCGCTTTGAGGCGCAAAAGCACGGCACGATCGCGGTGATTTCTTCGGTCGCAGGGGATCGCGGACGCGCCAGCAACTACGTTTACGGTAGTGCCAAGGCCGCTGTGACAGCGTTCCTGTCGGGCTTGCGCCAGCGCCTGCATCGCAGTGGTGTCAACGTGGTCACGGTCAAGCCGGGCTTCGTCGATACGCCGATGACACGGGAATTCAAGAAAGGCGCGTTGTGGGCCACACCAGCGGTGGTTGGGGATGGCATCGTCAGCGCCATCGATCGCGGCGCGTCGACGGTCTATCTGCCAAGATTCTGGACGCTCATCATGCTGGTGATACGCCTGGTGCCAGAATGGCTATTCCGCCGCGTTCGGCTGTAGGACTCGGGCCGCTGCCGGCGCTGCCCGGGCCAAGCGGATGAACCCTTCGACGTCCCCGCTCAACAGGACGTCCAAATGCTCGGCGATGCGTGATGGATCCCATTTCCACCAGGCGATGTCGAGCAAGGCCTGAACCTGTTCTTCCGAAAAACGATGCTTGACCAGGCGTGCCGGATTGCCGGCGACGATCGCGTAGGGCGGCACATCGCGCGTCACCACTGCCCGTCCCGCGACCACCGCACCATCGCCGATGGTTACGCCGGAAAGAATGAGGCACCCCTCACCCAGCCACACATCGTTGCCGACGACGACGTCGCCGCGCGTGTGCGGGTGCTCGCGCGGACCGGTACGGGCTTTCCACGGATGAAATACCGAGAACGGGTACGTCGTGATCCAATCGACGCGATGATTGCCGCCGAGAAAGATCGTCACGTTCTTGGCAATGGAGCAATATTTGCCGATGCGCAGGCCGGCTTTTTCGCCCCACCAACGAATGGCCGGAACACCGTAAGTGTATTCGCCCACATTGATGCAGGCCGGCTGGCCGAGCAGGCGGCGCACGACGAGTCGCCAGTTGTGGCAGTAGAACTGCAGACGGTAAATCAGGTTCACGTTTGAGTCTCTCCCCCATCGCGCCGGCGCCCGAGCAATTCGCACACGCCACCGATGGCCGCGCCCAGCAACATAATCGCAAAGATCGCGAACGACAGCGCCATCGACTGGGCGATAGGCACGCCGAAGGCCGACAGACAGCCCACCAGAGCCCCTTCGCGCAAACCCAGGCCGCCGACCGATACCGGCAACAGCACGGCGATCGAGGTCACGCCCACGATCCATAACCAGTCGACCCAAGCAACGTCGATGCCGATGCTCGCCGCCAGGCCGCAGTAGATCGTCACCGCCATCAGATGAAACACCATGCCGATGCCAAAGCTGCCTGCCAGGCGCAGCCAAGCACCGTAGAACGCGTGCAAGCTTTCCAAAAGCGCGGCAAGGCGAACTGACAACTTGGATATCACCTGCGGCCGGATGCGTGGCGAACGCAGCAGGTTGCGTACCCTGTGCGTAGCAGCAGGCATTGAGAAGACAATGAAAAGCGTAAAAAGACCGCCCACCACTAGCGCGAATGCCGGCAACAAGCCGACTGCCACCGTGGAGCGGGAGTAAAGCAGGCCGACGGTGGCGGTCAGTGCCAAGGCCAGAGTGCCCACCAGGCGATCGAGCAGAACGGAAGCGGCAACGCGTTCCGCCCCCAGGTTTCCCGACGCCAGTCGATACGCCTTCATGGCTTCGCCGGCAATCTGCCCCGGCAGTACCACGGCGTAAAACTGGCCGACGAAGGAGTAGCGCAGCAGCCTCGCATAGGAGGCTTCCGGCAACAGCAGCCACCAGCGCAAAGCCGACAAAAGGCAGGACGTCAAAAACACCGCGATGGTCCAGGCGAACGTGCCGGCGCTGAAGGCGCGCAAGCTCGTCCACAATTGGGAAACATCCACGCGCCACAGCAGCAGGCCGATCAGCGTGCCGCCGATGACAAGCTTCAGGGCAAATCGGGCCCATGCCGATGCAGGAAAAATCGAAGCCGATCGTGGGCTGGACGCAGACGTCATCGCGACACGCTCTGTCCAATGCGGCGCACGCGCAGATCCAGGCGATGCGTGAAGCCCACCAGCCCCCCCAGCCGATCGAGCTCCGCTCGATAGCGGGAGTAGTCCGGCGTTGCCGAGGATGCAGCGCCCTGGTGAACCCGATAGAACAGCCGAGCGCGCCGAACATAACGACAGCTACCGGATTTGCGCAATTGCAAGAAATGCAGAACGTCCGAACCTGGAAATGCCGGATCGTAAAACGGTGTATTGAGCAAGGCCTCGCGTCGGTAAATCACGCCCGAACGCGTGGCAAAGGAACCCAGCAACGGCCACCAGCGCGGCGTATGGCGGGGCACAAAGCGCGCGAACAGGCGGTTACCCCAATGAATCGACGCGGCATTGCTATCCACGCCGGTGACCACGAGCTCGCAGTCTCCAGTGTGGAGAATCTGTTCCACCTCGGCGTAGTAGTCAGCACTCAATGGGCGATCGTCGCCATCGAGTACCTGCATCCAGTGGCTCTGACCTTCCTGCACCAGGCGATTGTACGAACCGGCAATGCCGAGATTACGTTCATTGCGCAGCAGGCGTAGGCTCGACTTGCCGGTATAGCGCGCGAGGAAGGCTGCGGCGAGAGCGTAGCTCTCATCCGGCGACGCATCGTCGAGAAACAGGATTTCGCGAGGCGCCGGCTGCAAGGATTGCAGCGCGCGAAAAAGCTCGGGCAGATAGGGCGCCGAGCGGTACATCGGCACTCCGAGTGTGAGATCAAGCATCGCGTACAAGCACGGCTTCGAGGGTCGTCGACGTGCCTGCCACAACATCCACCAGCCATTGGATGGGATAGCTCACAAGGCCGAGCAGGCCCAGATTGCCGATCGGACGGCCAAGCCGATATCCCAGGCTGCCGCCGATCACGGGGGTGTGACGCAAACCCAGACGTTCTTGGCGCAACCCCGCGGCTTGCGCGGCGAACGCCAGCGACTCACGACTGAAATGAATGAGATGCCGCGGCACATACCAGGCGAACCAGTAGCGGCCGAGCCAGGAGGCCCACACACTGTGCCGATTCGGCACTTCCAGCACGAGCCGCCCGCCCGGCCGTAAACGCCCGCGCAACTGCTGCAGCATTTGCACCGGTGTAGGATGGTGTTCCAGCACGTGACGAAGAAAGATCATGTCATATCGATCCTCGATGCCTTCCCAGGCGGCGTGATCGAAATAGCGCACTCGTTCTTTGCCGCGCAACGTCGGTGGCATCTCGACGTGGAAATCGATGGCATCCACGCGAAGATCGTTTCGCACGCGCAGGAGCCCGAGGCACAGCGCACCGTCACCGCAGCCGTAGTCGGCCACGTGCGGGCCGGGACTGCACGGCAAGTGCGTCTGCACATAGCGATCGATGACACCACGGCGTAGCCAGTGGCCAAGGCCGGCTTGCGGATCCGGGAAATCCGCCGTCGTGCGCGCCGCATACAACTGCGGCAGCGACGCTGGCGTCGGTCGCGGATTGGTGAAGCCGACATCGCAGGCCTTGCATCGCACGATGGAATAAGTACCGGTCTGCGATTCGAAATCCGGCACGTCCAGCACGGCTTCGAATTGCCCTTCGCCACATACTGGACACGCAGCCAGCCTTTCCTGCTCGATCGCCATCACAGCACGTCCACGCTCATCGCCGCGTCCCGCGAGCGCAGCGACTGGCCGAACAACAGGGCTTGAAGAGCGAGCCGATTGTCAGCGCGACCGGCACGGTGATCACCATGCGTGCGGCGCCAGTATTCGGCGGCATGAGTGTCCGGCGCCTCGGGCATCAAGGCGCCGCTACGCAACCAGCTTCCGGTCGGCATGGCGAAGCCTTGCTTCGAACGCGTGGTAATTCCCGCCGGCAAAAGGGGCGCTGCCGCCTTCTTGAGCAACCACTTCGTCACGCCCCCTCGAAGCTTCACATCTGCCGGCAGGCGCCGGGCGAAATCCACCACGTCGATATCTAGGAAGGGAGCACGCACCTCCAGCGAATGCAGCATGCTGGCGCGATCCACTTTCACCAGAATATCGTCCTGCAGATACAGGTTCAGATAGAACTCGATCGTTCGATCGACCGGGTGGGTGCTGGCGCAGTTTTCCCAGATCTCGATCGCTTCGGAAAATACTTCGTCCATTTCCATCGGCGCGCGAAACAGCTGCGCAAGCTCGCTGGGCGCCAGCGGGGCCATCCAGATCGGCAGCCAGAGACGCGCGGCATGGTCCAGGCCGCGCAGGGTACGCTTCACCCGAAAATCGAAACTCATATACCGATGCGATACGGGCATGCGCGCGGCCAGCAACGAGATCGCGCGGTGCAGCGGGCGCGGCACGAAACGTTCGTAGGTACGCGCGTAGCGCAAGGCTTTGAACGGATCGTAGCCGGCGAACAATTCGTCGGCGCCGTCGCCACCCAGAGCAACGGTGACGTGCTGGCGGGCGTAGCGGCACAGGAGATACGTCGGCAGGATCGAAGCATCGGCTATCGGCTCATCCAGCCGTGCGGTGAGGTCGGGAAGAATGTCGAGTGCGCGCTGCACCGACAGTTTCTCGACGTGATGCTCGGCGCCGATGTGTTGTGCCACCAGGCTGGCGTAGGCGCTTTCGTCGAAGCTGGCTTCTTCGAAACCGATCGAAAACGTCTTGAGTCGATCCTGGCCGACGTGGCGCATGGCCAAGGCGGCGATAGTCGATGAATCGATGCCACCGCTCAGGAACGCCCCCACCGGTACGTCGGCGACCAGGCGGCGCGCCGTGGCGGCATCCAGCAGGGCGAGCAACTCTTCGCTCCAGCGTTCTTCGGCGTTGGCAGGCCGCGAGTCACAGGGTTCGCTGCGATAGCGCCAGTAGCGCGCGATGCGGGTTTGCATCGTGGCCAGGTCCAGCGTGAGCGAATGCCCGCCGGGAAGTTTCTTCACACCTTCGAAAAACGTGCGTGGAGCAGGCACGTAGCCGTAGGCGAAATATTTGCGCAGGGCAAGCGCGTCCAGGCTCGAAGGAACGCTCGGATGTTCACGCAGCGCGGTGAGTTCGGAAGCGAAAACGAAGTGGCGCGCGTCGGCGAAATAGAAAAACGGCTTCTTGCCGAAGCGGTCGCGCGAGCAGAACAAGACTTTCTTTTCGCGATCGTAAAGTGCCAGCGCCCACATGCCGTTGAAGCGCTCTACCATCGCCTCGCCCCATTGGCGCCAGCCGTGCAGCAGCACCTCGGTATCGGAGTGATCGGTAACGAAGCGCGCACCGAGCTTTTCCAGCTCGCAGCGCAGTTCCTTGAAGTTGTACAACTGACCGTTGAAGACGACGCTCAAGGCACCGTCCTGTGTGGTCATGGGCTGATGGCCACCGGCCGGGTCCAGAATCGCCAGACGCCGATGCGCAAGGTGCACGCCAGCGTCGTGGTCCTGCAGGAAGCCGTCGCCATCCGGTCCGCGATGGGCGATGCGCTGCGCCATGCGCTGCAATGCGCTCGCTTCACCGTGACCTACGAATCCTGCGATACCGCACATGCTGCGTTCCTCAGCCTGCCGCGTCGGCAGTGCGGACCACACGGCCCACGCTGTAAACGGATTTGGCTTGGGACTCGTGGTAAGTCCGGTTCAACATTTCGGCGAGCAGGCCCATGAGGATGCTGAGGACACCCACTGCGCCCAGGAACACGGAGAAAAGCGGCAACGGCGTCTGGATCAAGGAAAGTCCCGTGAAGACTTTCAGGCTCAGCGCCCACAAGCCAGCAATGAGGCCGGTTCCCAGACACACGAAACCGAAACCGCCGAACACGTAGATCGGCTTCATCGAATAGCGGAACAGGAACTTCACCACGATGAGGTCGAGCACGACCTTCACCACGCGCTCCAGGCCGTACTTGGATTCGCCGTGCAGGCGCGGATGATGAGTTACCGGCATTTCGGTGACGCGCGCACCGTTCCAGGCGGCGTAGATCGGCACGAAGCGATGCATTTCTCCGTACAGCTTCACGCCGTCGAGCACCTCGCGCCGATAGGCTTTGAGCGAGCAGCCATAGTCGTGCAGATGAACGCCGGAAACGCGGGAAATCAGGCCGTTGGCAAGGCGGCTTGGCAGGTTGCGTTTGATCGCGTGGTCCTGCCTGTCCTTGCGCCAGCCCGATACGACATCGTAGCCCTCATCCAACTTCGCCAGTAGCTTGTGGATATCGGCCGGATCGTTCTGCAGATCGCCATCCATCGGCACGATGATGTCGCCACGCGCGTGGTCGATGCCGGCCATCAAGGCCGCCGTCTGACCATAGTTGCGCCGTAAGTGCACGATGATGACGCGCGGGTCCTGCGCCGCCACCTCGTCCAGACGCTGGGCAGAAAGATCCTTGCTGCCATCGTTCACCAGAATCAGCTCCCAAGGCCGTCCCAGCGCCACCAAGGCATCGCGAACACGCTCGTATAGCGGCGCGATGTTGTCCTGCTCGTTGTAAATGGGAATGGTGACGGTGATGACCTGGCCATTCTCCGCATTTAATTGCATAGCGATTCCGAGGATAAAAAGTTCATGCAGAAAGAACCGGCGTGTTTCGGATCGAGGAAGGCGCGGCACGGCGCCTTCCCATGAAAAACGCAACTACTATGACGAGCGCGCTACCGATGGCAAGGCCGATACCGAGGCGCTGGCCAGGGGCGTGGAAACGCAACTGGAGATCGTGCGTGCCGGCTGGCAGCAGAGCGCCCATGAGACCCAGGTCAGCCCGTTGCAGCGGTACGCTTTTTCCGTCGACCTGGAGATTCCAGCCCACATCGTAGGGAATGGCCAAGAGCAGGAATTTCGCGCGCGAAAGCGTAGCGCTGCCACTGAGGCGCGCGCTGCCGTTGAGTTGCATTGACACACTGTCGGCCGTACTCGTTGGATCAGTTTGCACCGCCTCGCGCATTGCCACAGGGTCGGTCAGGGCTACTGCATCGTGGAACAGGTGGTCGCGCTCGTCCGATGTACCCGACAGCATTTGCGCATCAGTCACGAAGGCATCGTGCAGGGTGGCGAGCGGCCACGCGGTGGTGCGCTCGTATATGTCGACATTCTGTGTGCTCCCGACGTAAGCCAGGCCGGGCGCGCCTTCCAGCGCGCGCCCATGCGACAGCAGATAGCGCACCGCCAAGACATCGAGTACCAGCGGTCGATCAAGGGGAGGCCCGATGTAGCTGACACTGGGTACCGGCCGAGGAAGTTGCAGGCCATCGATCAAGCGCGTCAGCGCGCTGCCCTGGAAGGCATACGACTTCACTCCAAAGTAATGCTGCGCCAGGGCATCATCGAGGAACACCGAATTGTAGGTTTTTTCGATGCGGTAGAACTCATCGGGACGACGTTCCTTCAAGGCGGCCACCGCAGCTTCGGTGCCATCCTCATAGCTTCCGGCCGCACTGCTACCGTCGGGCAGGGCGGATTTGCGCGGCGATAGCGAAGGACCCGTCAGCAGGATCAACTCCACACAGAACACGGCAGTCAAGGCTGGCGTGAGCCACTCGCCAGCGACCTGCCTGCGCAACGCCACTAGCAGGATCAAATAAGCCAGCACCAGGGCCATCACGGTTTCTGCATGACGCGAATCGGCGGCCGGCACCGCCACCATCGCATATCCCGCCAGGGCGATGATCAGGACGGCGGATGCGAGCAGGCCGGGCCACCAGATGCGTACGAGCATGCGCTGTAAACCGAACATGCCCGTGACCAGGATCAAGGCCGATATCCACAAGGTGGATAGGCGGAAGGCAATGTGCCCGAATCCGTACACCGCAAAGCGCAGACTGGGAAAGATCATGTAGAGCACGCAGCCAAGCACCGCGACGATCAACAACCGCCGTTCGCGCGACGTGCTACCTGGCCCCAGCAACTGCGACGCAAACAGCAGGGCCGGCAGGCCCACGTAGAAACCCGGGCCTTCCAGATAATTGGCCCAGCCCTGGTACTTGTCGACTACGCCGAGGAGATTCTTGCCGAGCAAGCCAAACACTTCCGCACCGATGGTGGCGCGGTCGTTCGTGTCCAAAAAATGGCCCAAGATGCCGGCGAGGGCGGAATGACTGCCGCTCACGCGTGGATTTTCCAAAAGGTAGTAGATGCCCGGCAGTTGCAACGGAGCCGTCAACGCTATGCCAGCCAGCCCCCCCAGCACGAACCGCAAAATGTGGCGCAAATCGGGCCGCTGACCCAGGCCCCAGCGAGCGGCGAGGTATATGATGTAGAAAAGACCGAATGTATAAATATTGAATGTCTGTCCGACTCCGATAGTCAGACCCGCCAGTATTCCCGGCCAAAAGGCACGTCGGCGCAGACCATGCTCCAAGAGCAGCAGGCAAGCGGCGAGTTGGACGACCTCGGTCCCATGACCGTCCCATATGCCGTTGATCATGAGGTAGCCGGAGAACCCGTAGGCCAGGCCACCGATCAGTGCCACGCCTCTTTGCAACCCGATCGCGCACAGATACAGATAGAACAAACTTCCTGCGCCTAGGATCTTGGCCAGGAAAACGAAGACGCGTAGACGCAACTGGGCATCATCAGGCACCAACGCACCCAGCATCCAGAACGGATCGAGCGAAGTGCCTAGATAACCGCCCAAGCCCAGTTCAAACGACCAGGTCGGCAGACCGGTATGACGCATCTGGTGAGCGAGCGCTTCATGCCAGGGATAGAACTGCAGGAAGGTATCCGAGGCAATATCCACGAACGCGAAAGCCTGGTTGCCCAACAGATACGGCCATAGCAATACGCCCGACAAGCCGGCAAGAAGAATCAGCAAATGCCAGTAACGCAGGCGAGTGAAGATATGTTGTGGCATAACTTTTAGGTCGCCTGCGGATCGGCTTGGAGAAAACTGGCCAGGGTTTCGCTGGACCAAATCGGCGCGGAGAGTTCGGGCTGCGCATCCAGACGAGACTGCAGTAGCATTTCGATGCGATGGGCAGTGTCATCGGTCAGGCGTGTCAATGCACGCATGGGTACGGGTGCCTTGCGCAAACGCAGGCTCAAGGCACGCAAGACATCCAGCGACCACTCGGAATGGGCCAGCTCCGTCACGTCGCCGCCGTTGCTGCTGGTTCGCAAACGCTCAACGACGGCAGTTACGCTGGGATAGTCTCGCCATGACTCGTCGACCGCACTGCGCACCAGCTTTGCATCGACAAAAGCGGCAAGCTCGATCTGCGTGGGTGTGCGCAACCCATCGTGACCTCTGGACGCAAGCCAACTGCGCATACGCTGGCAAAGCCCGGCTGGATCGGAAACCAGCTCGTCGAAATTCACGATCATCCGTTCGTTGACGGGCGATCCCCTGAGTGCTGCCACCGTGTGAGCTTCCCACAAGGCATAGGCCTCGGCCTGTGTGAGAGGCTGGATATCTCGCTCTGCGCGGCGCAAAAGCGATGCGACCACGGCTGCAGGATTGCGCCAGCATACGATCACGCTCGGGGATTGCAGGAAGGCAAGCCAGAACGGCAGGGTCAGGCTGAAACGCGGGTCTTTCAGAAACCAGGGACGATGCGCATCCAACTCCAGGATCATGGCCGCAATGGACGGAACGACCGGATTGATCCGGTCGCGTTCGGCGTTGCGAACCAGAAAGGGATGGATGTCGTGCCAGCTCGCACCCACGCTGCCGAGAAGGCGATCGTTCAAGGCCACCACATCCGTGCGTTCCCAGAAACCGCGCGGATTTTCTTCGTTCGCCGGCAAGCCGCGCCCTTCGGGACCAAAGTACAGGCCCATGAGATTTACCAGCCGGGCCAGCGGCGAGGTGCCTGAGCGGTGCATGCCCGTCACGATCAGCTGCATCAGGCCGCTCCCACTTCCGTGGCTGCTGTGCCACGGAACGAGTAACTCACCCGCGGCGGCCAGGCCAGCGCAAATGGCTCGACATCCAGCGATAAGTTGGGGTTGTAGGCAGGATCGGCCAGGAGGCGCTTGCCGTAGCGCTTCTGCATGAATTCCACTTCGCGCGTAAAGCGGGCCAGTTTCTCGGGGGAGTCTTCCAGGCCCCGCGATGCCGATTCGTGGTGATACAGCTCCGCATACGGCGTCCACACGATACGCTTGCCGGTATCGAGAATGCGCAGGCAGAAATCCACGTCGTTGAAGGCCACTTCCAGGCCCTCTTCCAGACCGCCCACGGCGTCGAAGACTTCACGGCGCAGGAGCAGGCACGCTGCGGTGACACAACTCAGATTCTGCAGCAGCCTGGCGCGACCGAACGGCCCGTAGCTGCCCCGCGGCTTGCCCTGGAACGCATGTGCGCCGACGCCCAGAAAACCCACCACGACGCCTGCATGCTGGATACGGTCGTCTGGGTAGTACAGCATCGAACCTACCGCCCCCACGCCGGGGCGCAGCGCATGGCTCATCATTTCGCTGAGCCATTCGCCGTCAAAGACTTCCACGTCGTTGTTGATCAGCCCGAGCACTTCGCCGCGCGCGTGGCGCGCGCCGTGGTTGTTGATGGCCGAGAAATTGAAGGGCTTGTCATAGGCAATCACGCGCACGCGTTCGTCGCGCACGATGTCGCGGAAATATTCCAGCGTCTGCGGCTCGCAGGACTGGTTGTCGAGAATCAATATTTCAAAATTCGGATATGTGGTCTTTTCGAGAATCGTGCCTACGCTCAGGCGCAGCAGGTCCAGACGGTCGCGCGTGGGAATGATCAGGCTCACCAGTGGCAGCGTCGCCGGTAATGCATAGCGCACACGGTGATAACTTTCCAACGCAGGTAAAACCTCGGCCGCGATACCACAACGCGCGAGATGCGCCTCCAGGGCGAGAGCACCTGCGCTCTTGGCATAGCTTTTTTCGCCATGCGCCAGGGCGGTGGAGCCTTCGATGGCGCGCCAGTGATACAACACGTGCGGAATGTGCGCGATGTTTTCCGGCTGCAGGCGTTCGATGCAGCGCAAGGCGAGATCGTAGTCCTGGCTGCCCTCGAAACCGGGCTGAAAGCAACCCACTTCGCGTACCAGGGCCAGCTCGTACACGCCCAGATGGCTGATCATGTTCTGGCTATGGAACAGTTCCGGATTCCAGTCCGGCTTGAAATACGGCTCGTAGCGCCGGCCGTTCTCGTCGATCTTGTCTTCATCGCTGTAGATCAGCTTCACGCGCGAATCGCTGACCAGCCGCTCGGCCACCACGAACAGCGCATGCTCCGGCAGCTCGTCGTCGTGGTCGAGCAGCACCATGTAGTCGCCCTGGGCGAGTTCCAGCGCGGAATTGCTGGCGGCCACGATATGTCCATTGCGCTCGCGGAAATGCACCTTGATGCGGGCATCACGGGCGGCGTATTCCTCCAGCACGCTGCGCACATGCGGCTTGGTGGACGCATCGTCGGCGATGCACAGTTCCCAATTCGTGTAGATCTGGGCCTGCACCGTGTCCAGGCAGCGCCGTAGCCAGCGCTCAGGCGTGTTGTAGACCGGCATCACGATGGAGAAACGCGGAGGCTTTTCCCAGGTGGCGATCGTGGACTGCATGCGTGCGCGATCGGCGGCGTCGATGCTGTCGAAACGCTGCACCCACGATATATAGTCATTGGTACGCGCCACGCGATCGGTCTGCTCCATCACACGGCGCTGCACGCCGCGCGCGCCCTCCTTGCGCCACACCGCCACCAGATCCGCGAATAATCGCAGCACCTGCCTTGGCGAATGCAATCCACCGCGCAGCACCGGCCAGGCCATGCGCACGGCGGCGCCGAGCCAGGACAGTTTGCGTATGCGGAAGCGGCCGATGTGCACGCGGCCGCGCGAATCGGTGGGATCCAGACGAATGCAGTGCACGTCTCCATCGAAACGGATGGAAAGCCGGTGTTCCTTGTGTGCACCGTGCAGCGGCAGATCGATGCGCGAGCCTTCGGTCATGCCACGACCATAGTCGGCATACAGGCACGGTGCGGAAAGCATTTCGGTGCCCTGGGAACTGAGCTCGATATCGAGCACGTACCAGCCCGCCGAGGGTATCCGATGGGAAAACTTCGGCTGCATATGGAAACGCGGATCGGGTCCGGACACCTGCCAGGTATCCGCGCTGTCCGGCAAGGCGGTCACGTCACCCTGGGCAACTGCCTTGAATTCGTAAGCGCGAAACAGATCGAGGAACGCCGAGACGTCTCGCCATCCGCGCCGTGCGATGGAGTGGATCGAACGGCTCCAGCGCTGCAGGCGCGCACGCCACGGATGATCCTGCGCCCACACGAGGTAATCCAACCGGGCGTCCACGCCGCGCTGCAAGGTCAGCAGGGCATCCTTCAATTCGCGATGGCGCGCCGCGCCATCGCCGACGATTCCGCGCAGGCGTTGCTGCAGGCGCCGGGCACGGCGCCAGCCCAGATTGGCCACTCGCTGCGTCGTTTGCCGCCAGGCGCCATCGCTATCGGCTTGGCGCTCGCGCAGCAGGGCCAGCCCGTCGGAGAGCGCGCGCAGATTTTCCTGCAGCAGCTCTTTGTATTCGCGCGCCTCGTCGCGTGCCTGCGCCTGCGCCAGCTGTTGCTGCTGCAGTTGCTCGCGCAAGACTTCTTGCTGCTGGTCAAAGCTCAGGCGCGCCGCGTTCGCGGCTTCGAGCATCTGCCGGATCGTCGCCAACTCGCCCAACGCGACGTCGAAGGCGGCCGTCACTGGAACAGGCGGCGGTGCGACAGATTCGGCCGCTGGCGATGCTTCGCCGACCGCATCTTGGGCCGCATGCAGGAGCTGGTCGCTGACACCGATCGACATCGGCTCGAACGACCAGAGGAATTCCAGTATCACGGCACCGCAACCCAACGCGGCCTCCGGCCAATGGATCTCCACCCCCGGATCGTCATCGACCGCCCACATCGCCGTAGCAGCGTTGCTCGAAGGCAGCAAGACTACGTTGAGAGGCCGCACTCCGAGGCGCAGTACATCGCCGCTCCAGTCCGTGAGCACCCCATCGTCGTCGAAACGACGCCACACGATGCGTTCGAGATGAAAAATGCCGGGCTCGGTGGACGGATCGAAGCGAACGCGGCCCGGCGGATGCAAGTTCTCGAGCACGAAACGCGTGCGCAACCAGGCATCGTGCACCGCGCCGATGCCTTCCAGGGCGTAGCGTTCGTCGTAGTCGTGCAGGGCATTCTGCACATACAACTTGCACGCTCTGTGCGCCTGTTCTTTCTGGCCTAGCCGTTCCTGCATTGCCGCTCCTGCCCTGCCCTCGATCCACGCATATGTCGTCTCACGCGATCCGCGCCATGCTTGGCGAGATGTCGAAATCCACTAGCGCCGTGGCCAGACGTCCGGGGTCGGGCATCACGCGAAACATCGCCACGTCGAGGTGACGGTCGAGGTATTCCTCGCCTTCGCCATCGACGCCGATCACTCCGGCATTGAGGAAATAGGTGCCTGGTGCAAGTAGACAACGGAAATGGAAACGCACTTCGTATTCTTCACCAGCTGCCACGCTGTCCAGGGGCTCCTCCTGCGTGGAGGTGACGCCGCCGCCGATTTCCAGGCCGGAAACAGTCTTGATCAGCATGCCGCAACGCACGCGATAGAAATCCTTGTCGAACTTCACGCGATAGCGATAGACGTAGCTCTCGCCAGCGTCGAGCACGTTGACCGGCCGGCCACCGAGGGTGTGAATGCTGGGCGACAGAATGTGCGCACCACGGTGCACGTAACGCACGGTGCTGCTGGGACGCAAGGATTCGTCGAAATACGCCTCCGGCGCATCGTCCTCCACGACCTCGGCAGCATTGGGGGCATTGGGGGCATCTGCCTCGACCGCCTCGGCGCCTTCAATCGATTCCTGCAGGATGCCGGCCCGAACCTCTTCGGCGCGATCGGCCGGCGCATACAGCAAACGCTGGTAGCGCGTGAGCACATGCTTGGGCGGGCCGATCAACAACTGCTCGCCCCGATCCAGCAGCAAGGCGCGATTGCACATCTGCGTGACCATGCCGGCCGAGTGGGAAACGAACAGGATCGTGGCACCGGCGTCGCGGATGCGCTGCAAACGCGCGAAACACTTGCGCTGGAAGGCCTCGTCACCCACGGCGAGGGCTTCGTCCACCACCAGGATTTCCGGATCGACGTTGATGGCCACCGCAAATCCGAGCCGGATATACATGCCGCTGGAGTAATTCTTGACCGGCTGTTCCATGAAATCGCCGATGTCCGCGAAGGCGGCGATATCGTCGAAGCGCGCGTCGATCTCCGCGCGCGTCAGGCCCAACAGGGCGGCATTGAGATAGACGTTTTCACGACCCGAGAACTCGGGACTGAAACCCGCGCCCAGCTCTAGCAGAGCGGCGATTCGGCCGCGCACCTCGATACTGCCGATCGTGGGCGCGAGCGTGCCGCAAAGAATCTGCAGAAGCGTGGACTTGCCCGAGCCGTTGCGCCCGACGATGCCGAGGGTTTCACCCCGCGCCACGCTGAAATCCAGCTGTCGCAAAGCCCAGAATTCGCGGTGCAATTTCCGGCCGGAACCGATGAAGCTCTGCAGCAGCCGGTGATGCGGCCGCGCGTAGATCGGATACATCTTGCCCACGCCCTGGGCCTGGATGGCGATCTCAGAGGACATCGGCAAACCCGCGCCGGGTGAGGCGGAACCACGCAAGCCCGCCCCATGCCACGGCGATAGAGGCCAGCAGGAACAAGCCCAAGCCCGACCAGTCCGGCAGGTTGCCCCACAGCGCGACTTCACGCTCCTGGTCGATGATGAAAGTCAGCGGATTGAGATGGAACACCGACTGCAGTTCCGGCGAGAGGTTGCTCATCGGCACAACCGCCGAAGAAAGAAATAACAACGCCGCGGCAACGACGCCGGTGATCTGACCGAGGTCGCGGAAATACACACCCAGCGACGCAAAGAACCAGGACATGCCCAGGCACAGGAAAACCAGGGGCAGCATGACCAGCGGCGTCAGGAGAAAGGTCCAGGGCAGGTGAGTACCGGTCACGATCATCATCACGCCCAGCACCAGCAAATTGGCAAGCGCATGAAACGCCGCCGACCCCACCATCGAACAGGGCAGAGTTTCCAGCGGAAACACCACGCGCTTGACGAAATTCGGGTTGCTTGCGATCAGCATCGGCGCGCGGGTCATGCACTCGGCCAGCATGCCGTGCACGATGAGGCCGACGAACAGGATCACGGAAAATCCGGCGTGCGATCCCGGCGGCTGCGGCCAGCTGCTTTTCATCACCGCACCGAAAGCCAGGCTGTACACGCCCAGCATGAGGAAGGGGCTGAAGATGGACCACAGCAGGCCGAAGTTGGCGCCGCGATAGCGACCCAACACTTCGCGCTTGGTCAATTCCTGGATCAAGCGACGCTGCTGCCACAGCACGACGAAAGCGTTGGGCGGCTCGGCGACCTTGCTGATTCCCACTTCGCTCACGCGCGTTCTCCGCTGCCCGTTCGCATCAACGGGACGCGTTCAGCGCGGCGTCCAGCTCCGCTCGCAGATCAGCGATGTCTTCCACGCCCACTGACAGCCGCACCAGATTGTCGTGTATGCCCAGGCGCGCGCGATTTTCCGCCGGCACCGAAGCATGGGTCATCACGGCGGGATGGTTGATGAGGCTTTCCACACCACCGAGCGATTCGGCCACGGCAAACAGGTGGCAGTTCTCCATGAAAACACGGGCGCCCTCGAAGCCGCCTTTCACGTACACGCTGAGCATGCCGCCGTAACCCTGCATCTGCCGGCCCGCCAACGCATGATGAGGATGGCTGGGCAAACCCGGATAGATCACCTTTTCGATCTGGGGATGCCGTTCCAGCCACTGCGCCAGTTCCATCGCGTTCGCACAGTGGGCGCGCATGCGCAGGTGTAAGGTCTTCAGGCCGCGCAAGGCGAGAAAACTGTCGAACGGCCCCTGGACACCGCCCACAGCGTTCTGCAGAAATGTCATCTGCTCGGCCAGTTCCCTGTCATCGCCTACCACGATCATGCCGCCGACGATGTCGGAGTGGCCGTTCAAATATTTCGTGGCCGAGTGCATGACCAGGTGTGCGCCGAGCTCCAGCGGGCGCTGCAGCATCGGCGTGGCGAAGGTATTGTCCACGGCCACGCGGATGCCGCGCTTGCGCGCAAATTCCGCAATGGAGGCAATGTCCACAATCTTCAAAAGCGGATTGGTCGGCGTCTCGATCCAGATCAGCCGCGTATTCGGCCGCACCGCGACTTCCAGCGCCGCACGGTCGTTGAGATCGACGAAACTGAAATCCAGATTGGCCGAGCGCTTGCGTACGCGCTCGAACAGGCGGAACGTGCCGCCGTAGACGTCGTCCATGCAGACCACGTGGCTGCCGGCATCGAGCACGTCCAGCACCGTGGAAGTGGCCGCAAGACCGGATGCGAAGGCGTAGCCCTGGGTGCCGCCTTCCAGATCCGCCACGCAGCGCTCGTAGGCGAAACGCGTGGGGTTGTGCGAGCGCGAATACTCGTAGCCCTGATGCACGCCGGGGCTTTTCTGCACGTACGTGGAGGTCGCGTAGATCGGCGTCATCACGGCGCCGGTGGATGGGTCGGGCGACTGGCCGGCATGGATGGCGCGGGTGCCGAGACCGTGGGTTTGTGCGGGATTTTTCATAAAAGACTCGTGCGAGAGGAACGCTGCGTTATTGCACGCGGCGACGCAGATAGTTGAGCACGTCGATGCGCGTGATGAGACCCAGGAACTTGTCCGCATCCATCACGATGGCCACGTGACCGCGCTCGAATACTTGCATCAACGCCGGGATCGTGGCTTTCACGTCGAGCATGTCGAGTTTGGAAATCATCGCCGTCGACACCGGGTCGCGGAAACGCGCTTCGTCGGCATGTACGTGCAGCAGCACGTCAGACTCGTCCACGATGCCCACGATTTTGTCGTCCACCATCACCGGCAGCTGTGAGATTTCATACAGCTTCATGCGCTGGTAGGCCACGGTGAGCGCGTCGCTGGGGCCGATCACCACCGTGTCGCGCTGGGAATACGGACGCAGAATCAGGTCGCGCAGGTCACCGTAGCTCGGGCGCTCCAGGAAGCCGTTGTCCAGCATCCAGTAATCGTTGTACATCTTGGACAGGTATTTGTTGCCGGTATCGCAGACCAGGCTCAGCACGCGCAGCGGCTGGGTCTGTTCGCGGCAGAACTTCAGCGCCGCGGCCAGCAAGGTACCGCTCGAAGAACCGCCCAGGATGCCTTCCTTCGCCAGCAACTCGCGCCCGGCCAGGAAGCTTTCCTTGTCGGTGATGGCGTAGGCCTTCTTCACGCGGCTGAAATCGCTGATCGAGGGCAGGAAATCCTCGCCGATGCCTTCCACCATCCACGAGGCGCTCTTGGTGGAGAGCGTGCCTTCGTTGATGTACTGGGCCAGGATGGAACCGATCGGGTCGGCCAGGATGAATTGGGTATTGGGCGAGTGCTTGGCGAAATAGCGCGACAGGCCACTCATCGTGCCGGAAGAACCGCAGCCGAAGACGATGGCGTCGAGGCGGCCTTCCATTTGCTCGAGGATTTCCGGCCCCGTGACTTCCTCATGGGCGCGCGGATTGTCCGGATTGCCGAACTGGTTGATGAAATAGGCGCCGGGCGTATCGCGCGCCAGCTGTTCGGCCAGGTCCTGGTAATACTGCGGATGGCCCTTGGCCACGTCCGAGCGGGTGAGCACCACTTCCGCGCCCATCGCCTTCAGGTTGAAGATCTTTTCCCGGCTCATCTTGTCCGGCACCACCAGCACCAGCTTGTAGCCCTTCTGCTGGGCGACCAGCGCCAGGCCGATACCGGTATTGCCGGCCGTGCCTTCCACCAGGGTGTCGCCCGGCTTGATCTTGCCGGCCTTTTCCGCCGCCTCGATCATGGACAGGCCGATGCGGTCCTTGATGGAGCCGCCAGGGTTGGCATTTTCCAGCTTGAGAAACAGCTCGCAGGGACCCGCGTCCAGGCGCTGGGCCTTGACGATGGGCGTGCGCCCGATGAGCTCGAGCACGCTCTGATGGATGGTCATGGGGACTCCCGCCGTTATGCGTGCCGATCAGGGACGGCACGCCAGACCTGGCGGAGCCGCGTCAGGCGGCCCCGGGAGCGGGATGATAACCGAGCGTCGTACCGGCCCGCGACGCGGCCGGTACGGCGAAGCTTGGGGTCAGTGCGTAGGGTGTCGCACTTCCCACATATGCTGGAGCCGGTCCTTGGTCCACAATTTTTCCTTCTTGAGCGAGTGCATGGTGGTGTCGTCCATGGGCAACACCCCCAGATCGGCATCGCGCAACTTGCTATCCAGTTCCTGATGGCGCTGAAAAAGGCTGCGGAATTCCGCATCGCTCTTCATCAGCGCCTCGATCTGATCTTTTTGCTGGTTCTCGAACATCAGCCGACCTCCTTTGGACTTGCGGGCAGGCGCGCCCGACGCCGCGGACGATTCCGCAACGGCAAGGCCACGCCTAGGGATCAACGCCTTCGACCAGGCCGGGATCGCCTGCACACGCGCCTCGCGCCGGGAGGGCGATGGCGGTGGCAATGGAAGCGCGAGGGATACGGTCATGGTCGAAACAGATGCCGGAACCCATGGAGGACCCGGCAAAATCGACCCTACTCCCAAAGACCGGGGCACGCAACGAGCAAAACGGACCCGGCAATACGGCCACGACCCAGCCCTTCGGCACGGCCGGCCGAGCCCGCCGCCAACGTGGATTTTTGCCCTCGTTAGTGCCATAACTGTACTTGCAGAAGGGCGGAGGGATGTAGCGCAACTCCCGGATCGGCATTACCTTTGCATGCGGGTCTCGGTTGGGGCGGGTGGCATTCCTGAACGGTCCGAGCGGCCGACAAATAAGAAGGCGAGGCGATTATGGATATCGGCTATTTCCTCAAGCTGATGACCGAAAAGGGCGCATCGGACATGTTTTTGACCACCGGCGCCCCGGTGAACATCAAGGTCGAAGGCAAGCTCTACCCCCTGGGCAATACCGGTCTTCCCGGCGGCATGGTGAAGAAGATCGCCTATTCGCTGATGGACGAGGGCCAGGTGCCGCAGTTCGAGCGCGACCTGGAACTCAATATGGCCATCGCCGTGAAGGATGCCGGCCGCTTCCGCATCAACGTGTTCAAGCAGCGCGGCGAAGTCGGCATGGTGATCCGCGCGATCAAGAGCGAGATCCCCTCGGTGGACCAGCTCAAGCTGCCGCCGATCTTCAAGTCCATCATCATGGAACCGCGCGGCCTGATCCTCGTGGTGGGCGCGACCGGTTCCGGCAAGTCCACCACGCTGGCGGCGATGATCGACCATCGCAACGTGTCCAGTTCGGGTCACATCCTCACCATCGAGGACCCGATCGAATTCCTGCACCGGCACAAGAAATCCATCGTCAACCAGCGCGAAGTGGGCCTGGACACGCACAGCTACCACGAGGCCCTGAAGAACGCGATGCGCGAGGCGCCGGACGTGATCCTGATCGGCGAAATCCGCGATATGGAGACGATGGAGGCGGCGATTTCGTTCTCCGAAACCGGCCACATCTGCCTGGCCACCCTGCACTCGAACAATGCCGACCAGACCATCGAGCGCATCCTCAACTTCTTCCCCGAGGCGGCGCACAAGAACATCCTGATGAATCTCGCGCTGAACCTGAAAGCGGTCATCAGCCAGCGCCTCGTCATCGGCAAGGACGGCCGCCGCATTCCGGCCGTGGAAATCCTGATCAACACCCCGCACATTCGCGACCTCATGCGCCGCGGCCAGGTGCACGAGATCAAGGAAGCCATGGATCGCAGCCTGCAGGACGGCATGCAGACCTTCGATCAGTCGCTGTACCGGCTGTACAAGGAAGGCAAGATCGAGCTGGAAGAAGCGCTGTCCAAGGCCGATTCCCGCGACGGTCTGGCGCTCAAGATCCGCCTGGCGGAAGCCGGTGGCGACGGTGGCGATTCGAGTGTCGAACCCGATCCATTCAATATGAATGCGTTTGGCTGATTTGCTCCAGCCCGATAGCCGTCAACGCTGCGGCTAGCAACAACCTCTTCGACCTGGTCGAGCCCGTGCGTCTCACGCACGGGCAGCGCGCGTGCGCAGGAACGATCGACACGCTGCGTTCGTCTGCGACGAATGGCGCCTTGTCGACGATGAGCAATAGTTCACAGCGGCACATTCTCCCATCGCGCAGCGTATGCGGCATCCGCACGCACGGCTTGGGGCCAGGGCGCGACGTGCGAAGCAAGGACCATCGATAACTCCAGTTCGCGCCTGCTTGCGACGCGTCGCTGCGTCATGGGCGCGCCATGCCCAGGGAAAGCCGACATGACCTCGAAACTGCCGAACGACGCCACGCCGTCCAACACCGCCGGTGCGCCTGAAAACCTCGAACGCCGCACTTTGCTGACGGCCCTGCTGGCCGGACTGGGCCTTAGCGCCTGTCCGCTGAGCGCCGCCATGGCCGCCCGGCTTGCCACCACCGATTCCGCCGATCACCTGTTCGCCAACGGCTTCGAAGTCCTGCCCGTCGTGTCGGGCAGCATGGGCTTCGCCGTGCAGGCGCCGACGGCCCTCGCACAAGCGCCGGTGGCTCTGGGCTTTTCCTTCCGCCAGGGCGACGTGCCCGCGGGCAGCAGCGTGAGCGCGAGCAGCGGCCAGCTGCAAGTGACGCCGCGCAATTACTGGCCGGACGGGTCGCTCAAGTTCGCCCAGCTGGTGTGGGTGGGCGCCGTGGGCCCGGCATCGAGCTTCATCACCCTGGCGCCCGGCAGCAGCGCCGCCGGCACAGCGCTCAGCCTGGCCGACCTGCAGGCCACCGGTGTGAGCGCGAGCATCGACTGCGGCGGCTTCGGCAGCGTGAGCTGGTCGGGCAGCGACTGGGCCACGCCGTTCGCCTTCGAAACCGGCCAGTCCGCCTGGGTCAGTGGTCCGCTGATGTCGTCGTGGATCTATCGCAAGAAGGTCGGAAGCGATCCGCACCTCGTGGCCTGGCTGGAGGTGCGCCTGTATGCCGGCGGCATCGTGGAAGTGCTGCCATGGCTGGAGAACGGCTACCTCAATGTGGCGGCGCCGGTGAGCAAGTCGCTGATCGCCACAGTCACGCTCAGCGGCACGCCGCACTTCATCGGCACGCTCAACCTGCCGCATCATTGCCGCACGCCGCTGCTGGCGGGCACGGACCTGTCGCACTGGGTCACCGTCAACCCGCAAGTCACGGTGCAGCACGACGCCGCCTACCTCATGGCCACCGAGTTGGTGCCGACCTATCGCGCCAGCGTTGCCGCCAATGCGGGCATCGTCACCGCGCTGCCGACCACCTTCGCGCCGCTGCAGCAAGGTTCGTTCAACTACGACAACGACGGCATGACCTCATCGGGCTACCAGGAGCCGATCGGCCTCTTGCCCCAGCACGACGTGCTCTACCTCACCTGCCCCGGCGTGGCGTATGCCGCCGTGGTGCGCAACGGCTACAGCGCCGGGCGCTACGCCATTCACTACCGCGACGAGACCACCAACCGGCCGCTGCGCTTCTCCAGCTACCCCAACCTCGGCATCCCCGACAACAGCGGTTTCCACGACAACGGCGCCAGCGGCAGCTTCACACCGGCACCCAGCGGCACGCTGCCGCCGGGCTGGGATTGCGCCCACAGCCCCTCGGTCGGCTTCATGGCCTACCTGGTGACTGGGCGTTGGTATTTCCTCGAAGAACTGCAATTCGCGGCCACAGCAAATCATCTTGGAAAAGGCTCGGTGCCGGCCCTGCGCGACGGCGCGAAAGGCCTGGTGAAGCCCGAGGTCGGCGCCTGGCAGACGCGCGCCGCGGCGTGGCAATGGCGCACCCTGGCGCAGGCAGCGGCGCTGACGCCGGACGTCGATGCCACCCTGCGCGGCGAATTCCTCACCGTCATGCAGTACAACATCGACAATCTCTACAACACCTACGTGGCGCAGCCGAACAATCCCTTCGGCTTCATCCAGTCGGCCGCGACGTATGGCGCCGGCACAGCGGTGCTGCCGGCGTGGCAGCAGGACTTCTTCACCGCCGCCACCGGGTATGCGCTGGCCATGCAGATTCCTGTCTCCGCCGCCTATCGCGGCAAACTGGCGAGTTTCTTCGCCTGGACCGCACGCAGCGTGGTCGGCCGCCTCGGCGATGCCTCGGGCTTCTGGTACATCAATGGCGATCCCTACGTGCTGCGCATCAGCAATGCCGTGCTGCCGGACTACCACGGCGGCACCGGCCCCTGGCTCAGCTCTTGGTCGCAGGTGTACGCGACCCTGCCTGCAGACTTGGCCGGCGCGAGCTCGCCAAGCAACTGGATCGGCAACACCGACGGCACGCTCTGCGGCGAGATCATGCCGGGCGAAAGGGCGATGTGGGGCAACCTGCAGCCGGCCATCGCCTACGCCGTGCGTTTCGGCGTCAGCGGCGCCGTGCTGGCGTACCAGCGCATGACCGGTGCGAGTAACTGGGGCGCATACCTTGCGGCCTCGAACGTGGCACCGGTGTGGTCGGTGGCACCGGCTCTGGGCGCACCTGTCACGCCGTCCTGGCTGGCCGGGGCGCCCCTCGATACCTGGATCGAGATACCCAATACCGCCCTCACCCTGGGGCCGCTACCGGTGTTTGGCGGCTTCGCCATGCGCCCCATCGACAGTACCCTGGTCGTCGCCGCGGCCGGGGGACATAGCGACTCCTCGAACAACGCCGTGGCGTCGATCCGCCTGAACGCAGGCGGGCCAGCCTGGGTGCTGCGCCAGACCGCCACGGCCAGCCCCACACCCAATCCGACCGCGACCTGGGGCTACGACATCGACGGCAAGCCGGCCGCGATGCATTTGTACCATTCGCTGCAATATGTGCCGGCGATCGATGCGGTGCTGCGCCTGAATCCGCGTTTCACCTGGCCGGGTGCCTGGGACCTGGACCAGGAGCCGCGCGGCTTCAACGATGCTTTCGCGCTGGCCACGCCGCCCAATCGCAGCGACGCCTCGGGCTGGGCCGGGCGTGGCGTGCACCCGGTGAGCCCCGCCGGCGCCAGCGACTACGCGCTGTGCGTAGACGCCGACGGACGCGTGTGGACCAACACGCTGCGGCGCTACGACCCGGTGACGAAGACCTGGCTCGCTCCGGTGGCGTCGAGCAGCGCCAACGTACGCTTTCCCGCCGCCTACGACAGCAAGCGCCGCCAGGTGGTGACCCTGCAGTGGGGCGACGGGCAGGGCTACAACAGCGGCTGGAGCGCCTCGCGCATTCCGATCGACGGCACTGCGCAGATCAACCTGAGCATCAATCCCTCAGCCGCCTTCACCGCGCTGACCGGCATGCTGCCGCAGTATCTCGGTTTCGCCTACGACGAGCGGCGCGACGAATTCCTGGTGGTGTCCGGCGGCTCGTGGACCGGCCCTGGTGCCAGCCTGATCCCGGACCGCCGCGTCTTCGTGCTGAAGCCGAACTCGAGCAACGCCTGGGACCTCAGCGAACGCACGATCGGCGGCGTGGCCTGGACTTGCCGCGGCGACGGCGTGAACGCACGGCTGCACTATCTGCCGCAACTCAGGGGCTTCGTGTTTCAGCCGGACTGGAGCCAGAATCTGCTGTTCTGCCGCACGGGCTGAGCCGTCGCCTTCAACGCGACAACACTCCTCAACTCTTGGGCGCGTCCGGCTGGTTCTCCGGTCGCGCCCGATCGAATGCCGGCAAGCGCAGGCATTCGTCGTTGATGCGCGCAATGGTCGGATACTTCGACATATCCACGGCCCAGCGCTGTGCGTTGTACACCTGCGGCACCAGGCACACGTCGGCGAGGCTGGGATCGTCGCCCTCGCAGAACACGCCCGTGGAAGGGCTGTCCACCAACATGGTTTCGAACGCGCGGAACCCTTCCTCGATCCAGTGCCGCGACCACTGCTCGCGCTCCACGGTCGGCATGTTGAACTCGCGCTCCAGATACTGCATCACGCGCAGATTGTTGATCGGGTGAATATCGCAGGCGATCACCTGCGCCAGCGCCCGCACACGGGCCCGGTCGCGCGCGGTGGCCGGCACGAGCTTCAACTCGCCGTCGTAGGTTTCGTCCAGGTATTCGATGATGGCCATCGACTGGCGCACCACACGCCCGCCGTCGCGCAGCAGCGGCACGAGTTCCTGGGGATGCAGTTCCGAGTAGTCGGCGTTGTGCTGCTCGCCACCGTTGTTGGTGAGATGCACCGGAATGATCTCGTAGGGCAGGCCCTTGAGATTGAGTGCCGCCCGCACGCGGTACGCCGCGCTCGAACGCCAGTAACTGTAGAGCCTCAGCCCTTCGTTCATGGGTCCAGCCTCCCCCTGCGATGGACGACCGGCGCAATCGCGCCGGCGCTCTTTACTGTCTTGCCGCAATCTATACCAGCGACCGCTGCGATGCCAGAGAGCTCAGGCTTTCAGCTCGCTCATGCGTTGCTCGATCGCCCCGAAAATACTGCTGCCAGCACGGTCGAACATCTCGATGCGCACCACATCGCCGTATTGCATGAAGGGCGTGATGGGCTTGCCTTGCTCCAGGGTTTCCACCGTGCGCTTTTCGGCAAAACACGAGGCGCCCAGCGAGGTGTCCTGATTGGCCACGGTGCCCGACCCCACGATGGTGCCCGCCGACAGCGGACGCGTCTTCGCCGCATGCGCCACCAGCTGGGCGAAGCTGAACTGCATATCCACTCCGGCTTCTGGCGCACCGAACCAGGCGCCGTTGATATGCGTCACCAGCGGGCGATGCACCTTGCTGTCGCGCCAATCCTCGCCCAGCTCGTCAGGCGTGACGAACACCGGCGACAGCGCCGAGCGCGGCTTGGATTGCAGGAAGCCGAAACCCTTGGCCAATTCGTTCGGAATGAGATTGCGCAACGACACGTCGTTGACGAGGCCGACGAGCTGGATGTGACCGGCGGCCTGTTCGGGCGTGGCCGCCATGGGCACGTCGTCGGTGACGACGACCACTTCGGCTTCCAGGTCGATGCCGTAGGCCGCATCGGGAACCACCACCGCATCGCGCGGCCCATAGAAGCCGGCGCTGGTGGCCTGGTACATCAGCGGATCGGTGTAGAAACTCTCCGGCACTTCCGCATTGCGCGCGCGACGCACCCGCTCCACGTGGGGCAAGTAGGCGCTGCCGTCCACGAACTCGTAGGCACGCGGCAGCGGTGCCGCCATGGCCGCGAAGTCGAGGGCGAAGGCGCCTTGCGCCTTGCCGGCATTCAGCTGTTCGTACAGCGCGTTCAAGCGCGGCGCCGTGTTCGACCAGTCTTCCAGCGCGCGCTGCAGGGTCGCGGCAACGGCATCTGCTTTCACGGCCTGACGCAGATCACGCGAGACGACGATGAGGGTGCCGTCGCGCCCTCCTTCCTTGAGTGAGCCGAGTTTCATGACTTTCCATCCAGTTCGAAACGGGGAGATTCGCACAGCAAAGGCTGCGGTGTTTTCGGATCGGCAGGCGCAGGCGCCAGCTTGTCGCAAGCGTGATAAAACAGCGAATAGCCGCAGCGGCCGCTGGGCAGCATCTGGCCGCAGGGACTGCTGTCGTAGCTGAAAAGCGTGAGCTTGCCGTCGGGCCGCAACACGGCGGCACGGCCGAATAAGGAATCGTCGCCCATTTGCAGGCTGAAGAAATAGGCCGCTTCGTGCTTGGCCAGTGCATCGGCGAAACACCAGCGCGAATATTCGCGCACGCGGCAATCGCGGCCGCCCTTCGCCGCACCCGATTCCTTGCGCAAGGCAGCCATGAGCGGCCAATCGCCACCGCTGTGCGCCGCTTCGCCCAGGGCGGCGATGTCGCTGTCGCTCAAGGCGTAGCGCGGCCAGGTTTCTTCGGCGTGCAAACGGCCGATCGGTGCCGCCAGCGAGAGCAGGCACGCCATCGCCGCGATGATCGCTCGCACGGTCACGGCGCCCGGAAATTCTTTTTGAGTCCCTGCCAGCACTGCCAGTAGTCCTGCTGCAGCTCCGGGAGCACCAAGGCCTGTGCCGTCGGACGGATCACCGCCCGCGTTTCGAACATGAAGGCCATGGTATCGGTGATGACGTGGGGCTTGGAAAGATCGGCGGCCGAGGCCTTGTCGAACGTCTCCGCATCCGGCCCGTGCCCGCTCATGCAGTTGTGCAGGGAAGCGCCACCCGGTGCGAAGCCGCCTGCCTTGGCGTCGTACACGCCGTGCACGAGGCCCATGAACTCGCTCGCCACGTTGCGATGGAACCAGGGCGGACGGAAGGTGTCCTGCGCCACCAGCCAGCGCGGCGGGAAAATCACGAAATCCATGTTCGCTGTGCCCGGGGTGTCGCTGGGCGAGGTGAGCACGGTGAAGATGCTGGGATCGGGATGATCGAAGCTGATCGAACCGATGGTGTTGAAATGCCGCAGGTCGTATTTGCAGGGCGCGTAGTTGCCGTGCCAGCCCACCACGTCGAGCGGCGAGTGGTCGATCCGCGCCGTCCACAGACGGCCCTGGAATTTCGCGATCAGTTCGAAATCGCCATCGACGTCTTCGTAGGCGGCGTGCGGCGAAAGAAAATCGCGCGCGTTGGCCAGGCCGTTGCTGCCGATGGGACCGAGATCGGGCAGGCGCAACAGCGCGCCGAAATTTTCCGCGACGTAGCCGCGCGCTTCGGCGCCCACCAGTTCGACACGGAAACGCACGCCGCGCGGAATCAGCGCGATTTCCTGCGGTTCCACTTCCAGCACGCCGAATTCGGTGGCGATACGCAGCGCGCCCAGTTGGGGGACGATCAGCAGTTCACCGTCGGCATCGTAGAAATAACGACCCTGCATGGAGCGGTTGGCGGCGTACACGTGGATGCCAACACCAGCCTGTGCTTCCGGCCCGCCGTTGCCCGCCACGGTGAACAGGCCGTCGACGAAGTCGGAGGGGGCGCCGGGCAGCGGGAACGGATTCCAGCGCAGCTGATTGGGCGTTGCCGGCGCTTCGCTGAAATGATTGTGGAAGCGACCTTCCGGCAACAGCACGAACGGCGCATGCTGCGCGCCCGGACGAATGCGGTACAGCCAGCTACGGCGATTGCCGTGGCGTGGTGCGGTGAAGGCGGTGCCGGAAATCTGCTCTGCGTACAGGCCGCGGGCCACACGCTGGGGCGAATTGCGGCCGATGGGCAAGGTGCCCGGAACGGCTTCGGTGGCGAATTCGTTGGAGAAGCCGGATTGGTAGCCGTTGGATTTCATATCAGTCTTCTTGCCCGATCTTGAGCCCCTCTCCCACCGGGAGGGGCTGGGGTGAGGGTCCGGTTATCGATGGACGCCCAAATTCACCAAGTCCATACGTATTGAAACTTCAACGCAAGTTTCATTTGCAACGCTTCGATCGGACCCTCAACCGCCCTTCGGGCACCTTCCCCCGGCGGGGGAAGGCAGAGCATCCGGCACTCGCCGAGACCGAAAGCCCCTCTCCCACCGGGAGAGGGGTTGGGGTGAGGGTCCGGTTATCGACCAGCAAATGGATCGCTTCGAGCACGCTCTCCATTTCATTCAGCACCGCATTGTCCCAAAACCGCAGCACCATCAGCCCTTGCGATTCCAAAAATCGCGTCCGTACCGAGTCCGACTCCTGCGTATGCTGCGAGCCGTCCAACTCAACAACCAGATGCAACGCTTCGCAGTAAAAATCTGCGATATACGGCGGAATCGGATGTTGCCTGCGAAATTTGAAACCCGACAGACGGCCACCGCGCAGTTGTTGCCAGAGTTTATTTTCCGCATCAGTGGACGTACCGCGTAATGATCTGGCGTGCTCGCGGTTTTGTGTGGGGAGAGGGGGCTTCATTTTGGTTTACTGGCAAGACCCGACCCTCACCCCAACCCCTCTCCCGGAGGGAGAGGGGCCCAGGTTTCCGGCAATGACTGGTTAGAGCACACCCCGCCGCATCTGATCCCTCTCAATACTCTCAAACAACGCCTGGAAATTCCCCTCGCCAAACCCTTCATTGCCCTTGCGCTGAATGATCTCGAAGAAAATCGGTCCCACCGCGTTCTGGGTAAAAATCTGCAGCAACTTGCGCTGTTTGGTCTCCGGATCTGCATCGATCAGGATCTTGTTGCGCGCCAGCCGCGGCACGTCTTCGCCGTGGTTGGGAATGCGCAGGTCGACCACGTCGAAATACGTGTCCGGCGTATCCAGGAATGCCACGCCGGCCGCGCGCATGGCCTCCACGGTTTCATAAATATTGTCGGTGAAGCAGGCGATGTGCTGGATGCCTTCGCCGTGATACTGGTCGAGGTATTCGTTGATCTGCGACTTCGGATCGGACGACTCGTTGAGCGGAATGCGCACGACGCCGTCGGGGGCCGTCATGGCCTTCGATACCAGGCCGGTCTTCGAGCCCTTGATGTCGAAATAGCGAATCTCGCGGAAATTGAACAGGCGTTCGTAATAGTCCGACCACTTCTGCATATTGCCGAAGTAGAGGTTGTGGGTGAGGTGGTCGATGAAGGTGAGGCCGAAGCCGGGCGGATTTTGATCGACGCCAGGAATCGGCGCGTAGTCCTTGTCGTACACGGTACCGGCATCGCCGTAGCGGTCCACGATGTAGAGCATGCAGTCGCCGATGCCCTTCACGACCGGCATGTCCACGGCCTTGCTGGATTCCTTGTGGGTGATCAGCTCACCGCCATTCGCCAGCACGCCGTCGCGCACGTCGGCGCCGGGCATCTTGAAGCGGATCGCGAAACCGCAGGCGCAAGGGCCGTGAGCAGCGGCGAAATCGGCGGCGAAGGAGTCGGGGTCTTCGTTCACCAGGAAATTCACGCCGCCCTGGCGGTACACGGTGATGGCGCGGGTCTTGTGCTTGAGCACCGCCGTGAAACCCATGCGCTGCATCAGCGCATGCAGTTCAACGGCGCGGCCGGCGGGCGCGGCAAATTCGACGAATTCGAAACCGTCGATGCCCATCGGGTTGGCAAAAGTGGTCACTTGCATGCCCAGGTTGGGCGCGGCGTTTTTCAATTGGGCGTTCATGGCGGGCTCCGCGGTTGGGGCTGGCAAGCTGGCGCCAGGAGGCGAAAAGGCTTGCACCGGTGTGCCCGCCGTTATAGTTTCAACTGAAACCATTTGCAAGGTTCGGTGCGGTATGGCGAAGCATGGCGAACACCAGGTACTGGAATTGGAGCGGTTTCTGCCTTACCGCCTGTCGGTGCTGTCCAATATCGTGAGCCAGGCGATTGCGCGGGAATACGAAACGCGGTTCCAGCTTTCGATCACGCAATGGCGGGTGGTGGCGATTCTGGGTCGCTACGACGGCATCGCTGCGCGCGACGTGGCCACGCGTACGGCGATGGACAAGGTGGCCGTGAGCCGCGCCGTCGCCACGCTGATGAAGGACGGCCGCGTAAAGCGCGCCACGGCCGATCACGACAAGCGCGAATCGGTGCTGCGCCTCACCGCCAAGGGCTGGAAGATTTTCGATCAGGTGGCGCCGCTGGCGCTGGAGCACGAGCGTCGCCTGCTGGCCCACCTGGATGCCGACGAGCAGCGCTGGTTAGCGCAGATTCTGGACAAGCTCTGGCAGGCCGAGCTCGAGGAAATTGCCGCCCGCTGAAACGCAATCGGCGGCCGAAGCCGCCGATTTTCTTGCGTTACGCAGTGCGAATTATTTCACGCCGTGCATCAGCTTGTTGATCAGCGGTGCGATGAGGAACAACAGCACGCCGGCGCCCATCAGCAGCCAGAAGCTGGCGGTGAAGCCAGTCAGCGCCGAGGCCACGGTGATGCCAGTTTCGCCGCTGATGCGCCCCGCCAGCAAGCCCGCGAGGTTGTTGCCGTTGGCGATGCTGAGGAACCAGCCGCCCATCGCCAGGCCGACGGTGCCGGCGGGCGCGAGCTTGGTCACCATCGACAAGCCGATCGGCGACAGGCACAGCTCGCCCACGGTCTGCAGCACGTACACCATCACCAGGGGCCAGAACGGGATCAGTCCACCGCCACCGACGAGGCGGGTGAGCGCGAACATCAACAGCAGGAAGGCCGTGGCATTGAAGATCAACCCAAGGCCGAATTTGCGCGGGATGGACGGTTCCTTGTTGCGCCCGGACAACCAGGCCCAGGACATCGTCACCAGCGGTGCCAGCGCCACGATGGCTACGGGGTTCACCGACTGGAACCAGCCCACCGGGAATTCCCAGCCGAACATCTTGCGGTCCACGATCTGCTCGGCGAGGAAGTTGAACGAGCTGCCGGCCTGTTCGAAGAAGCACCAGAACAGGATATTGAAGGCGAACAGCACCAGCATGGCCAGGATCTTGTCGCGCTGGATCTTGTCGCCGCGCAGGCCCTGAATGAACAACTTGAGCGCCAGGCCGATCAACAGGGCGCCGAGCACGATCATCAGCACGTTGGCAGCCGGCATCGTCTTTTCCAGATCGATTGCATTGTTGGTCATCACCGGATCGACCAGATGCATGGCGAGCAGTGCCTTGGTCACGATTTCGGCCAGGCCGCCGGCCATGAAGAAGTACAGCACCGGCACCGAGAGAATCGTGCCGAGCGTGACGAGGAGCAGGGTCTTGCCCGGATCGCGATCGGCCGGCGGCAGACCGATCGTGCCGAGCTGGCGACGGCCGAACCAGAACCACACCGTGCTGATCAGCATGCCGACGCCGGTGGTGGCGAACACCACTTTGTAGTTCTGCACCATCGGGGTATCGGTGATCACGCCGGCCAGCCAGCCGGTGATCAACGGCGACACCAGGGCGCCGGCATTGATGCCCATGTAGAAGATCGTGAAGCCGCGGTCGCGACGGTCGTCGCTCTGGGCGTACAACTGCCCGACCTGGGTGGAAATATTCGGCTTGAACAGGCCGTTGCCGACGATGATCGTGGCCAGGCCCAGCATGAAGATCGGCTGGCTCGGCATCATGATCATGAAGTAGCCCACCGCCGACACGACGGCGCCGAGCAGGATCGATCGCTGATAGCCGATCAGGCGGTCCGCGACGTAACCGCCGAAGATCGCCGTGGCGTACACCAGGGCGAGGAAGGCGCCGTAGGTGCGGCTGGCATAGGCCTGGCCCGAAGGGTCACCACCGAAGAACTGCGCGACGATGTACAGCGTCAGCGCCCAGCGCATGCCGTAGAAGGCGAAGCGCTCCCAGAACTCGGTCATGAACAACATCCACAACGGCTTGGGATGCCCCAATACCTCTGGGAAGCTGGCTGGATCGGTCGGCGTGACCACGGCGCTGCTGCTTGCGGACATCTTCAATTCCCCCGCCACGGCGAGGACGCCGGGCTGTTCAAAAAGTAATGATTCCAGACACGAAACGGCGCCACACCGTTGCCGGTGCAGGCGCCAGGGCGCGAGGTGTAACCCGCTGATCGCGCCGCCGTCAAACAAAGCCGATGCTGCAATGCGACAAAATCGCGGTAATTGCAAAGTGCGGCTAGCTGCCCGTACCGATCACCGTACGCACTTCGAACAGCTCCGGGAAAAAAGTCAGTTCCAGCGCTTTCTGGAGGAAGGCCACGCCCGACGAGCCACCCGTGCCGCGACGAAAGCCGATGATGCGTTCCACCGTCTTCATGTGACGGAAGCGCCAGAGCTGGAAGCTTTCTTCCACATCCACCAATTGTTCACAAAGGTGATATTCCGACCAGTACTGGCCGGTGTGTTCGTAGATGCGCCGGAACACGTCGATCAGGCCGGGATTGCGCACGTAAGGCTGCGACCAGTCGCGCTCGATGCAGTCGTTCGGAATGGCGTGGCCGGCGCGGGCGAGGAAACGCAGGAATTCGTCATACAGGCTGGGTGCGCGCAGCACGGCCATGAGTTGCGCATGCACCACCGCGTCGTGGGCGTACACGGCGAGCGTGTCGACGTTCTTGTTGCCGAGCAGGAATTCGATGGTGCGGTATTGCGCGGACTGGAAACCCGAAGCGGGCCCGAGCACGTGGCGAAATTGCAGATATTCCGACGGCGTCAGCGTTTCCAGCACCGCCCACTGTTCGAACAGCTGGCGCTGGATCTGCTTCACGCGCGCCAGGATTTTCAGGCACGGGTCGAGGTCATCGCGCGCCAGCGAGGCGATCGCGGCGCGCAGCTCGTGGATGATCAGCTTCATCCACAGCTCGGAGGTCTGGTGCTGGATGATGAAGAGCAGCTCGTCGTGATGCTCCGGACTGGACAACGGCTTCTGTGCCGACAGCAGCGTATCCAGTTGCAGATAGCCGCCGTAGCTGGTGCGGTCGCGCAGGTCCAGCTCGATGCCGGCTTCAAGGTCGCGTTTATTGCTTTCGCTCACGATGGCGCTCACACGAATCGGGCGCATAGCTTAGCCGGCCAGCGCATTGCGCGGTCAGCGTGCTCCAGGTCGCCACACGGCGTGCGTTTTTTGATCGAGCCGGGCACCATGGCGCATAGCGGCCATCCAGCGTGGCCTGTGTCATCGATCTTCAGGGGGAAGCTCATGATTCGTACGATTCGCGCGCTGCGCCGCGGGTTTTTCGGGGCCGTCGGCGTCTTGGGTTTTTGCGGCCTGGCCATCGCGCAAAGCGCGTCGGTGGACGTGGACGCGACCGGCCTGCCCAATCCAGTGACGGCCGGGGCGGTGCTCACCTACAACGCCAGCGTGAGCAACGAAGGCCCGGACGACGCGGCAAATGCCGTTCTCACCATCACCCTGCCCGTGGGCGAAGGCTTCAACAGCATAACGGCCGCGCCCGGCTGGGCCTGCAGCACGCCCGCCGTGGGCGCCAGCGGCGATATCCAGTGCACTCAAGCCACCTTGCCGCCGGGCTCGGCAAGCTTCCAGGTCGCCGTGAAAACGGATGCGACCCTGGCCGATGGCAGCTCCCTCGACGGACATTTCGTCGTCAGCAGCACCACGCCCGACCCCGGCAGCAGCGACAACGTCGCCGACGTGATCACGCCGGTGATTTCGCGTCCGGCGGGTGCGGTCACGTTCGGCGTGGCGCCCGATCCAGTGGTGCCCGGTAGCGCGCTCACCTACACCGCCGTGGCATCCAACACCGGGCTGAGCGACGGCGGCGCAACCACCTTGTCGCTGGCCTTGCCGGCCGAGGCCCTGTTCCAGTCGCTGACGGCACCGGCCGCCTGGGCCTGCACCACTCCAGCCATCGGCAGCAGCGGCCCGGTGGATTGCTCACGCGCCGGTTTTCCGCCGGCTGTCGCGGATACCTTCACCGTCAACACGACCGCGAACCCTGGCGCCGCCGGCGGTCTCACGCTCAGCGCCATCGCCACGCTCACCCTGGCCGGTCCGGATCAGAATCTCAGCAACAACGTCGCCAACGCCGATACCGTTACGGCGGCGCCGGTGAGCGAGCTCACCCTTACCCTGGCGGATGCGCCGGACCCGGTGGTTCCCGGCGGCGTCATCACCTACACAGCGACGGCTAGCAATGCTGGGCCCAGCACGGCCGCGAATGCATACCTGAGTTCGGCCATTCCTGCCAACACGGTTTTCGCCAGCCTCACCACGCCCGCGGGCTGGTCGTGCACCACACCACCGGTGGGCGGTACCGGCACCGTGGACTGCAGCCAGGCGAGCTGGATCGCCGGTTCACCGAGCACCTTCCTCATTGCCGTAAAGGTCAATCCGGCGCTGTCCGGCGGCATCGTCATCAACGCCGCTGCCACGCTGACGGCCGATTGCCAGGACACCAATCCAGCCGACAACAGTGCAACCGCCACGACGCTCACGAGCACGCCGCAAGCCGACCTGGAAGTCGCTCTGGCCGATGTGGCGGATCCGATCGCACCCGGCAGCAACGTCGGTTACGTGGCCAACGTGATCAACCACGGCCCCAGCCAGGCCAATGCCGCGCAGCTGGATTTCGCGTTGCCGGCCAATACGACCTTCGTGGGCTACGCAATGGGCGGAACCTGGACCTGCACGGCCCCGCCACCCCATGGCACGGGCAGCATCCACTGCAGCAACCCGGCCCTTGCGCCCGGCAGTGCGGATGTCCTGTTTGTCACGCTGCGCAGCGATCCGGCCCTGCCGGCAGGCACAGTGATCCCGGCCTCCCTCACCGTGGGCAGCGCCACCGCCGACCCCAGCCTGGCCAACAACACCGCGACCACCACGCACACCACTAGCGCACCGTCGGCCGACCTTGCCGTGGCGATCTCCCCGCTGATTGCTCCGCCTCCGCCGGGCGCCTTCCTGCCCTACCGGATCCAGGTCCACCAGAACGGTCCCAGCAATGCCAGCAACGTGACGCTGTCGATCCTGACGCCGACCAATACGCTGTACCTGACTTCCAGTGCGGCCTCGCCGTGGACCTGCACGACGCCATCGGCGAACTCGGCCGGAACGCTGTCCTGCACGGCGGCCACCCTGGCTCCCGGCAACACGAACCTGCAGTTGGTCGTGTACACCCCCAGCAATACCGCGCCGGGAACCGTGCTGACCGCCACCGTCTCGGTGACGTCTGCCACGGCCGATCCCGATGCCAGCAACAACAGCGCGACGGACAAGACCACCCTGTCTGCAGCGCAGGCCGACCTCATCACCCAGGTGTTCCCGACGCAATATCCCGCGGCCCCGGGTGCCAGCATCGTCGCCATCACCCACGTCGATCAGGCGGGTCCCAGCGACACCACCGCGGTGCAGGCCAGCATCGCCGTTCCCGCCCCCGCCACCTTCGTGAGCATGCCCGCCGTGCCGGGCTGGACCTGCACGCTACCAGCCGTGGGGACGTCCGGCACGGTGACCTGCAGCACCCCCAGCATGACGGCAGGCCAGGGTGCCGACCTGCCGGTGACGATGACCACCAGCCCCACCCTCGCGAGCGGCAGCAGTTTCACGCTCAGCGCCACGGTGAGCAGCGCGGCAACCGATCCTCAGCCCGGCAACAACAGCTCGACTTTTGAAATGCCGATCGGCAATCCCCTCGTCCATTTCGCCATCACCCTGGCCGACAGCGTGGACCCGGTCGTGCCCGGCACGACGCTCACCTACTTCGCCGGTGTCACCAGCCAGGGGCCCAGCCAGGGCACGGATGTGAGCTTCACCTTCGCTACGCCGGCGCATACCACGTTTGCGGGTTTCACCCCGGCCGCAGGATGGAGTTGCACCACGCCGGCCGTCGGCAGCACCGGCAGCGTGTCCTGCACCCTGCCCACGCTGGCACCGAATGCGCCCACAGCCAATTTCCAGATGGTCGTCACCGTCGCGGCGGACGCCGTAGCCGGCAGCGTCATCTCGGCCGTCGCGACGGCCAGCAACGGGGGCGGCGGTTCCGGTTCCGACGTCGCCACCGCCGACACTACCGTGGGCGCGGCCTCGGCCGACCTGGCAGTCACGCTCGCCGACACGCCTGACCCGGTGAATGCGGGTACCCCGCTCAGCTACGCCATCCACCTGAGCAATGCCGGCATCAGCTACGCGCCGAACGCCCGCTGGAACCTGGACCTGCCCGCCGGCACCACCTTCACCAGCGTGTCGGCGCCTGCGGGATGGGCCTGCACAGCGCCTGCGGTGGGCGCGACGGGCAGCGTGAGCTGCAGCCTGCCCAGCCTCGCCCTGGCGGCGGCGGATTTCAGCGTTGCCGTCCAGGTCGGCGCGCAGGTGCCGGCGAACACGACCCTCACCGCCACGGTGACTGCTGCCAGCGACGGCACCGATCCCAACGCCGCGAACAGCAGCGCCACTGCCACCACCCTGGTGCTCTCGCCAGCCCACCTGGGTGCCAGCAAGTCGGCCCCGCCCGTGGCACCGATCGGGCAAGGCTTCACCTACACGATCACACTGACGAACTCCGGCCCGAGCGCGCAGAACGACAATCCCGGCGATGAGTTCTACGACACCCTGCCCGCGCCCCTCGTGCCGACCGACGCCAGCGCCAGCGATGGCGTGGCCACGGTCGACGTTCCCAGCCGCACTGTGCATTGGAATGGCCGCATTCCGGCCAACGGCAGCGTCACCCTGCTGATCACGGCGTCGGTGCCACGCACCGTGTCGCCGGGCACCGTGCTGAGCAACCAGGCTACCGTGCAGTTCGATGCGGATGGCGACGGCAGCAATGAATCCAGCGCCCTCAGCGACGATCCGTTGACGGCCGCTGCCTTTGACGCCACCGCCGTGACGGCGCGCCTGCCCTCGCCGGTGCCCGCCCTCGGGCTACCCGGCATCGTGCTGCTGGCGGGCTGCCTGCTGGGCCTGGCATGGCGCCGGCGCCGGTACTCCGCTTAAGAGTCGGACGCCCTCGCCCTGCGGCGAGGGCGTCTCGGCATGATCTGAAACTGCGGGCTCCCGACTCGAACCCGTAGCCAACGCAGGCTATAGTCATGCCGTTCGGTCGCAGCGATCGCACGTCAGCCAGGGGAAAATCCATGTTGCAGCTTGTCCGGACGCGCACGGCGCGCGTCGCATTGGTTTTGAGCTTTCTGTTCCTGCTGCCCGCAGGCGCCTTCGCGCAGTGCGTGAGCCTCACCACGCTGGGCTCGGCCTACACGCAGAACTTCGACACCTTGTCGAATACCGCCGGCTCCACCACCAACAACCTCACCATACCCGGCTGGTTCATGACCGAATCCGGCGGCGGCGCGCGCGACAACGAGCAGTACGCCGTGGATACCGGCGGCAGCACCACCGGTGACACCTACAGCTACGGCGCCGCGGCCAGCACCGAGCGGGCGCTCGGCCAGCTGCGCAGCGGCACCCTGATCCCACTGTTCGGCTCCTGCTACACCAACAACACCGGCGCCACCATCGGCAGCCTGGCCATCGCCTTCAATGGCGAAGAATGGCGCCTGGGCACCGCCGGCCGTACGGACCAGATGAATTTCGAATACAGCACCAACGCCACAGACCTGGTGACCGGCACCTGGACCAATGTGGCAGCGCTGAATTTCGTCACGCCCGACACGGCGACGACGGGCGCCAAAAACGGCAACGCCGCGGCCGATCGCACGGCCCTGTCCAGCACTGTCCCGTCACTGAGCATCGCCAACGGCGCGACGTTCTGGGTGCGCTTCAACGATACCGATGCCACCGGCGCCGACGACGGCCTGGCGGTCGACGATTTCTCGCTGACACCGCAGGGCACGGTCACCCTGCCCAATCTCACCGTCAACGACGTATCGCTCAACGAAGGCAATGCGGGCACGACCAGCTTCACGTTCACCGTGAGCCTCTCGGCCCCGGCCGGCCCCGGCGGCGTCACCTTCGACATCGCCACAGCCGATGGCACGGCCCAGGATGACAACCCCGTCACCGAGGACAATGATTACGTCGCCAAATCCCTCACCGGCCAGACCATCCCGGCCGGCAGCAGCACCTATTCCTTCACCGTGCTGGTCAATGGCGACACTTTGCCGGAGACCAACGAAACCTTCTTCGTCAACGTCACCAACGTCACCGGTGCCAGCGTCACGGACGGTCAAGGCCAAGGCACCATCGTCAATGACGACGCCGCACCCAATCTCACGATCAACGACGTTTCGCTCAACGAAGGCAATGCGAGCACCACGACCTTCACCTTTACGGTGAGCCTGTCCGCGCCAGCACCGGCCGGCGGCGTGACGTTCGACATCGCCACCGCCAACAACACAGCGGTCGCCCCCAGCGACTACACCGCCAAATCCCTCACCGGCCAGACCATCCCGGCGGGCAGCAGCACCTATACCTTCGACGTGCTGGTGAACGGCGATACCACCCCCGAGACCGACGAGCAGTTCTTCGTCAACGTCACCAACGCGACCAACGCCATCGTCACCGACGGCCAGGGCGTGGGCACCGTGATCAACGACGACATCACCAAGATCCACGACGTGCAGGGCAATGGCGCCTCAACGCCGGTTCCCGGCGCGACCGTCACCGTCGAGGGCATCGTCACCGCGCGATTCCAGGGTGCAGCGCAGTTGCAAGGCTTCTTCCTGCAGGAAGAGGACGCCGACGCGGACGCCGATCCGAACACGTCGGAAGGCATCTTCATCTTCTGCGGCGGCTGCACCACAGCCGTGGCGGAAGGCCAGCGCGTGAAGGCCACCGGCACCGTGTCGGAGTTCAGCGGCATGACCGAGATCACCGCCAGCACCGCGGGATCGGTGGTGGTGACCGACGCCGGCAACAACCTGGCCCAAGTGACGCCCGCCACGATCGACCTGCCCATCGTCGGCGTGGTCGACGACTTCTACGAAGCGCGCGAAGGCATGCTGGTTACCTTCGTCGACACGCTCACCGTGTCGGAATATTTCGAGCTCGGCCGTTTCGGCCAGATCGAACTGTACGAAGGCGGCCGCCCGCGCCAGTACACCGAGTTCAACACGCCGAGCGTCGCCGGTTATACGGCCTACGAAGACGGCGTCGCGCGTCGCCGCGTGATACTCGATGACGACAACAACGGCCAGGAAGCCTACTTGTCCGCGCCCAACGGCATGCAGGCGATTTTCTATCCGCAGGCCAACGGCGGCTTCTCGGTCGGCACGCAAGGTGTGGACTTCTTCCGCGGCGGCGACCTGGTCAACGGTCTTACCGGCGTGCTGCAGTGGTCCTTCCCGGGCTTCGGTGCCAACACGTGGCGCATCCGTCCGTCGGCAGCCCATCCCGTCACTTTCACCGTGGCCAATCCGCGGCCTGCGACGCCGCCAGCCGTCGGCGGCGCCATCCACGTGGTGGGCATGAACCTGCTCAACTACTTCACGACCATCGACACCACCGCGAGTACCAGCACCGGCCCCTGCGGCCCGAGCGGCACGCTCGACTGCCGTGGCGCCGACAGCGTGGCCGAACTCAATCGCCAGCGCGCGCGCGCGGCGGTCGTGATCTGCACCTTGAACGCCGACGCCTACGGCTTCGCCGAACTGGAAAACACCACGCCTTCCGCCACGATCACCGACCTGCTCGGCGCCGTGAACGCGAGCTGCGGTGGCGCCCATCCCTACGCCTTCACGAATACCGGCGGCACCCTGGGCACCGATGCCATCCGCGTGCAGCAGATCTATCGCACCGGCATTCTTTCGCCGGTGGGATCGCCGCTTTCGGATCTCGATCCGATCCACAGCCGTCCGCCGACAGCGCAAACGTATGACGTCGTGGACGCCACCAATCCCGCCTTCGGCAAGCGCTTCACTCTGATTGCCAATCACCTGAAGTCCAAGGGCTCGAGCGCGGGCCTGCCCGGCGATGCAGATGCCGGCGACGGCGCCGGTGCTTCCAACGCCACGCGCACCGCGCAAGCCACTCGTCTGCTGACCTGGATCAACAGCACCGTCATTCCCGCTGCGGGCGATCCGGATGTACTGCTGGTCGGCGACTTCAACTCCTACGCGAGCGAAGCTCCGGTCAACGTACTGACAAGCGGTGGCTACAGCGACCTGGAAACCACCTTCCACGGTGCCAACGCGTATTCCTACCTGTTCAGCGGCGAGCTTGGGCACTTGGACTACGCCTTTGCCAGCACCGCGTTCGCGCCCCAGATCACCGGAGCCGATGCCTGGCACATCAACGCCGACGAAGCCGACGTGTTCGACTACAACGACGAGGTGTTGGATAGCCCAGGCGAAGCGACCTTCGAAGAAAAACCCGATGGGTCGGCCCTGGTTCCGCCGCGCGTGGTGTTCCAGCCGAACTCGCCGTACCGCGCTTCGGATCACGACCCGGTTCTGGTCGGCCTGTTCCCGGTTGCCGACCTGTCGATCACCAAGACCGACGGCGTGACCACGGCCACGTCGGGCGGCAGCGTGACCTACACCATCACCGCTTCGAACGCGGGTCCGGACCCGACCACGGGTGCGACCGTGGCCGATACGTTCCCGGCCAGCCTCACCTGCACGTGGACCTGCGTCTTTCCAGCACAGTGGGATCCGAAGCTTGGAATTCACGTGACTTGAAGTCGCGGC
>JADMIO011701107.1_pt1 | contig 52757 bp, 30 predicted proteins | sample 8958161 | NCBI WGS metagenome assembly JADMIO01 (sample SAMN16585339, study PRJNA669376) | soil metagenome | isolation source: Crop rotation soil | place: USA: Cullars Rotation, Alabama | collected 2011 | reverse complement strand
AGTGCGGCCGCGACTTCAAGTCACGTGAATTCCAAGCTTCGGATCCCACTGTGCATAAAACGCTGTATGAAACAGGCATTGACGGCTGGTGGCCAGATCAGGGAGATGGGCTGGATCAAATTTCGCGACTGGCGCGCATTCGCATGTATTACGAAGGCTCGCAGCAACTGCGTCCCAATCAGCGTGTTTTCGCGCTGCACCGAAACGGCCAGGCCGGGATGCAGCGCTTCGCGGCGTTTCTGTGGTCGGGCGATGTGTATTCCACCTGGGAAACGCTGAAAACGCACGTGCCGAATGCGGTTAACACCGGACTGACGGGCATTCCATTCTGGGGCACGGACATTGGCGGTTTTGTTCCCACCAAGGAATACACAGGTGAATTGCATGTGCGCTGGTTTCAGTTCGCCGCATTCTGCCCACTGTTCCGCGCGCACGGCAGAACCTGGCATCTGCGGCTACCCTGGGGTTGGAACACGGGCCAGTTGGGACATAACGAGATTTCCAATTACACCGGCGGCGCAGCCAATCCGGATTTGAGCGAACTGCACAATGCGGAAGTCGAACCTATCTGCAAAAAATATCTGGAATTGCGCTACCGAATGATGCCGTATCTGTATTCCGCCGTGCGCGAAAGTTATGACACGGGAATGCCGATTATGCGCGCCTTATGGCTGCACTATCCTGACGATGCAACGGCGGTTGCGCGTGGCGATGAATATCTGTGGGGACGCGACCTGCTGGTGGCGCCGGTCGTTGAAAAAGGCGTAACCTACCGTAGCGTCTATCTGCCCCGCGGAGACTGGTACGACTTCTGGACAGAAGAAAAGGTCGCAGGCGGACGCGAAATCAATCGCCCGGTGAATTTAGAAACAATGCCGTTGTACGCGCGCGCCGGAACCATTCTCCCGCTGGATCCTGTTAAACAATTCACTGCTGAAAAGGTAGAGGGCCCGTTGACTCTGACGGTCTATCCCGGCGCGGATGGCGCATTCACCTTGTACGAGGACGACGGCGCGACCTTCAATTACCGGCGCAGTGATTGGACCAAGATTCAAATGACCTGGAACAACGCGCGACGCACACTTTCGCTGCGACTGGTTCCGGGATCGAAGTTTTCGCCCGCGCAGCGCCGCGACATTGAAGTCCGAATCGCGCCTGACAAGACAACCCGCAAAGTTGTTTTTTCAGGCCGGCCCGTCGAAGTGAAACTGTGAATGTGACGTTGCTTGTCGTGCAGGAACTATGAATCAACTTTCGCCTGATCAACACGAGCTGATTTTGTCGCTCACAGAGCGGCTCAGCGGCATCAGTGGGGTCAAGGCGGTTGTGCTTGGCGGATCGCATGCCCGCGGATGCGCCCGCGCCGAGTCGGACATTGATCTGGGTTTGTTGTATTCCGATGCGGCCCCCTTCTCGATTCACAGGCTTCGCGAACTGGCCGAAGCGGTCAACGATACTCCCGATCCGCTGGTCACGGATTTTTACGGCTGGGGTCAATGGGTTAATGGCGGGGCGTGGTTGACGATCGGCGGGCAGCGTGTTGATTTCATTTACCGCAGTCTGGATCACGTGGAGCGGGTCATCGCCGATGCGGAAGCCGGACGTTACGAACTTGATTATGCCCAGCAACCTCCGTTCGGCTTTTTCAGTGCGATTTACCTGGGAGAAATTCAGATCTGTATCCCGATGTTCGATCCTGAAGTGCGGCTCGCCGTGCTGAAGCAGCGGCTGGCGGATTATCCCGAAGCGCTGCGCCAGGCCATCGTGCAAGACTACTTGTGGCAAGTCGAATTCAATCTCGCTGCCTTCGCGCCCAAATTCGCGGCTCGGGCGGACGCTTACGGCACGGCCGCTTGCCTGACGCGCGCCATCAATCAACTGGTCCTGGTCTTGTTCGCCTTGAACCGCAAATATCTGATCAACGATAAGACGGCTTTGGCGGAAATCGCGGAGTTCGAGCGAACTCCGCGAAAGTTTGGTCCGCGTGTGCAGCAATCGCTCGCCGCTCTGGGCGCTTCTGGCGATGAACTCGCTGCTGCCGTTGACGAAATCTTACAGCTCTTCCGGGAAACCGTAGTTTTGACGGAAGGACTCTATCAACCACGCTTTACACTGCCGAAGTAACACATCCGGCGTCAAAACAGGAGAATGCTCATGCGCGCACTTACGACTCGCCTGCTCGCAATCATCATGGTTGTAGTTTGTCCACTGTTCATCGGTTTGCCCGCCGCTGAAGGCCAGTCGGCAGGCGCCCAGCAAGCCCGCATCAAGATAGACATTGACCGCACCATTGGGGAAATCCATCCGCACTTGTTTGGCAATTTCGCTGAGCATCTGGGGCGGATGATTTACGGCGGCGTTTACGAAGAAAACAGCCCGCTTTCAGACAAGGACGGCTATCGCAAAGATGTAATGGACGTGGTCAAACAGTTGAACGTCTCGATCCTGCGCTGGCCAGGCGGCAATTTCGCTTCGGGGTACAACTGGAAAGATGGCATTGGGCCGAAAGCCGACCGCCCGGTGCGAATGGACCTGGCCTGGAATGATCTGGAAAGCAATCGTTTCGGCACTGATGAATTTTTGAAATATTGCGAAATGATCGGCACAGAACCCTACATTTGCATCAACCTTGGCCTGGGCACAATTGATGATGCGCGTCATTGGGTTGAATACTGCAACGTGGAAAAAAACACCTATTGGGCGGATCAGCGCCGCAAGAACGGGCGCGACAAACCATACAAAGTGAAATACTGGGCGCTGGGCAACGAGATTGACGGCCCCTGGCAACTCGGCCATAAAAACGCCGAAGAATATTCCAAATTCGCCCTGGAAGCCGGCAAAGCCATGCGCTCCACCGATAATAGCATCAAGCTGATTGCCAGCGGATCGAGCAATTACGGCGCGGATTGGGTCAACTGGAACCGCACCGTCATCAATACGCTGCGCAATCAGGCTGATTACATCGCTATTCACACTTACATCAACAACCGCGATAACGATTTCGAAAAGTTCATGGCCTGGTCGCAAACGATCGACAATTACATTGATGTCACGGCCAATCAGATCAAAGAAGCGCAAAGCCGCCAGCCCAACCCGCGCCCGATGTACATCGCCTATGACGAATGGAACGTCTGGTATCGCGCCTTCAACGCGCAAAAGCTCGAAGAGGTCTACAACTTTGAAGACGCGCTGGCGATGGGCTTATTTTTCAATTCCTTTTTCCGCCGCGCCGATATTGTCAAAATGGCGAACATCGCCCAGATGGTCAATGTTATTGCCCCGATCACAACCAATAAACAAGGGTTGTTTTTGCAGACGATCTATTTCCCGCTGGTCGAATTTACCAAACAGAAAAACAATCAGTCGCTGGAGGTGCATGTTTCTGCGCCGACTTACAAAGTCGGCAATCGCCCGCCGCTGAAGTATCTGGACGTTTCGACGACTTACAATGCAACCGAGAAGGCAATCTACGTCAACGTGCTGAACCGCAGCAAAGACAAAGACCTGACCACGCGTATTGATAACCAGGAAGGCAATTTGCAAAACGAAGTCGGCGTCTGGGAACTGAATCACCCCGACCTGAAAGCGACGCACACCTTTGGCGACGACAAGAAAGTCCGGCCCGTGACGCGCAACATTACCACGCAGGTGCAGAACAACGGCTTCAATTACACCTTTCCGGCGCATTCGCTGACGATTTTGAAGTTGCGGCTGAAGTAAGCCGCAATTGCGTTGCAAAAGTAGGGCAACCTGCCGAGGTTGCCCAGTTTGCTGTAAAGACCTGATACGAGAACACCCGGCAACCTCGGCAGGTTGCCCTACCCTTTTCGTGGAGACCATCACCGTGAACTATTCCAGACTGAATATTACCTGCGCGATTCTCGCGCTCTTCTTTCTGCTGGCACTGGCGCTGAATCCGCCCGCGCATCAAGCGCAGAATCAACAAGGCCAGAATCGGCCCGCGCCAACCCCAACGCCCACGCCAACGCTCGGTTTGGAACAGGGATATCTGGAATTCGACACGCCGGATTTCACGGTCAAGCTGGTGAAGGCTTCGCAAACCATCGCGGCGCTCCAACCCAAGGGCGGCAACGGATTCGATTTCACGCCTGCTGATCGTTTGGTTCAGCGCGCCAGCAATGGCTATCAACACCTCGGCGATCTGACGATTCGTGTGCGTACCGGCAACACAGGTGAATGGAAAGAGTATTCGACCGCCGCCGTGCGCAAACCTGTCACGAAGCTGTCCGCATCCGGGCAAACGTTAGCCGTTGCGGATTTATCGCCGACCTTGCCAGAAGACTGCCCAGTGCAGATCACACGCCGTTGGGCGCTGGACAATGGCCGACTTGTGTTGCGCTATGAACTGAAGAACAAGACTTCGCAGCCGCTGCAAATCGGCGCGCTCGGCATTCCGATGAGCTTCAACAACCACATTACCGGGCGCAACCTGCAACAGTCGCATGAAATCTGTTCCTTTTCTGACCCGTACATCGGGCAGGATGCGGGGTATTTGCAGGTCACGCGACTGACGGGCAAAGGCCCGGCGCTCGTGGTCGTCCCCGAAGGCAAAACGCCGTTTGAAGCCTGGCAACTTCTGAACGAACCGATGCGCCCGGCGCAAACCTTTGAAGGCACGTTTGCCTGGATGGCCCACAGTCAGGCGTATGCCGAAAACGAGTGGAAAGGCGTCGAACAGTGGAATACGCCGACCAGCACCACGCTCGCGCCAAATGCCAGTCGAACGTATGGCGTACGCTTTTTAGTTTCCGACGAAATTCGCAACATCGAAAAAACGCTTGCTGCCAACAACCGGCCGGTTGCCGTGGGCATCCCCGGCTATGTGCTACCGCAGGACCTCGAAGCCAAGCTCTTTCTGAACGCCAAAAGCAAAGTCGCCAGCATTGCGGCGGAACCCGCCGGAGCCATCACGATTCGCAAAGACAAACCTGCAGCCAAAAGCTGGCAGGCCTATACGCTGAGTGGCAAAACCTGGGGACGCTCGCGATTGCTGGTGAAATACGCCGACGGTAATCAGCAATCCATTAGTTACTACGTCATCAAACCTTCGACACAGGCCGTTGCCGATATGGGCAACTTCCTGTTTACCAGGCAATGGTTTGTTGATCCAAGCGATCCGTTCCGTCGCAGTCCATCAGTCATGAGCTATGACCGCGAAGCCGACAAGATCGTTTCGCAGGACAGTCGCGTCTGGATTGCGGGCCTGGGCGATGAAGGCGGTTCCGGTTCGTGGCTGGCCGCTGCAATGAAGCAATTCGGCCAACCCAAACGCGAAGAAGTCGCCAAGTACGAACAGTTTATTGATGGCGTACTGTGGGGCGGTTTGCAGTACAAAGACGGCCCGAACAAATACGGCGTACGCAAAAGCTTGCTCTTTTATTCGCCCACGGACGTGCCCGGCTTCCAGTACGATCCGGCGCTGAACTGGACCACCTGGACAAGCTGGAAAAAAGCCGATGCTGAATCCATCGGGCGCGGATACAACTACCCGCACGTCGTCGCAGCCTATTGGTCAATGTACCGCGTTGCTCGCAACAACGAAGGCCTGGTCAAAAATCACGCCTGGGACTGGTATTTGGAACAAGCCTACCAAACGACCAAGTTCACCTTCAGCCGCAATGCCGAAAATCGCAATCGTCGCCGCGTCGGCTACGTTGAACTCGGATTGATGGAAGGCGACATTTTCCTGATGGTCCTGCAAGACTTGAAACGCGAAGGCTGGACGGAGAAGGCCGCCGATATAGAAGCCCTGATGAAAGAGCGTACCGAGCGCTGGAAAAAGGAAGCCTATCCTTTCGGCAGCGAAATGGCCTGGGATTCGACCGGACAGGAAGAAGTTTACGCCTGGTGCGATTATTTCGGCTACGACGACAAGGCGCTGGTTTCACTGAATTCGATCATTGGCTATATGCCGACGGTTCCGCACTGGGGCTATAACGGGAACGCGCGCCGGTATTGGGATTTTCTGTATGGCGGAAAACTGCGGCGCATCGAACGACAGTTACACCATTACGGTTCGGGGTTGAACGCCATTCCCGTGCTGTCGCATTACCGCGAACACCCCGACGACCTGTACCTGCTGCGCATCGGCTATGCCGGCACAATGGGCGCGCTGACCAACATTGACCGCGAAGGCTTCGCGTCGGTCGCCTTTCACTCCTTCCCTTCGACGCTGAAATGGGATGCCTACAGCGGCGATTACGGCCCGAACTTCTTCGGCCACGCGCTGAACGCTGGAACCTATCTGATCAACCATCCCGAATTCGGCTGGCAAGCCTTCGGCGGCAACGTCACTCGCAAAGGCGACTGGATCAGCGTGACACCGCTCGATTCGCTTCGGATGCGCGTGTACCTCGCTCCACGCGGGCTGTGGCTGACGCTGGACGCCGGCCGCTTTGAAACCGTTGAGTTGAGCGCCAAAACCGGCGCCGTCCGCGTCGGCTTGGCAAGCGTAACGCCCGAAACGCCACAAGCCCGCTTGCGCATCGAACAACCCGCCAAAGTTGCTGGTCCCGGCGGTTATCAACCCAGTCAGCCGCTCAAGCAGGAACGCGAAGCATTCGTGATCCCGCTCAAGCAAGGCGCGACCTGGGTGGAATTGAACAGTGGCAAGTGAGCGGCTGCCAAACAGCGATTGCCAGCACACTTCTCCGATCAGCGGCTCAGTGTTTCCGGCAGTAATCGCATAAATTCGCGGATGGACGCGATCTGGCTATTCTCTGAAATGAACTCGAAGTCAGAGACGCTGACCGAAAGCGTTCCGGACTTCTGCGACGCGCCGACGCCCGCGTGCAGCGTCGGGCATTCGTCAATCAACGCCAGCAGGACGGTCCACGCCAGCAGGTCCAGTGACGCAATCGCTTCCAGTGCCTCCCGTGCGTGCCAGGGCGTTCCCGCTCGCACTTGTTTTGCCAGCTTGATGCGAAGCGTATCAAGGTCCCGCTGAAGCTCGCGGTCATCGCACTTCATACCGCCCAGAACTTCGAGCAGTTGTTTCGCCGCATACTTGCAGACTTCGTTATGAAGAATCTTCCATCCGACCTGGAAAACGCTGACGAGGTCGTGATCTACCAGGAAAGAGATCGGCAGCGCCACCTCGTTCGCCGGCAGCCAGTGAGGCGGCCAGTTTTCCAGGCCCAGGTTGCAAACGGCGACGGTTGCCTCTGAGGCTTCCTGCGCCGTAAATGGCCGTGACTGAAGGGAACACCCGGCCATCAGCGTGTTTGCTAAATATGCGAGTTCCTCGTTCCTCGCCTGATAAGCTTCCGGGACCTGACTGAACGCGAATTCAAGACGCGATTGGACATGGCCAAGGCGCTGCGCCTTCCCTTCTCCTGCGCCAAGCAACGCCCGAGGTGGCTGTGCAAGGATTCCTGCATCGTGAAGTATTTCAAAGACTGCCGCGACCGCTTCTGCGGAGTCATCCTGGGCAGTTGGCGCAGACTCCACCGCTGACCCGGCAGCCAGAAGCCCGGATGCGCCTGAGCTGTTGCTGGCCTCCGCCGTTGTCGTTTCTTCGATCGCCTGAAAATACGCTCGCACAAGTGGATTGGCGGGCGGCCTTGCGTCGCTGTCAAGCCGAAGCTCCCGTGACATCTGCAGGAACGCGCGCGCCTGCCCTGGGCTAACAAACCCTTGTTTTTCGCGGCGTCCTTCACGACCAACCTCCAGCTCAAACATGGCCTGATCTCCTTTATGGAGCAGATCGTCCAGTCCATCTACCTCATAGCCGGTATTCGAGAGCGTGACGCATTCACGCATCACCTGATCAAAATACTCGGGATGCGACTCGCCAAGAGATGTCAGGACTTCGATGATCGCCTCCCAGGAGTCGGCGCGCTTCGCTAAAAGCAAATAGCCGCCGAGGTCGAATCTCAGCCCATTATCAAATTTGCCAATCGCATCCGCGTAGAAGGTGACCAGTTCTCCATCCAATGTTTCGTAGGGGGTAATCGCCCCCCGGTCGTAAACGAGCGCGTGCTGCGCCAGTCCTGTCACCACCAGTTCTGCGTCCATCCCCGCAAGCTTTTGCGCCGCCACCGCTGCGCCCGATTCCACCAGCACTTCAATCCACACGCCGAACCGGGCGGCGTCGAACTGTTCGTCCTGCCCTGCCCTGGCGGCCTGCCACAAGTCTAGATCAAATACGCGCGCCAATTGTTCCGGCGTCGCCAACGACACGAGTTCGCCGCAATCTTCCAGTCCACATTTCTGAATGACTCCGTGGAGCAACTCGGGCCGCAGCCGGGGGACAACCTGCTCCAGTTTTGGCGTGTCCAGAATGCGATCGAGCAGATTGCGCCCTTCTTCCGCAGCGCTCCGCACGGGCTTGTCGCTGGACTGGTTTTCACTGTCTGGGCGCGGCGTCTGTGGTTGCAAGGCCTTCGCAAAGCTGTTCATGCGTGCTTCTCCTTTATGTTGGGATGAGCCGGATAAAACACCTACCCAAAGGCATGACGGCCCATCGAACCTTCTTCAGAGAGAACTCTCTTGCGTAGAGAGTGCTGAATCTTCGGCTTTTATTTCAGAGCCGCGACATCATCTACATTGGGAAAACTCAGGCAAGTTTTTAAGGGTGTTTTTTAAGGGCTGAAAAGATGCAATCCGAGCGGGAGTTTGATAGTATGCAATTGTGAGAGAGGGAGATAGCCTGAATCCGAAATCGCTTCTTCTCTTCCAAGCCACTTAAATCAAGATTCCCATCAAACAAAAAAGTATAAAGGCTGTGGCAAGATTTTTTGTGCTTCGCCAAAACTCCGATCTTCGGCTTCATTGCTCGCCTTTGAATCTATCCTGGATAATGCTTCAGCTATGGATTATCGGCTGGTAACTCTTTCTACATCTGGCGTGGGGCGATGTAAAGTTCATTCCTGGCAAGGTCGAAGATGAGATTGAACTGCTTCAGGATTTCGCCACCGAGCACGCTCATTTTCTGGGCACCAATGGCGCCGCTAAAAAAGCCCACCGGCACATTGGTAAGCCTGGCATTACCAAGCTGAAACGTTGGCATGATTCCTTTTTTCACCTTGATGGTGTTGCCGAAGGAGTCTTTCAGGCTGGACTCCTCGGTGATCTTGATTGTTCCGTCTACGCCAGCATTTGCTGCAAAGGCATCGTCCAGCAAGATTCCTCCGGAATAGCCGGAATGAAGGAGAAATTTATTGGTATACGTCTTCCCTTCAATCAGACAACTTCCCTGCACAAAAAGGTCGCCGTGTTGGTTTTCGATTTTGAGTCGCTCGTACTTCTCTGCTTTGTGCGGGAGAGTTTTATGAAGCGCCAGGCGGCGGTGATCGAAGTCTATTTCAACAATCCGATTCTGGAAGAAATCCAGGCCGAATTTGCCATCGGTATCGTGACCGGAATTTTTATCTTCCCAGACGGTGATGTCTTTGCGCAGTAGCGCGCCAATTTGAAGCTGGTTTCCTTTGCTGAAACGCGAATCCGATTCGCCGCCCCAGGACTTCACTTTGGAAGAGTTTGTAAATTGGATGCTCTTTATCTTTCGCACCGCGTCCTCGGTTAGACGCACATCCGCCGTTGCCGTATGTAACATCAGATTCAACAGGTCAATGTCGTTGAGCTTTGCGCTGACGACGATGTTGTTGTGAGCGGTGAGCGTAAAAGGAATAACAACGTCTCCAGGATCCGCTTGCGAAGCGCGAAGAGTTCGATTCGTTCCACCAATGAGAAGGACATTGGCGAATGCGATCAGGGCGACGAGTTGATATATGCGATGCATGAACACTTTTCCTTCGGTATCCATTGAGTCAGTTACAACAGGTATCCGATTTATAGCCATGGCCTTTAGAAATCAGAAAAATCGCCAGACAGAACCGGGATCGGTCTGTTGTTTGAACTTCCGGTATTGAACACAGAGCAGGTACAGTAGCACAAGGCCGCCTGCCCAGTACCCATACATCCAGCCGAGCGAAGTACCGCCCACAGGCACAATCGTCAAACCCATCGTGGCGTAAAGGTATAAATGCGCCAGGTAAAAGAACAGCGCTGTTTGCCCGAACACAAACAGCGGCCTCGCCCAGCGCTGCTGCGTCGTGACGATACGAGCGAACAACGCCAGCAACAGCAAATCCACGCCCAGCGTCAGCAGGATATAGGCGAGGCTCGGCGGATATTTCGTCACATTCAGAAAGGTGATCCAACTGGAGAAACTGACTGGATGAATATTGCCGAATCCTCCTGTTGATCGCACGAATAAAAACAGCAACAGAAAGCTTGTCCCGATCAGCGTGGCATTGCGGGAAACGGCGGCGGGACTCACCAAAATCCAGCGGGCGAAAATCAGTCCGAAGACGGCAAGGCCAAGCCAGGGTATCAACGGATAAAATGCCTGCACGAGGTTCGTGTGGCCGGGAATCAGCAGCAAACGTGGCAGCGGAGAATACAGCGTGGCGACTTTGTCTGGGCCGGGAATCAGCAACTGCGTTAGCACGATCGCAAACAAGCTGATGGCGGCAAGAACCACTGTTTTCTGCCTCAACAGAAAGGCGCAAACGATCATGGATGCGCCCAGGCCGTACAAAACGCCGAAATGCAGCAAGACATCGCTCCCGCCCCCCGGCGGTTTCGTCCCGAGTTCAGTGGCAGGCCCCAAAATCCACGAAGGGTTTTCGATGAAAAGTTGCAGTCCAATCAGCAGCGCACCGCGTGTCAGGAAATGTTTGCGGATGGCGCTTTCCGTCCAGCCGAGTTTCTGCCGCGAATTCGCAAACAGCAGCATCCCAATGCCCATCAGGAAAAAGAAGCCTGGTGCGCAGAAATGCGTCAGGAATCGTGTCAAAAAGGGAAGCGCACCGGAATACTGCGGCAAGGGTTGTCCCCAGAACTCCGCTGGATGCTGGTGGGCGATGAAATAGCTGGCGTGGTCCACAGCCATCAGGATCATGATCAAGCCTCGCAGCGCATCCAGATAAGATAAGCGAGGGTCATGCGCTGTGACTGATGGAGCGTCAGCGTTCGTGAGTATGGTTTGGGCCATGGGGATTTTTTCCTGCCACGGAAATGTACGTGCTTGCCAGAAAAGCATCAACGCTGTGGCGAAGCCTGGTGACGGGTTCGTTTGTAATAAATTTCCGAATTGCCGTCTCGTGAATCCGCCCAGATCACATGCACCACATTGTTGTTAACGGCAATTGCGGGTTGAACGGAATCGCCTGGCGCGGTGGTTAACCGCTCATCTGGCGTCCAGTTCGCGCCGGCATCAGATGAATACTTGTAATAGATTTCGGCGTTTCCGTCACGCAGGTCGAACCAGACGGCGTGCAGTTCATTCCCGGCGAGTGCAAGGCTTGGCCGGGCGGAAGGAAGTGGCGCATCCGTCAACCGCCTGGCGGGTTCCCAGTTCTGGCCACCATCCAGCGAGCGCAGGTAATAAACATCCCATTCAGTGTTGGCCAGATTCCAGAGCCTTTCAAACTCACGGATCAGCGATTGCAATTGCTGCAGATCGCCGCCGTGATCCACCCACGCGGGAGCAGCAGCCTGAATCTGTTTCAGTTTGTCCTGGGCGCGGATCAGGATTGCCTGGACATAATAGATTTTCGGCAGACCATCCGTAGGGCCTGGAATGTATGTCAGCGCCATCAGACGGACTGCCTCGTCCAGCTTGCGTTCTCGTTCCAGATAACCTGCGCCTTGTCGTCCCAACGCTTCAAACTCGCCCAATAGCGCCTGTAATTTCAGCACATCTCCGCCACGCGCAATCCAATCCAGGGCTTCGGTATGGATTAACACATACTTTTCCTGCGCGCGTCGCTGCGCCGCAACTTCGGGGTGAACGACGACTACGCCGACGGGCGAAGGCGATACCGGCAAAGCCATCAACCGCATTGCCTCGTTCAATTTCTCTTCCGCATCAAGCGGGTGAGCGGGGCTGTTCTGCTGATCAAACCAAACCAGATGCACCGCATCGCCCGATGCAACTATGGACGGCGCCCACGAATTAGCGCGGTTATTGGTTAGCCTCGCCACAGGCCCCCAGCTTAGTCCGCCGTCACGGGAACTTCGGAAATACTCTTCTTCATTATTGTCACGGGTATCTACCCATGCCGCATAGACCAGTTGTCCTGAAACGGCGATGGTCGGAGACCACGAATTGTAGGAAGCACCGGAGAGGGTTGTCTCCACAGCCCACGTCAGCCCGGCATCTGTGGAATGACTGGTGTGAACCTCTGAATAAGAACCGTTCTGATAACTGTCCCAGACAAGGTAGACGCGGTCGCCCTGCGCAGCAATCGAGGCATATATGGAAGCCCCATCACTGGTCAGTTGCGCCTCTCCGCTCCAGGTCAGGCCGCCATCCGCCGAAGACTTGAAATAAATGTCCGATCCGCCATCTCGCGACTCCTGCCAAACGACATAAACGGAATCGCCCGAAGCGGCGATGGCTGGCTGCCCGGCTTCTCCCGCATCCAGCGAAAGCCGCACGTCCGATTCCCAGGTCACGCCGCCATTCGGCGACCGTTTGTAATAAATCTGGGAGCTACCATCGCGCTGGTCGAACCAGACCACGTGGACGCGCCCGGCGCCGTCCGCCGCGATGCACCAGGCAAAATTGAAGCTGAGCTGCGACGCCACCGGATTGAAGGTCAGGCGCTGATCCGCCAGCCATTGACTACGCGGCGGAATTTGCCCTGCCTGCATACTGCGTAAAGCAACGGGATGCGGGGCAGCGAAAGAACGAGCCACTATCAAGCCCGACATGAGAACAATAACAATGGCGAAACAGACATAAGCGTTCCCAAGCCTTGCGCGATATTTCACGTCTCCTCCGGATTGAACAGTTCTGTTTTTCCAGCTCTGGCTCACACGTTGTGGGGTATTTCTGGGGGGACTGATCGTCTGGCCGAATTTCAGTATATACAGCGCAGGTTTCCCAAATACAAATAGCAGCCTGTCTCATTCTCCAGCTAGACCACCAGTGGCACCAACCGAAATTGATGGTAATTCTTTTCTTAGCCAAAGTAGACAGTGTATTCAGCCGCAATATTTGATCGAATGGTTGGTACGCCGAATCGTACCCTTCCACAACAATCCATTCTTGAACAAAACTCACCCTCCTCGTAACGCCTTCTGACCATAGAAGTTGATCATTTCAGCCTTCGCTGTGGCACGGCTGGTGCATTGGTTACAGGTCGAGGAGGGAGTTATGAATAGACGTTTTGCACAACTAATTGTGGTGATGGCGTTATCCGGTACATTAGGTATTGGGTATGAGGTTTTTGCTCAAAGCAACGATCAAGAAGTCTGTCGCGAATCAAAAAAGGAAGAAAAAAGCCAAAAGGCGATAAAACGGAATGACCGTTGGGCGGCGCGACAAGAATCCAAACTGATAAAACAGCTTGTAAGGGAGCGAAGGTTTGACACTCCGGCAACGGCCAGAGGAAGTGAAGCAAGTTTTTATCACAGCGGCGAAAACATCTCTCTTGGTTACTTTGATAAGGGGAACAATTTTCGGTCATACACCAGGAAAGCTGGTCCCATAATTCGACCTGCTGACCCCAGCGTGGTTGGGCTTTGGGAAAAAGCTCAGGCTCGATCTGCCTGCGACAATCTTACGGGGCATGCAGGGTTGGATTAAGCCAAAACAATAAACCTTGAGATAAGAGCCTTGAGATAAAAGGAGGATGAGATGAGGAAAATCACGACCATACTAACGGCAGTTTCCTTTCTATGCTTGCTGAGCATCGGAATTGCAGCGAGGGAAGGCGATTTGAAGGAACATGTCACCATTACTCAAAAAATTTGGGTGAATGACACGTTGGTGAAGCCGGGTAAGTATGTAATACGGTACGACGCCGCAGCGGGAATGATGAAGATTATGGAAGGCAACGACGTGGTTGCACAGGCCCGGGCGACCGTTACGGTGAACAATGAGAAATTCGATCAAGATGCCCTTCTGCTTAATTCAACAGCGAAAGGTGATGTACTTACAGGTGTTCGGCTGGGTGGCCAACACGAAGAACTTCACCTGAGCGAGATGACTGCGGAAGCGGATCCTTACGATTTCGACTATCAGAAATACCAGGACTTTAGTCTTGATATGGGATGGTAATCGAAGGTTCTCTCCCTACTAACAAGAAAGCCTATCGGTGAAAACTGGTAGGCTTTCTTTTTACCCCACAGCCTTCATCTTGTTCCTACATTTCCGCACAGGAAAGGGTTTATTCGCCATGCTCTCAGCAATGCCAATACGTTGAGCTATACAATCAGGCGACGGAGGAAGATTAGCGATAGCCTGTAACGTCAGCAGGCTTGCCTGCATCCTGAACCTCAACCAAATACCTCCAGGCGTCAGGTTGACTGCCATCCAGATCGGTAAAGCCGTAGATTTTCGCCAACTCTCCACTCGATAACGACTTTCCGGTCCAGCACGACACATTGGGATCTAGTGCGAGCGCCGCTACCGCTCGGCCAACGAACGCCGGACTCTCAGAAATGGCGAAGTGGGGCTGACGTTTTGTCGCCTCCAGCCAGTTCTCTTCGGCGACTCCATAAGCATCAAGCATGGCCTCTGACCGTAGCCACCCTGGGGTTAGCGATACGGCCGTCGCGCCGTGGGGTTTTAACTCATGCGCCAGCGCGAACGCCATCCGATTCACTGCTGCCTTGGCCAGGTCATAGAAGAAAGAGACGCGGTAGTTCTTCGCATTGTACGCATCCGTACCATCTGTCACTTCGACAACTAAACCGTTTGGCGTTTTGATCAGCAGCGGGATGGCGAAATGGCTGGTAATGGCGTGCGTATCCACTGCCAGCCGCAAGGTGTGCAATCCATACTCCAGGTCCGACTCCCAGACGGTTTTATTCCATTCCATCTTGGTGCCGCCCCAGATGTCGTTGACCAGAATATGGAGCGCGCCTTGTTCGCTTTCGATTCGCTTCACCAATGCCTGCACCTGTTCGGGCACGAGGTGATCAACCTGGATGGCGATCCCGTGACCGCCGGCTTGATTGACGAGCGCGGCGGTTTCCTCAATTGTCTCTGGCCGATTCATTTCTGATCGCTGAGATTCGGTCGTTCGCCCAGTGACGTAAACTGTAGCGTCCACCGCGCCCAACTGCACAGCGATTCCCCGCCCTGCTCCGCGGGTTGCGCCGGCAACTAAGGCGACTTTGCCCTTCAGTGATTCGTTCATGATTTGCCTCCTTCTTTGACTGCTCTGCGTTCAGAGTCAATACATTTCTTTCGCTTCTGTGGGCAGCAACTGCACGTGTTTCAAATGCGCAGCCACCCGTGTCGCATCTTCGCGAGGGTAGTCAAACTGGAAATGCGCCGCAACCTGAGTGGCCGTCTGGTCAAACAGTTCGCACATCGTGAATAGCGCTGTCCAGGTGTTGCCATAATCCGCATCGGAATACGTTTTTTCCAGCATCGCCCACTGGTCCGGCTCCAGTAATTCATTGAAGCGTTTTCCCAATTTGCCGGGACTGCGCGTGAACTGAGTCTTCACGCCAACATAAAAGGTCAGCATTTTCACCAGTTGTTCGCGAATCACATGGTCCAGCATGAATTTGGCGTAGATGATTTCTTCTCGCCATAAGCCTTTGGCCACATAAGGACAAACCCACCAGAATTCGTTGCAACAATCGTGGAAGGCTTTGGCGGTGGGCGGCGTGGGCAGAAAATCGCTTTCGCTGGGCGGCGGAAGTGGCGGGATAATTCCATCCTTATCGAGCAACAATCGGCTCAGGCTTTCCGCCTTAAATTCAAGCAGTTTGGAAATGGGATACAGCGTCAGGTCAATCCGGTTGCCATCCTTGAACTGCATCAGATAGGCGAAACGCCCGTCATTCATTGGCGCCGGGTCTTTCATTGCCTCCGGCATTTGCAGAATCATCAATTCGCCGAAGCGGTTGATCCAGTCGGGATCAACTTTGAACGAGCCAACATCGGTGACGAAGTAAGTGACATCGAAGTCCTGGAAAAGATCCCGTCGAGCGTTCGGGTTGACACGAGACCCGCTCAGGATCACAGCGCAAATGCGGTCGTCGCGCTGCGCGGTGCCGACAATCAATTCCAGCATTTCCTGTTCGCTGCGCATTCTTGTTGCTCCTTTCGCCAACAACAATTTTCCGTTGGGCCAAAAAAGAATTCACCACAAAAAGCCCGAAAAACACAACTCCGCTATCAGGAGCTTCTTTTGTGTTTATTGTGCTTTTTGTGGTGAACAGTTCTTTGGGCTCGACTGAACGCCGTTACCGTTTGAGCCCGGAAACCATCACTGATCCGCGCGAACCAAACGGACGCCAAACACACCAGCGGTTTCATTGCCGCCCGTCGCCTGGAACCTCACAGTAACTTTTTGCTTCTCCTTCACCATTTCTGTGGGGATGGCGTACTCAACATCGAAAAAGGTCTTGGTCGGGCTGCCGGGGCGGTGGCGTTCGATTTTCTGCTCGCCAATGCGCACGCCGTCTACCAGAATCTCAAAGCTGCGGTTGGCGCGCTCTTCGCCGTGGTAGGTGGCGATCAACTTCAGCGGGTGTGTCGTATCAACCGGCAGATCGAAGGAAAACCATTTTTTGGCGCTGCGACCAGCGCGGCCTGCGGTGCGCACCGGCGTAGTTTCTTCACCTTGCTGATTAAAATCACGTTCAGGTTGCATCTCGCCCGGCTGCACATATCCGACTGTCGCCGCTTCCAGCTTCCGCTGGCGTTCGCGGGCAGCCAGCAATTCGGCCGCTTTCTTTTCCCACTCGGTGGGCGTGAAGAGATCAAAGTAAATCGAATACGTCCGCTTGTGGAGGCGATAAAACGGCACGAGGTCAACATCCTGTTCGCGTCCGACGCCGGCAGTGCGGAAATTACCCGGTTTGTCTGTTACGGCTTTGATCCATTCCGATAATGGCAGTTCTGCCGTCACCAGCGAAGGAATGCTGATCGGCTGCGGCGGCGCACCGCCTTGCTGGGCACGGCCCCGCCCGCGTTCCGGCCCCAGGTCTCCCGCCAGAACAATCGGTCCCAGCATAATTGCTGTCACCCGCGGATTGTCCGGCAGTGGCTCCAGGTGAAGCTTTTTCGGTAAGACCAGCGCAACGGTGTCGCCGGTTTTCCAGCGTCGTTTCAATTCGACATAAGCGCCTGGCTGTGCCAATTGTTTGACCGGCTGGCCGTTGATTTTGACCGCGAAGCCTTCGCCGGCCCAGCTCGGACGGCGCAGCGCCAGCGTGAATTGTTTTGGCGCCTTGAGTCTCAACTTCAAATTGGCCGAATCGCCTTCGGGAAAGGTCGTGTCCATTGCCAAATCCACGCCCGCGGCTTCCCACTTCGCCGTCGAAGGCGCGTAAATGTTGACCCAGAGCTTGTCCCCATCGTTTTTGCTGAATGACTCGTAATACAAGCCGTCGCCGTGCAGCGCGTGGCTTTCCATGCCGGAACCGACGCAGCAGGTGAAACTGCGGAACATGTCCGCGTATTCGTGCTGCACGCCGCGTCCGACCGGAACCATGTAACAGGTCCGCCCATCAGTATTGTCAATCGAACCCAGAATGTGATTGAACAACGCGCGTTCGTGGAATTCGGCGTACTTGTTGTCCGGCTGAAGCGCGAAGAGTTTTCGCGTCATTTTGATCATGTTGTAGACGTTGCAGGTTTCTGCCGTGCGCCCGTCAATGCGGTCGCTCAACTGATCGGGCGGGCCGAAGTATTCGTCCTTGCCGTGCCCGCCAGTGGCAAAGCTGTGATGATTGACCACGGATTCCCAGAAGAATTTGGCTGCGTCACCGTCTTTCTTGTCGCCCGTATATGCGTAGCGCATCAGCGAGCCTTGAATCTTCGGCACCTGCGTGTTGCCGTGCAGCCCCGGCAAGATGTTCTTCCCGGCCGCAAGCGGATCGAGCACGGCGTGATGATCAAAGCGGTGTGATAGTGCCAGCCAGCGTTTATCGCCTGTGTCTGCATACAAATCGGCCAGCACTTCCGGCATCCCGCCGAATTCGGTGTTGAGCATTTTCTGCGTCTGGGCCTCATCGAGTTTCGACAAAATCTCTTCCGACCAGGCGGCGAATTTGATTTCAATGTCGAGCGCCGTCTTATTTCCGGTAAAGCGATACGCATCGCGCAATCCTGCGAAGGTTTTGTGCAGCACATACCAGGGCGCCCACAATCCGTTCAGGTCAAAGCCCGCCGAGCGGATATTGCCTTTGGAAACTTCGATGAATTGTTCTTTGCCGTTTGCCAGGGCGCCCAGGTAGCCATCGCCCTGCTTGTCCTGCACTTCCTTCATTTCGCGGACCAGGTAATCGGCGCGTTCCTTGAAGCGGGCGTCGCCCGTCGCGGCGTACATCATGCTGACGGCGGAAAGATGGTGTCCGGCAATGTGGCCGGTCAGGTTGCGCCCGTCGCCATCCCAACCGGTGTAGCCTTGCGCTTTGGGTTCGAGGCCAGCGCGCTGCCGATAAAACGCCATCATCCGATCCGGTTCCAGTTTCAAAAGATAATCGGCATCCAAATCCTGCGCCTGTTTCAGCGGGCCACCGGTCAAGCGGACGGCGGACAGCGGTAACGGGCGTGCGACATCCGGAACAGCATTTTTGATCTGCTGGGCGTTGGCATTGGACAAAAGAAGAAGCGAGACAATACCAAGCTGAACGGCCAAACGTTTGACTTGAATCAAGGACATGGAAAACTCCGAACGGGAATAAACGAAAGTGGAGCGATCAAAGAAATCGCTCCACAAAGATTTTATGCTGTTGAGATGTGGAGCGGGTCAGAACCCACCCACATCTTTTTTATCTTCAAGGGTGAACCAGGTTAGAAACTCAGCGTCCCACGCAAATTGATCGTGCGACCTGTATTGCCCGGTGCCCCCACCACGCCGAACGTCGTGCTGAAGACGTCTGCGTTGGGGAAGCCCCAGCGCGGATGGTTCAGGACATTATTAAATCCGGCGAACAGTTCGAACTGCGTCTTTTCCAAAATCCGGAATCGTTTGGTGAGCGACACATCCCATTGGTAAGTATTCTTGTCGCGCAAGAAGAGCAATTGCCCAAATTCGCCCGGCGTTGTGTTCGGCAGCAGGAATGCGGGATTCGCACGACCATCAGACCCAATCAACGATGGGTCAACCGACAATCGTTGCAGATCGGTGATGCCAGCGCGTCCGGTCAGGCGCGTGCGTTCGGCGTCAAACAGCTTTTGAATCTGATCCAGCGTCACGCCGGGCGCGAGCCGGACGCCATTTGAAAATGCGGTATTGGTGTTAACGGTTTGGAATCCGCCCGTCAACTGAATCGGCTGCCCAGTGCTGAACACCAAAACGTTGCCGACCGTCCACCCGCCAAGCAGGTTGTCAAGCAGATTATTGTTGAGCGCCAGCCATTTGCCGCGCCCGATCGGCAATTCGTACGTTCCGAAGGCCTGGATGACGTGTCGAATGTCGAAGGGCGACAACCGTTTGTTCTGCCCTGGATCGCGCAAAGTCACGTAATCGAGTGTCTGCTGCGCATTGTCCACCGCCAGGTTCGTCAGACTCTTGCTGAAAGTGTAGTTGAAGTTCCAGTTGATCCCTTGACCCAAACGCTGGCGGAACTGAACCTGCAAACCGTTGTACCCGTGCCAGCCACCGTTATCAACGAAAGGCAAGCGGCCTGCGACGAATGGATTAAGCAGGAAGAAATTGATCGGATACACACCTGGTGCGTTGGCCGTCGGCAACACGCGCGCACAGGGGCTGAAACTGCTGCCGAACATCCGGCAGACATAGTTTTGATTCGTCGCCAGTGTATTCGCCAACGCGCCCGCTTCGCCGTTTTGCAGATTGGTGATGAAGGCCGTGGATTGAAATCCCGACCCGGCAGCAATTGCTGCCAAACCGCCGCGCGCACCAAAAGCTGCGTCGAAGATCGGCGTGTTCACCTGGCCTGCCCGTCCCAAATTTTGGAAGCTCTGAACGCCCGCCGCCTGGTTAATCTGCAAATTCTTCTGCGCATTCTTGAACTCAGTCAGGAAGCCGTTTTCGAAGATATTCACTTCGTTCAGATTGCTGGTGCGCCACGCCAATCGCGATTGATTGCCGACATAACGAACCTCGATGGCGGTGTTCTTCCACAACTCGCGCTGAATGCCGAAGGTGTAATTTTCGGTGTAAGGCGCGCGCAGGGTGGGATCAAAGCCGGCGATCGTGCGCACGAAGGTTTGGTCAGCCTGGTTGATCGTCTTTTTGTATTCAGTGGTCGAAAACGCGAAGTTAGATACGGTCAGCGGATTGGCCACAATGTCAGACAGCGTGTAAAACGCCGGCAGGTTGGTCGCGCCCGGCGTGCCTGGAATGAGTTGGGTCGCCCCGATGGTCTTGCCCGCATTGCCGCCCAAATTGCCCGCGAAGAACTGAGTTCCTTCGTCGTAAACGATCACCGAATACGAGCCGCGGAAGACGGTCTTCTGCCCGCCCAGTAATTTACCGATCCAGCCTTCGGTGCGGTTCGGGTTCCAGGCGAAGCCCAAATTCGGCGCAAAGTTTTTCCAATCTGTTTTGTAGGGAACCCGCCCGGCTTCGAGCGTCGGATTGTTATTGCCGCTGAGTTCCCCTGGCGCAAAAACACGATTCGATGGCCCGTAAATGCTCGCCAGATCCGGCGTGGCTGTCAGGCCCTTGCCGTCTTTCATCGGCCCTTGAATCTCCCAGCGCAAGCCGTAATTCAAGGTCAAACTGCGGCGAATGCGCCAGCGGTCTTGCGCGTAAAAGCCGCCCATTGTTGAGTTGGTCCAGGTGTAATTCTGCTCTTGAACGCCATCATATTTGAATGACTCAGGGTTGACGACGCGGGTAAAACTGGACGATGCGACGCGCCCCGTCAACAGGTTGTAAAGCGCCAGAGGATCGCCCAGGGCGGTGCTGTTGATCCCGGGTATGGTGGTCGTTGTGTAAGCCTGTGACACCTGCAGTGGGTCGCCGGACGGAGTGCCGGTGGCGTAAGTCGGGATCTGGTAGATCACCGCGACATCATTCCACGTAGTTTTCCGGTAACTGCCGCCGATCGTATAGGTGTGCTGGCCGCGATTGAGCGTCATCGTGTCGTACATCGTGGTGATGAAATGGCGACCTGTCACATTTTGTTGATCAATGAACGGGACGGTGGGACTTACGGGATTTGGAGCGGCCCCATTGGCGAACTGCAAATTGCCGCCGATGCGCAACGGCTTGCCGTTGTATGTGTAGTACGGGCCGTATTCGTCACGAGTATTCGTATCGCCGCTATGCTGCACTCCGTAGCGGAATTCGTTGAACAGGTTTGGAGTAAACGTTGATTGCAACGCCCCGGCGTAAACGAAATATCCCAGCCGGAACGGATTGGTTCTTTCGACTTCCGGAACGGGCAAGCGCCTCTCACCCGGCTGCCAGCTATGCCGGTAATTCCAGCTAAAAGTGACTTGCTGTTTCGGCGTGACGAAATAGTCTACGCGCGTGGTCGGGAAATAGGCATTCAGGTTATTTTCGGCGTCCCAGGTATAGCTGTCGCGGTTGAAATCGGTGTCCGCGATTTGCCGCGCATATTTGGGAATCTGATTGTTAATGTTCAGGATTGATTGAGCCACCGGGTCAAGGGTTGTCCTCAGCCCGCGCGCAGCCGCCAGTTCTAAAACATTGACTGTCCGCAACTGGTTGGTCGTGCCGTTTACGACATAAGTGTAGATGCCCTGTTGTGCCTCAGGCGTCAGCACCGTCACGGTGCGCGCGTTGAATTGCGGATTGTAGACGCGCTCGTAATTCACGAAAAAGAACAGCTTTTCTTTCAGACGGCCAAACGGCACCAGCGGCCCACCGAAATTGCCGCCATATTCATGGTTGCGGTTGTAAACGCGTGGCAAACCTTGCGCGTTGCGGCTCCAGGTGTTGGCGTTGAGTTGTTCGCTGCGCAGTTCATAGAAGCCACTTCCGTGATACTGGTTGCCGCCGCGACGCGTGGTGAATTTGATGTTCGCGCCGCTTTGCGCGCCCGAATCCGCGCCCAGGCCGGCGGTTTCGACAGAAACCTCCTCGACAGCGCCCAGGCGCACCGGCACGGTCGCAAAGAAGACCGTCCCGCCGCTCTTGAATCCATTCGAGGCATCATTGATTCCGTCCACGGTGACATTGACCGCACCGCCCGCCAGGTTGTTGTACCGCGTGCTGCCACCCGTTGGCGGGGAAGCGCCCGGAGCCAGCCGGGCCAGTGCCAGCACATTGCTGCGATTGGCAACCGGCAACTGCGCCACCGTCTGTGTCGTCAGGGTGCTGGCCACCAACTGCGAAGAGGTTTCCAACGTCTGGGCGTCGCCGCCGCTGACCGTGATGGTTTCCGAAGTCGCGCCGACTTCCATCGCAATCCGCACGTCTGTGGTCTGGCTGGTTGAAACCGCAATGCCGGTCACGCGCGCATTTTGGAAGCTCTGGGCCGCGACTGTGACTTCGTACGTACCGCTGGCCAGATCCGGGAACAGAAACGTTCCCTTCTCGGTCGAAGTCACTTGTTTGGTAATGCCGGTTTTCTCGTCTTTCAGGGTGACGCTGGCATTCGCAATCACGGCTCCGTTTTGATCCTGCACGGTTCCGGAAATTGAACCGACGATTCGCAACTGTGCGTGTGCGCTGGATGAAGCCCAAAGCACCACAGCCAATAATCCTATGATTTTGATCAATGCTAAAAATGTACCTGGCGTTTTTGCCTGCGGTTTCATAACCAAACCTCCGTCCGAGTAAGGCGCGTAAGCCTCGATTAGGTATGTTGTGCATTTGAACTGAGTCGTCCCAGTCCTGATGTGTCGTTATCCCAGCAAAACCGCTTAGTGTGGTCTCTTTCCCGGCAAGCTCGAAAGTCTGCGCATTTGCCAGCTTTCGTTTTCATTTGATCAATAAATGAGCAGCAGCGTGAATAAAACATTCCGCCCGGCGAAGCGTCTTGTATTGGGTTAGGAAGGCTTGAATCGGGTTAGTGATGGGCATGTGGATACAGTACCGGAAGCAGTTGCGACCGGTACTCTACCTAAGCGAGAACTTCCTTGATGACCCGACCATGAACATCTGTCAGTCGCATATCGCGCCCGCTGAAGCGATACGTCAACTTTTCATAATCAAGTCCAAGTAAATGGAGAATAGTGGCGTGCAGTTCATAAATCGTCTTCTTGTTTTCAATGGCGCGGTATCCATATTGATCGGTTGCGCCAACGACGGTTCCGCCTTTGACGCCGCCGCCAGCCAGCCAGACGCTGAAGCCGTTGGCATTGTGATCGCGTCCGTCCATGCGTTCGGAAATCGGCAACCTTCCGAATTCGCCGTGCCAGAGAATCAATGTTGAATCGAACAGGCCACGGCTCTTCAGGTCTTTGATCAATCCGGCAATGGGTTTGTCAGTTTCGGCGCAATGCTTTCCGTGATTGGTTTTCAAATCCCAGTGCGCATCCCAGCTTGGTTCAAAATTGCCGCCGCCCGAAAAGATTTGCACGAAACGCACACCGCGTTCGACCAGTCGCCGCGCCATCAGCGCCTGCCGCGCAAAGTAATCCGTTGGTTGTTCGCCCACGCCGTACAGCTTCTGCGTCGCGGCGGATTCCTTGCTGATATCAATCGCGTCTGTAGCATGCGTTTGCATCTTGTAGGCTAATTCATAGGAGTAAATCCGCGCCGACAATTCGCTATCTTCAGGGTTGTGGTCGAGATGCTTTTCGTTCAGTTCGCGCAGCAGACGCAGCCACTTTTGCTGTTGTTCCGGCGTGCGGTCTTTCGGCGGATGAAGGTCAACGATCGGATCCCCGCTGTCGCGAAACGGCGTGCCCTGAAACGCCGCAGGCATGTAGCCATTGCCCCAATTCGGCGCCCCGTTGATTGGGCCGCCGCGATAATCCGTGAAGACAATGAAGCCGGGCAGATTTTCGTTTTCACTGCCCAGGCCATAGGTCACCCAACTACCGACGCTGGGATGCCCGGCCAGTATGCTGCCTGTGCTCATCTGAAAAATGGCCGGGCCGTGCGCAGGGCTGAGCGCCGTCATCGAACGAATCAAGGCCAGATCATCCGCATGCTGAGCAACATTTGGGAACAGTTCGGAAATTTCCATCCCGGACTGGCCATGCTTTTTGAACTGCCACGGCGAAGGCATCAACCCGCCGGGTGTGCCCATTGATGCGCGGACTTCGCCCACACCGGTCATCGTCTCGCCCTGGTATTTCAACAGCGCGGGTTTCGGATCAAAGGTATCTACCTGACTGACGCCGCCATAACAGAAGATCGAAATCACGGCTTTGGCCTTGGCGGCAAAGTGCTGTGGTTTCGGCGCGAGCGGCGATTTTGACTGCGCCTGCGTCTGTGCCAGGAGGCCCTGATTATTCAGCAAATCGGCCAGCGCAACACCCGCAATGCCACCGCCCAGTTTGGATAAAAGTTCTCGTCGTGAACAGAAATATTGCTTCATAAAAGTAGCGCAAGCGTGCCGAGGTTGCGTTGTCTTCTCGACTCTAACGATGTGTGAACAGCGCAACCCCGGCACGCTTGCGCTACTATCATCGCGGTTGTTGGTTACTGCCGGTAAACAAACTCGTTTAAGTTAAGCATTGCCTGGCAAAATTCGGCCAGCCCATTCGGATTGCTCCGAACAAACTCCACCGCTTTTGCCAGTTCAAATTGCGTCGGCACACGGCCCAACGCCAGCCGGAAGGCGCGATCAACCTGCGCTCGCGCGTCTTCGCCGGCGTCTTTGCGCAGGCGTTCAGCGAAGAACCTCGCTTCGGTGATGACGAAGTTATTGTTCATCAGCAGCAGCGCTTGCGGCGCGATGGTCGAGCGGTTGCGGCGTTCGCAGGAATTGATCAGGTTTGGCTGGTCAAAGGTTTCAAACAGCGGATAGCGAATGCTGCGTTTGGAATAAACGTAGAGGCTGCGCCGCCACGTCGCCGGATCGTCATCTGCTTTGCCCGGCCAGGTGCGCTTGGTGCTGGATTGAAACAGCTTTGGATCAATGTATGGATAAATTGCCGGGCCGCCCAGCTTACGATCCAGATTGCCAGCGACCGCCAAGACTGCATCGCGAATGATTTCCGCTTCCAGGCGCACTCGTGGCATTCGCCAGAACATTCGGTTTTCCGGATCAATCACGACATTCGCGGCGACATCATCGCTCGCCATTTGATACGCCTGCGAAGTCATCATCAGCCGATGCATCTGTTTCATGCTCCAGCCGCGAGAGACGAATTCTGTCGCCAGCCAGTCAAGCAGTTCCGGATGTGAAGGCGCTTCGCCCATTTTGCCGAAATTGCTGGGCGTGCGAACGATGCCTTCGCCGAAATGATGCTGCCACAGCCGATTGACCATTACGCGCGAAGTCAACGGATTGGTCGGCGCAACCAACCATTCGGCAAACCCGCGCCGCCGGTAACTGGATTTCGCATTCGCGGGCGGCGTTGGAAACTGGTACTCGCTGTCGCAAGCGACAGACAGCACGCCGGGCGCCATTACCGAGCCCTTGGTATCAATGCTGCCGCGATGCAGAAAATAGGACGGCTGCGCGGTAGCGCCCGCTTCGCCAATGGCGCGCGTCGTCGGGTAGGGCTTCGGTTTCTGTTTATCCAATTCGCGAAGCTGCGCCTTTAAGCCATCATGCCTGGCTTTATCCTCGACGGACATTCGCGCGACGATGTCCTTTTCGGTCAGCTTCTGCGACAGCGAATCGTCTTCCAGCGTTTTTTTGATTTGCTGGACATTCAACTTCTGTCCCGGTGTGCGCTTGTCGGCAGGCGTATTCCAGGCGACCTGCATGTATTCCGGCAAACGGCTGACAGCTTCATCCACCAACATTTTCAAGTACGGCGCTTCCAAATCAGACTTCGCTCTTCTGATGGGCCGCTGCAGATTCTCAATTTTTTGGGTTTCGGCTTTGTTCGCCGCGACGACATCGGGCGCGACCAGCGGATAACTGACCGGCTTGGTGGAATAAAAAACTGCCTGTATGCGGTAATAATCCTTTTGCGGAATCGGATCGAATTTGTGGTCGTGGCAGCGCGCGCAGCCCACCGTCAACCCCATAAACGTCAGCGTGCTGGTGGTGATGACGTCATCCAGGGAATCCTGTCGTCCGCGCTCGCCGCCGCCGCCGCCTTCCGGGCCCAGCCGCAGAAAGCCCGTCGCAATCATGGCGTCCTGGGCGTCCTGGGCGTCTAGTGCCTTTGGGGCATCTAGTGCGCTCGGGGCGTTCGAGGCGTTCGAGGCGTTCGAGGCGTTCGGGGCGTTCGGGGCGTTCGTGGTGTTCTCGGCATTCTGGTTCTCCGTAAGATATTCGTCGCCGGCAAGCTGTTCCTTGACGAATTGGTCGTAAGGCTTGTCGTTATTGAAGGATTTGACCACGTAATCGCGGTAACGCCAAGCGTCAGGCCGATCCACATCGAACTCAAAGCCACCGGAATCGGCAAAGCGCACCAGATCCAGCCAATGCCGTGCCCAGCGCTCGCCGTAATGCGGACTGGCGAGCAGTTTGTCCACCAATCGGTCCCAGGCATCGGGCGCAGGGTCCTTTTCAAACGCCACGACTTCTTCTGGAGTCGGCGGCAAGCCCGTCAAATCCAAATACGCTCGCCGAATCAGCGTCCGGCGATCCGCGCGCGGCGAAGGCTGCAAGCCTTTTGCCTTCATCGCAGAAAACAGAAAAGCATCAATCGGATTCTTGTTCCAGGCTGGCTGGGACGCGCGAGGCGGCGTCAGGTGCTTCGGCGCTTGAAACGCCCAATAAGCACGTTCTTCCGGCCTGATCGGACGATCTTCCAGTTTGGCGAGTTCTGCTTTCGCTTTGTCAGGCGAAGCGGCAGCCGCCGTCTTTTCAAAGCCGTCAAATGAAGCGCCTGCCTCGATCCATTGCCGAAGAATTTCAATATCCGCATTGGCCAGTTTCTTGCCCGGTGGCATTTCCGGTTTTGACTCGTGCGTGACGAGCTTGAGCAACTTGCTCGCGTCATCGTCCCCCGGCACCAGCACTGGCCCATTTTCGCCCCCCGCCAGAATGCTTTCTCCGGTTCGCAAATCCAGCCCGGAGGTTTTGGCCGCGCCGTGACAGCCCATGCAGTTCTTTTTCAAAATGGCGTATGCCTGCTGCGAAAGATTTTGCGACTGCTTCCTGGCCTCAGCCTGCGGCAAGCAAATTGAAAGCGCGAACAGCGCTCCCGCACAGACCAGACAAACAAGTTTTGCATACTTGCGAATACTCATCCCTGCTTCTCCTGCTTGAGTCTATTCATGTTCCATTTCCCATTTTTGATTTTTCATTTGGAATGTCAGCCGCAATAACAAATGAAAAATGACAATTGGAGAATGGAAAATTAACCCGGGCCGCATGTCCGACCATTCCTTATCCTCGTTTACCGAATCACTTTCCCTTTAAGTCCCACGACCTGCGCTGCCACCAGATTATTGCCAAAGTTATTGAAGTCCTTGAAAGTCCAGACGACTTTCTTGTCTCGGGTGACTTCGATCAATTGCGGATTTTCCGGCCCGGCATGCGTGTTGCCGATGATGATGTTGCCGTTGGGCAGTACTTGCAGCGTGGTCATCCACGCGAAGGTGATGCCGGGCAGTTCCTTGTGATCAATGCTCCAGACAATTTTTCCGGCTTTGTTGACTTCCAGAATGCGGTTGTTATTGCCGCCTGCGATTAAGGTATTGCCATTTTTCAGCCGCACTGCGCCGAAAACCTCCACGCCGTGCCCTTCGACGCCGTGGCCGTCGGAACGTGGGCGGTCGCCGAGTTCCATTGCGTATTCCCAGACGATCTTGCCATTCGGATCATACTCACGGACTTTTCCTTCGCCTTCCTGGCAGACCAGGTAATTGCCGTTGTCGAGCTTCCGCACCATCCGCGTGTCACGATGCGCATTAGGTTTGGTGACCGTCAGCGGAACCGTATTGACGATCTTGTCCTGCTTGTCCACTTCAATCAGACGCGTATTCCCGCTTTCCGCAATTAAAGTGTTGCCGTCTTTCAGCCGCTGATAGGAATGAATCTCGACTCTGCCGCTGTACCCTTCCTTCGGCTTGGATTCGTGTTTCCAGACCACCTGCTTGTCTTTGCCGACTTCGACAACCGTTGTGTAGCTGGTTTGAAACAGCACGTTGCCGTTTTCGAGCATTTGAATGTCGTGAATTTCGCGAGCATCGGGATTGGGGACTTCCCATTCGATTTCGCCTTTTTCGTTGATGATGGCAACTCGTTTTTTGTCCGCGCCCAGCACCTTGTAGCCTTTGGCGCCTTCCACGGTTTTTCCAGCCCGCACCGAAACATCGCTGGCTATCAACATGGTCAACAGCAGTGCGCACCCGAGCGCAATCTTAGTAATGGTTCTTGTCAATGGAGCCTCCTCGGAAATGTAGCGCAACCTGCCGAGGTTGCGCTGCGTTCTCAACTCGCCTTTTACCAGACCAGCGCAACCTCGGCAGGTTGCGCTACCCTCGCAACGCGATTTCATAATTTCTACAGCGTCATTCACCGGACTTGGCAGCCAGCACACGCGCTGGACGCATCAGTTTCTTTTCTCCCACTTGGAGTGTCACCGAGTATTCACCAGCAGGCACGGTTCGTAAACCGCCGCCGGGCCTGAATTCCCCGCCGGTAGCCGCGCCACGTCCGCCTTCGCTCAAGTCCCAGAAAACGCGATTGAGTCCCGCTTTTGCTGCTGGCTCTAACGTGCGCAGGGCCTTTCCGGTTACGTCTGTCACGGTCAGAATAACTTTCTCTTTCGGCGCGTCTTTCAGATAAAAGGCGAATGTCATCCCGTTTGGTTCATTTGGCGTCACCATCAGCCGGTCGCCATACAACCGATAATTGCCAAGCGCGCCTTCGCGGCGGCGAGCCTTTGGCTCAATGGCGAAGAGGTGCGCGTCCAATGTCAGCGCCTGATTCAATTCGCGCAATGGGGTGATATCCGTTATCCAAATTCCGCGCCCATAAGTTCCAACCACCAAATCGCCTTCGCGCGGATGCACCACCAGATCGTGAACGGGAACAACCGGCATATTGCCTTTCAGCGCCCCCCACTGCTTTCCGCCATTTAACGAAACAAAGACGCCGGCGTCATTGCCGGCAAACAGCAAGTCAGGGTTTTTCTGATCTTCAAAGACAACATTGATCGTTCGCGCAGGTAAGCCGTTCGTGATTTGTGCCCAGGTCGCGCCGAAGTCTGTGGTTTTGTACAAAAACGGGCGGAAGTCATCCTGCCGCAGCCGGGATTTGGCAACATAGGCCGTGCCGGCCTGGAGGTGGGATGCGAAAACCCGCGTCACCCAGGCATCTTCCGGGCCACCCGCCTGGGCAATGGCTTTGGTCACATCATTCCAACTTTTGCCCGCGTCTTTCGTCACCTGCACTTTGCCGTCGTCAGCGCCGACCCAAATTACACCGGCTTGCGCAGGAGATTCGGCGATGGTTGTGATGGTGCAAAACTGTATGGCCGCGCCCGGCGGGCTGATTTTCGACGGGTCGTTGCTGGTCAGGTCCGGACTGATTTCTTCCCACGTGTCGCCACGGTCGCGCGAACGGAACAGCACCTGCGCTCCGGCATAGATCGTTTTTGAATCGTGCGGCGACATGCGCAACGGCGCGACCCAGTTGAACCGCAGAAGCGGCTGGCCCTGTGGCCGTGTCGGCGCGATAACTTTTCGATCTTTGGTCTTTTGATCCAATCGCGCGTGGCGTCCGAATTCCTGCGTGTTGTAGAGCCAGCGGCTGTCGGTCGGGTCCACCTGGTTATACATTCCGTCGCCCATGCCGACAGTCGTCCAGTCTTCGATGCCGATGCTGCCAGACCAGCCATTGCTGGGGCCGCGCCACGATTCGTGATCCTGCAACCCGGCGTAAATATTGTATGGTTCTTCCATATCCACGGTCAGCGCGTAGACTTCGCCCAGGGGCAAATTGTTCAAATGGTCACAGGTTTTGGCGCCGTCATAGGAAATGTACACACCCCCGTCGGAGCCAGCCATCATCCGGTCCGGATTTTGCGGATCAAGCCAGAGCGTGCGGAAGTCTCCGAACGCGCGCCGGAATGGGCGATAACTTTGAAAACCTCCGGCCGCCAATCCCGCCCAGGTTTTGCCGCCGTCCGTAGTCTCAATCAGGTTTGACCCGGTGATGAATGCCCGGTCGGGATTGTCCACAGCAACGCGAATCTGATTAAACGCGTAGCCGGATTTGCGACTGACATCATCCTTGTCGGCGCTCACCCTTCGCCAGGCCGCGCCGCCGTCATCCGTGCGGTAAACCTCGCCGCCGATCAGCACAGGACGACTTTCCGCCGCTCCTGCTTTGACGTTACGGTTATCCACCACGGCATACAGCGTGTTCGGATTTTTCTGATAAAGGTCAATGCCGATGCGGCCGATCCTGCCCGCAGGCAAACCGTTTTCCAGCTTCTTCCAGTTCGCACCACCGTCGGCAGTCTTGTAAATCGCGCTGCCTGGCCCGCCATCCACAATCCGCCACGGATCGCGCATGCACTCATACATCGCGGCGTACAATGTATTCGGATCGTTGCGGTTGATAACCAGATCAATTGCGCCTGTGCGGTCGTTGACGTACAGCACGCGCTTCCAGGTTTTGCCTCCGTCGGTGGTTTTAAACACACCGCGTTCTTCGTTGGGCGAAAACAGATGCCCCATCGCCGCAACATACACAACATCCGGATTTGCAGGATGCACAATAATCCGCGCGACATGATGGCTTTCCCTGAGCCCAGTGTTTTGCCAGGTTTTTCCTGCGTCGGTGGATTTATAAACGCCGTCGCCCCAATAAGCGCTGCGTGCGCACGAAGCATCCCCTGTTCCCACCCAAACGTGATCAGCGTTAGATGGCGCAACCGCCAGTGAGCCGACTGCCGGCATCGCCTGGCTGTCAAATACCGGTTCGAAGGTGGTGCCGTTGTTTGTCGTTTTCCAAACGCCTCCGTGGCGCACGCCTACATAAAATGTGTACAGGTGCGCTTTCGCTGGCGTTTCGGGAACAGCGATTTCGGAAACCCAGCCGCCCACACGAAATGGCCCGAGGTTTCGGTATTGAAAGCTGTCGCGCAGCAAGTCGTTTGCCGGTTGCTGCGAACTTGCCTGCAACGAAAGTGCAACCAGAACGATTGCTACCCAGAGAATCTGTCGTTTCATAGCTTTTTGCGATTTACCGTTCCTCGATCGTCGCGCGCCACGGTTGCCTTGATGATGTAATCCAGTCGCGGAAAGTTTTCTTTCAGCCAGGTGTTTCCGCCTTCAAACAGGGGCGCTTGTTTCCCGGCGCGAATGCCGCCGCCTGCCGCTTCGCCGTATTCCGCGTTGAGTTTGTCGGCGACGTCCATTCCTTCGGTCACCTTGCCGAAAGGCGAAAACGGCTCTTTGTCGTGTGTCGCTGAATTGTCTTTCAGATTGATGAACACCTGCGTCGAGCGCCCGTTCGGCACAGCAAAGGCGAAGGCGATAGTTCCACGCACATTCGATTCGCGCGGCGGATCATCGGCGAACGTACGACTGCGCCAAGCATTCGACACCTTCGGATCGCCATTGACGCCGAACTGCGCCCAGGTGTCTTTGCGAATGCGATGGAAGCGCACTTGATTGTAATACCCGGCGCGCACCAGATTGTAGAAACGATCCGCCCCCAGCGGTGCCCAGTCGCGGTGAACTTCGATCACCATGACGCCTTTGCTTGTTTCCAAACGCACCTTGAAAACTTCCGGCGCCCGGCGGTTCATCGCGGGGTCATCCGGAGTCAGCAACAGCTTCGGCGTTTGGGCCTGGACCGAAAGAATCAGCAGGCAGGCCAAAGCCAGGATCGCCGCGCACGATTTTTTCCACCGCTTGTGCATCGGTTCATTTCTCAAGCTGTGCGATGCGCACATCAAACAAACTGCCCATCATGGCATTTTGCCTGGGTTGAAATTTAACCGTCACGCGCTGTTTGCCGCGCGTCAGCGCTTCGGGCAGCCGGTATTCATAATCAAACAGTTCGCCGGGATGAATGTCCAATGTCTGTGTCGCCACTTTTTCCTCGTCCACCAGCACATCGAAAGACCGCAGGCGGCCTTCGCTGCCACGAAAGGTGCAAACCAGCGTCAACGGCTTGTCGGGCGTCACTTTCAACTCGTAACTGAACCAGCTTCGCGCGGAACGCCAGCGTTTGTCTTCGTACTCACCCTCCTGCAGGCCTTCGCCTTTCAGGTTGTGTTCCTGCTCGCTCTGTTTGTTTTGGATACTGACAGCATCAACGGTCTGGCGTTCGATCACCTTGCGGCGCGCTTCGACGGTGGCCAGTTCATTCTTGACCTTGTCCCATTCAACGGCTGGATACACCTTCCAATACACGTTGTAGCGCCGGTCATAAAGCGAATAAAACGGAGCCAGCGACACCTCACGGGGTTTGGCCAGACCTTGTGTGCGGAAATGAAGCGGTTTGCCCGGCACCGGCTTGATCTTCGCCAGCACCTCGTTGACCTCGCCAACAAACGCCGGAACCTGAATCGGGGTAATGCGGCTGACCTGCGGCATGCTGGGGCCAAAGCGGCGCGCCTCGGTTAGATCCTCCGTGCCCAGATCGCCGCCGAGCACAATGGGACCATACAGTAACGCCACCATTTTCGGATCGTCCGGCATCGCCTCCATCCGCAGGCTCATCGGCAATTTCAGTTCGACGGTGTCGCCATTTTTCCACTCCCGTTCGACGGTGACGTAAGAGCCGGCTTTCGCCGCCACGGCTTCTTTCCGGCCGTTGACCGTCAGCGTCAGGCCGGATTGCGCCCACGCTGGATAACGAATCCTGAAGGCCAGTTTGACGGGCCTGGCCGCAGTCACAATCAGCCTGGTCGTATCTGCCTCGGGAAATTTCGTTTCCTGGCGAACAACCAGTCCCTTGTCCTTCCAGTTCAATTCCGAGGCAATGAAGAGGTTTACATACAGCGCCTGCTCTCCGCGAAAGTAGATCGTCTCGCCGTATTTTGCGTGGTTTTCCATTCCCGTGCCGACACAGCACCAGAACGAATCGTTCGGCGTCGAATACGTGCGAAATGCACCGGGGCGCAGCGGCACGTAATAGGTCATCATGGCCGTGGCGGGGTCTTGCGAAGCCAGGATGTGATTGAACAATCCACGCTCGTAAAAATCCATCGTTCGCGCCGACGGTTCCCAGGCGAACAGATGGCGCGACAGTTTCAGCATGTTGTAGGTGTTGCAGGTTTCGGTGCTGGTCGCGCCCAAATGCTTCGAAAACTGTTCGATGGGGAAAAAGCCTTCGTCATCGCTGTGGCCACCGATGACGAAGGAACGATGTTCAGCCACACGCTCCCAGAAAAAGCTGGCGATGTCGTGATCGCGCTTTTCGCCCGTCAATTCGTATTCGCGAGCCGCGCCGATGGCTTTTGGGATTTGCGTGTTGGCATGCAATCCGTTGAGCTGGTCTTCGCCGCGCGCCAGCGGATCGAATATCCTGCGATGATCGAACTTTCGCGCAAGGCGCAGATGCTCAGGATTTCCTGTGACAGCATACAGGTTGGCCAGCACTTCGTTCATTCCGCCGAATTCGGTTTGCAACATGGCCTGTTGCTGTTCATCGGTCAGCCGATCCGCGCGAAACTTCACCCAATCCGTCATTTTCAACAGCACGTCGAGCGCCTGTTGATTTCCGGCAAGCCGATACATATCCAGCAATCCGGCCAGAATTTTGTGCAGCGTGTAGTAAGGCGCCCAGACGCGCTGTCGTTTCTCCACGCGGTCAAACAGTTCTTCCGGAAAAGCAGATAAATATCCGTCGTTGAATCCGCGCGACGGCAGCGCCTGCTGCACCTTGGCGAGTTCCGCCACCAGCGCATCACCTTTCGCTTTGAAGCGCGCATCGCCCGTACCGGCATACATCAGCGCCAATGCTGTCAGCAGATGGCCCGTGCTGTGGCCACGCAATTCTACATCCGGCGCTTCCCAGCCACCCAGTGGTTTGGCTGAAGAAGGCAGGCCAGCGTTAACGCGAAAATTGTGCAGCATGCGATCGTTGTCCAGGCTGAGCAGATATTTCTGATCGCGCAGCATCGCTGCCCGAAACGGCCCGTCGAGTAACTTCACGTCGCCCAGATCGAAGCCCTGCGCTTTCAGCGGAACTTTACTGGTGACCTTCTCCTGATTGCCGTTTTGCGCGCGCAGATCGGCAATCGCCAGCATTTGCGCTGCGATCAGAAAACAGAAAATGAAGATCGTCAGTTGTTTCATCTGGCGTTTAAGAAACGGCTACGGATAAAGCCATTACTTCACCGCAGAGGCGCTGAGCACGCGGAGGAAGCGCAGAGACAATTCCTCTTCGAAGCCTCTGTTCACTCAGCGTCTCTGCGGTGATCAGATCGTCTTAACATTTGTTCATTGCGCGGTCACTGGCCCGTAAAACTTCCAGCTTGATTTGAACTCGCGCGTCAGCGGTTGTTTGGTCAGGATGGCCCGCACCATTTCGATGGGAATGCGGTTCTCTTTCAGAATCTGGTCGTGAAAGGCGCGGTCGGTCATTTTCTTGCTGTCTACCAACTCCTTGTGCAGCGCGTGAATCTGCATTCCGCCCAGCAGATAAGCTGCCTGATAGAGCGGCGAGTAACTGCCCGCAAACGAGCGCCGCACTTCGCCCGCGGCGTTTTCCGGTTCGTGGCCGACGCGCTTGATCAGCAGGTCAATGCACTGCTGCGGTGTCATTTTTTCCAGATGAAAACTGAGCGAGAAGATAATCCGCGCGCAGCGGTGCGAACGCCAGAACAGCATTCCAATTTTGTCTTCCGGCGTTTTGGCAAAGCCGCGATCCCACAGCAGCAACTCCCAGTACAGCGCCCAGCCTTCGCCCCAGAACGGCGTGCTGAACAGCCCGCGATAAGGTTTGTACCGCTGCGTCATATAGCCTTGCAGGTGATGGCCGGGAATCAATTCGTGCTGCACCGTCGCGCGTGAAAAGTGCGGATTGTTGCCGCGCATGCTCATCAGCTTGGCTTCGTGCGACATGGTGTTGGTCGGATAGGAAACGCTGATGACCTCGCCACCAGTGAAAAACGGGTTCACCAACTGGCGTTCCGGCGACATCATTTCCATCCGCCAGCTTTCGCGCGCCAGCGGTGGAATGGTCACCAGATTGTTCTTTTCCATGTACTCGATGGCTTCGATGGCCAGGTCTTTGATGACTTCGGTTTGCTTGCCCGGTTCGACGTATTTGTCTTTGACGGCTTCCAAGGCTTTATGCCAGTCATCGCCGAAACCCATTTCGCGCGACGCCTTCTTCAATTCGTTTTCGCACCAGTCGAGTTCCTTGTTCGCAATGGCGATTAATTCTTCCGGCGTGTAAGGAATCATTTCCGATGTCAGATCGGCCATCAGGGCTTCGCGGCCGATGGGATCGCCGATGATGTCGCTGTAATCTCCCGTTCGCGCATTCGCAGGGCGTGCAGCGCCGCCGCCCGCGAAATTGCCGCCACCTCCGCGTTGACCGCCGCCAGCCCCACCGCCAGGGCCTCCGGCCCCGCCGCGACCTCCACCGCCAGCCGGCGGGCCCGTTTGCGCCAGCGCTGGCCCAGGATCGCCAGCGCGCAAACCGACGACACGTTCCGTCAAATAGTTGCTGTAAGTCCCCAGCGCCTGATCCAGCGCTTTGTACGGTTCTTCCACCCACCAGGTAAACAGTGGATCGTAGCCGTTGTAATATCCGTACCATTGCCGCAAGGCGCCGCGCAGGCTGCCCACCGCTGCGACAGCACGATTGCCCGTGGCTTTTTTGATCTTGCCCGGTTCGGCGCGCAAACTGGCGTCGAGCGAACGGCGCGAAGCATCAATCTGTTTGGCCAGTTCGTTGAGCTGTGTGGCGGCTTTCTGGCTGTCAATTTTCTGCATCTGCCGGCGCGCCTCAGCCAGGTCAGTAATGCGTTGTGCGAAAGGCAATAGCGGCGCAATGTCAGCCAGGGTTTTGGATTGTGTTTCCAGTTCCAGCCGCTCACTTTCGAGCTTGGTTTTGAGCAACACGTAATCCACTTTGCCTTCGTGGCTCATTCCGTCGAAATTCATCTTTCCGATCAATGCCAGCCATTCGTTGTAAAACTGTTTGAAACGCGCGATTCGCACAGGTGACGATTCAACCGGATAGGAACGCGATAAACTGCCCCGATCAGCGACGTATCGTTCGATCACCGGGCGCATCTCGCTTTTTCCCGGATCGAGATCGGACAGCGCTGGCACGTCATTGCCTGCTACCGTTGCTCTAACCGAAGGTTGCGGACTGAAACACGCCCCGACTGACAATGCCACCATCAAACCTTTTACTAACCAGAGTTTTCCATTGCTCATCTTTTGTCTCCTCGAAAAGGGTAGCGCAACCTGCCGAGGTTGCGCTGTGTTCTCCACTCACCCCTCGCTAGACCAGCGCAACCTCGGCACGCTTGCGCTACCTTCGTCATTGAGTTCTATTCTGTCGTTCGGATCAGGAACAGCATCCTGGAAAAGCATGGAGTTCAAGCTTCAGCCACCGCCCACCTTTCTGACCCTTTCCGCAATTTGAGCCGTGGAGCTAAAGCCTGAACACCATGCTTTCTTCGCCGTTTTGATAAACACGTCATTCAGCCAAAAGGCTGATCAATCGAAGCGCTTTGCGCAGAGAACAGTTTCGGCCCTTGTTCAGTGATGTACAGGCAGTCTTCCAGACGGATGCCGAATTCGCCGTAAATGGCGATCATCGGCTCATCGCTGAAACACATGCCGGGTTGGAGTTTGGTCTTGTTGCCGCGCACGAAGTTCGTCCATTCGTGGCCATCCAGGCCAATGCCGTGGCCGGTGCGATGCGGCAAACCAGGCACTTTGTAATCCGGGCCGAAGCCTGCGTCGGTAATCACCTTGCGCGCCGCCGCGTCTACGGATTCGCATGTGGCGCCGACTTTTGCGGCAGCCAATGCTGCGTCCTGCGCTTTTCGCTCCAGATTCCAGATTTCGCGTTGGCGGGCGGTGGGTTTGCCAAACACAAAGGTGCGCGTGATGTCGGATTGATAGCCCTCGACCGCGCATCCGCCGTCCATCAAAACCACATCGCCTTCTTTCAATTTCTGCGGCTGAATGCTGCCGTGCGGGAAGGCTGTGTATTCCCCAAAACCGATCAGCGCAGAACCGGAACTGCCCAGCGCGCTGAAAGCGGATCGAACGTTCGCGCCAAACTCATACTGCGTCATGCCTTCTTTCAAAGTCGCGGCGGCGGCTTTGAAAGCGGCGATGGTGATGTCGTTGGCGCGCTGCATCAACCCAATTTCGGTGGAGGATTTGATGACGCGGCAGCCGACCGTTACCGGGTCAGCGCTGGTGTATTCCAGATGCTTCGCTTCCTGGCGAATGCCGTCATACAGGAAAAAGCGCACACGCTCTTCCATACCGATGCGGCCCGTTCGGATGCCGCGATCTTTGAAAATGCCAGCGACGACTTTGTAGGGGCTTTGGTCTTCTTCCCAGGCGCGAATGTCCTTGCCAAATCGGATCAATTCGCGGGCGCGTTCTTCCTCAAATTTCGGCGTGATCCAGGCGATCTCGCCTTTTGCCGGAATGACAGCGGCAAACATGCGTTCGCTGTTTCCCCAGCGGACGCCGGTGTAATAAAACAGGCTGGAACCGGATTCCAGATAAATGGCGTCAATTTTGTGTTCAGCCATCAGCCGCTGGGCTTTTTCAATGCGGGCGCGACGCTCATCGTCGGTGACCGGTGCGGCTTTGCCCGGCAGCGGGCGAAGCTCCTGGTAGAATTCAGGAATGTGGGCGGCTTCTGCTTCGCCACCAGCCAACCCTGAAGACCCAGCTCCCCCTAAAGGTATGGATGCTCCGGCAACACCCGCTGACAAGCGTAAAAACTCTCTGCGGTCTACACACATAACTTCGGTCTCAATATTTGGATGAAAAGTTGACGAAGCGTGCGGCTTCGCATGATTTCTGTACTAAAACAGGTATCACATTGATGGTCTTGAAGGAAAGAAAGGTGGGTTGAATCGGATTAGGGCAGGAGGAATGAAGAGGAAATCATTGCTGGTAACGTCCCTTCACCGCCGAGGCGCAGAGGTCGCAGAGAGCACGCCAAGATGTTTGGCATTCTCCCCGCTACCGCAGGTTTCGCGCGCCTCGACGGTGAAAGGGTGGCCTTTTACTTCGACAGCAATTCCTTGAAGAAGGTCACGGCGCGTTCGTCGCCGGTCTGCCCCAGCCAGAAAATCGCCTGTTTGCGAACTTCAGCTTTGGTGTGGGTTTTGGCAATGTCTATCAGCAGCGGGACGGCCTCGTCTTTGGAGCGTTGGCTGATCGCGAACACGGCCTGTTTTTGCACCTCTGTGTCAGCGTCGTTGCTGTTGACCGTGTCACCCAGAACTTTCAGGCTGCGGTCGCCGGCCTTCTGTCCCAGCCAGAAAATCGCCTGTTTCTTCACTTCCACGTCTTTTTCGCTGGTTGCGATGTTGATCAGGTAGTTGATGGCTTCGTCCTGCCCGGCTTCCTTGTTGCCGTGGACCGATACGGCGAAAACCAACTGCTTTTTCACTTCGCGGTTGTTGACCGATTGAAACAGGGACTGCAAGGTCGGGAGCGCGTTCGTGTCCTTGCTAACGCCGATGGCGAAAGCGGCCTGTTTGCGCACCTCGACATTTTCCTGATCGGAAACCACCAGGTCCGACAGAAACGGTGTTTCGCCGCCGATCTGCCCCAGCCAGAACACTGCGGAATTGCGCACGTCCTTGCCCGGCAAACTGCGCACAAACTGTTTCAGCATCCCCCCGACCCGCGAATCGTTGTGCAGCGCGATCGCGACTATTCCGTGTTCGCTGTTTTTCTTGTTTTGCTGGTTTTCAGTCATTTCACGCAGGAAATTCAGGCTCTCATCGTTGCCGGCCTTTCCAAACCAGAACACCGGATGACCGTCGAAATTGCGTGAACGATCCAGGTTGTAAATTTCCACGCGTGCGATTCCGCCAGCTTCGTGCAGTAGAAAGACGCCCAGGTTGCGCGTTTCGATGTCGCGGTCGAAAGACACATTCCAACCGTCGAAGCGTGTCTTGCCATCCTTGCCGCGCCATTCGTAATCCACGGCCACGCCGGGCCGCACATCAAACGCCCACGCCGTCCAGAACCTGGATTGCGCATTGGCCGCGCGCGCCTGGCGAACGGCGGTTTCGATTTTTCCGGAAAGGCTGCCGCCCTGCACCGGAATAAAATTGGGATGTTGCGTCGCCTGTTCGATCACATTGATCACCGGCGCCGTATTGGTTTCGTGGAGTCCAATCTGCGCGGTCTGCCCGGTCTTAATGCCTGGATCAGCGATTTGCGCCAGTCCAAAAATGACCAACGAGGTCAGAATTGCGTGTTTCATACTGTATTCCCTCCGTTGAAGACAGACCTTCCCCAGGAAGCAACAGGCTCCATAAGTTCTGTCTCGGGTTGTTGTGTGGTTGAAGGCGGGCGAGGCAGTCACTCGCCCGCAAGGATGAGTTGGAACTACTTCAGAATTTCTTCAATCAGTTTTCGGGCTTCAGGGTCTTTGCTTTGTCCGAGCCAGAAAATCGCTTTTTTGCGCATTTCGATGGACGAATCGCTTTTGGCTATCTGCATCAGCTTGGTCAGCGCCGCCTTTTTGTTCGACTGGCCAAAGGCGAAGATGAGTTGGTCCTTGATGTCTTCGTCTTTCTCCGAATCATACAGTTGAATCAGCGTTTGCAAGGTCTGTTCGTCGCCACGCTGCCCGATCCAGAAAATCGCCTGCTTGCGGATTTCCACATTGCCGCCGGAGCGCGCGATTTCATTCAGCTTCGCTGACGCCCGCGGACTGTGGTGTTGTGAGAGCGAAAACAGAATATGTTTTTTGATTTCCACATCCTGCTCGCCTTCGTAAATCTGTAACAGTTCATCCACCGCGCCGTCGCTTTGCCGCTGGCCCAGCCAGAAAATCGCTTCACGGCGAAGCTCTTTTGATTGCCCGCTGCGGGCCGCAGTCAGCAACGCTTGTCTTGCGCGATCGTCATTTTGTTGGGACAGAGCAAACAGCGCCGTCTTTGCCACTTCCACATCCGCCGAGCGGGTCAATTCCATCAACACGTCAAACCCGCGGCTGTCTCTGGATTGGCCGAGCCAGAAAATCGCTGTTTTCTGCAATTTCGGATCGCCGCCGCGCGCCAGCGCAACCAGGGTTTCGCCAGATTTTGCGCCGCCGTGTTGTCCCAGCAACATTATGGCCGTCTCTTTCATTTTCGGACTGGCGGTGGAATCGGGTTTCAGTAGATCGGCGACCACGGCCGCGCCGCGTTCCGGGTCGGCCTGAAACAGGCTTTGCAAAGCGATGAGCTTGATTTCCAGTTTGTCGTTGTCAAGTTCGTTGGTGATTGTTTTGGTATCACGAACCTGCCCGGCAATCTGCACGCGCAGGGTCCGCGCGTCGTCCGCCCAGTTCGATTTCGGATAATCTCGGAACAGGCGGTCAATCTGCCGGTCGGCTTCGGCAAAGCGCTCGATCTTGGTCAACGAATACGCCAGCCAATACAGGGCGGCGTCTACATCCTTGTGGCGGGGATAATCATTGAGAAACCGTTTGAAGCGGTCGGCTGCGTCGCCGTACTCGCGCTCCTGCAACAAATCCCGACCTTGCGCGAACAATTGTGTGGCGGCATCCGATGCCTTTGTGCTCTGGACAAAGCGGTTGAGCTTTTCCAGCGACTGTGCCGAACTGTCCGCCGGGCGGCCCAACAAAACTGTCAGAGCCGCCGCAACCAACAGCGCGAACGATGCAAAGAGCTTGGCGGTGTGAGGTGGCAATTGTTTTTTGTAAAAGATTGATTTCAGCATTTCCCTATCTCCTGTCTCGAATTTATTCCTGATTCAGCGGCACGGACGTGCCATAGCGTTCAGCCCCATTGGCTGCGCCGGTCCCAACAATCTGCAGCGTGGCGATGATTTCCTGCTTTTGAATTCGTTCCTGAATCGTCCGCACATCGCTGCGCGAAGGATTGGCGGGCAGATTGGCGATGTCCATCAGCAGGGGTTCCAAACTGTTCAAAGCTTCTTCCACCGGCATATTCCCTTTGGCTTCCGCTTCGCGTCGGAGCAGGATGTTGTCATACACCAACTTTCTGGCCTGTCGCTTTTCATATGCCAGATTTGCAGAGTCTGCATTGCGACCTTCCCTTGCATTACGGAACGCACGCAACAGCATTTGGGCGTTTTCCAGATGCGCCGCCGGATCAGCAGCGGCCAGGACAACTGGCAGGACATCTGACGACACACTCTGTTGCGGCGGATTCGCGGCAACGAAATCGTCTTGCGGAACTTCTTTCGGCTGCGGTGCCGGACGCGGGCGGCGCGGTTGTCGCACATTGCCAGCAACGGTTGTTTGCAGCTTGGGCTGAATTTCGCCCGCGGACACCTCAGTCTGCGGCGGCCGCATTGTTGGGCTTGGTTGGGGTGTTGGCGAAGTACTACCCACCAACACCTGTGAGTCGTCCGTTTTCTGTTTGGAAAACCAGACCACGGAAATCGCCGCCAGCAAAATCAACCCTGCAACCGTAGCCGGAATCGCCGGCTTCGAGAGTAACGGTGCAAACCAGCCAGCCAGCCGCTCTTGCCAGGTCGGGGCAACTGGTTCAGCGAGTTTTGTGCGCAAACGAGCCTCATAGCCCGCCCAGTAACTTTCGTCCGGCATTGCCGCATCCGCCGCCTGATCAAAGATGCGCAGCGTTGCCAGCATTGAGTGATATTCCGCCGAACAAGTCGGGCAGTTTCTGACCTCGGCGAGTGCGTGTTGCTGCTCGCCGGCGTCCATTTCGCCAAAAACCAGATCAACCAAAGTCGTTTTTGTCCTGTGGCAATCGTGCATGATTCGTCGCTCCTGCTTAACTCTTTTCACCGGCGACAACCCCTGAATAATTCTCTTCTTCGGTTCCAATGCCCAGGCGTTCGCGGAGCTTATTAACTGTTCGGAACAGCGCTTTTTTGATTGTGCCTGCCGAAGCTCCGCTTGCCTGCGAAATCTCTTCGTAAGTCATCCCCTCGCGGTGTTTGAGCAAAAAAATCATCCGCTGTTTCGGCGACAGATCATCGAGCGCCCCCATCACGCGATCCACCATCATTTTCTGGTGCAGCCCGTCTTCCGCGCGCTGCGAAGGCTCCGCCACCGCCAGCCCGAGCTGATCCAGCGGCACCAACTCGCCCAGCCGAAAGGCTTTTTTGTCTGAAGTCCACATACTCGCCAGCCCTCTTCGCTGCTGATTCAACAGCGTGTTTACCGCGATCTGCCGCAGCCAGGTGTAAAAACTTGCTTCGCCGCGATACGAACCAATTGCCTTGTAGGCTTTCAACCAGACTTCCTGCGACAGGTCCTCCGCGTCGTGCGGGTTGCGGGTGAAATGGAACGCCATCGCGTAAATGCGACGCTCATACTCGCGCGCCAGCAGGCAAAACGCCTCTCGGTCGCCTCGTTGCGCGCGTTCAATGAGTTCCTGTTCCTGATTCACCAGCGGTTCCTTTATCGAGTGTCACTGCCATAGACACGAGGTTCGGGATTTGGTTGGCATCGGTGGAGAGATTTTTTGCTAAAATTTTTTGCAGGCGGGAGCAAAACGAACAAAAACTCGGATGTTGTACTAAATCAAAGCAATTAACTTTGAGACAGGATTGACAAGATTTTTTCAGGATGAACAGGAAAAGACTTTAACCTGGGCGCCCCCAGCATTGATGGTCCTGTAAATCCTATCAGAAAATCCTGGCCATCCTGTCGAAAGCATTCGTCTCAATGTTGCTTGTCTCGATTTAGCGGCTGACTTTCCTCTGAACTCTGAAATCTGTTCCCTGAACCCTGTTTTCCCAAAATATCTCCACCTGCAATGAAGTTTTTGCTTTTTTTCAGGAAGCGGGGAAGAGGGTTCAGGTGTCAGGACATAGCATAATCAATTTCGCATTCCAGCGAATTACGCTAAATCCAATCCATCTAGCGGTCCGGTTGAATCGCCGAACTGTTCCACCGGCAACCCAAGCCGATCCATGATCGTGATGAACAAATTGGTCATCGGCGTTTCCTTCTGATAAACAATCCGGCGGCCTGGTTTGAATGCGCCGCCCGCGCGCCCGGCGACCAGCGTCGGCAAGTCTTCATGATTATGGTTATTGCCGTCGGCCAGGCCCGTGCCGTAAACGATAATCGAGTTGTCCAGCAGATTCGCGTCGCCTTCTTTGGTTGCTTTCAACCGTTCCAGCCATTTGGCGAACTGGGCGACGTGGTAGGTGTTGATTTGTGTCACCTTGTCCATCAGCGCGACTTCGTTTCGGTGGTGCGTCAATTGGTGATGGCCTTCGGGAATGCCGATTTCAGGATAGGGACGCGGCGTGCCTTCGCGGGTAACGATGAAGGTGGCGACACGCGTCAAATCCGCCTGGAAAGCGACAGTCATCATGTCGGTAATCAATCTGAAGTGTTCGGCGAAATTGCTTGGCGTGCCGTAGGGTTTGTCCATCTGTGGCCCGTTTTTCAATATGCCTTGGGCATTGTCCCGTTCGGCGCGTTCCAATTGCTGTTCGATGTCGCGCACGGCAGTGGCGTATTGATCCAGCTTGCGTTTGTCGCTGGGGCCGACCGCGCCTTTCAGCTTCTTCAAATCTTCATTGACGTAATCGAGGATGCTGCGGCGCAGGGCGTTTTCGCGGGCGCGTGCTTCGGGCGTCATCGCCACCCCGTCGCCGAAGAGTCGCTCGAACACGGCGCGCGGTTCCAACATCGGCGGCAGCGACTGGGTTTCGGTTTTCCAGGCCAGATTGTTGGTGTATGCGCACGAATAGCCCGAATCGCAACTGCCCGTCTGCCGCGCGTCTTCGAGGCCCAGTTCCAGTGACGGAAAGCGCGTTTCCGCGCCGATCTTTTTGGCGATAAGCTGATCCACCGAAACGCCCGCGCGCACATCCGTCGTGGATTTGCGCACGTGAACGCCGGTCAAATACCCGCCGCAAGCACGCCCGTGATCGCCGGGACCGTCCTGCCAGGCATTGCCTGTGGCATGCGTCAGATTGCCGAGCATCGAAAAATCGTTCTTCATGCCTTCGAGCGGCTTCAGAATCGGCGGCAAGTCGCGAAACGGGCCATCATAGCTTAGCGTCCAATTCCGTATATCAACACCATTCGGCAGATAGACGAACGCCAAGCGCACAGGCGGCTTCGTGGTCGCGGCCAGCGCGGGCGTCATCGCATCCAGCATTGGCAGAGCTAGAGCGGTTCCCAAGCCTTTCAGAAATGTGCGGCGATGAATTGCTTTGCGTGTGATGATCATCGTTATGACTCCTTTTTGTTAGTAGTCCCGGCTTCAGCCGGAAGCGTTCGCAGTCGCTGTCTTCCGCCTGAAGGCGGCACTACGAACTTCTCCTCGACGCGCTTGAAACGGCAAGCTATTCACAATCTCCTGTATCAACACCTGAAACCGGTATTCCGACGCGGCCAGCTTCGGCTGCATCGCCGCGATCGTCGGTTTGTCGAAGCGCTCCAGTCCGCGCCCCAACGCATACACCATCAGCTTTTCGGTCAGCGCCTGCGCAAACTCCGGCGTTTTGGCGAGGAGCGCGGCACGGAATTCCGCCGGGTTGGTAAACGACTTGCCGCGCAGAATTGCGCCGCTGGCGTCCACCGGAAACTTTCCGTCCATCGTTCGCCAGCGCCCGATGGCGTCGTAATTTTCCAGCGCAAAGCCCATCGGGTCGAGTTTGTTATGGCAGGCAGCACAGCTTGGGTTGGCGCGGTGCGCCTCCATTTGTTTGCGCAGCGAAGCGCTGCTGCCGACCGCGGCTTCGTCGAGCACTGGCACATTCGGTGGCGCAGGTGGCGGCGGCGTGTTGAAGATGTTATCCAGAATGTATTTGCCGCGCAGCACGACAGAAGTCCGTGTCGGGTAACTCGACACAGCCAGCACGCTGCCGTGCGACGTAATTCCACCACGTTCGTTGGTTGCCAAGTCAACGCGGCGGAAATCGGGCCCAGTAACATTGGCAATCCCGTAGTGCTTTGCCAGCCGTTCGTTCAGGAAGCTGTAGCGCGCGTTCAGGAAATCCGTGACCGGCTGGTTTTCGCGCAGCACATGCTCAAAAAACATGCGCGTTTCAGTCCTCATCGCTTCGCGCAGTTCCGCGCCCCAGTCAGGAAACTTTTCAGCGTCAGGGCGCAAGGAATCGAGGTTGCGCAGTTGCAGCCATTGCCCGGCGAAGTTTTCCGCCAGCGCCACGGACTTCGGATCGGCAATCATCCGCTTGACCTGCGCGACCAAGACGTCCGCCGCGCGCAAGCGCCCGGCTTCCGCCAATCGCAGCAACTCGTCATCCGGCATCGAACTCCATAGGAAGTAACTCAGCCGCGAAGCCAGTTCGATATCGGATATTTTGCGGACGTCCTGTTGCGCGTTCGGGTCACGTTCGATGCGAAACAGGAAGTGCGGTGACACCAGCATGGCGCGAATTGCATTTTGAATTCCCTGCTCGGGCGTTTCCGCCGTGTTGACGAAGCGCATCAGCGCGGCGACTTCGGCAGTGTGGACAGGCCGGCGAAACGCGCGCCGCGCCAGGTTCCGCACGATCTTCCGCGTGCAAGCAACGCCCAGTTTCGGATTGCAGATCAGAATTCGCTTGCGGCTCGCGCTTTCTACTTTTGCCGGGAATGGCCCGAAGAACTTGAGGCCGTAGGGATAAATGTTTTTGCGCGGGTTGAAAGCGTCGTCCTGCTTCATCTGCTTCGACAATCCATCGCCGATGATTCCCAAGCGGAAGGTGTGATCGCCCTGCGGAAGCACCAGCTTCGTGTCCATTCCCCAGTACGGATACATCCCGAAGCCTTCAAAGGTCGGCGTCTTGGTTTCGATCATACGGCTTTCCAGCAGCTTGCCGTCCATCCACAATCCGAGTTTGACTGGCGCGCCGTTCTTGCCGCGCGAACCGGCCATATCTATGCGGACGCGATATTCACCGCTGTAATCCACGTGATGGCGAAATTCCAGCGTGCTGACATCCAGCAACCACGCTTCCTGGCCGTAGTAAATCAGCGCTTCGGCATGCTTACGAATCTTTGGATCGGAATTGACCATGTAACCGAATTCCGTCGGGCGCGGCAGTGTTTCGGTGCCCATCGCTTTGGCGGCGATGGCGGCGGCGGCGGACATATACTTTTCGGCCAGCAGTGGCGAAATGCTGAGCAGGTCGGCGATGTTGTCGAAGCCTTCGCCTTCGTCATCGCGCGGGAATTCGCGGTCGGCGCGATAGCTAATGCCCAGCAGATCACGAACGGTGTTCTGGTATTCGACGCGGTTCAGCCTTCGAGCCACAATTCGGCCCGGATCAGGCTTCACCATCCGGTCTGCGCGCGCGAACTCGTTTTTCAAAAAGCTGAGCATGGCGGCGAGTTGGGCAGCGTCTTTGGGCGCGCCTTCTGGCGGCATTTCGCCCGCCTCGATGCGGCGCACGATCACCTCCCACTCGTCGCGGCGGCTGGTGAGTGTGATGGCTTCGGTAAACAGTCCCAGATTCAAGCCGCCTGAAGCGTTGCGGTCGTTGTGACAGGCAGTGCAATTTTCCGCCAGGGCGGGGTGGACAAGCTTTTCAAAGTCCTGAGCATCTGGCGCATATAATTGCGGTTGCGCAACGCTGCGCTGCTGCTGCTGTGCGCTGGAAGACGGTTGCATCCACACACCGAATAACAAGCAGAGGGCTGCTCCGATGATGGCCAGCTTGCAAAAACGAACGACCCGGTTTGATTGCATACGAACGCCAAACATAGTCACTTTTGATGGAACAACAAGAGAGTTGAAATGAAGCTCTTCGATGATGAGACGGTGCGATATTAGTGGAGGGTTCAGATAAATGCCAGAAATTGAAGACCTACTGCCCTGGTGGCGTTGAAATCGTCTGCCGCCCGCCTGCCTGCCCCCACCCTACCGCCACCCTAAATGATATGCTGATAACCGATCTGGCACTTTCACCAGAAAAAGACATTCAAACCACCAATAAACAAACAGGAGAGTTCAAGAAATGAGCCAATTGTTTTCGCCTCTGCGACTGCGGGAGTTGGAGTTCAAGAATCGCATTTTCGTTTCACCGATGTGCCAGTATTCCGCCCAGGACGGAATTCCAAACGAATGGCATTTCGTGCATTTGGGCAGCCGCGCGGTGGGCGGCGGGGCGCTGGTTGTAGCAGAAGCCACCGGCGTTTCTCCGGAGGGCAGGATTTCTCCGGCGGACACGGGGATCTGGTCGGATGCGCACACACGGGCATTTAAGCCCATTACCGCATTCATCAAATCGCAAGGCGTAGTCCCCGGAATTCAAATCGCGCACGCTGGGCGCAAAGCCTCGACGGATGCGCCGTGGCGCGGCGGCAAGCCCTTGGATCAAAGTCATGGCGGATGGCAAACCATCGGCCCCAGCCCAGTGGCTTTTGGTCATTCTCCCGCCCCGCGAGAAATGTCACAGAAGGACATTGAAACCGCCGTCGAGCAATTCGCGGATGCTGCGCGGCGCAGCCTGGAGGCGGGATTTGAAGTCATCGAAATTCACATGGCACACGGTTACCTGCTGCATCAATTCCTGTCGCCTCTTTCAAATTTGCGCACCGATGAATTCGGCGGCGGCCTGGAAAATCGCGCGCAGTTTCCGCTGCGAGTTGCCGCAGCCGTGCGGGGCATCTGGCCCGCAAATCTACCGGTCTTTGTGCGCATTTCTGCGACGGACTGGGCGGAAGGGGGATGGGATCTGGCGCAATCCATCCTGCTTTCAAAATGGCTGCGCGACCTTGGTGTTGACCTGATTGACTGTTCCAGCGGCGGGTTGGTTCCCGGTGTAACGATCCCTGTTGGCCCGGGCTACCAAGTTCCATTTGCCGCCGCAATCCGCAAGGAAGCAGGCATTGCCACAGGCGCTGTCGGTATGATTACCGAGCCACAGCAGGCGGAGGACATTATCTCCAACGGAGAGTCTGATGCCGTCTTTCTGGCCCGCGCCCTGCTGCGAGATCCGTACTGGCCGCTCCGCGCGGCGAAAGCACTGGCGGCAGACATTGCCTGGCCTGATCAATACCTGCGAGCACGAGATTAACTGAATTCGGTGCGGTACAAGGAGCGGTAGCGACTTGGTGACTTCGACATGCGCTTTTTACAGACAACCAAAGTCGCTACCGCTCCCTCTACTGTGCTTTCGCGCAATCTTCACGCCAGCAGCGGTTTGATGAGATGCCCATGAACGTCCGTCAATCGCCGCTGAATGCCGTTGTGGTAAAAGCTGAGGCGTTCATGGTCAATGCCCAGCAGGTGCAGCAGCGTGGCATGAATGTCATAGACTTCGGTGGGATTCTTACGGTCCAGCGGTTTATAGCCCCACTGATCGCTTTCGCCATAAGTCACGCCGCCTTTGATTCCGCCGCCGCACAACCAGTTGGTGAAACAGTATGGATTGTGGTCGCGGCCTTTGCCTGCCTGGCTGGAGGGCATGCGGCCAAATTCGGTCGTCCATAAAATGATGGTGTCTTCCAGCAGGCCGCGCTGTTTCAGGTCTTGAATAAAGGCCGCGCAGCCACGGGCCATTCCCGTGGCCAACGGGCCGTGGTCCCGCTGGATGTCTTCGTGCGAATCCCAGTTGCGGCGCGGAAAGCCATTGTCGTTGCCGCTCCAAATCTGGACGAAGCGCACGCCGCGTTCGAGCAGGCGGCGCGCGGCCAGACACTTCTGCGAAAAGTAAAATGTCTCTTCCTCGTCGTTGATTTCCTTAGGCCACTGACGCGGGCCGCGATCCAGACCATAGAGTTTCAACACGTGTTCCGGCTCGGCTTTCAAATTCAGAGCTTCGGGCGCGGCCAATTGCATCTTGGCGGCGAGTTCATAGCTGCGAATGCGGCCTTCCAGGCGCTGGTCGCCTTCGTGTGTAGCGGCATGGGCGCGGTTGATTTCGGCCATCAACGCCTGCGTCGCGGCTTCGCTTTCCGGAGTAATGTAGCTTTCAGCTTTGGCGGATCTATGCGGAAACAGATCAGCGACCGGCGCATCCGTGCCGGGATAAATCACTGTGCCGCTGTGCTGAGCGGGCAGAAAGGCCGCATCCCAATTTTTCACGCCATTGGAAGCCAGCCCGCGATGATCCGGCAGCACGACAAAGGTCGGCAGGTTGTCATTCATTGAGCCCAGACCGTAACTGACCCAGCAGCCCGCGCCGGGAAAGCCCGGCAGCAGAAATCCCGTCGCCTGTAATAATGTCGCGGTGCTGTGAACGCCGGATTTGCTGACCATGTTGTGAACGAACGCGATGTCATCCACCACCGCCCCGAGCGCGGAAACGGGTTCTCCCAGCATCTTGCCGCTTCGGCCATAGGGCTTGAAATCCCACACGGGCCGCAGCCACGGGCCTAATCCATCCTGAAAGGTTTCGACCGCTTCGCCAAAATCGCTCGGCTGGCCGTGTCGTTTGATCAGCTCAGGTTTGTAATCGAACAGGTCAATGTGACTGGCTGCGCCGGCCATAAAAAAGTGCACGACGCGTTTCGCCTTTGCGGCGTGATGCAACTTTCCAACAGATAAGCCTCCCTGCGCCAATGCGTCATCGCGACCAAGCATGGAAGCCAGCGCAAGCCCTCCCAGGCCGCCGCCAGATTGCCACAGGAATTCGCGCCGCGTTGGCAAACGACGCAATTTCGAGGCATGGAAAAGAGAGTTGTTTTTCATAGGGTTTTTCCGCAAGTGAAGTTACACATCTGAATCCGCGCAGATAGTAACTGTAGGGGCAACGAAACGGAACTCTCTGACTAACCGGGCAAGCGCTTTCCTCTTACTTTGCCTGTCAGATGGCCCCTTCCTTGGAGCTTTCTAAGAGTGAACATTTAATGAGAAAGCCAGTCTTTATCTTTTTGTAAAATTCGACCAATTTAGCCACTCACGATTCGGATAAACTATTGACAAGAGAGATATTTTTGACAATTATTCACGCGTTCCCAGAAACATATAATGAGAATGACTAATGTGCGCGAATGACACATATGGGGAAAATTTACAGATAAGCACATAGCATTTGCATTATTGTCTGAGAAACGCCTTTTCTCCCTAGTCCGGCTTCCCTGAGTCCAGACCTGAGCCTGTGGATTACCTAGTCAGCTGAAGTGCCCATGCATAGGGATGCCAAGACCTCAAGCTTATTCATACCGATCATCATCGGCCTGCGGAAGCCTGCCTGGTTTTGCTTCGTTGACTGAGACTATCCACGCGCCTGCCACGAACACACCATACGGAGGTTTGGTTTTATGAAGAAGTTGATTACCTACCTATTAATCGTTTGTTTGAGTGTTGGTCTGTCTCCATTTCTCAGCAACCCACAACAAGCCGCTGCCGGGGGAGTCGGCGGAGGCGCTTTTGGAGCGCAGGTTGGCGTATCAATAGATCCGCCTATCCTTCCGGATATTACGATTACGTTACCCCCGGTTGCGCCAGTCACACTGCCTGTAGGAGGCGGAGGCCCGTTTACCAATACGGTAGTGAGCGCCTCGGCCGGGGTGATTGGATTCCCGGTGTTATCCACGGGAGTCATCACAGATACCACTGCTGGCGTTGTGACCCCAGGGGGATCAGACGCGATGAGCAGTTCGACGGTCAATGGCCTGAATGTGCTCAGCAGCCTGGTCTCTGCCGATACACTGGTCGCCACGGCAAACAGCACCTGTAATGGCATTACGGCTTCCAGCAGCGGCAGTCTCGTCGCAACTAACCTTGTCGTCGGTGGCGGGACGGCCATTAATGGTTCGGTGGCTCCGAACACGGTTATTGGCGCAACAATCACGCTGCCAGTGATCGGCTCGGTTGCTGCGACCGTCACACTCAATGAACAGATTACCACCGGAGACGGCGTGCTGACTTCGGGGATCACCGTTAATGCAGTTCACGTCAGAGCGAACGGCTCTGTTGTGCTTGGAGACTATAGCGTTGATGTGATCGTAGCTTCGGCCAGTTCCAGCGTCATTTGCATGGCAAATACGCCGCCAAGCATCACACCGGCTACACCAGGAACGATAACACGGCAACAAGGCAGCCCGGGCACGGTATCGACCATCGCCACCGTCAGCGATCCGGAAGATCCGGCAGGCAGTCTGGTGGTCACCACTGATGGACCACTCCCACCCGGCATCACCGTCACTGGCATCACCAACACAAATGGCACAATCACAGCGACTGTCGCTGCCGATTGCAGCGCGGCCGCTGGACCTAATAACGTTACGTTGAAGGTGACCGATACGGACGGAACCATGACGACGACCACACTCGTCATCACTGTGACGGCCAATACCCCGCCAACGGTCGGCGTCTATCCCAACTCCAGCGTGACTGCGGGGCAGTCCACCACCGTCACGCCTTCTCCCGTCGCGACTGACAACGGCAACATCACCACCGTCAGTGCCACAACAGTTCCCGCCTTCACCGGCACACTGGCGGGCAGTACGGCGAACGGTGCGATCACCGTCACCAATGCCGGCCCCCCCGGCGTTTACACTATCAACGTGGTCCTCACCGACAACTGCAACGCGACCACCAATGCCAGCTTCCAGTTGACGGTCGGTAATAACACGCCGACGATCACTCCGGTCCCGTCGGGCGACATCGTCCGGCAGCAGGGCAGCCCGGGAACCATCTCAACCATCGCCACTGTCAGTGATCCGGACCAGGCGCCCGGCACGCTGGTCGTGACAGTCCAGAGTGCGCCCCCCGGCATCACCGTGACCGGCATCACCAACACGAATGGCACGATCACCGCCACCGTCGCCGCCGGATGCGCTGCGGCAACGGGGCCAAACACCGTGGTGTTGCAAGTCGCCGACAGCAATGGTGGCACTTCCACCGCCAACCTGACGGTCAATGTGACGGCCAACACTGCGCCGACCGTCGGCGCCTATCCAAACTCCAGCGTCACTGCGGGAGGTTCTACCACCGTCACACCGGCTGCCGCTCCGGCGGATAACGGCAATATCGCCAGCGTCACGGCCACGACAGTTCCCGCCTTCACCGGCACTCTGTCGGGCAACACAACGACCGGTGTCATCACCGTCACCAATGCCGCCCCTCCGGGTGTGTACACCATCAATGTAGTCGTGACTGATGAGTGCGGCGCGACGGCCAATGCCAGCTTCCAGTTGACGGTCGGTAATAACACGCCGACGATCACTCCGGTCCCGTCGGGCGACATCGTCCGGCAGCAGGGCAGCCCGGGAACCATCTCAACCATCGCCACTGTCAGTGATCCGGACCAGGCGCCCGGCACGCTGGTCGTGACGGTACAGAGTGCGCCGCCCGGTATCACCGTGACCGGCATCACCAACACCAACGGGACCATCACCGCCACCGTCGCCGCCGGATGCGCTGCGGCAACCGGGCCAAACACCGTGGTGTTGCAGGTCGCAGACAGCAATGGCGGCACTTCCACCGCCAACCTGACGGTCAATGTCACGGCCAACACCGCGCCGACCGTCGGCGCGTATCCAAATTCCAGTGTGACCGCAGGAGGGTCCACCACCGTCACACCGGCTCCCACTGCAACCGACAACGGCAATATCGCCAGCGTCACGGCCACGACAGTTCCGGCCTTCACCGGCACACTGTCGGGCAATACCGGCACCGGTGCGATCGTCATCAGCAATGCCGCCCCTCCGGGTGTCTACACCATCAATGTAGTCCTCACCGACAACTGCGGCGCGACCACCAATGCCAGCTTCCAGTTGACGGTCGGTAA
>JADMIO011116458.1_pt1 | contig 52758 bp, 60 predicted proteins | sample 8958161 | NCBI WGS metagenome assembly JADMIO01 (sample SAMN16585339, study PRJNA669376) | soil metagenome | isolation source: Crop rotation soil | place: USA: Cullars Rotation, Alabama | collected 2011 | reverse complement strand
GCGACAACTTGTCCACGTGGAATTCTAAGCTTAGGATCCCAATGTGCTGGAAAGATCCACGGTGCGTCCCCGCCAGTGCTCTCGACCTTGATGGACTCGACGCAGTTGCCGGTGATCTGCGAGGCGTCGCACATCATGGCGCCCTGACAGCGCTCGACCGCGGCGGCGAACGTCTCGAAAGTCGTCCCGCAACGGATGTTGCTCGTCGCGCGTGCTTGATCGTAGATCGCTCGCAGCTCGTTGGTCGAGTACGCGCTTGCCGCGACGGAAGACCCGAGCACTGCCGCTGCCACTACCCAACTAAGCCCCTTCATCATGACCTCCTTCGGCCCGCCTCCGGGCGGACCCCGCTGCCCACACTTGATCTTGTATGCCCCTTCAAAGCGACACACAAGATGTGGTGCGCGCGCGAGCTCGGAGCCTCGACGAGGGCCGGGCAGACGCGAGCAGACGCGGCCGGGTACGGCTGTTGGCGCGCCCCCCTTGAGCTAAGGCCGACTAATGTGGGCCGATCGAGCCGAAAGGAGCGACCGGCTGCCACGTCGATTCCCGCGTGTGGACTTGCTCGATCTGGCCTCTGGCCGCGGGCATCCTTCTCGCCGCGACCGGCTGCGGCAACGAGGATCCCGAGCCTACGTGCGTCGAGTCGATCGTCATCGGACCGGATGGAGGCATCGATCTTGGCACTGCCATCGAACGGCTGGGGTGCGAGCCCGGCGACAACGAGGCGTATTTCGACCCGAAGGATGGTCTGACTCGCGTCTTCTGCTTCCCGGCTCACAGAACGGGCCCAAACGAAGAAGATCTTCCCGACTCGGTTTGCGACGCTCGCTACTCCTCGGGGCGCACGTGCAACGCTCCGCTCGCCCATCCGAGCAGCGTCTACTGCTCCTGTACGGCCGATCGCGTCGGCCAGCCGGGCGGGATCCCAATCTGCGGCGCGTAACGTCCGGACTTCTGCGTCACCGCCGAACCGCGCCGTCGTCCGCACAAACCGATCTTCCGGGACGACGAGGACCGGTGTCACCGCATCGCGATCTGCCGCACGACCTCGGCTTCCACCGCCTTCCGGTCCTTCGAGGGGTGTCCATCGATCCAGATCATCGGGCCGCGCGAGCGGCGTCGATGTAGTCGTCGGTGTCGAGCTTGTCCCAGTGGCAAATGTCGAGAGCGACCTCGATACTCTCGCAGGGGTTGCCCGTTGTGGTTCGGCCTTTCTCGTCGTGCGCGATCACCATGTACCGAATGCCCCCGGCAGATCTTCCGCTGTCATGTATCTCGACCGTGATTGCCACGACCTCGCCGGTCGCATTCCGACGATAGCCCTTAAAAAATCGGACCTCGGCCATCTCGTGGGCGCCGCACCCGTGCTCGCTCATCAGGCACTCGATGACTTCCTCGGTATTCACTACTTCTCTCCTCTTCCCTATTGAGCCGACGCGCTCGGCAACCGCGGACGGGAGCGCGTCGGCATAGAAAGTTGATGATACAGCGAATCACCCCGGCGGTTCCAGCAAGCGAACGATGGCGCGGTCCTGCCGACTCCCCGGTTGCCGCCCTCCGGCGTTGTCGAACCGGTAAGCGCGTCCCGACCACGGTCAAGGGTTACCGCGAACCGCAGGTTCGGATCGCCGCGGACGCCGCTTGCCGCGGTGGTACTTCGCAACCGCGCCGCGCGAAGCCAGTTGCTTCTCGGCGTACCGAGCGGGCATCGCCGGCGACTTCCACCGGCCGGCTTGCATCAACTCCGGCAGCTCGGTCCCGAAGGCTACGAGGTCCTGCGCCATCCCGACGCGCAGGCTGTGACCGGAGACCGCGTTCGCACCCTCGAGCCGAGCCCTCTCGGCGAGCCGCTTCAAAATGTTCGAGACCTCGTTCGAGCCGAGGGCTCGGGGCCAGAGTTTTCCCCAGCGATCGATCTTCCGGAAGATCGGTCCGCCTTCGATCCCCGCGGCGTCGAGCCACGCACCGAGCGCTGCCATCGCGTCTCGCGACACGTACACGCGGGCGCCTTCGCCGCCCTGGTCTGTCTTGCTGCGCCGGATGAGTGCGGTGCCTGCACCGCCCCGGCCGGTCTCCACGTCCTCGACCGTCAGGCCGACGAGTTCCGAGCGCCTGGCGAGAAGATCGCGACCGATCAGGAGCAGCGCGCGGTCGCGGACGTCGCGGCGAGAGTCGCCGAGGACCGCGAGGATCCTCTCAACGTCGGCCTCGGTGAGGCCGCGCGCTTGGGCCTGCCGCGTCCCTTTCGACTTCGCTGCGCGCTTCAGGGCCGCCTTCACGCTCGGCGTCTTCGTCGGATCGGCGAACTCGGCCGCGGCGTGAAGATGAGCGATCGTCGCGACGTAGCGGCGCAGGGTTGCGACCTTGCGGCCCTTTGCCATCGAGTCGACGAACAGGGCGACGGTCGCCGACGATGCAGGGAGCGACGCCTTCTCCTCGTTCAGACACCAGTCAGTGAAAAGCTTCGAGTCACTTACCCACGCGCGCGTCGTGGCCTTGCTGTAGGCCCCGCCAGAGTCAGCGTGCTCGGCGAGCCGTCGCTCGATGTCGGTGGTCGGGACAACGTCGGTGTCGGCCGGCGAGAACGAGACCGCTTCCGGCCAGGTGGTCGTGGTTGTCGTCATGCGCCGGACTATAAACCGGTGATAACTACCATTACAAGATCTTGATCAGGTGCTCGCGGTTGATACGGACGCTCCTTCGCCGTACCTTCGCCTCCATGGGCCCGCGCGTCCTCCTCGAGGTCCGCTACTGGCGCCACCTCTTGGAGCAGGTCGCCCGGGACATGGAAGCGACCGCCGGGCTCGAGCACGACCCGAAGCGAGAGAGGTGGCTCCGAGCTCGGGCGCTCCGGATCCGGCGGCGCCTCCTCGAAGGCCTCCCCGACCGGTGGCGCGAGCCGCGCGACGTCGCTGAGCGGCACCGCCGCCGCTAGGGCTGGGGCGCCGCCGCGGGTTCTGCCGCGCGGCGCGCTCGCTCCGCCAACCACTGGGCCCTTAACCGCGCGCGCACCTCCGGCGGCGGTCGCACGCTCGCGCTCATTCCGCTGAACGGATCGGCGTAACCTCCCCGACGGAGGCACTCATATGCAACTCCGGCGAGGACGTTGCTGACGTCATCGTGACCCGCGGGGCCGTGGTCGATCGAGTCGCGGCCGCCGCGCGATGTCCGACGCTCGAGGCCGAGCAGTTGCGTTCGTAGCCGGTCATGATCGAGCAGCTCGACCCTGCCGCTGTTCAGTGCCGGCAGGAGTTCCCCGTAGAGGTCGCTCTTCGCCTTGTCAGCGAGCTCGTAGCCAATCCCCTTCGCTCTGAACGGTTCCCTGCACCACTCGCCGCCGAACCTGTCACCGACGATGCGGCGCACGCCGTAGGCCGCGAGAAACTCGCACCACTCGTCGACGACCTGCGTCGGCGAAAACGGCGGCTTCCGCTCGCGGAGCGCGTCGAGGACCACCACGTCGGTCTCACCGCGTGCTTCCGTGTGCCCGATCGCGATGCTCATGCTGTCCTGGCCCGACCCGCCGGCGGGATCGACGAAGCCGAAGTACTCCTGTCCCGCGATGGGCGGAAGTTCCCGCCGCCCAGGAACCACCGCACCGTCGACGACCTCGCGTGAGACGAAGCCGTCGACATCCTTTCGAAACTCGGCGCCGTACTCCGCGGTCGCGGATGCCTCGTCGGCCGCGTACGCCGCGGCGATGTCGGCCTCAGAAACACCGGGATTCATCGAGCGCGTCGGCGCCTTCCAGACCAAGACGGGAGCGTCGTCCTTGCCGTAGTGCTTCTCGTAGACGTCCCAGAGGATGCCACGGCGCGCGTAGGGCGAGCTGATCCCGAGGAGCAGCGCGCCCGGAACGGTCACCATGCCCGGCCGAATGGCGGCGACGATTTCCGTGTCGGGTTCAGCGGAATCGTCCGTCGGCCAGAAGGCCACCTCGTCGAGGATCGCAGCCGCGATCGTGTAACCCCGCGTCGCTCGGAAGCTCGCCGTGTGGACCTCGATCGAGACTCGGTTCGAGAGCTCAATGCTCTCCTTGCCGCGCGCGAGAATCTTGAGGGCCAGGGCGGGCACGTTGTCGAAGAATCCGCCGATGTAGCGCAGAACGGTTCTCGCCTGTTTCCGATCGGCTGCGATCACCATGATGGTCGCGCGCTCGCCAGGCGCGAGGACGTTCGAGTAGTCGCGAAAGGCGGCGAGGTACGTGGCTACCAGCGCCGCGATGTAGCTCTTCCCCGATCGCCGCCCCGAAGCGACCCACGCCTCGCGGTGCGCGCCCGCCGGCGCTGTGGTCCGCCCCGTCTGCTGGCGGTAGATGTCGAGCGCGTCGCCCTCGAGCGGCAGTCCGAAGAGCGCGGCGAGGAACGCACGCCACGCCACCCAGCTCTCGCGGGGCTGAAAGAACGGCCCGAAGAGCTCCGGGTGTTCCATCGCCTCCAGAATCGTCATCGGGGGCTGCCGGCCACCTGCGCGCTTCACACTCACGACGGGTCCACTTCCTCGGCGTCGACGGATTCCGCGGCGGAGCCCTTCCGCGTCGCGCGTTCGGCGAGAATCGCGTCGAGGTCGCGCACTTCGCGGGGACGCCGCTCGAGCCCGAGCGCCGTCAGCCGGCGCTGAAGCGCATCGGCGAGTGCCGTACGCTCGCGGACGACGGGTCGGATCGCGCGCTTCTTCTTGTCGAAGACGCCGGCGCCCAGGCTCAAAAGCCAGGCGTCGATCGAGTCGAGAAGCAGCTTCTCGCGCATCGCGATTTCGATGAGGGCGCGCTTCTGCGTCGAGATCGCCTCGTCCCCGCCAAGGTCGAGGATGAGACCTTCTTGCCACCGCGCGAGCTCGCGGGCCACGACGCTGCGGCCATCGAGCGCGCGGCTACCGAGTTCGGTCACGGCCCGCTTCATCGTGTGAAACCCGTGCTTTCTCGCGTTCGAGTTTCCCGGCGGACCGGATCGGCCGGGCTTTCCGACGAAGCGTCGATCGCTCGTTTGCGCGACGTCGCCCGCATCCTCTTGGGACAACTGCGTCCTCCGATGTTCGTTTTCGGCGGCGGCGGATTAGCAAGACGCGTGCCGCTCGCGGGTCAATCGAAGCATTACTACTGAACGGACAGCGGAACGCGGTGGGGGTCTTCGCCGGGTCCATCGCGCGCACGCCATGGCATCTTTCGATTGAAACGAGCGCTTGTCCTAGCTCTGCGGCCCCGGTAATCCCGACGGGCCAACTGGTAGTCGTGGCGCTTCCTGGTCCGGGCGCTTCGACGTGGGGCGCCTCGGCAATACCCATCACGCCGGGGCGCCCCCTCTCCTTCACTGTGCGAGGGTCGTTCGCCAGGAACGGCCGCTCATCCGAACTCCTCCACCCACAGCGGGTTATGGATGCCGCCGCCGATCTCCGTGCGATACCCGACCAGTCGCCAGCGCCTGCGATTCGCGGCGGCAAAGCGCTGGTGGGCCTGGTGGGCCCGCACCGTCGCCAGGCGATCGAGCAGCTCCTCGAGCTCGTGGCGCAACGCCCAACTGTGCGGTCCCGCTGCGCGGAACTCGCGCAGCCCTTGCTCGACGGCTGCGATCTCGTTCTTGGCCGACGTCCCGAAAATGGCGTCCGTCTTGGATACCCGCTCGAGGCTACCGACTCTTCGGCGAAGGTCATCGAACTGCCGTTCACGCGCGGCCTCTTCGGCCTTACGCTGCACGATGCGGATCTCGTCCACGAGGTCCCGGACGCTCCTGCTCAGTTCGGCGATTTCTTCGGTGGTCAGCTCGCTGTCGTTGGGCGCGGTCGTCTTCCTCAGGCTGCTGAAGCGTTGCATTCGACTTCGATCTCCTCGGACGCATTGGCCCGGTTGGTATTGGCGGGTTGCCGAATCTCGGTCTCCCGTTGCCGAAAGAGCTCGCCGAGTCCGATCGGCCGACCGGTCCCGTTCGGGAGCGCCGGGCGCGGTCCCTCGAGTTGAGGGTTCGGCGTCGTGCTCACCTGCGGCACACCGTTTCGTTCCGCGATCATTCGTCGCAAGAGCTCCCGTCGCCGCGCGCGCCAGGCCTCGCGGACCTGCGCCGCAAGCGTCGGAAGGTCGCTCTCCTCCGCGTTGCAGAGGCGGTTGCACCACGCGACGGTCGCGAAGCAGTCGCGGACACCCACGTGGTCGTCGGGGAACGCCTCGCACCAGCGGTAGCGGCCGAGCGGTCCGACCAGGCCGAGCACGTAGTCGGCGCAGTCCTCGGGTGAGAGCAGGCCTGTGCCGTCCTGCGTCTCGAGCTCGATCTCCAGTGCACGTCGAACGATCTCGCCGACATGCGGTTGATCGCTTCGGCCTTCCAACAGGAACTCCCGAAGGGCGCGAGCGCCCGCGACGCGATCCGTGTTGAGCAACGCCGATGTCCAGACATCCTGGGTTTGCGCGCTCAGGCTCGGCGATGGCCACGCCGCGCCAAGTGTCATGACCAACTTTCTCGCCTCCACCTCAGTCAACTCACCACCTCCACCTCGGCCGTAATGGCCGGCTCCTCTTCCGCCGCGCGGAAGATCCACTCTGGATCGAACACTTCTCCCTCGTCGGCGAGTCGGCGCTCGGCGATCGCCATCGTCTTCTCGGATGCGGTCTGGTTCCGGCTGGTCGGCCCGCCGCCCTGCATCTCTTCCTCCCACGCGACGAAGCCATTCACGAAATTCGACAACTTCATGTACCTCGGTCCCCCGCAGGCGCGCTTGTAGTACGCGAGGACTCGGAGCACGCGCTCGGGCCCATAGTCCTTGTGAAGCGGTGCGATCTCGCTCGCGAGATGGCCCGGCTTGATCTTGCCGTGCCCCCGCTCCCACGCATCGAGGTACGGCGTGAGCCACGACGGCGCCGGAAGCGATGCTTTCGTCGGCTCCGACCGTTGACGAGGAGCCGGAACACCAGAACCAGCCGGCGCGCGGCGCTGAGCGGCGCGCAAGGGTTGGTTGCTCGATGCCTCTTTGGAGATCGATCCTTCTACGAGAAGATCTTGTTGATGTTCTTGCTCCTGTAGATGCTCCTGTTCCTGAGTCGCCGAGCCCTGACGCCGGGGCAGGCGCAGCCCTGGCGGCACCCCTTCGACAACCCCTCCCGGCAACCCTGGCGCCACCCTTGCGACCACGGCCGCATCGCATTCGGGGAGCAGCTCGGGGAACACCTCGTCGAAGACCTCCAGAAACCCTTCTCCGGATTCGCGCCCGTTCGCCTTCGGATTCTTTCGCGACTCCGCGTCCCTCGCCTCGGCCGCGACGCGCGCGTCCTTCAGGAGCCTGGTCTTCTCCATGCACTCAGGCAGCGAGTCGGCGATCGGTCGCCAGGATCGGATCGCGTTTTGGCTCTCCGGCGCGTTGTACCTGAAGAAGTTCGTCAGCCGCAGGAATGGCGGCGACGCGCTCGCGACTACCATTCCATGCGCGATCGCTGGCGTGAGCGCTTTGCGAAGCTGCCGCTCCGTCCAGCCGAGCTCGGCCGCGATGCCGGCGATGGTCGCTCGCATCGCGCCGAGCGCGTTCATCCCAGGGTGAGTCAGGAGGTAGACGAACGCGAGTTTCCCCTCGTCCGTGAACCCGAGAAACTTCTCGTCGTTCCAGAGACCGACGTCGACCTTTCTGTACTTGCCCACGGGCTCAGCCCTCCACACCGCGTCGGCGACGACTGCTCGCGCGCGGGCGTCGTTCGAGCTCGACTACTCGCTTCTCGAGCGCAGCGGCCCGGTCCTCGAGCTGGTGCATCTTCGCGAGCGCGCGGACCAGCCCGCTCCATGCCGCTACCGGCGCCCCGGGCCCAGGGGGCATGAGACCCCGCCGGTGCAGTGCGGCGGCGATCGCCGCCGGCGAACAGAACCTGCTGCATTCGACGCGAAGACGCGAGTCAACCACAGCAAATTCCAACGTCCGCCCGCTGCGCTCGCACGCGGGGCATGTCCCGATCCACGCGGCGGTCTTCTGAACGCCCGCCAGCGAGACGGCCAGAGCCGCGGTGAGGTCATCGTCCTCGCGGAAGCGACCCTTGGCCGATGTCGAGGCATCGTCGCGGCTCATGAATCCGCCCGCGCGCGCTGCCGCGTGAAGCGCAACTGGTCGGGGGCGACCAAGACGCGCCGTCCCAGTCGAACTACTGGAAGCCGACCGGCCGCGATCAAGCGGCGCGTGTGGCGCAAGCTGATGCCGGCCCACGCGGAAAACTCCTTCGCCGACAGTGGGCGCTCCTTCGTCGGCACCTCGTGCGACATCGACATTTCGATTCCTCCTGCGGGATCGATCCGGCAATAAAGCCGTGCCTGTCGACTTGTCGTGAGGTCCTGCCCGGCGGTGTCGCTGCCGAGGTCAGCGGGTCAAGTATAGGTCCTCGCGAGGCACCCGCATACCCCGCGAGGCGCGTTTCTGCCGCCTATTCGTCTTATTCGCAGCATCGGCCGCGCTGATATCCCGCCAGGGGTGGCCTCGCGGGTCGCGGCCTAGTGCTCGACACGCATACGCCGAGACGGAGCAAGGGGGCGCACGCAGCGAGGCTCGAGATCGTCCCGAGCGCGGTCCCTCGAAAGCACTCCGTGCCGCCCCCGATGCCGAGCGCGGTTCGGAGCATCGGTCCGCCTCGGAGGCGAGTTCGGCTTAGTGTTCGGTTTCTCGGACGTGCGACTTCAGCCAGTGATCGATGTCGACGCGCGCGTACCGGATGGTCCGACGGTTCGGGGCGCTGTACCGCGGGCCTACGCCGGCGGCGCGCCACGCCTTCAGCGTCGAGACCGCGACGGAACAGATGCCGGCGGCCTGCTTCGGCGTCAGCCATTCGCTCATCGTCTTCTCCTCTCGCCCGCGTGAGCAGGTCGACGAGTTGAACTGGCAGATGACGACTGGCCGATGAGCGTGCGTCGAAGAGACGCGCGCACTCCAGAGCCTACAACGGATCGGCGGAAGTGGTCAAGACAGCAATTCAGTGATACGCTCAGGGCTTTCGGCGCTTGTAGGCGAGATCGCGACGACATCGGCCTCAACGACCACGGGCAATCGGCAGTTCACCATCCGCGCCGCTTCGGCGGCGACGAGGTCACTCGTCGATGGCCCAGTATTCGAGGTCGAGCTGGCGGTCTGCTCGCCGGCCGCGCCGACATCAGCAGCCTGATCCGCAGCCCGCGCAGATTCCCGAGCCGTGCGCACGCGGCCGCACCGTCACCCCGAGCGGGGTGCTCGTGGAACGCCGCCGACTCCGGCCGCGCCGGCCAGCCGTCACTGCTGCCGTGCTGCTGTTGCTCGCCGCCGCGCTCCTCCCGCGACCGGCGGCTGCACTTCAGGTCGGCCGCGGCGGCTATCCGGACAACGACGTCAGAGCCTTCGGCGCGAAGTGCGACGACTCGACGGACGACCGCGCGGCTATCCAGGCCGCGATCGACGCGATCAGCGCACAGGGCGGCGGTACGCTCCAGCTCCCGCGCGACACGAACAAGAAGTGTCTGATCTCCGGCGTCGGAATCACGATCAAGGACAACGTCCGGATCTACGGCTTCGGGTCGGGAACCCTGAAGGCGCACGCCTCGATCTCAGATCAGATCATCGACAACGGCTCGGGCGACAAGGACGGCTGGGTGATCGACGGCGTCCGCTTCGAGGAGAACGGCCTCGCGCTCGGAGCTGTCGACATCAGCGGGAAGGACTGGCGGTTTTCGAACAACGTCGTCACCGGAGCCGCTACCTCGTCGCAATCCGAGTGGAGTAACGTCAAGCTCAAGTGCACCTACGGGACCAAGAGCCAGTGTCTCATCGAGGGGAACACGATCGCCGGTTCGGGTACGGACGCGACGAACGACAACTGCCTGGAGCTCCAGGGCGGCGCAGACTCGTTCTCGGGCGTCGGCTGGCAGATTGCGCTCAACGACATCCACGACTGCGGCCAGGACGGGATCGTGATCGCCGGCGCGAACTTCGGCGCCTACCAGCTCATCGGAAACAACATCGACGGGATCTCTCAGGTCGGCGTCCACGCTGACACCGCGGTGCTTAGCGCGGGCGGCGTGATTGTCGGGAACACGATCGGGATGAAGACCGGCGGGAGCTCCTGCTTCGAGATGCGTCACGGCAACATCGAGGTGAGCGGCAACCACTGTGGCGCGAGTGATCCGACCTGGTCGTGGGTCTCGATCTGGAGCGACTCGACGACGAACGCGGCGGGAATCAAGCTCTCAGGGAACTACTTCGCCGACGGGATCTGGTTTGACTCGCGTTCGACATGCACGACCTCGGGGATCGAGTGCGAGTCGACGGCAGACTGCGGCGGGAACACTTGCCAGACGACGAAGTACGGGCTGTTCGACCACGACACGATCATCAACAACGTCTCCGCGCGGCCGTCCGGCGACGACTTCCGGATCGAGAACCTGACCAACTCGACGGTCTCGCTGAACACGATCCTTGGAAGTAAAGGGACGACCGACTCGGCGGGGATCTACCTTCAGAACCAGCGGAGCGACATCTCGATCGGCGGCAACACGATCGTCGGCAACCAGATCGGGATTTTAGACGCGAACTCCGGCGGGCAGGCGTCGTGCCTCATTTGGGACGACTCCGGCGGAGGCGGCTTCGACGACTGGGCAGTAAATGGGAACACGTGCGGTCGGCTCGGCTACCCGACCAACACCGGAGCGCCATCGAACGCCATGAAGGCGGTCAACTTCCCTGCGCCCTGGGCGCACATGACCTTTGTCGGCAACGTCTTCGACCAGCCGGGTACGTTCTTTGCGTCGGAGCCTTCGGGTTCGCTCTACTGCGGCAACCAGGGCAAGGCCGACACTTGCGGGATACTCGGCTCGAACGCTGACCACGTCGGCGCTCTCGTCGACGACACGGGCCAGTCCGTCACGAGCACGGCGCTCGCGACGGTGGCGGGCCTCTCGACCACCGTGACGGCCGGAACGAACTATGCCGTCACCGGCCACTTTGTTCTCAAGAACACGTCCGGCGCGAACGACTGGAAGGTTCGGGTCAACTGCGCCTCCTGCACCATTAACGACTCGTCGATCTGGTACGTCTGCGAGGACGTGACCGGCGGGACGAACGTCTCGGCCCAGCTTACGGTCAACTCGACCTCGTCCATTCTGGTCGCATCGGGCACGCGCGACTACTGGTGCGAGCTGTTCGGCGACGCGAAGATCGGCTCTCCCGGGGGCACCTTCTCATTTCAGATCGCGCTCGACGCGAATAGTGGCGGGACGATGGCGGTCGGCGAGGGCTCCAACTGGACGGTCCAGACCGTCAGGTGATCCGAAAATCGTTCGACAGCACACTGCCAACCGACACCTTGTCACGACCCGATAGGAGCTCTTCGATGAGACGCACTTTGCGACGCGTTGCAGGCGTCCTTGCTCTTACGGCCTTCGCGCTCGTTCTGGCTGCGCCGACGGGCGCGTTTCCCGGGCCCAACTTCGCGCCCAACTCATGGTCAGCCGACATAACGACCGACGAGATGACCGACATCAGGACGTTCACGGTCAGCCTCGACTCGGAAGCCGCGGAGCCGCTTCCCGCGACCTTGGTCTGGAGCTGCGACGGCGAGAAGCTCGAGGTCGTTGCCCGCTTCGATGCGGATCTTTCGGCCGACTCCGCGATCGAGGTGACGTGGCGCGCCAACAACGACAAGGCGACGACCGAGCACTGGGGTCGCGCCGGCAACACGCGGCGCGCGATCGCGGCACCCGACCCGCGCAATTTCCTTAGCGCGGTGCTCGGACGAGACGTGCTTCGCTTGCGAGCACCATTCCGCGGGCCGGACGGAGAAGAGCGGCGGATCGTGACCTTCAACACCGGCGAAGCTCGTCGCAAGCTCGAGCCGGTGCTGCGGCACTGTCGGCTCGCTGAGGGGGATAGGGTCGACTGATCGTGATCGGACTGGAACGGTGCCGGGCATCCGAGGAGGACCTGACGATTCATTCTTGGAGGAAATCGCCGAGGTGGTACAAGTACCGGCGAGGCAGTGCCGCAGCATGAACGAACTACTCCGAGCGACGAGGATGTCGTGATCGCGCGCACGGCGATCTACACTATGATTGCGGCAACTGAGTTGCCGAGTGCTGAGCCAGGAATCCTCTTCTGGGGTGCGGTAGCGATCGTCGCACTCGCCCCGGCAGTCCTTTACCTGCGCACCGCCGTCCGCAACTGGGAAACGCTGAAGGAGCCTCCGACCAGGCCCGAAGAGGCGCACGAATACAACACCGACGCGAGCACAGCGCTTACTCTAGCTGGCTTCACCTTTACGGCACTGACGCTTGTCGCGACGCTGAGAACTGACGAGCTCGCCAGAGTTGCATCACCAGCGGTGACCGCAATCTTCGGGCTGTTTGGAGTTGCGCTAGGCGAGTTCGTCGCAACTCACGTACTGCTTCGGGTTCGCGCTACGAAGGGGCAGCTTTTTGCGTCCGAGGGGCTTCTCGACCACGGGCTCTGGTGCACGATTCTGGGCTTCGGGCTCTTCTGCCACTTCACCCCCGCGCTGGGAATAGTCGGCTACGTCTTCGCGGGGGTCGCGATCTTCGTGATCGGCCACCTAGTCTATGCGCTCAGGCAGCAAGAGCGCGTCTGGCACTAGCACTTCGGACATGGAGGCGGAGCCTTGAAACGATGTCCCTTGCTGCAGACGAGGATTGTCGACCGGCAATGGACGTCAGAACAGACGAAGGTCACGAGGACCTCGCGCTTGTCCCCCACGAAGTGCTCGTAATCGACTGCTCGTCTCTGGAGGGTCTGGGATCGGAAGCACTCGGGGCAACGTTCGGTGTCGATGTGATCGTGGACCATGGTCTTCTCACTCCTCGCCGCGAACCGTGCGCGGGGCAGTCATCATAGCGTCCTCGCGGCGCGGTCGCACTCTGTACCATTCGCCACGACGTGCGGGAACCTGAGCTTTAAGGCACCGCCAGCGCCGACCTCCGTAGGCTACCGCCCAGGTCCGGCGCTGGGCGGCCTCTCTTCCGTTACGGCGGTCGCTCGTGTTAGGGCGGGCGTCATAGCTGCGGAGGCGTCCAGCATGCCGATCGAAATCAAGAGGCCACTGAAGCATTTCCCCCTCGCGCCCTTATGAGATCGCCGCTCTCGTGGCACTGCTCACCTGCGCCGACTGCGGCGGGCCGGTGTCCGACAGGGCCCTAGCTTGCCCGAAGTGCGGACGGCCGCCTACACCGCGCGAGAGCGAGAACTCCGTTAGCGAGCTGCCCCCCGCGCAATCCAAGTTGCCGGCATTCCTCGTTCTGGGCTTCTTCTTCTTCGTCACTGCGTCCGCTTTCCTGCTGTACCGCAACCCCGGCATGGAGAAGGTGCGGGCGTTCCCGACGTTCATCGAGCAGGGACAGCGAGAGTTCGAGGAGCTGGCCCATGAGGCGATGCGTGCCGTCCGCGGGGCGGACGACTCGAGCGAGCTGCTCAAGGCTCAAGCGCCGATGTACCGCCTACAGCCGCTCTTCGGCGTGGGAACAGTAGTGGACAGCGGCGACTGCAGCTTTCTCACAACCGGTAGGGCCGACTGCGAGAAGTTCGTTGAAATCGGCAGCACGACGACGCCGAGCCTGTGGATCTACCTCGGGAAGCAGCACACGCTGCTGCCGAGTGCTGGCACGCTGGTCGCGTTCGACGATTGCAAGCTGACCGACATCGGCGTTGCGTTGGGCGCGGATCCGAAAGTGGCGCACGATTCCGCGTGGTGGCTCGCCTGCGGCAGCGCCAACCCGCCAACGCCGATCGGCCGCGATGCCTTGACGATGTGGGCGAAGATCAGAGGGGGCTGACTACCTTCGCTTCGAGTCCGGATTCGCGGCGCTGAGTGCCTGAAGCGCCTTCCGCTCGGCGGCGCTTAGGCTCTCGGCGTAGAGGTCGAGCGCGCGCTCGAGGATCTCGGTCTGGGTCGTCCGTTGCACCGAGGCGAGGTCCTTTAGGAGAGCCTTTTTAGAGGGCGAGACCCTCGCCGTGAGCTGAATGTAGTCGGTACTCGTCTTCAGCGGCTCCCCCGCAGCGTCCCGGCCCGCTGGCGGCCGCCCTCTCGCACGCACCTTCGCCACTGGCGAGTTTCGTATCACGAAAATACACGCCGGACAAACAACACTTCGTCTTGTTGACTTTGTTGTAGTACATGGGATAGACCTCGCAGGCAGGAGGTGACCATGAAGGTCCTGGAACTACACGGCGGCACGATCCACGAGGCGAGGCTGGTGCGGGAGTACTACATCGACGAGCCAGGGGGCGACAACAGCTGGGGAGTCCACGACTCGCATGAGATCCAGATCGTCTCGGCGACCCAGGCGGAGCGACGGGCGTTGCGAAGGGTTGGGTTTCGAGTGTCGGACGCGCCTCCGCCCCGAGCCCGCGGTCGCAGCAGACGTAGAAAGGGGTGAAAGGAGACGACCATGATCGTCAAGGACAAGATCAACGGGTTTCTCCTCGAGGTCGAACTCGGCTGGATGCCGGTGATTCATCAGCCAGGCGGTTTGGCTAGCTGGAGCGACGGGACCTTCGACGAAATCGAGCTGGTCTCCGCGACGCCAGCGGAACGCAGGGAGCTGCGTCGAGCTCGAGTCAAGGTGGGTGACTCGACACAGCCCGTGCCCATACGGCGCGCGGTGCGCTGACAAGCAAAGGGGGACATCGGGGTGGAGACCAAGACCAAGAGGCGAACGATCCCAACACCCGCCGATCTGGCGGCGACCTGGGTCGAACATTTCAACGAAGTGCGCCCCGGCGAGATCGTCGTGCACAAGGACGGCCGTCGCGCCCTCGTGCGGCTCGCAATCGGTGCCGAGCTTGACTCGGGCGACGAAATCTTTGGACCCGGGGACGGCGAGCTTCGCATCGAGTGCGACGCCCCGACTGCCGCGAGGTTGCGAAGGTGCGGCTTCTCCGCGGCGAAGATCGAGGTGACGCCGGTTCGGAAGGGCAGGCGCGCGCCGGCAGAGAGATCGCGCCGGCGGCCGCGCTCGAAGAGGAAGAAGGCCTGAGCTCCTCTACTCAAACAGGTTACGAGTCCACGGTCTTAACAAGCCGTCAATGTTGACCTGCCGAGATCGGCCGGTGTAGGCGCCGCCGCAGTCAGCGCGTGACGCGCAGAAGGAGATCGAAGATGAAGAAGCAAATCGAACCGCCATCGGTCGGCAACGGCCAGGACAAGCTGCTCACTGCGGACGAGGTCGCTGAGGCCCTCGGGCTCACCGTCGGGACCATTCGCGACTGGACGTACGAGCGAAAGTTGCCGCATGTGAAGTTCGGCCGCCGGGTTCGATACCGGGCCTCGATCGTTGACGCGCTCGTCCTCGCCTCGGAGATCCCGGCTATCCCGCGGAGCGACGAGGTTTTGTGACACGCGAGCGTCCACCGCTGCCGCCTGGGGTTTCCGAAATTCCACCGGGGTCCGGGGACCTCAGCATTCGGTATAGAATCCCCGGCGAGCGCTCGATGCACCGCGAGCACCTCGGGCAGGTTTCGCCTCGGGTCGCCGCCGGGGTTCTAGCCGACCGCCTTCGAACCACCCGTGGGGCGCGCAGCGGCGCCTCGGTTGCGGACGTGGTGCACAACTTCTTGGAGTTCGGGAAGCCACACTGGGCTAGCGGGACGCTGAGAAACTACACCGCGTATGCGAAGGAGTTCGTGGCAGCGTTCGGGCGCGAACGGGCCCATGAGATAACGCCTCCGGCGGTTCGCAACTACCTCAACCGGATCGCGCAAAGATCGTCGAAGTCAACCGCGAACCGGCACCGCCAGTTCATTCGAGCGGCATTCAGCCGAGCTGTCTCTGACAGATTAGGTCGTCGTCCTCTCATTCAGAGTCCGTTCCCGAAGGGCGCGCTCCCGGCCGCTCGCGAGCAATCTCGCGATCGCATCCTCGAACTCGACGAGCAGGCTAGGGTCCTGACTGAGCTCCCCGAGCGCTACCGCGGCTTGTTTCTCCTCGCGCTCCTGACAGGGCTCAGGCAAGCCAACCTGTTCACGATGGAGTGGTCGTGGGTGGACTTCGATCGGATGACGATCACGATCCCGGCACCGAAATACAAGACCCGAAAGCCGCACATCGTTCCGCTGATCAATGGGGCGAAGGAAGTTCTTCTCGGCCTCCCCAGTCTTGCCGCGAAACGCCGCTTCGTCTTCGAGCCGTATGTCGGCGGCCACGAGGGGGTCTGGTCCGGGCGGCCGATGAACGCGCACAATTTTGCTAAGCGCATCTGGCCCGCAGCCCTAAAGCGTGCCGGCGTCGAGGATTTCCGATGGCACGATCTCCGGCATACAACCGGGACACGGCTGGCCGACCTGGGCGCACCCATGCACGCGATCCAAAGTGCGCTCGGACACCTCTCCATACTATCGACGAGGCGATACGTCCGCGACAACGTTGAGACCGCTCGGCTGCACATGGCGGGCTTGGACACGTACTCGGGACCGAGGAAGCCAGGGGGGGCCGTCGCAGCGAGGACGGCTACCACGCCCGACTTCTGCAGCGAGCTCGACAAGCTCGTCGAGCGCCATGAGAAGGGCCACCTCGACGACGACGAGTTCCGAGCGGCGAAGAATCTGCTGTTCGAGCGGTTCGGCAGGACCGACCACGGAGACGAGAGCAGATGAGAGAAAACAGGATGGAACAACTATGACTCGAGTGAAAAGACCCTCCGTCACGCGAGGCGAGGACACGCTCCTCAGCTCCTCGGAGGTCGCGAAGATTCTCGGGGTTCAGCCCGGCACGGTGCGGAACTGGACCTACGAGCGCAGGCTGCCGCACGTGAAGCTCGGCAGGCGCGTGAAGTATCGCGCCTCGGTCGTCGAGAAGTTTATCCAGGACTCCGAGGTTCGCGCCATTTCACGAAGCGGTGAAGACCCCGAGTCGAGCGACTAGCTCGCAGATGGGTGGTCGAATCGAGCATGGGGGCGCGAATAGGACATTTTCCGTCCGGGGTCTACGAGCGGCCGCCCGGTAGCGGCAAGCTCGGGATCCGCTATCGCCGGCCGGGCGAGCGCTGGTTCCATCGCGAGCAACTCGGCCGCGTCTCTCCGAAGGTCGCCGCGGGGATCCTCGCGGAGCGGCTTCGCGCGATTCGCGAAGGCGATCCGGTTGTGGGTCGTGGCCCACGCGTCGCCGATGTCATTCGCGACTACTTAGCGTTCGGCGAGCCCCACTGGGAAACGCGGACCCTGCGACACTACACCGCGTACGGCCGGCGCTGCATCGAAGCGCTCGGGCAGGTGCGCGCCCACGAGATCACGCCCGCGGAGGTTCAAAAATATCTGCACCGTCGCGCGCAGTCTGTCTCGGGCGTGACCAGCAACAAGGACCTCCAGTTCATCCTGGCGGCCTTCCGCTGGGCAGTCCGGGTAAGGCGTATCGCCCGAAATCCCTTCCCGACGGGGGCGCTCCGTCGCTTCCGCGAGATGCCCCGAGAGAGGGAACTGAGCCGCGACGAGCAGGCGCGGATCCTAGCCGAGCTCCCGGAGCGCTACCGTCCGCTGTTGCACCTGGCGATCGCAACGGGACTCCGTCAGGACAACCTCTGCAAGCTCGAGTGGTCGTGGGTCGACTTCGAGCGTGGGAAGGTCTCTATCCCCGCGACGCGGCACAAGAACCGGAAGCCGCACGTCGTCGTGATGAGCCCCGGCGTGCGCGAGATTCTGCTCGCGCTGCCTACTCGCGTGGCGGGCCGTCGGTACGTCTTCGAGGCGCTGCTCGGTGGCCACGAGGGCGCTTGGGCCGGGAAGCCGGTAAACGCGCACAACTTCATGGCGACGATCTGGCGCCCTGCCCTCAAGCGCGCTGGCATCGAGAACCTCCACTGGCATGACCTTCGCCACACGACGGCGACACGGCTCTCGGACAAGGGCGTCCCGATTCAGAAGATTCAGCGGGTGCTCGGGCAGCGGTCGATTCAGTCGACGAAGATCTACACGCACGTGAGCGACGAGGCTCTCGTGAGCGTGATGGCGCTGCTTGACGACTCTCGCCCTGCGGCCGAGGCCAGTGGCGCGAACGGGGTGGCGCACGCGGAAGAGGAAGGAGTAGATCGCCAGCTCGAACGGCTGGCGGCGCTCTATGAGAAGGGCGCGTTGACTCCGTCTCAGTTCGAGGCTGCGAAGGAGGCAACACTCAGGGGCGCAGGCACGCCGCAGCCTCTGCCGGCACAAGCGCTGCGTTCTAGTTCGCCTCAACCTTGAACGGAACCTGCAGGCCACCCAGATCGAGACTCTCGACGTGGTAGTAGACGTCAAAGACAGGCTGCCCGATGAGCTCCTGACAGCATGAAAATGGAGGCTGGAAGGTGCGTGTCGATCCGGTGCACCCTGCGGCGGTGCCCGCTGTGAGGCTGGAGCCTGCTGCAAAACTCACTGGCGATCCCGTCGGGAAGTAAGCCGTAGTTCCGGGTCCCGCGACCTGCCCGTTCAGGACTGGGCCGATCACCGCCGCGAAAACGGCGATTGTCGATAGTTGAAGAACCGGGATGAATGGCGCACCGGAGCAGTCCGACGACTCGTACATCAGATCCGCGGCCTGCGCGTCGAAGCCGTCGCCGGAGACCGTCGCGAGCACCAAGGGACGATGCCCTGAGACATCGGTAGACATGAGCGCGACGTCGGCTGCCGTCGGCTTCCCGCAACATTGGGTGCGGACGCTGACCACGCGTCCGATCGACTGTCCACTGGCGTCGCTAGCCGTCGGTGCACCGCCACCGCTGATCTCTTCTTCGTTGTCCTTGCACGACGCGCGAAGCTTGGCGGGCAGTCCCTCTTTGATGGCTCCCGACTTGTCGATCTTCGCGCACATCACGAGGGCGTTCGCTTCCGAAGGCCAGATCGCTACGCAGGCGAGCAGGACGCAGGTTTCGAGAGCGAGCTTCCTCATGGGCAGGTCTCCAGCTAACTTGGCGACGACACCCATCGCGCGATCGTGAGGTGCCAGTCAAGAAGCAGTCCCTGATCGATCTGCCTAGCGGGTCAGCGCTCGCGATCGGTCTTGACCCTCACCCGCGGCTTCGTCTTCCCACGCGCCCCAGGCCTCGGCTTCTTCGCGTTCGTGCGTGCCGCAGCCGCCTTCGCTGGGCTCGTCACCTTGTCGCCGGCGGCGCCGACGCAGATCGGACAGACAAGCGTGGTGCCGTGAATGGCGCAACTGACTGGCCCAGTCGCAAAGGCGGCGCCGCCGTCGTGAGTGTATCGAGTCGCCATGGCGCAGCGGTAGCGAGCGACATCGAGGGCGGCAACAGAGGTCGCTTTTCTTCTCTTCGGGTGCAACGGGTGGTACGCTCTGCCCATCGCGAGGGGTCGTTCTCTCGCGCGCCCGTCACAAAGCCGCTGCTCGTAGCGGACCAGAGCGGGCTACCCCTGCCACTGCCCCTGCCGAACCCAAGGGGGCCCCGCTGTCTGCGGGGTCGACAAGGAGGAGCCATGGAAGCTCTCCTGTGGCACTTCGCGATCGGATTCGCGATGGGGCTCGGGCAAGAAGCCGCACGGCGGCTGTTCGGGCGCTAACGTGCGGTAGGGGGGGCGGCCTGAGGCGTTCAACCGCTCCCCCTTCGCCCCCGCACTGAAGGCGAGCGCGCTGCGACCGCCGGTCCGCGCGACCAACTCGGCGAACGCCGTGCGTCGCTGAAGCGCGATCGCCCTGCGTGGCGAGCTCCGGCGTGCAGCCGAAGACGCCGCCGGAGCGTCGCGAGGAGCCGATCGAGAAGGACGCGGCGCCCCTCAGGGGTCATCGGGCCAGATGAACGGGACGTCGCGGATCGCCGCGGCTATCGCGATGCCCAGCCGCCCGATCTCCTCGGCTCGGCCGAGCACGATCAGTGGTCGAACCGCCAAGAGGGTTTCTTGCGAGAGGCCCCCGTGACTCGGGTTGCGTCGGCGGCCGCCCCCGCCATGATCCGGATGAAGTCGAGGTTCTCGTACACGCCGAAGCAGTACCACCCACAGCGATCCGCCGGCCACTTCTTGCTACCGGTTTGCTACCGACACGCCAGCAGCCACGGGCATCGACCAGGATCACGGTTCGTCGAAATCGTCAGCAATTCCCGCCCCTGAGTGCTCGTCGCCGCTACCAGGTGGCGGCGTGTCGCAACTCTTAATCAGCGGGTCCGGAGTTCGAATCTCCGGCGGCCCATTCGATTTTCCGGGGGGTTTTCGGCGAACAGTTCGGCAACGCGGGCACTTCCTCCGGCACGCCGAGACCGCGGTGCGAGGTCTCAGCCGATCTGCGCCAGCGCGGCGGTGAGCGGGGCTGTGTCGAAGTACTCGTCGAGACGCGTGATGCGCTGGTTTTCGACCCGCACCACCAGGCAGGCCGCGAAGCGGAACTCCGCGCCGCTCGGCGCCGTGCCGCAGGTCGTGTGCTGCTCGACGAAGCCCGACGCCGTCGCCTGGCAACGAACGTCCTCGTAGCGGAAGTGTTTGATGTTGTCCTTGACCCAGCCGAGCACCGCGAGGTTCTCCGCCACGGTCCGCTCCGCGGGGTCCTGCGCGGTCCAGATCACCGCATTCGGGGCGTAGAAGTCGCGCACCGATTCGAGATCGCCGCGCGAGACGGCGTCGAAGAAGCGGCTCGCGAAGGCGATCATCGCGGCTTCGTCCATGGCGCCCCTATACTCCGCGCGCCGCGCGCGCGGCAACAAAGCCGCGAGATCACCAGCGCGAAGGACAAGACGCCGGTCATCTGCTGGATCATGACCAGGGAGCGCGGGTGGTAGCGTACAGGTAGGCGAACACGCATGCGATCGAGACGTACAGGCCGGCGGCCGCGAACAGCTCGTCGCGCGTCATGACCTCACCCAACCGGGTCTCGCGACCGCTGGCGTGCGAGGCCCGCAAGCCAGCGCCAGAAGGACGAGGTCGAACACCGCGATCCCGGCGCGTCCGCCCGGATGCTCGTCGAGGGGTAGGCCACCACCTGCAGCACGAGGGCCAGCAGCAGCCAGGCGTGGGGCAGGTTGGAAAGGGGTAGCCGTAGGTGCGGCATGCGATCTGGCGTAGCCCGAGCCGACCGGATCGGGGAAAGGGTGGCTGGCTTCGGCTGGCGGTCGACCATCGACGGTCGGACGACGCGTCGCGGCCACCCCTTCGCTGAACGATTTGCCGCACGTCCTCTAGAAGCGGCTGCCGCTTTGTAGTTGCGTCTGGCCCCGACGGTCCTCCCTTCCCCGTCCAAAAGGGGGCGAAGCGATCGGTACGTGCCTTGCACGCGCGATCGGCATGGAACACGTCGTGCAGAGGCGGGAAGACGACCGCTCGCTGAGCCAGCTCTTTTCCGACGCGACCCGCGAGACGTCCGATCTCATCCGCAAAGAGATCGAGCTGGCGAAGCTGGAGATCGTGGAAAACATCTCGAGGTTGGAGTCCGGCGTCTTCAGCATGGCGATCGCGCTGCCGTTGCTGTTCGGGGGGTTCCTGGTGCTGCTCTTCGCTGCGGTGGCGGGGGTCGATCGAGCGCTCGGACAGCTCTGGCTCTCGGCGCTCATCGTCGGTGCCGCGGTGTCGGTCATGGGCCTCATCGCGCTCGCCGTCGGGCGGCACCAGGTGAAGCAGGTCGATCTGACGCCGGACCAGAGCGCCGAATCGCTCCGCAAGGACAAGGAGATGTTGCAGCGGCGCGTCGGCGCTCGCTGACGAGGTGCGTGATGGCCAATGCGTCCGAAGGAAGCTCCCGAACCCCCGAGGCGGTCGAGCAGGAGATCGCGCGCACGCGCGCCGAGCTGGACGAGACTCTCGACGTGCTCGTCGAACGACTCTCGCCGCAGGAGATCAAGGATCGAGCGGTGCAATACGCGAAGAGCACCGCTTCGGACATGGGCGCGACCGTACAGCGAAACCCGGTCCCCAGCGCGCTTGCTGCGGGGGCTTTGCTCACTGCGCTGATGTGGGCGAACCGACGACATGCGCGTCGCGTGCGTGCGCAGGAAGAGCTGTCGCGGCTCATCTGGGAACGCATCGCCGCCGCTCTGGAGCGACAAGATGTTCTGTCGCGCGCACGCTCGGCGGTCTCGAGTGCGGTCGACACGCTCGGCGGTTTCGCTCTCGACGCCCATGAGACCGTGTCGCACGCCGTCGGCGATGCGACCGAGCAAACACGGCAGATGCTGAGCAGTGAAGCCGCTCGACCGGTGGTCGACTCCGCCCGTCGCATGGTCGCCTCGATCGAGGACCGGTCGCGGGAGCGCCCGCTGGTGGCGCTGGGCATCGCGCTGGTCCTCGGCGCCATCCTCACGCGTTCGATGCGGCTCTGACAGGCGGAGCCGCAGATCGAGATGAGCCCCGCGACGGCTCGCTCGTCAGCCTCGATGGGAGGCCGGCATCGAATCCGGTATCTCGACGTTCGTGCCAAGCGTCCTCGCGAACGCCTCGCACCGGTTTCGGCCGATTCTGGTGACCGGCTCGCACCGCTCGGGGACGACATGGGTCGGACGGATCCTCGCCACGGCCCCGTCGGTCGCCTACGTCCACGAGCCCTTTCACATTCACCACGATCCCGAGGTCTGCCAGGCACGGTTCGACAACTGGTTCACCTACGTCTGCGCGGAGAACGAGGACGCGTATCGCGAGCCGATCGCCCGCATGCTCCGCAACGCGCGCGAGCGCTCGGAAGCTCCGTGGTACCGCCGGTGGAGCATCCGGCCGCTGATCAAGGACCCGATCGCGGTGTTCTCGGCGGCGTGGCTCGCCTCGCGATTCGCGACCCGCAACGTGATGCTGATCCGCCATCCCGCGGCATTCGCGGGAAGCCTGAAGGAGAATCGCTGGGGGCATCCGTTCTCCCACTTCCTTCGCCAGCCGCTCCTGATGTCGCACCATCTCCAGCCGTTCGCCGACGACATCCGCAGCTTCGCGCGCGACGAGCGGGACATCGTGGACCAGGCGGCGCTGTTGTGGAATCTGATCCACGCGATGATCCTCGAGTACCAGCAGCGGTTCCCCGACTGGATCTACGTGCGCCACGAAGATCTGTCGCGCGATCCGGTCGACGGCTTCCGCTACCTGTTCGCGCAGCTCGGGCTCGAGCTCGGCGAGGAGAGCCGGCAGGCGATCGCCGCCCACTCGTTCGCAGATGAACCCACCGAGCTGAAGCGAAGCAGCCTCGCCAACATCGACACCTGGAAGACGCGGCTCACCGCGGCCGAGATCGATCGCCTGAAGGAGCGGGTCTGGGACGTGTCGCGGCGCTTCTACTCGGAGCGGGAGTGGTGAAGGCCGAGGTCGGCGGATGAACGTTCCGTCGTTCTCGGTGGTCGTCATCGCGCGCAACGAGGCGGCCACGCTGCCGGCGCTCTTCGCTTCGCTGCAGGAGTTTCTCTCGGCCGGAGGCGAGCTGGTGGTCGTGGACACGGGAAGCGACGACGACACGGTCCGCGTCGCGCGCGAGGCGGGCGCGCGCGTGGAAGAGATCGGTGCGCGCTTCCAATCGGTCCTGACCGCGGAGCAGGCGGCGCGGATCGAGGCGACCTTCTCGCGCAACGGCGAAGGGCCGCTCGTCGAGGCGGGCCAGCGGCTCTTCGATTTCGGTCGGGCCCGCGAGCTCGCCGGCGAGCTCGCCTCGAACGAGTTCGTCTGGCACATCGACGCGAGCGACCTCGTGGAGTCGGCGGACCTGCCGTTCCTCGACGCGCAAGCTCGCGGCGGGGAGGTCTCCGCCTTCGACTACGTCTTGCGGCTCGGCAACGCGAGCTTCCAGGTGATGCGATTTTTCGACCGGCGGACCTACGCGTGGCGCGGCCGCGTCCACGAAGCGCCGTTCGCGCGCGGTGCCGTCGCCGGCCGTCGGATCAAATGCGCCGAGGCGCAGCTCTCGCTCCGTCACGTCCGGGCCGAGAAGACGCGTCACTACCTCGCCGGCCTCGCGCTCGACGCGATCGAAGATCCGGCGGTGCTCCGCTGGAAGCATTACGTCGGGCGAGAGCTGATGTACGACCGCCACTACCGCTCGGCCCTCGTGCCGCTCCGCGCGCACGCGCGCTCGAAGCACGCGTGGTCGGTCGAGCGGGCCGCGAGCCTGTGCTTCCTGGGCGACTGCCTGCAGGCTCTCGGGCGGATCGACGCTGCCGCGGAAAGCTACTTCCGCGCCGCGAGGATGGATCCGGCGCGTCGGGAGCCTCTGCTCAAGCTCGCCTCCCTCTGTCAGAGCCAGGGAGACTTTCAGGGCAGCGTGACCTACGCGGCCGCTTCCCTGACGATCCCGCCGACCAGCCCGTTCATCGATGCGGAGTCCCACTACACGTGGGATCCGCACGCGCTTCTCTACTGGGGGCTCTTCTGGCTCGGACGGCGCACCGAGGCGAAGGTGCACTGGGAGACGTGCCGCCGATTGGCTCCCGACGACGCGAAGTTCCTCGCCGATGCCCGGCTGTTCGCCAGCTGATCCGCGTCCGGCAGCTCAGGGCGGCGGAGGGATCGCCGTGCTCGATCCGCCGGACTGGGCGAACGCCGGCGTCGGCGCCGTGATCGCCAGCACGACCGGGAGCATGATCGCTGCGGCAGCGCTGGCGGCGCCGATCGCGAGCACCTCGCGGCGCGTCGCTCCGCGCGGGGCCAGCGGCAGCGGAGACTCGAGCAGGTCGTTCTTCTCGAGCTCTTCCAGAGCGAGCCACGCCAGGTGCTCGCCGAGCGGCGCTCCGAGGCGCTCGCCGGCGGCGCGGGAGATCTCCTCGAGGTCCCGGCTCCCATCCGCGGCGCGAAAGACCGATGCGGCGGGCGCGTTCAGACAGTGGGCCCGGTGCGTCTTCTGATCGTAGACGAGGAGTTCGTCGGGCAGCTCCTGCAGGATGAGGCGGTCTCGTCTCGACTTCGGCTTCTGCGTCTTCATCAAACCTCCCCGCGACTTCGCCCTGTTGCCCTGAGGGCGCCGAATAGTAGACTCGCGCGCCAAAATTGCAAGCGGGGCGGGGCGTCGTCGTGAAGCTGATCAGCATGTCCCTGTGGGGGACGCGCGAGCTGTACCTGCAAGGCGCGCTCGCCAATGCCCGCCTTGCAGCGGAGATCTATCCGGGCTGGACGCTGCGCGCGTACTGCGGCGCCGACGTGCCGATTCTCGACGACCTGCGTGCGCTCGGCGTCGACGTTCGAGTCCTCCCGGAGTCGCCGCGGTACGGCGGCCTGTTCTGGCGTTTCCTCCCGGCGGGCGAGCCCGACGCCGAGTACGTGATCGTCCGCGACGCCGACAGCCGCCTGAACGTGCGCGAGAAGGCGGCCGTCGATGCCTGGATCGCGTCGGGGCAACCGTTTCACGTCATGCGCGACCACCCGCAGCACCGGAGCACGCCGATCCTCGCCGGGATGTGGGGCTGTCGCGGCGGATCGATTCCCGACATCGCGGAGCGGATCGCGCGCTTCGCGAACGGCGCGGCGAAGCACGAGGACACGAAGTTTTTGCACGATGAGATCTGGCCGCTCGTCCGCGATCGATGCCTCGTCCACAGCTCGGTGCCCGACCCGCTCGGCGGCGAGGCGTTCCCGCCCCATCCGGAGCTCGAGGGATTCGTCGGCGAGATCGTCGACCCGCGCGCCGAGTCGAGAGAGGTCGTCGCCGTCCTTCTGCCGTCGCGCGGCCGGCCCGAGGCGGCGCTTGCCGCCGCGCGGAGCGCGTACGCGAGCGCGTTCGATCCCGACCGGCTGCGCATCGCGGTCGGCGTCGAGCCCGACGAGGCGGACGACTACCGGCGCGCATTCGCGGGTGAAGCGCCGTGGATTCGGGTCTTGCAGTCCGGCGGCAGCTACGTGCGCGCGATCCGCGAGCTGCATCGCTCGACGGTCGCCGGCATCTACGGCTTCTGCGCCGACGACTTCCGCTTCGAGACGCCGGGCTGGGACACGGCGATTCGCAGAGCCGCTGCCGACCTCCCCGAGCGGCTCGGGCTCGTCCACGGCGACGACGGCCTGCAGCGCGAGCGCCTCGCGGTGGCGCCGTTCGTCACCGCCGAATGGATCGCCTGCGTCGGCGACCCGCTTCCCGGCAACTACCAGCACATGTACTGCGACACCGAGATCTCCGAGATCGCGCGGTCGGCCGGTCTCCTCCGCTTCCTCCCGGACGTCAAGATCACACATCACCATCCCCTCGGCGGTGAGGTGGTCGTCGACGCGACCTACGAGCGGTCGGCGACGACGACCTCGGCCGGCCGCGCCGAGTTCGAGCGTCGCGTCGGCGAGCGGCTCCGCCTGGCGGAGCGTCTCGAGGAAGCCTCGCATGCTCCGCTCCTGAGCATCCTCCTCTCGAGTCGGATCCAGGAGGCCGGGCGCCTCGATGCGCAGCTCGCGACGCTGCACCGCCAGCGGCAGGCGCTCGCAGACTCGTCGGTCGTCGAAGTTCTGGTCGAGCCCGACGCCGGTGAGCGCACGGCGACCGCCAAGCGGAAGCGTCTCCTGACGCGAGCGCGCGGCCGGTGGGTGGCGTTCGTGGACGACGAGGACGTCGCGGACGACGCCTTGGCCGTGCTCCTGCGAGCGGTGGAAAGGAAGGCCGACTGCGTCACGATCGCGGGACCTTCGGGATTCGGCTTCCCGACCTCGAATCGCGTCGTCGCGCTCCGCCGCGCCGTCGCGCTCACCGCGGTCAGCCGGGATCGGGAGGGCCGCGAGGACTTCCGCTGGTCGGGCACTCTGTCTCGCTTCGTGCGGAGCGAGTCGGCGCTCGAGGCGGACGTCTTCCGCCCGAGATCCAAGCCGTTCGCGGACGCGCCTCGCAGCGTCGAAGCGTCTGGCGGCACGCTGCACGGGGCAACCGCCGAGATCGCTTCGCCGGGGCTTCCGTCCTCGGCGCAGCGGCTTCTGCTGACGGTGGCCGTCGGCCGGGACGCGCGAGCGCTCCGTGCCTGGGAGGAGTGGAACGGCGCGGTCGGACCGGAGGCGGCCGACGTCGATTCGATCCGTCTGTTCCCGCTCGTCTGGCGGAACCTGCAACGTCTCGGTGTCGAAGGAATCGAGGTGAACGCGCTGAAGCCGTTCTACTGGCAGAGCTGGGCCGCGAGCTTCGAGCACGTCCGCCTCGCGACCGAGGTCGGCTGCGATCTCGCCGACGCCGGCATCCCCGCACTCCTCGCGAGCGGAGTCGCGCTCGCCGTTCGCTACTACGAGCAGCCCGTCCTGCGGCCGATGGATGCCGTCGATCTGCTGGTGCCGCGACCGCGCGCCGTGCAGGCGGAGAACCTTCTGATCTCCGCCGGCTGGCGACGGATCACGGAGCCTGTCGAGGACGCGACTCCCCTTCACGGGCTCGTCCTTCGCGACCGCGACGGCCGGCGGCTCGACCTCCATTGGGACTCGCCCGTCGGCTCGCGGGCCTCGACCGGCGACGCTCGCTGGTCGCGCGCCGACTCGGTCGACGTCGGCGGCACGTCGATGCGCGTCCTCGCGCCCGCCGATCAGCTCCTCGACGTCTGCGTGCGCGGCTTTCGCTGGTCGAGAGCGCCCCTCGTGCACTGGGTGGCCGACGCGCTCGCCATTCTCGCGTCGGCCGCGGAGCAGATCGATTGGGACGCTTTCGCGGCAGAGGCGCGAGCCGACGGCGTCCTGCTGCGAGCGCGAACGGCCCTCGAGTACCTCCGCGGCTTCGAGGCCGCTGCGCTGGATCCCGTCTGCCGGCGGCTCGCCTCGGCACGCTGCGGGTGGACCGATCGGATCGACTTTCGAGCGCGGCTGCGACCGCCGACGTTCGGTCGGGACATCCTGCTGTACTGGCTCGACGGGGCGCGCAGACGCTCGTCGCCGAGAGCGCGGACGGGCGCTTGAGCTTCTCCGAGCGGTTCGCGGCGCACGGCGTTCGCGTCGCGGTGACGAGCGACAGCGCCGAGACGTTCGATGCGGCGCGGCCCTTCCTGCCGCCGCTCCGGACGCCGCTCGAAGAGGGCAGGGTGCACCGCGCGTTCCACCTGTCGAGTGCGGCGTGCGCCGGCGGGAAGACGGAGTTCTCGCTTCGCGCCGGGCGTCGTGTCGTCGCCTCCTCGGTCTGGCTGGCACGGGTGCTGCGCGCGCTCGAGTGGGAGGTGAGCCTGTTCGTCGCGCAGCGGGCGCGCGACCGCATCTTCGTTCACGCCGGCGTCGTCGAATGGAAGGGCAAGGCGCTCGTCGTGCCGGGCCGCTCGTTCAGCGGCAAGTCGACCCTCGTGGCGCAGCTCGTCCGCGCCGGCTGCGCGTATCTCTCCGACGAGTACGCGATCCTGGACTCGACCGGAAGGTGCCACGCCCATCCGCGACGCCTGTCGCTGCGAGGGCCCGGCGGGATCGAGAAGCGAACCGCGGAGGAGCTCGGCGGCCGGACGCGGCTCGAGCCACTTCCCGTCGGATTCGTCGTCGTGACCCGGTACCGCGAGGGCGCGGTATGGCAGCCGCTGCGGCTCAGCTCGGGAGAGGCGGTGATGGCGCTGCTGCAGCACACCGTCGTCGCGCGCGCCCGGGCGGGTGAAGCGCTTCGCGTGCTCGGAGCTTCGACGGCGAGCGTCGAGACGCTGCAGGGCGACCGTGGGGACGCCGCCGAGCTGGTGAACACGCTGCTTTCGTCGCCCTCGTAGCCGGAGCGCGAGCCGGTTTGGCGGACGAGCCGCGACGACGTTGGCCGACGCTCGTCTAGTGGGTGTGCGCGACGCGACCTTTCGACGCTCCTCCGCGCTCGTCTCGGCGTCATGCCCGCTTGCGATAGTACAGATCCAGCCACGGTGGCTCGGCGAGGCCGGCGCGGGCGAGGGCGCGCCAGGTGCCCTTCACGAGGCGCTCCTCCCAGGCGGCCCATGCGCGCGTCTGGTCGTCCGCGAGGCGCGTCAGGATGTCCGGATCGGCGACGATGCGCTCGAACCGGAAGGGCGCGAGCAGCCGATCGAGCGTCCCGACGGAGAATCCGTGGAGGTAGGGGAAGGCGAGCAGGTTGTTCCAGGCGAGCGCGCCGAGCAGGGCGGGCCGGATCGGCGCGGGCAGGCGGTGAAGCGTCGCGATCGCCTTCGCGAAGCACGAGCCATTCGGCACGCGCAGGGCGAGGACACCTCCTGCCCTGAGCCACCGGCGCGCCGCATCGAGCGTCGCCCGGGGATCCGGAATCTGGTCGAAGGTGTTCCAGACGGCGACGACGTCCGTGCTCGCCTCGTCGATCGGGGCCTCGGGCGCGGTCGACTGCAGCACCGAGAACCCCTTCTCGCGGGAGAATGCCGCGACCTCCTCTCCCGGGTCGATGCCGAGCGCCTCCCAACCCCTCTCGCGCGCGGCGCCGAGGAAGCCGCCGACGAAGCTGCCGATCTCGACCACCCGTGGCTCTTGCCGCGTCCGCACCCAGCCGTGCACTCGATCCGCCTTGATGCGGAACGACTCCAGCTGCGAATCGAACAGCGCCTCCAGCCGCGCTCGCCCATAGTGGTCGTGCGCGTAGGCGGCGGTGACCGCCGCCGCACGCGGGCGCGACTCGCGGAAGACGAGGTCGCACCCGACGCAGCGAACGATCGCCGTGGCGTAGTCCTGCGTGAAGTCGGAGCGATCCGCGAGCGCTTCGCTGGAGCTCCGCCGGGAGGCCGGCCGGAGCCGGCGCCGGTGAAAGCGCTCCAGGTAGTCGAGCTGCGCCTGGACCTCGATCTCGTCACAGATCGTCTCATGGCCGCGGTTGCCGCAGACGATGCAGTCGACCTCCACCTCGGGCTCGATTTTTCTCTCGTTCACCGCAACTTCTGGCGGTAGAAGCGGTTACAGGGGTCGGCGAGAGGCTCTGGCTCCACTCTCGCCCGGAGCTCCGGAGCCTTCCGGGAATCGAGGCTGAGGTGAAATCCAAGAGGGTCGTCCTGATCGGCGTTGCGGCCGCGCTCGGCTGCGGGGGTCCGGAGAGCAGCTCGTCCTTCACCTCCTGCAGCCAGAGCCAGACGTGTCGCACGCAGACGTGCACGGTCGTCGAGCAGTGCCAGGTCGACGAATGCCACGCCGAGCTCGACTACGAGTTCGCCGGGCAAGAATACAACGCCATGTGCACGTTCGGCCCGACGGTGACGACCACCGTCTATCCGCCCGACGGCGGCTCCGGGACGACGCGGATCGAGAGCAACCTGCAGGAGTGCTTCTACAAGTCGGAGGTCCAGTTCAACGACTTCGACGAAGAGACGCGTTGTACGAACGTCCAGGAGTGCACGGTCCAGGAGCTCGCCTGCAATCCGTCGACGAACGGCCAGCCGAACTGCAGCGTGGTCGGACAGACCGCCTGCTGACGACGTCGGCAAGGTCTACCCGCGAGCGGCGGCACGGCGTCCGAGGACGCCGGCGACGACACGCAAGTCGTCGACCAGATCGCGGTAGCCCTCGTGCCGGGCCTCCTCGTCGGGCGCGCGCAGCACCGAGGCGGGGTGCGCGGTCACGCTGCCGGGCGTCTCCCAACGGGTCTCGAGGATCCGTCCGCGCGATTTCCCGATCGTGATCACTCGCCCGAACACGGCGCGTGCCGCCGTCACGCCGAGCGCGACGACGACCTCGGGATGGAGCAGCTCGATCTCGGCCTCGAGCCACGGCGCGCAAGCGCGAAGCTCGTCCGGGCTCGGCTTTGCGTGGATGCGCCACTTTCCGCGCGGCTCCCACTTGAAGTGCTTGACGGCGTTCGTCACCCAGGCGAGATCTCGGTCGATACCCGCCTCCGCGAGCGCGCGATCGAGGAGCCGTCCGGCCGGACCGACGAAGGGACGCCCGGCGAGGTCTTCCTCGTTGCCTGGCTGCTCGCCGACGAGCACGACGAGCGCGTGCCGCGGACCCTCGCCGAAGACGGCCTGCGTCGCGCGCCGGTAGAGCTCGCAGCCGCGGCAGCTCTGCACGGCTTCGCGCAGGGACGCGATCGACTTCCGAGCCGGCAGGAACGGCCGTGCCGACGGTACCTCGGCCGCCGGCCGACGTTTCCTCGCTGCGCGAGCCGGCATGGCCTTCGTCGAGCAGCAAGACGCGCTCCACGATTCACCCGTCCAGGAAGAGCGCCCGCCGCAGACCCAGCGGAAGTGCGCCTCAGGTGCCGCGCGCTTCTCTGAACGATGCGGAGAAGTTTCTACAACGGCGAAGGAGGAGCGCCGCTCAGGCGGTCACCGGACCGCGTGCTTCGACGAGCTGATCGGTGGTGTCCTCGAGGCGGTCGGAGAGGATGCGCGTCAGGTTCAGGAACACCTTGGCCGCGATGCGCGGATGCCGGCGCTGCAGGCGGTCGACGAAGCGGACGTCGAGGACCACGTACTCGACCCGCTCGGCGACGATGACGTCGGCCGAGCGGGCGCGCTGGCGTACGAGGCCCATCTCGCCGATCACGTCGCCGCGGCCCATCGAGCGGATCACGTGGTCCCCTTCGCCGCGGATCTCGGTCCGCCCCGACAGGAGGACGTAGAGCTCGGGACGCATCTCGCCGCGGCGCGTGATCAGCTCTCCCGGCGCCGCGGAAGCGAGCCGGCCCATCAGCACGACGATCCGCGCTTCCAGCGCGCGCAAACCGCGGAAGAGGGGGATCTCGCGCTGCGGCTGCGGGCCGAGCTTGACGTAGAGCAGGTCCCACACCGTGATCACCGTGGTGATCGTGACGAGCCCGGGCGTGATGAGCAGCTCCGAGATCAGGCCGACGGCCATCGTCATGCTCGCCAGGTAGCCGAACTGCTGGATCGGCTCGAAGTTCGACAGGCAGAGGACCAGGAAGCCGCCCGAGAGCGCCAGCGCGGTGAACACGATCGGCCGGCCCACCGAGCGCACCACCGCGATGATCGCGCGCTCCGAGTCGCCAGTACGCCGGATCTGGAGGTTGAACTCGTTGAAGTAGTGGATCGTGTCGTCGATCGCGATGCCGATGGCGATGACCGCGATCATGCTCGTCGAGATGTTCAGGTCGATGCCGAGGAATCCCATCGTGCCGAAAAGGACGACGATCGGGATGACGTTCGGGACGAGAGTCAGGAATCCCGTGCGGAACGACAGGAAGAGCCCGGACATCAGCGCGAGGAGGACGAGCAGGATCTGCCAGAGGCTCGAGATCTGCCCCTGCGCGAGAGCGTCGGCGGACCGGTTCAAGAGGACGATCGAGCCGGTCGGCCGCACCTGGATCTGGCCCGGGAACCGCTCGCGCCCGTAGTCCTGGATCTGCTCGACGAGGCGAGAGAGGTCGTTCGAGCCCGACAGACGCGTCCGCACGACCACGTTCGCGCGCGACCAGTCGCCGACGACGACCGGGGCGATCTGGTCGGGGTCGAGGAATTGCACGAGCTGGTCGACCTCCGCCTGGGTTTCGGGAACCGCGCGGGGCGCGTCCGGGTTGAGCGCGTGCCGGACGAGGAGAAGGGGGTCGACGATGGACAGGCTCGAGTCGACGCCGGGCAGTCCGGCGATGTGCTGCTGCAGGTCCGCGATGGCCTCGAGCGTTTCGGCCTTGCGGATCGCTTGCGGCTCGTCGGCGGCGACGACCACGTAGATCGGCTGCGCGCCGCCGAGACGCTCGGCGATCAGGGTGTTGTCCTGGCGCACGCGCGTGCCCGGGCCGAAGAATTCGAGGTAGTCCGTCTCGAGCTGGATGCGCGTCGTGCCGATCAGCGCGAGGATGCAGAGGAGTGCTCCGCCGAGAAGCACGGCTCGGCGGTGTCGTACCGCAAAGGAGCCGAGGCTCTCGAGCGAGCGCGTGAGCGCGGTCTCGCGTTGCTCCTCGCGTGGCGTGCGCCGCGGCATCGGCAGGAGGGAGAGAGCGGCCGGGATCAGGATCAGCGAGAGGAGGAAGATCGCCGTGTTGCCGATCACCGCGTAGACGCCGAAGTCGCGAATCGCCGGAATCGCCGACAGGGCGAGCGTGGCATCGGCCAGCACCGTCGTGAGCCAGGCGAAGATCGTCGGGATGCGGATGTGGTCGACCGTCGCGGTGATCACCTCTTCGCGCGTCCGGCCGGGCGCGAGCTCCTGGTAGAAGCGGCTCAGCACGTGGATCGCGTAGGCGATGCCGATCGCCATCAGGAGCGGCGGCAGGATGAGCGTCCCCATGTTGATGGACCGCCCGGAGAGCACCATGATCCCGAGCGTCCACACCACCCCGACGACGACTGCCGCGAGAGGCAGCAGTACGCCGCGGATGGTGCGGAACTCCCAGATCAGGATCACGACGACGAGAAGCAGCGAGACCGGCACGAAGCGCTTCAGGTCCTGCTCCATCATGCGCGCGCCGTTCACCTTGAGCGTCTGGATGCCGGTGATGGCCGTGCCGAGCTCGCCGCGCGTCTCTTCCGCGACCGCGGCGATGCGGTCCTCGACGCCGAGGTGCAGGAGCTCCTGATCGCCGAGCGGCTTGTACGCGACGACGACCGCGGTGGCGGCGGAGTCGCGCGAGACGAGGTTGCTCGCGTAGATCGGATCGGAGAGGACGCGCTGGCGGAGCGCGTCGGCCGCGGCCTGGTCGCGCGGTAGCTCGCGCATCAGCGGGCCGATCGTCAGCATGCCCTCGTGCGTCTCCGCTCCGACCGCCGTCGTGAGGCTCACCACCTCGCGCACGCCCTCGATCTCGGCGAGGCGCTTCGACATCGTGTCGATGCGCGCCAGGATCTCGGGTCTGAAGACGTCGGGCGCGAAGAGCGCGACGATCGTCGCCTCCTCGCTGCCGAAGAGGCGCTTGGTCTCCTCGTAGAACGCCCGCTCGGGATCGTGCTCCGGCAGGAGCGTCTCGACGGCGCTGTCGACGCGGATCTTCTGCGCCTGGAAGGCGAAGAAGAGGGTGGCGACGGCCAGCGCGATGAGGGTGGTGCGCGGATATCGGGTCGGCAACGAGGAGACCCTCATCGCCGGCGTCTATATCCGAGTTCGCCGGGGGACGGCTACCGGGTCACGCGCTCGACGCCGCCCGTAGTCGAGCGGGACACCCCTTCTCTGCGCGAGGATTTACGCCTCGAGCGTCCGCATCTTTGCGTTTCCCGTCGCCATCGTGCTCCGGTAGTTCCCGATGCCGCTGAGACTTGGCAAGGAAGCGAACGAGCCGCGTGCGCGGCCGTCGCTGCTGCGGGTCCTCCGCGAGCCCGTGCCGCGCCGCACGCGCGCTCTCCTGCGCCGAACGTGGCGCCGCCTTCCGGAAACGCTGCGCGGGCCGAGGCAGTTCCAGGGACGCCAGTACGTCGGCTGCGGCGCGACGATCGGAACCGAGCCGCGCTGCGACTTCGCGTGCCGAGGTTGCTACCTCGGTGCGCAGGCGAACCGCACGCCGGCGCAGCCCGTCGCCGAGACCAAGCGGCAGCTCCGGCGGATCCGCGCCTGGCTCGGCGAAGGCGGCAACGTCCAGCTCACCGACGGTGAGGTGACGCTCCTTCCCGAGGAGCACCTCGTCGAGCTGATCCGCTACGCGCGCGCGATCGGGCTCGTCCCGATGGTGATGACGCACGGGGACACCTTTCGCCGGCGACCGGGCCTGCTCGAGCGCTTGATCCAGAGCGGCGGTCTCGGCGAGGTGAGTCTCCACATCGACACCACGCAGCGTGGTCGCCTGGGATCCGCCTACAAGCACGCAACGCGCGAAGAGGAGCTTCTCCCGCTTCGCGAGGAGTTCGCGGAGAGGATTCGCGTCGCTCGCCGAGAGACCGGTCGAGGGCTCGAAGTCGCGACGACGTTCACGGTGACGCCGGAGAACCTCGAAGCCGTGCCGACCGTGCTGCGCTGGCATCTGCGCAACGCGGACGCGTTCAAGATGATCAGCTTCCAGCCCGTCGCCCAAGTTGGACGCACCGACGGGGGTCTCGGCGGCTCGGTGAGCGTGCGCGAGCTCTGGGAGTCGATCGCGTCCGGGCTCGGCTGCGAAGGCGAGATCGATCGCGTTCTCTCGCATCGCGGCTGGCTCGGGCATCCGGCGTGCAGCGTCTTTCTCCAGGGGATCGTCGTCGAAGAGGCTCGTGCGGAGCCCGTGTTCCACCCGCTCTTCCGGCCCGAGGATGCGCGCGACCAGGCGGTCGTCGAAGCCTGGTTCGAGCGCTTCGGGGGCATCACGCTGCGTCTGGACGACCGCCGGCGCGCGGCCGCACGGCTCCTCGGTGTGCTCGCGCGCGAACCCCGCTTTCTCCTCTTTCGCGTCCTTCCCTATCTCGTGCGCTGGCTGCGCCGGCTCGCGACGCACGGAAGCGCGCGCTTCGTCTGGGGCTTTTGCCGCGGCACGATCCGCGTGCGCTACCTGAACGTCGTCAGTCACCACTTCATGAGCGCGAGCGAGCTCGACACCCCGAATGGACGCGAACGCTTGAGCAGCTGCGTCTTTCGCGTCCCCGTCGCCGGGCGGATGGTGCCCATGTGCGAGGTGAACGCGTCCGGGATCCGCGACGCGCTCTACGAGCAGCGACGGGAAGGCGCGCCGAGCGCGCCCGCTGGAACGACCGTTCGACCCGGGTAGAAGCTGCACGGCCTGCAACTCTTACCGTCGCCGGCCGCAGAAAGATCGGCGCTTGCCGGGCCGCCTCCCCGCCAGGCATGATCGGGCTCGGCGTCGTTTTTGCTCGAGCACCCTTCCAGTGAACTATCCCGCGTTCCTCACGACCCCGACGACGAGCTTTCGCGACCTGAGCCGCACGCTGCTCGGGGCGCACGTGGAAACGCGACTGGACGGTACCGTCCATCCGGATTTCCTTCCTGTCGCGGATCTCCTCCGGCGGCAGCTCGCGTCGAGTCGCGGCGGCGCGGCGGTATGCGTCTACCATCGGGGCGAGCGAGTCGTGGACCTCTGGGGCGGCGCGCGCGACGCAGCCGGGACGGCGTGGCAGCGGGACACGCTCGCGCCGAGCTTCTCGACGACCAAGGGCGTCGCTGCGACCGCGCTTCACATCCTCGTCGATCGAGGTCTCCTCGACTACGACGATCGCGTCGCCGATCACTGGCCGGAGTTCGCGAAGAACGGCAAGGACCGGATCACCGTCCGGCACGTCCTCACGCACCAGGCGGGCCTCTATCACATCCGCCGGATGATCGATCGCGCCGATCGGATGCTCGACTGGAGCTACCTCGTGCACGCGATCGAGGAGGCGGAGCCGGCGCACGAGCCCGGACGCCGTACCGCCTATCACGGTCTCACCTTCGGTTTCCTGGTCGGCGAGCTGATCCAGCGCGTCACCGGTCGGTCGTTCTCGCAGGTCGTGCAGGAGGAGATCTCCGAACCCCTGTCCACCGACGGACTGTTCATCGGCGCACCGGCGACGGTCCTGTCGCGCGCAGCCTCGCTCGTGGGAACGGAGCCGAGCTGGCTCTCGGCGCGCGCGATCCGACTCTCAGGCTCCTTTCTCGACTTGACGCTCGCGGCGACGGTCGGGGCGGCGATTCGCCCGCTGCTGTCGCCGCTCGGCCTCGCGGTCGACGTGGAGAGCATTCTCGACGCGCTCGCTCCCGCCGGCATCGACACGTTCGACTTCGGTGCCGCCGACACGCTGCAGGCGACCATCCCCGCGGCGAACGGACTCTTCACGGCTCGAGCTCTCGCCAAGATGTACGCCGCCCTCGCCAACGGCGGCGAGCTCGACGGCGGCCGGCTTCTCACGCGCCGGACGATCGAGCGCGCGACCGAGCGTCAGCCCGCGACCCTCGAGCGGGCCGTCATTCCCTTCGACATGCGCTGGCGTCTCGGCTACCACGGCGTCTTCACGAGCCGGGGAGTCCCGCGGCACGCCTTCGGGCACTTCGGCTATGGAGGCTCCGGCGCCTGGGCGGATCCGAAGCGCGAGCTGGCGATGGCGCTCACCGTGAACAGCGGGCAGGGCACGCCGTTCGGCGACTTCCGCATCCTCCGCCTGAGCGGCGCCGTTCTCGCGTGCGCGGACTCTCGTCGCCGCAGCTGAAACCGGACGACCGAAGCGGCTCCGCTCTCAGTGGTTCGGCGTGGCGGAGCTGATCCGCCCGAGTGCCGAGCCCGCGTCGCGCGCGATCGCCAGGTCGCCGAGCGAGACGATCCCGACCGGCCGCAGGCCGTCGACCACCGGGATCCTGCGGACCGCCCGCTGCTTCATGAGCTTGACGGCGTCATCGGTTCGGTCCCACGGGGAAAGCGTGACGAGCTTCGCGCTGCACAGCTGACCGACCTCGGTCGCGGTCGTGTCGATGTCCTCGGCGACACAGCGCACGACGATGTCGCGATCGGTGACGATTCCGCGCAGGGTTCCGTCCTCGGTCACCAGGACGTCGCCGACGTCGAAGTCGCGCATCTTCTGCGCCGCTTCACGGATGGGAGTGTCGCTTTCCACCATCACGAGATCCGTCGACATGATCTGGTCGACCTTCTGTCCCTCTTTCTGTTTCGTCTTGGCCATCTTCTTGCTCCTCACCGTTGTCGTTCTCGACCGCCGCGATCGGCGGGTCGATTCGTTCGAGCGGTGCAATCGGGGGACCACGGGTTGGAAAGAGCGGAGGTCGCCCGCAAAGTCGCGGGCGGAAGGCCTCGCACTGCAATCCTTGCTCACGGCCTTGACCGGGATCGGTAGTTCTTTCGGTCGCCGCCACACGCGAAGTGAGAGTCGACCGGGCGCGCGCTCGGGCACGTCGCTTGCGTCGACGAAAGAGCGGGGTTCGTTCCAAAAGTCCTGCCGGACGCTCCCCGCCTCGCCGCTTCGTCGCGATCACGGAGTCCCATGGGAAGAGCAGTCTTTTGCATCGTCGATTCGGAGCGACAGGCGCAGCGGGTCGTCGTCGCACTTCGTCTCGACGGTTTCGCCGAGAGTGACATCTCGGTTCTCTTCCCGGACAAGTTCGGCGAGCGCGACCTCGGCTACAAGCGAGCGAGCAAGGCGCCCGAGGGAGCGACTGCGGGCTTCACGACCGGTGGCGTCCTCGGCGGAGCGGCCGGGTGGCTCGCGAGCACCGGCGTGTTGTCGCTTCCGGGACTCGGCGCGTTCGTCTCGGCGGGGCCGATCATGGGCGCGCTCGCGGGCGTGGCAGTCGGGGCGACTGCCGGCGGACTCGCGGGAGCGGTCATCGGGCTCGGTCTCCCCGAGTTCGAGGCGAAGCAGTACGTCAACAAGATCCGCGGCGGAAACATCCTCATCTCGGTCCACACCGAGGACGATGACGAGGATGCGCGCGTGCGCGCCAAGCAGACCTTCGAGCGCTACCATGCCCACGACATCGCTTCGGGCCCGGAAGAAGTCGTTTGAACGCAGACTCGAGCGAGGCCGAGCCTCGATTCGACGCAAGGAGAAGACGATGCAGAAATACAAGCTTCCCGAGCTTCCCTACGACTACTCGGCGCTCGAGCCGCACTACTCCGCGAAGCTTCTCGAGCTTCATCACCAGAAGCACCACGCCGCCTACGTGACGGGCGCGAACACGACGCTCGAGAAGATGGCCGAGGCGCGCGAGAGCGGCGACTTCGAGACGATCAACCAGCTCCAGAAGAACCTGGCCTTCCACGTCTCCGGCCACGTCCTTCACTCGCTGCTGTGGAGAAACCTGACGCCGCGCGGCGGCGAGCGCCCGGGCGGAGAGCTCAAAGCCGCGATCGACGACGCCTTCGGCTCGTTCGACGCCTTCAAGAGCCAGCTCTCGCAGGCGGCGAACAACGTGCAGGGCTCCGGCTGGGGAGCGCTCGGCTGGGAGCCGGTCGGCAAGAGCCTCGTCGTCGAGCAGGTCTACGATCACCAGGGGAACGTCGGGAACGGCACGATTCCGATCCTCGTGCTCGACATGTGGGAGCACGCCTACTACCTGCAGTACCGGAACGTGAAGGCCGACTGGGTCCAGGCCTACTGGAAGATCGTGAACTGGCCCGACGTCGAGCGCCGGTTCACCGCGATCCGGAACGTCGACCTGGCGCTGTCCTGAGGCAGCGCCGTCAGCGGGCGCGCTTCGCGGCCGCTGACGAGCGGCATCCCGAATGCGCGCAATCGCACGCTTCGGGACGTAGGTCGGATCCGAGGCTCATCGCATTCTCGCACGCTTCGCTGCAGTAGCTCGCGTTCCCGGAGACCTCGCATCCGCACTGCGGGTGGCTGCATTGCTTCGCTGTCGCCATGATCGAACTCCTCGTGCCGATCGGCGTCGTTACCCGAGGGCCTCGTGGATCTCGCTCTCGAGCGCCTGCCGCCGGGTCTGGAGGAGATGGCCGAGCTCTCCGCGGACCTCGGGATCGAGCCACCGCCGCACGACCGGGAACGAGAGCCGCCGCTGATCCTGGATGTGGCGGATCGTCGAGCGGAAGAGGTCGCGCATCGACGACTCGGTGGCGTCGCCACGGAGCTGCGCCGCGCAAAAGGAGACCAGGTCATGCTGGAGACGGGCGAGGTCGGCACGAACCCGCTTCGCCTCGCTCGTGCCGAGCTCCTGGGCGATCGCATCGACGGCAGGGAGAAAGATCTCCTCCTCGATGGTCACCTGTACGTGGAGCTCGAGCAGGACGACGGCGAGGAGAGGCTCCGCCGTCTCGGCGTCGGTCTTCGGATCGAAGAAGTAGTGATCGAGAAGCGCCTCGATCCGCCCCTGACCCTCCTCGAGAAACGTCACCGCATCGAGCATCTCGCGACCGAGCGGTTGCAATCGGCATGCCCCCATCTCGAAGGAGTGCCATTTCGAGCGCATCGCCATTTTCGGTGGCGTCGTCTCCCGCCCGACCGCCGACCGTGTAGGCCATACAGCGAATTGTGCGGCTTCGTGATCTCGGCGCTCGGAAATTGAAGGAAGTTTTCCGGCACGGGTGTTGCGGATTGCCCCGGACGTGCACTTCGAAGTTCGAAACGATCGAGGCAGTGCGGAGCGATCCGGTCGGCGGCCAAGGCAGGCGGCACGGGTGCTCGCGATCGCGGCTCTGGCCGCTGGCGTCATCGGCTTCCTCGCGCCCGGACGAGCCGAGGAGCCGCTCGACGAGCCCTTCGACGAGCCCTTCATGGAGACACCCGAGGCCGTTCCCGATCCGTGTCCCGACGACGCCGAGACTCTCGCAGCGCAGATGCCCGAGGACCAGGAGCTCGAGAACCGCGTGCGCGGCGCGCTGACGATGGAGCGCTTCGACCGACTGACCGAGATCGACGTGGCGGCGATCGGGAATACGGTGTGTCTGCGCGGCAAGGCGGCGAGCGCGACCGACTCGGAGCGAGCCGAAGCGATCGCTTCGGCCGTGAAGGGCGTCGGCAACGTGGTCAATCGCCTGCAGATCCCGATGGCCTGAGGGGCCGGGCTCCGAGATTCGTGCGAAGCGACGCAGCGAGCGGCTTCGCCGACGTCGCGGCATGTCGATTGCACGCCGCCTCCGCCGGTGTCCTGACCAGTCCGATGGAGGAGCTGTCCTATGGCACGCGTCGCCATGCCGATGGCCGCAGGTTTCGAAGATTCGGAGTTCATCGTCCTCGGTGCGCGCCTGCGCGCTGCCGGCCATCAGATCGCGCTGTTTGGTTCGAAGGCAGGTGAGCGTTTCTTGGGCAAGAAGCGGCGTTCCTTTGCAACGACCGAGTGCGCCGCCGCCGCGATCGATGCGAGCGACTTCGACGCGATGGTGATTCTCGGCGGTCAGGCGCCGGATCGGATGCGTCTCGATCCGCACGTCGTCGAGGTCGTGCGCGAATTCGTGCGGAAGGGTCGCCTCGTCGCGGCGATCTGCCACGGGCCGCAGCTTCTGATCGAGGCGGATGCGGTCGACGGCAAGACTCTGACGTCGTGGCCGTCGATCCGAAAGGATCTCGAGAACGCCGGCGCGACGTGGCTCGATTGCGGCGTCGTCTCGGCCGACGGGTTGATCACGTCGCGCGGTCTCGCCGATCTCGACGTGTTCTGCGAGATGCTGCTGAGCCGACTCGATCCGGTGCCCGCCGCGGTTGCTCTGTAGTCGACGTCCGAACGCCCCGCTGCGCGAGGCCGGCGCTTCCGTTGCCCTACCGGAAGGGCTCGGCTAGGTTTCATTCGTTCCGCGGCAGAGGAGGTGTTCGCATGGGCAGCGGCAGCACGCAGCTACACGAGCCACGAGAGCAGTTGTCCACGGCAACGGTCGACCGCCATCGCGCGATGGCCTCGCTGATGGAGGAGCTCGAAGCGGTCGACTGGTACGACCAACGCGCCGAGGCGACGAGCGACGAGGAGCTCCGTGCGATCCTCTTGCACAATCGGAACGAGGAGGTGGAGCACGCCTCGATGATTCTCGAGTGGCTGCGGCGGCGCCACTCCGTGCTGAGCAAGCAGCTCCAGGATTATCTCTTCACGACCGGGTCGATCGTCCGGGCGGAAGCCGGCGGCAAGAGCAGCGAGGCCGGAGAAGGGTCCGGCGATGGCTCGCTGGGCATCGGCAGCCTGCGCTCCGAGGTGGGGCGATGAACCACCTGCTGCGCGAGCTGGCACCGATTCCGAGCGAAGCCTGGGAGCAGCTCGACCAGGAGGCGCGCGACGCGCTGAAGGAGAACCTCGCGGCCCGAAAGCTGGTCGACTTCACCGGCCCGCTGGGCTGGCAGGCGCCTGCCATCGACCTCGGCGTCACCAAGCCCCTTCCCACCGGGGGGGACGGCGGCGTCCAGGCGACGCAGCGACTGGCGCTGCCGCTGGTCGAGCTCCGCGTCCCGTTCGACGTGCCGCGCACCAAGATCGACGCGGTCGCTCGGGGCGCCAAGCAAATCCTCTTCGACGAGGTCGTCGAGGCGGCCCGCAAGATCGCCGCCGCGGAAGATCACGCCGTCTTCGACGGCAACGACGCCGCCGGCATCGTCGGCATCATGTCCGGCTCGGATCACAAGGGGGTGACGCTCAGCTCCGACTACGAGCGCTACCCGGGCGCCGTCGCCGAGGCGCTGGTCATGCTGCGTGAGGACGGGATCGGGGGTCCGTACGCGATCGCCCTCGGCCCCCGCTGCTACAAGGGCCTCACCACCACGACCTCGAAGGGCGGCTATCCGGTGATGGAGCACGTGCGGCGCCTGATCGACGGACCGATGATCTGGGCCCCGGCGGTCGACGGTGCGTGTGTCCTGAGCGTGCGCGGCGGCGACTACGAGCTGATCGTCGGCCAGGACATCTCGATCGGCTACATGTCGGCGGACGATCAACGAGTCCATCTCTACCTCGAGGAGAGCTTCACGTTCCGGAACCTCGAGCCGGGGGCGGCCGTGCCGCTCCGCTACGCGAGCAAGAACGATCGCTGACGATCACGCCGAGAGCCGACGCTGCGCCCAGGCCGCGCCGGCGGCGAGGATCGCGGCGGTGGTGGCGAGGAGGCCGATGTTGACCGCGCTCGGCCGCTCGAGCGCCGAGATCACGCGGTCGGCGAAGACGGTCATCGCCAGCACGCCCGGCGTCATGCCGAGGAGCGTGCCGAGCAGATAGTCGCGGTAGCTCACCTGTGACGAGCCGGCGACGAGGTTCACGACCGTGAACGGCGCCACCGGCACGATGCGCAGGATGGTCATGGCGAGCGTCCCCTGTCTCGCCAGCCGCTGGCTCAGGCGGTCGAGCCGCGGCCCCGCGATCCGCCGCACCATGTCGCGCCAGAGCGTCCGGCCGATCCAGTACGTCACGGTGGCGCTGACCAGCGAGCCGATCAACGCGTAGGCGAAGCCGAGCCAGGGTCCGAAGGCGACCGCTGTCGCGGCGATGAGGAGGGTGACCGGCACGACGAGGAGACCTCCGACCACGAAGGAGCCGAGCGCGAGGAGCGCCCCGGACACGCCGTGACGCATCGGCTCGAGCCAGGTGGCGAGCCGCTCGGGCGTCGCCACCCGGGCGAGCGGACCGTAGTGCCATGCCGCGGCGAGCCCGACGAGCGCGACGATCACGAGTGCGACACGAAGCAGTGGGCGTCTCGCGACGTAGCGGCTCCGCTCGGCGGCGAGCTCCTCGACGAGCTCGATCGGCAGGACCGGGCGCTCGGGATCGAGGAGCGTGCTCGCCGGGAGCAGGCTCTCGAGCGCCTCTGCGGACGCCTCGTCCGTCGCCGCTTCGCCGCCGACGTCGAGCGGTACGAGGCTCCGTCCCGTCCCGCGCAGCGCGTCGACGACGCCGGCGAGCGAGCCGCGGCTCTCTTGCGCAGCGACCTGCGCGACGTCGACGCCGAGATGCTCGGCGAGGAGCCCCTGGCGGAGCCGCCGGACGACGTCGCGGACGCGGGTTTCCCCGGCCGCCTCGATTGCGAGGTCGCATTCGGTGTCGAGTCCCATCGATCGATTGTTGAGATTGGCGGAGCCGACCCGCACGAGCTCGTCGTCGACGATCAGGAGCTTCGCGTGCACGTTGATCGTGACGAGCGGGTCCTGCTGAGCGGCGAGGAAGAAGATGCGCAGCCGGTCGTGGCGATCGACCGCGCGAAGGTGGGAAACGAGCCGGGAGCGGAGCGTCCCCATGGTCGCTTCTTCGAGCCATCCCGTGCAGCGATGCGGGACGACGATGACGACGTCGGGGCCGTCCGGCTCCTGCAGGCGGCTGGCCAGCGCTGCGCCGACCGTGCGCGCGGTCAGGTACTGGTTCTCGATGTAGATCGACCGCCGCGCCGCGGCGATGGCATCGAGGTAGAGCGTCTCGACTTCGCGTGCCGGCGGCCATCGCTTCTTCCAGCCCGGATCGGTGCGCGCGATCGCGACGTCGACGGCACGGAGGTCCGGCTCGAGACCCGGCGGCCAGCGATCCCCGCGGGAGCGCGGGGCGCGCAGCCTGCGGCCGGTGGCCCGCCGCCAGCGCTCGCGGACCAGGACCCCGAGCGCCGCGGCGGCCTCGCCGTCGACGATCGTCTGCACGTCGTGCGTCGGACCGTAGGTGGCGCCGCGCGGGGTCCGGCGGCGCGGGTCCTCGACCAGGTGTTCGCGCGTGTCCCATCGATGCGGCGCGAGGTCCATTCCGCCGACGAACGCGACGGAGTCGTCGATGACGACGATCTTCTGGTGGTGCGACCCGCCGATCGGATGGTGCCCGTCGAGGCGAAAGCGAATTCGCCGGTGCGTTCGCAGACCGAGCCGGAGAAGCGGCAGCGGCTCGCGCTCGAGCGCGTAGATCATCGCGAAGTCCCAGCCGAGGATGTTGACCGTGAGTCGTGGACGGCGACGGACGAGCGCCTCGAGAAAGGCCACGAGCGTCCGATCCGCGCCATCTCCGCCCGGGCCGAGCGAGACGCGGCTGTGGACGTCCCAGCCGACGATCGTGATCGAGCTCCGCGCGCGGCTTGCGGCTGTGGCGAAGGCGGAAAAGTAGCTCTCCGCATCGATCAGAAACGAGATTCGGTCGGCGCGCTCGCGGCGCCAGCAGTTCCTGTCGATACGGAGAATCGTCTCGGCGGCGTCGGCCGATTCCTTCACGGCTGCTCCGCGGTTGCGCATGGCTCGGCGACGAGGTGCGCAAACTATGCCATTCACGGGCGGGGATTCGTGGCGTCGTTCTTGCTTCAGGGCTCGGGCACATGGATCTCGCTGAAGTCATGGAATCGAGTCATGGGCCCGCGAGCAGTTTTGCCACGCTCGCTCTTCTCGACCGTCTGCCGGACGGCATCGTTTCGGCCCAGTGGGAATGGGGCCATCCCTCGATCGCCGCGCGGAGCCCTGAAGCGCGGCTGATGCTGGCGGTGCTCGAGGACGCGATGGCGACGTTGTCGCGCAGCGCGCGAGGCCGCTCGCGCGCCGAACAACGGGCTCTTTCCGAAGTGAAGGCCTGGTACGCCGTCGACGATTGGTCGTGGCCGTTCTCGTTCGTCAACGTGTGCGAAGTCCTCGGTCTCGACATCGCTCGCATGCGGGTGGGTCTGACGAGCTGGACGGAGCGTGCGAAGTCCTCTCGACCGCGCCACATCCGACGTCTCGGCGGGCAGCGCCGACGGCGTGGCCGCCTTGTAGCTTGAACATTTTACAGCGTACCTAGCCGCGCAACGGCGAAGACGTCACTGTCGCGAAGCCGCTCTCGACCAGCTCCTCGACCGGCGCCGAGAGGTCCGACCACGCAGGATGCCGGCCGAGGCTCGCGAGTCGCTCCGGTGCGAAGAGCTCGTCCGGCAACGAGGTCTCGAAGCGGAGGTCGCGCACTTCGATGCGCATGCGGCGCCCTTTGCGAAGATCGGTGATGCGCATCGAGAGGGGCGTCGGCACTCCGTCGGTCATCTCGACCTGGTCGAAGCTCTCGCGTCGAACGAGCTGCCCGTCGCTCGAGTAGAATTCGCGGCGCATCGGCAGGAGGTCATCCGAGTGAAGCCAGTTGACGATCTTCGCGGTCGGCTCGCTCGAGCTCGTTCGCTGCGAGATCTCGTAGACGGGCGAACCGCCTTCCTTGCGGCCGCCGATCACCGCGAACGCTTCGGGCTCCTCCTCGACCAGCCCAAGGTCCGCCGCGGTGAGCGCGACGCCGAGCACCGGCTCGAGCGAGTCGCTGCGCTCGCTCGGGCTGCCCTTCTTCGCGGCGCGCGTCCAGTACTCGATCGGTCTGGAGCCGGTCTGACGGATCACTGCGGCAGCGCCGCGGAGCTCGCGCGGCTCGAGGACGACGAGCGCAACCTCGCGATCGTCCGCACCCGCTCGCCGCGCTTCGTGCAGAAGCCACGTCCTCGCGCCGGCTTCGTCGGCGACGCGCAGGGCGATCCGACGGAGCACCGCTCGACCGGGCTCGAGGACACGCTGCGTTCGCTGCATGAGCCCGTCGAGCGCGTTCGAACGTGATTCCAGAGCTCCACGCGACGGTGCCCCGGACAGCGTGACCGCCAAGAGAGCCAGCATCGGAGTAAAGCGCATCATGCCGCGGGAGGAGAGCCTGAAGCGTGCCAGTGCCGAAGGACGCTCTCCGATCGAGCTTGCAGCGCTTCATACAAACCGGACTACTCGTCGCCGCCCAAGCCCAGGGGACCCCTGCAATTCGCCTCGGGTTTTCCCTGGCACGAAGGCTGCGTACCGACCCGAGGAGACCTGATGATGCATTGCGACATGGAGCGTGAGGATCCCCGGACCAACGAGCCATCTTGCGACGAGATCCTTGCGAACCTCGTCGAGCTCGCCGGATTGTTCGTCGGCGGCCGCGTGCCGGACCTGCACTTTGTCGAGTTCGCGCGCAACATCGAGCTGCGGGCGCCATCGTGCGCGCGACCGGGTGCATCGCGGGGTCTCGGCCCGCCGGTGATGTTTCTGCGACCCCGCGTCGCCGTCGCCGGCAGCCACCGCTGGGTCTGACAGACTCGCTTGACCATTCCGCGGGTGCCCTGATAGCGCTCCGCGCATGAGCGGGCGCGACCGAGCCGAAGCCACCGGGCTTCGGGTGCTCGTCGTCGACGACGACGGGGATTTCCTCGAAGGCCTGCAGACGCTGCTCGAGATCGACGGTCATACGGTGCGGGCGTGCGCCAGTGCCTCGAGTACCATTGCGGCGGCGCCCGAGTTCATGCCGCAGGTGACGCTGCTCGATCTGAGCCTTCCGGACGCGGACGGATTCACGGTCGCGCGCCGTCTGCGCAAGGAAGACCCGCACCGCGAGATGCTGCTCGTGGCGATGTCCGGTTTTGGCGGCCCCGACATCGTTCAGCGGGCGCACGAAGCCGGCTTCGATCACCACCTGCTGAAGCCGATCTCGTTCGACTCCATCCGCGAGCTGATGCGGCGCACGCGCTAGCTGGCGCGCGCGACCGAGCCGGACGTGCTCGCCGACGGTTCCCGGGCGGCGAGAAAGCGAAGCTCGCGCGCCAGACGGATGGCGCACGACTCGAGACGGCTCCAGCTTCGTCGATCGGCGTCACTTTCTCGGAGCCGCTCGAAGGTGAGCGTGGCCTCGTCGAGACGCGAACGCAGATCATCGACGAGCGTTTGGGGCGCGTCCGCGAGCTCGCGTGACGGAGACGGCACGTCGTCGCCGACGTCTCGCAGGGTGCTCATCCATTGCTCGGCGTCGCTGAGGAGGGCCTCGACACGACGGACGACTTCGTCTGTGGAGAGTGCTGCCACGTGGCCGCCCCCACGCAACCGCCATGCCACCAGCCCGTGGGGTGGCGCGTGCGTGACTTCACGGGCCGATTGCAGTGGCGACCGAGTAGATCTGCTCACCGATGTACAAACGAATGCGGAGCCAGGTGGATCACCGCCTTGGCCGGCAAATGATCGGACGCAGTGCGAGAGAGCGTCGTCCGATGCGCGGTCACCGCCCCGAGCGACTCGGGTGGATTCACCAGCACGAGGTCGAGCGGTAGGACCGGGAGCCGGGCCGGGAACGTCGGCACGCGACGGTAGGCGAATCCCGTCACGAGCGGGCGGCGTCGGACGCGGGCCAGCGGCAGCCAGTCGTTCGCGTCGGCGAGGATGATCGTCGGGAGGGCCGGCGCACTCGCACCTTGCTGGATCGCCTCGAGCAAGCGGCCGATCTGGTTGAAGCGCTCGCTCCGGCGCAGACCGAGGTGCGTCACGACGATGCGGACACGCCTTCCGCGCACGTCGATCTCCGCGTCGATCGCACCACGCTGCTCTCGACCGGCGACACTGAGATCGATCTGCCGCACGTCGCGCACCGGCCATCGCGAGAGCAGCGCGTTGCCGCAGTGACCGCGCTCCGCAACGAGCGTCGGACCGGCGACTCCGTGCATCCCGCTCGCCTCGACGAGCAGCTCGAGCTGATCGACGTCACCGGGGCCGCCGCGCCGCGTGCTCACCTCCTGCAGTCCGACGACGTCGGCGTTGATTTGCTCGAGGACGCCAGCGACGCGCTGCGGATCGTGCCGGCCGTCGCCGCCGAGGCACCGGTGGACGTTGTAGGTGGCGACCACGATGCGGCTCACCTCGCTCGGGAGGTCCGCCTCGGTCGACTGCGCGCTCGGCTCGAGCTTGGTGAAGGACGAGTCCTCAGGCATCGCGTGTACCGTCTTCCAAATGCCTGCCATCCGAAAGGGCTCCGAACCGTGGCTCCGTTCTTGCTGAAGCACCCCGCATGGACTCAACTCAGTTGTCGAGGCTGACCTCCCTCATGCCGGAAACAGTGGTTCCCGAGCAGTGGGATCGTGGCGTTGGCTCGGTCGCATCGCGGAGCCCGGAGGCCCGTTTGATGCTGGCCGTGCTCGAAGACGCCGTCGCCACGGTGGGTCGGAGCACGGAAATTGGCTGCACGAACGCAGACCGGCGGGCCCTGGAAGAGGTGCGTCGCTGGTGCTCTTCGGAAGACCGCACGTGGCCATTTTCCTTCGTAAACGTGTGCGAAACCCTCGGTTTCGACGCGATGAAGCTCCGCAACGGCCTGGCAACCGTGGGCAAGCGAGGGCCGGACGAGCCGGGCCGATGTCGGTCGCTGCGGATTCGCCGGCTCACCGGCGACCGCACCCGGGTGGTCTACTCACCGAGTGGCTCTGCCGCCGCCTGAGGCGCGGCGCCGCGCTGACGGACCTCCGGGTTGACTGCAAATCCTACAGGTAGTTTTTCAATTATCGAGTAGGACGGTGAGAAGGGTGGGGGGAGTTTTGCCCACCGACTGGGGTGAGTTGGGGGGCGTTTCTGCCTAGCCTTCTCCCGGCGTCGGCAGGCGGATGGTGAACGTGGCTCCCTCCCCCGGCGTACCCTCGGCGCGAATCGAGCCGCCGTGATGCTCGACGATGCGCCGGCAGATGGCCAGCCCGAGACCGCTGCCCTCGGCCGTCTCGGTTCCGCGCCGGAACGCCTGGAAGAGCTGCTCACTCGCAGTAGTGTCGAACCCCTGCCCGTTGTCGCTCACGACGATCTCGCAGAACTCGGCGGGCACGTCCTCGCGTCGCGACTCGATGCGGATCTCGAGAGTGGCGTCGGGCCGCCGGTAGCGGATCGCGTTTTCGATCAGGTTGGTGAAGATCTGGCGCGCCTGATCCGCGTCGATCAGCGCAGCCGGCAGCTCGCCGACGTCGACGCGGGCGTCGGCGGTTTCGAGCTTCGGTGCGAGATCGGCGGCGACTTCCTGCACGATCGGAGTGAGCGGAACGGGGTCGGTCGGAACCTCGCCGTGCGCCGCCTTGGAGAGACGGAGCTCGTTCTCGATCATCCGCGCCATTCGCTGGATCTCGGATTTCGCCTTCTGGATGTACTCGCGCCGCTTCTCGGTGAGCTCGCCGGGCGACGCTTCGAGCAGCTCGGCCCAGATCTGCAACGCGCTCAGCGGCTGGCGGAGCTCGTGCGAGATGAACGCATCGAACTCGCGCAGGCTCTTGTTCATTCGCTCGAGCTGCGCCTGGACTCGCCGCCGCACTCGGTTTTCCGTGGCGAGCTGCTCGACCACGCTCGCGAGCTCCCCCGTGCGGTGACGAACTCGCTCGTCGAGCTGGCGATTCAACGCGCGCAGCTCCTCCTCGGCCCAGCGTCGCTCGCCAATCTCTTCTTCGAGCAGGCGACCTTGCTCGGCGAGCTCGTGCGAGCGATGTCGCTCCGCGGCGGCGGCGCGCATCGAGAGTACGACGAGTCCGGCGATGACCAGCGCGAGGCCGAGGCCGATGAGCGGAAGTGGCGAGCGTGCGGTACCCGCGAGCCGCGACGACGCGGCGACGCGCATGCGGAACTGCTCGCCGCTCGCGGCGAGCGAGATCGGTCGCCACGCGACCGGCGCCCCGTCCTCCGGCGGGTGCGTCTCGAAGACGGTCTCTTCACCGGCGAGGAGAGTGATCGAGTGCCGCCGCTGCTGCGGGCTGAGCGCGTCGGCGGCGAACTCGTCGAGACGCAGGAGCGCGACGACCTTCTTCGAAGCGCTCGTCGGCACGACGAGCCAGACGGACGGTTTCGCATCGATCGTCGCGACGCCGCTCATCCAGGTCGCGCCTCGCTCGAGCTGCGGCAGGTCGGTCGGCGTCGGCACCGCCTCGATCGTTCCGCGTGCGATCCGGTCGAGTGGGCGGCCGGTCTCGTCGATGAGCTCGATGGCGAGCAGTGCCGGGAACTGCTCGAGGACGAGCGAGCCTTGCCGCTGCCAGCGAGGCGCTCCGACTTTCTCGGCGGCGTCGCCGAGGAGCTGCAGCGATTCGGTGAGGGCGCGAGCGTGCTCCGCCACGTCCGCGGCAACCCCCGCCGCGGCGATGCGCGTCGCCTCCTCGACGTGCGTCTGCTCGAAGGCGATCAGGGCGCGCCAGAAGACGATGCCGGCGAGCAAGGCGAGGACGCCACCCGCATACGGGGCCCAGATCCACCCCCGGCGGAAGCGTTTGGCGCCGGGCGCCCGGCCCGATCCGGAAGCCGCCCTCGCCGTGCTGGTTGACTCGCTCACTGCCACGGAGACCCCGACCCCGGCGGTTGCGACGCCGGTGGGCCCAGACTCTCGATCGGGTCTCGGATTTGCAAGCAGACGCATGAAATGAACGACGGCGGGGAGGCTCGGCCCGTGGTTCTCGTGGCCGATGACGATAGCTCCATCCGCGCGGCGCTCGCCGAGGCCTTGGCGGCGAGCGGCTTTACCGTGCGGCAAGTGGAGTCCGGCTGCCAGGCGCTCGCCGTCTTCAGCAGAGACCGGCCCGACGCCATCGTCTCTGACGTTTACATGCCGAACGGCGACGGATTCGAGATTCTCGAGCAAGTCGCCGGGAGCTACCCCCGCGTCCCGGTCATCCTGGTCAGCGGCCAAACGCACCCCGGCGATCGCGAGCGCGCCATCTCCGGGGGGGCGGCGGCCTACCTGACCAAGCCCGTAGGCGTACGGGAGCTGGTCGGCACATTGGCCTCCGCCCTGAAGGGAAGGGTGTAGAGCGCCGGCGTGAAGTGTTGTAAGAGTTGGTTGTAAATTCTACAACATTCTCGCATTTCGGCAGCGTCGGGCTAGTGAAGCAGGGCAGGTTCGGGCGGCCAGCCGATTGCAAGACATGCCTGGCTCCGAAGGAGGGATCATCGTGCCACACGCGCTCATCGTCGATGACGACAGCGGCTTTCAGGCCGCGGTATCCGAAGTGGTCAAGGACATGGGCTTCTCGATCGACCGGGCAGATTCACTCGGACGAGCGCGGAGTCTGATCGAGACGCGGCCACCGGACGTCGCGCTGGTCGATCTCACCTTGCCTGACGGGCGGGGCACCGAGCTCTTCGGCGAGCTGACCGACGCCGACGTGGTCATGATCACGGCGAACGCGACGCTCGATTCGGCCGTACAAGCGCTGCGCGAGGGCGCCACCGACTACTTGATGAAGCCCGTCGACACGCAGCGCCTGCGCGCGATCCTCGCCAACGTCGCGCGGCGGTCGGAGCTTCGCGAAGAGGTCGACAATCTGCGCGGCGAGCTGCGCGAGCTCGGGCGGTTCGGATCGCTCGTCGGCTCCTCGGGGCCGATGCAGGAGCTCTACGACGCGATCTCGCGCGTCGCGCCGACGAGCGCGTCCGTCCTGATCCACGGCGAGAGCGGCACGGGCAAGGAGCTCATCGCCGAGACGGTGCATCGGCTGAGCCGGCGCCGCAAGCAACGCTTCGTCGCGCTCAACTGCGGCGCGGTGTCGCCGCAGCTCATCGAGAGCGAGCTCTTCGGGCACGAGAAGGGCAGCTTCACCGGCGCGAGCCGCACGCACAAAGGCTACTTCGAGCGGGCCGCCGGGGGGACGCTCTTCCTCGACGAGATCACCGAGATGGCGCCGGAGCTACAGGTCAAGCTCCTCCGGGCGCTCGAGACCGGCCGCGTGACGCGCGTCGGCGCCGAGCAGGACGTCGAAGCCGACGTCCGCATCATCGCTGCGACCAACCGCGATCCGCAGAAGGCCGTCGAGGCGGGGACGTTCCGCCAGGATCTGCTCTACCGTCTCGCCGTCTTCCCGGTCATCGTGCCGCCGCTGCGCGATCGCGGCGACGACATCGACCTGCTCGCCGAGTTCTTCCTCGCAGAGCTCAATCGGGCCGAGGGAACCGCCAAACGCTTCACGCCGAGCGCCCTAGAAGTGCTGCGCCGGCGCGACTGGCCGGGAAACGTCCGCGAGCTCAAGAACGTGGTCGAGCGTTCGTTCATCATGGCGGACGAGGTCATCGACGTCGATTGCATCCCGGCGAGCACCGGTATGAGCACGGCGCCCATCGAGGCGACGCCGACGAACGGCGGAGCCGTCCGATCCGGGCCGGTGATCGAGATTTCCCCGGGGACCTCGATCGACGAAGCCGAGCGCCGCCTCATCATCGCCACGCTCGAGGCCTTCAATGGGAACAAGGAGAAGGCTGCGGGCGTGCTGCAGATCAGCTTGAAGACGCTCTACAACCGGCTGAACGAGTACAAGTACGAGGGCCCGGGGCGGGTGAAGTCGGCGCGCACGACGGCTCACTGAGGGACCGGGCCCGCCGGTTTTTTTGCCGGGGTGGACCGGCAACTCGCCCGGCCGGGCTTCCCCCGGCCGAGGTTCGGGCTCGCCGTAGGGCAGAATTGTGCTAGGCTCGACCCCGTCAGTCGGTTGGTTCGCCGAGCGGGATTTCCGGCATTCGTCGGTGCCTTGGTCAGGCCTCCTTCCGTCGGATGGGCCCATGGGGCCCCAAGAACAGCCCGCATTCGGCGGGTGTGCTCTCTTAGGAGGAGCGAATGGCCAAGAAGATCTATGTCGGTAACCTCAGCTATGACGTCGACGACAACTCCCTGCGCGATCTGTTCTCGGAGTACGGCGCGGTCGAGAGCGCCAAGGTCGTGACGGACCGGTTCTCCGGTCAGAGCCGCGGCTTCGGATTCGTCGAGATGACCAACGAGGCGGAAGCCGATGCGGCGATCTCGGCTCTGAGCGGCCAGCAGCATGGCGGACGCACGCTCACGGTGAACGAGGCGATGCCGCGCGAGGACCGCCCGCGCCGCGGTGGCGGCGGTGGCGGCGGCGGTGGTGGTGGTGGCGGCGGTGGACGTGGCGGCGACCGCGGCGGCCGCGGTGGTGGTGGTGGCGGCGGCGGTGGCTACGGCCGGCGCTAGAGGCTCATCGCGCTGGGGTGCACCAGCGCGACGGACGTTCGGGAGCGCGGACGTCCTCGAGGTTCGACGACTCGCGCTCTCGGAAGCAGTGGAGAGCGGCGGGGT
>JADMIO012770963.1_pt1 | contig 52760 bp, 45 predicted proteins | sample 8958161 | NCBI WGS metagenome assembly JADMIO01 (sample SAMN16585339, study PRJNA669376) | soil metagenome | isolation source: Crop rotation soil | place: USA: Cullars Rotation, Alabama | collected 2011 | reverse complement strand
CTTTCCCCCGCCGATGATGCCGTTGCTGATGCCATTGGCGCCGTTCGTATTGTTATTCATCGTGACGTTGCCGGCGATGGCCGGTGATTGCAAGACGCATCCACCATCGTTCGCGGAGCAGTCGACATTGCCGCCGAACACAACGTAATCGAAAACGCAGTTGTCGTTATTGTTGCTGCACTTGACGTTTCCTCCCACCAGAACGTTCATCGGCATGGCGATGGAGTTGCCTCGGCCACCGTAGAACCCGCTGCCCGTGCAGTTGGCGATGGTCAAGCTGCCGCCGATCGCGATTCGTCCCGTCCCGCCGGTGCTCTCGATGTCGAATCGATTGCACCCGTTGGCGCTGACGTTGCCGCCGATGACCGTATCCATTCCGGTGCCTGTGGTGATGAAGAAACTGCCATTCGCCTGCACGGTCACGTTGCCCGTGACGGTCACGTGATCGAGCGAGCACGTAGCGCCTGATGGGACAGTAAGGTCGCCGTTGACGGTCGTGTTCGACATGGCGCCGGTGCATTGCGTAGGACCTGCGCTCACCAAACCCGAGCCGAGAATAAGCGCCACCCCTGTCAACATAGTGCCGACAAATCGCGCGGTTGTACGCCCGCCGAGTCCTTTGACAATTAGCATGGTTTCCCTCCATGGCTGATGATTTCACCCCAGACTTGCCTCCGGACGCCGAGTGACGAAGCGACCGGAGCCGCCCTTTGCGAGTGAGGCGCATCGATCGTGACGCGATCGGCCGCGGCGCCGACTCGATGCTACGTTGGTCGCCTTGAGCGAACGTAATCTTTATCGATTCGATTCGACTGCGAGCGGAGCGATGATCAACTTCAGAATAGGCGGGCGTCAAACGGAAAATTCACGCATTTGTAAGACGCAGAAAGTTAAGGCCTGCCGATCGTCATGAACGATCGAGCCATGTACCAAGCACTCGGTGGATCGCAACGCGGGTCAGTTCAGCGCCGTAACCAGATCTGGAATGACGACTGGGTGTTAACACCAGGTCACAGGCAACGCAGCGACGGATCGCGAACATAGCGCAGATAGGAGCGAACCTTGCGAAAGCCACCCTGGTCCGCAAACATGCGCTCCGCCTCCTCGTCCGAGATGAAGGGCAGGATCACGGTGTCCTCGCCGGGCTGCCAGTTCGCCGGCGTGGCCACGTGATGCTTCGAGGAGAGCTGGAGGGCGTCGAGCACTCGCAGGATCTCGTTGAAGCTCCGGCCGATGAATGCCGGGTAAGACAGGATCAGCTCGACCCGCTTCGCCGGGGAGATGATGAATACGCTGCGCACGGTCATGGTCTGGCCCAGGCTGGAACCCTGACGGAAGTTGGTCGAATCGAGCATGCCGAACAACATCGACACCCGTCGGTCCCTGTCGGCGATGATCGGGAAGTTCACCTGCGTGTGCTGCGTGTCGTTGATGTCAGTGATCCAGCGCTCGTGGTCCTCGGAGCTATCGACGCTCAGCCCGATGACCTTGACGCTTCGACGGCGCCACTCCGGCTCGAGTTTTGCCGTCACGCCCAGCTCGGTGGTGCACACCGGCGTGAAGTCGGCCGGGTGCGAGAAGAGCACGCACCAGGAGTTGCCGATGAACTCGTGGAAGTTGATCGGGCCCAGGCTCGTCTCGGCTGTGAAGTCGGGTACGTTATCGCCGATGCGGATGTACCCCTGCTTCTCGAGTTGCTCCTGCGTCCTGGTGAAGACGTTGTCGGGCCCCAGGTACTTGTATTCGAACGCGTCGGACGACACCTCGTCGAAGTCCGGCAACAGCGTCTGGTACTCGTGATCGAGGAGCCTGACCGTGCGCTTCTTGACCGAGCCCGCGAAAATGAAGGTGCCGTCGGGGCCGCGGATCAGCGGCAAGTCGAAGCGGAACGAGCTGTTGCCGAGGAAGTCCTCTTCCGCCGCGGTATTCGTCCGCTGCAGGATCTTGTTGCGGTGAGGAAACCGGCCGAAGCGCTTGATCACCGCAACGTGCCGGTGAAAGATCTCGTGAAAGGCGTTCAGGGGGTCGTCCTGCGCCAGCTCCGCCATTACCCGATCCCACTCCTCCATGCAGAGATACTGATCGTCCAGGGCTTCCGAATGGGTAAGCACGAGGCAGAGGAAGACGCGCTCGATAGGCCGCAAGTGCTCGCTTACCCCGGCGCGCAGCCCGCGCTTCACCAGTGAGCGGCAGCGCGCGTCGCAGGCAAACATCTGCGGGGTGTCGCGATACATGTTGCGCGGGAACTGGTCGAGCATGATGACCAGGGCCACCAGCAGGCGCGCGTGCTCGACATCGAGGGCCCAGTGGTCGTAGTGGCCCCGCGAGGCCAGCGCCACTTCCGCACCGAAGCGGTGCCAGATCTCCTGATCGGTTTGCTCGGACTTGCCGAACCACAGGTTCAGGCACTCTTCGATATTCGGGCGCAGCATGAAGGCGAGGATCTGCTCGGCCTTTTCGATCTCGGCCGCTGCGATGTTCATTCGTTCGAGCTGGAGCAGCATGCGCAGTTCGCGGCGCAGCTGCTCCGTGTCGGCTCCGGAGAGCGCGTCGCGCTCGTCCAGACCGGCGAGGATCACCTGCAGCGCCCGCTGCATGTGAGGGCCCAGCAAGTCGGGGCTGGGCGAGGTTGGAGTGGCGTGTTGGTCCATCATGACTGCTCCCCTCGTTTTGATGCGCGAAATACTACCAACAACGCGGGATGAATAGCGGTGTCTAACCGGCAATCCGCAGCGCACTGCGCATCGACCCGAAGCGGCGCCGGTATTGCGCCGGCGACAGACTCACCTTGCGGCGGAACAGGCGGCTGAAGAACGCGGCATCCTCGTAGCCAACTTCATGCGCGATGGCCTCTATCGACTGGTCGGTCGACTCGAGCATCTGCTTCGCTTCCTCGAGCCGCAAGGTGTGCGTGTACTCGAGCGGTGACATGCCGGTTGCGCCTTCAAAGCGGCGCTTGAACGTACGCTCGGCGAGACCGGACAAGCGCGTCATCGCCGCAACCGGCGCCGCTTCGCGGTAATGGTGGGCGATCCATTCCTGGCAACGGCCGATGATCGCGTCGTCCACCTGGCGGGAGCGAGCAAGAAGCGCAAAGGGCTGCTGCCCGATGGCATGCCAGTCGATCAGGTTGAGCCGCGCGACCTGCATGGCGACATCGATGCCGGCAAAGCGTCCGATCAGGTACAGCGCAAGGTCGAGCCACGAGGTGCCCGCGCCGGCCATGATCATGCGCTGGCCTTCGCCGCTGACGACAAGCGCGCGGCGCTCGCACACCTTCACGGACGGATACTGCTTGCGCATGACGTCGCACCAGGCCCAGTGCGTTGTCGCCTCGAGCCCGTCGAGCAGCCCGGCTTCCGCCAGCATGAGAGCACCGGAGCAGGCGGTGGCGAGCGTCGCGCCATTCGCGTGGCAACGGGTGAGCCATTCGATCTCGCTGTCGAAGCGTCCGGCGATCGACTCTCCCGGCGCAATGTTGATCTCGGGCACGCACGCAATCGAAGGCGCGATAATGCGATCGAGCGATTGCTGCGGCGTGATCAGCACGCCGTTCGATGCCTGGAATGCCCCCTTTTGCGCAGAGACCACGACCGGATCCATCACCGGCGCGCCCGGACGGCCATCGACGATGATGCCCCAGTCCCGTCCCGCCGAAGCGAGCAGATCGTACAGGCCGTACACCACCGATGCGGATGTCTCCGGGAACGCAAGAATGGCAACGCTGGCGGGTGGAGATGCGCGTGGCATGGCCGATTCGTCGGGTTCGTTGCCGAAATGACTTTGGTGTCTCCGGGCAGCAGCGCTTAAGGTGCGACATCGCGATTGCGAATTCTGCAACAGTTCACGACACGGAGAAACCATGAGCGCAAATTGCCCCGGGCCGCGAAGCGCGGCGGGTCGTCCAATGAGCAAGTATCGGAACCGCTTGCCGCAGCTCGAGAGCGAGCTGTTCCTGACCGACGGCGGACTGGAAACGACGCTGATCTTTCACGAAGGGATCGAGCTCCCGTACTTCGCGGCGTTCGATCTCTTGAGAAGCGATGCCGGCACGGACGTGCTCCGCCGCTACTTCATGCGCTATGCGGCGATCGCGCGATGCCGGGGTGCGGGTGTCGTGCTCGAGAGTCCCACCTGGCGGGCGAATCCCGATTGGGCCGCGAAGCTGGGATATGACGGTGCGGCTCTCGCCGATGCCAATCGGAGAGCCATCGGCTTGTTGCTCGAGATTCGTGCTGCCGGGGAGACGTCGAGCACGCCGATCGTCATCAGTGGCAATGTCGGGCCGCGAGGAGACGGCTATCGGGCCGACAGGCGGATGAGCGTGAGCGAAGCATGCGATTACCACGCGGGGCAGGTGCAGACGTTTGCACAGACCGACGCCGACATGATCGCGGCCTTCACGATGACCTATGTGGAGGAAGCGATCGGCATCGCATCGGCTGCGAAGCAAGCCGCAATGCCCGTGGCGATCTCGTTCACCGTCGAAACCGACGGGCATCTGCCGTGCGGCGAGACGCTGCCGGCGGCCATCGAGAAGACGGACGCAGCGACACAAGGCCATCCCGTGTACTACATGATCAACTGCGCACATCCGACGCACTTCGACCGTGTCGTGAGCGCAGCGGGCTCTTGGCGCGAGCGTATCCGGGGCTTGCGGGCGAACGCGTCGAGGCGCAGTCACGCCGAATTGGACGAAAGCCCGGACCTCGACATCGGCGACCCGGCGGAGCTTGGGAGCGAGTACGCGCGCTTGCGAGAGCGGCTCCCGAGGCTCTCGATCGTGGGTGGTTGCTGCGGCACCGATCATCGTCACGTCGAGGCGGTGTTCGACGCCTGCGCTGTGGATGCATAGGCTCCAATCGGCCGCTCCGGAGCGCGAAGTGCCCGAACCGGGAGCCGCGGAGGCTTCAACGAGCCGAGCCGTTCACCATTCGTAACGGTGCGTAAGGAGCGCGAGCGCGATTCCCACTATGATGAACGCCCCGAAAATCGGTGTCACCACTCGCGGCGCAAAACCATCCACAAAGGGGGAATCCGTGTATCAGCAGAATTACAACCCAATCGGCAATTCAGTTCTGTCGACGCTGGTCGCTGCCATTCCGATCGTGACGTTGCTGTACTTCATCGCCTTGCATCCGCATCGCGACCAGCATGGCGTGCGCCACCTCGGCATCTCGGCGCCGTGGGCCGCGTTCTTCGGTGTGATCGCCGCGTTCTTGATCTCGTGCGTGCCGTTTCGCATGCCGGTCGGATCAGCGGTGTCCGCGTTCGCGCTGGGCACGCTTTCAGGATTCCTGGGCATCATCTGGATCGTTCTTGCCGCGATGTTCCTCTACACGATGACGGTCGTCACCGGGAAGTTCGAGATCGTGAAGGAATCGATCGTTCACATCTCCTTCGACCGACGGCTGCAATGCGTGCTGATCGCATTTTCCTTCGGCGCGATCATCGAGGGCACCTCGGGCTTCGGCACTCCGGTGGCGATCGCAGGCGCGGTGATGGTGGGGCTTGGCTTCAAGCCCTTTCAGTCCGCGGTGTTGAATCTGCTCGCCAACACGGCACCCGTGGCATGGGGGGCGATCGGCACCCCGATTGTCACGCTCGCCGCCGTGAGCGGTCTCGATCAGGTCACGCTCTCGGCCATGGCAGGGCGGCAATTGCCGTTCGTCTCGGTTCTGGTTCCGTTCTGGCTGGTCGCAACGTTCGTCAGGATGGAAGGCGGAACGTGGAAGGAGGCCTTCGAAGTCTGGCCCGCCGCGCTATGCGCTGGGGCGTCGTTCGCGCTCATGCAGTTTCTTGCTTCGGGCACCAACTCGTTTCATCTGATGACCGACGTGGTCTCCGGTGTGTTCTCGGTCATCTGCACGGCCATCTTCCTGCGTTTCGTCTGGCATCCGAAGACGCGCTTTCTGCTGCGCTCCGAACGCGAAGCGTTGGGAAGCGGCGGCAAGAATCCGGCCGCGGCGACTGCCACCAACGAATGGGCCTACAAATACACGGCGGCACAGACCGCGTATGCCTGGATGCCCTGGGTGATTCTGATCGCGTGCTGCGCGTTGTGGGGTCTGCCCGAATTCAAGAAATTCCTGAACGAGCTTTTCTCCGGCGCGAAGTTCACGACGACATTCCTGGGCTCGACCTTCGGTGGAACCGCGTCGCTGCCGTACTGGGATATGCCGGACCTGCACAACATGGTCCAGCGCATGCCGCCGGTAGCGCCGCCGAACGCCAAGCCCGAAGCGGCACGCTTCACGATCAACTGGCTGTCGGCGGCAGGCACGGGCGTGTTCGTCGCCGCGATTCTGTCGGGTCTGGTGCTCAAGTTATCCGCCACGCAATGGAAGGACGCTTTCCTGCGCACGCTCGATCGCATGAAGATCCCGGTGCTGGTGATCGGGCAGGTGCTGGGCCTCGGCTTTCTGACGCGCTATTCCGGAACCGACGCCGTGCTCGGACTCGCATTCACCGGCGCGGGCGTCCTGTATCCGTTTTTCGCAGCGTACCTGGGCTGGCTGGGCGTGTTCCTTACCGGCTCCGACACGGCGTCCAACGCCCTCTTCGGCAGCCTGCAGCGGATCACCGCGCAGCAGTTGAACCTGAATCCGATATTGATCGTTGCGACGAATTCGACGGGCGGCGTCATGGGCAAGATGATCGACGCGCAATCGATCATGGTCGCGTGCGCCGCATGCTACGACGATCCGCAGGAGCGATCCCACGCGCTCGGGCCGATCTTCCGAACCGTGGTGTGGCACTCGATCGCAGGCGCGGCGATCATAGGGATCATCGCGCTCCTGCAAGCGTACGTCTTCCCCGGAATGATTCCCGTGCCGCCGGTGAAGTGACCGTACTGGGGGCTGCGACGACGGCCCCCAAGGTCGACCGCTCGCATGTGAGCGAGTCCGCTGCCTGCCGGCGAGGTCGCCCAATGGGTTGCGTTGCGAGCCCGAGCACCGGGCCTGCGCCAAACGGCGCGTCTCACCGCGACGCGGGCACGACGTAATACGGCGGCGTTTTCCCGGGATCGGCAAGCAGGTCGACGAAAACGTTGTCGACGTTGGGGATGCGCCGCGCGCGGGCATCGAGCGCCTGCTTCCTGTTAGGCGGAGCGCAACCCTCGATGAATACCCACCGGCGCTGCACCGTGACCCACAAGCTCGTGCCCTTCAGCAGCGGAGAGCCGGCAAACGCCCGACGCACTGCCTCGGCGATGTCGGCATCGTAGTCGTACGAGCTCATCTTTTCGCAGCGCTTCTCGAGATAGCAACGGGTGCCGCGCTCGGCGCGAACGTGTGCCTGGCGCTCCATCTGCGTCCTGGTCATCAACGGGCCGCGCGGCACGGGACAGCCCGCGATGCCGTTGCTCAGCGCGAAATAGGGATCGTCGTACCAGTTCTGGAGCGGCTGCGGCCCGGTCGCAAACGCGGGCAGCGACGCAGCGAGGGCGGCCAGAACGAGCAGGCGAAGCCGGCCACCAGCGCTAGCCGACGGTGCGCAGGCGCGGCGCCGGAGCCTTGTCGGCGGGTGGCTTGACGTTTCTGCTGGCCGACTGCGCCGCGGGCTGCGTCTCTTGCGGCTGTTCCGTGTCATCGGCTTCGTCTTCCGGCGGCGGCTCGTCCTCGTGCAACGATAGCGCGAAACGCGCCGCTGCGCGCGGCTCTCCGCGCGGACTCTTGAGCTTGATGTTGAGCCGCAATTCGTTCGCCGAATCGGCGTTGCGCAACGCTTCCTCGTAGGCGAGGTCGCCGTCGTTGTAGAGGTCGAAGAGCGCCCAGTCGAAGGTGCGCATGCCGAGCTCGCGCGAGCGCCCCATGATCTCCTTCAGCTCGTGGAATTCGCCCTTGAAGATGCGCTCGGCGATGGTCGGCGTGTTGATCAGGATTTCGACCGCCGCCCGGCGGCCGTCGCCATTGATGGTGCGCACGAGCCGTTGCGCGACAATGGCGCGCAGATTCGAGGACAAATCCATCAGCAGCTGGTTGCGCCGGTCCTCGGGGAAGAAGTTGACGATGCGGTCCATGGTGTGGCTTGCGCTGTTCGCGTGCAGGGTCCCGAGACAAAGGTGGCCGGTCTCGGCGAACGCGATGGCGTGTTCCATGGTCTCGGCGTCGCGAATCTCGCCGATCAGGATGACGTCGGGCGCCTGGCGCAGCGTGTTCTTGAGCGCTGCATGCCACGAGTGCGTGTCTACGCCGACCTCGCGATGCGTGACCAGGCAGTTCTGCGAGGGGTGTACGTATTCGATCGGGTCTTCGACGGTGATGATGTGACCGGAGGAATTCTTGTTGCGATGATCGATCATCGCCGCAAGCGTCGTCGATTTGCCCGAGCCGGTTGCGCCGACCACCAGCACCAGGCCGCGCTTGTTCATCACGATGTCCTTGAGCACCGGCGGGAGCTGCAGCGCTTCGAAGGTCGGGATCTCGGAGGCGATCGTGCGCAGCACCATGCCGATACGCTGCTGCTGCACGAAGACGTTCACCCGGAAGCGCCCGATCTCGGGAATCGCGATCGCGAAGTTGCATTCGAGGTCGCGCGCGAATTCCTCCCGCTGTCGCTCGTTCATCATCGACTGCGCGAGCTTCTGGGTGATCTCGGCGTTCAGCCGCTGCGTGCTCAGAGGCTCCATGTGACCATGAACCTTCATGCTGGCGGGAAAATCGCAGGCGATGAAGAGATCGGAGCCGCCCGCATTCTTCATCGCGCTCAGCAGCTTGTGCATGTAGGTGCGGGCCTGGTCTTCGCTCAAGTTCGACATGGAGTCCTTGATTACGTGTGTTCGAACGGTTTTAATTCTTGTCGACCGCAGCTTAGAGCCGAGGTGGCAATCGCTCCATCCGTATTTGTACGCAGGCTTTTGCAGACTGCTGTATCGTACAGCCATGACGCATCTTCGCAGTTCCAACACTCAAGCAGCGATCGTCGGCAGCGAGGCCTTGCAGGCGTTCATGAACAATTCGCCGAATGCGATCTTCATCAAGGACCTGAACGGGCGTTATGTGCAGATCAACAGCCAGTTCCTGAAATCCTTCGGGCTCGATCGGGCCGCGGTGCTGTCGCACAGCGACATCGAGATCTTTGCGCCGGAGCAGGCCGCGCAGTTCATTGCCAACGACGCGCGGGTGTTCGCGACGCAGGCGCCGATCGAGGTCGAGGAGACGGCGCATTACATGGATGGGCTGCACACGAGCATCGTCTACAAGTTTCCGATCTTCGATGCCGGCGGTCGCATGGTCGGTCTCGGCGGCATCGCCACCGACATCACACATCGCAAGCAGGTCGAAAACGATCTGCGGGCGTCGCGCGAGCAACTGCGGGCGCTGGCCTCGCGGCTTCATGCCGCGCGCGAAGAGGAGCGGGTGCTGGTCGCGCAGAACGTGCACGACGAGCTGGGCCAGGTCCTTACCGCGGTCAAGATCGATCTGACGGTGCTCGAGCAGCGTCTGAAGTCGGGCGCGGTCGACATGCGGCACGACGAAGTGCTGAGCGAGATCGCCGGCGCCAATCGCAACATCGATCGCGCCATCGATTCCGTTCGCATGATCTCCGCCGAGCTCCGCGCGCCGGCCCTCGAAGATGTGGGGTTGATAAGCGCCATCGAAGCGCTCGCCGAGCAGTTCGAGCGCCGGACGCGGATCGCGTGCCGCTTCACGACGAAGCTTCGCGACGGGCCGATCCATCGCGAGCGGGCGGTCGCGCTGTTTCGCATCCTGCAGGAAGCGCTCACCAACGTCGCGCGCCATGCCGCAGCGAAAAAGGTGGAGATCGAGCTCCGACGCATCGACGGTCGCTACGCACTCGAAGTTCGGGACGATGGTGCGGGCATTCCGGAGTCGGCGCTGGGCGATCGGCGCTCGCTCGGATTGACCGGGATGCGGGAGCGGGCATTGACTTTTGGCGGCACGGTCGACTTTGCAGCGCGTCCTGGCGGAGGAACCGCCGTTCGTGTCGAGATGCCCGACGGCAAGGTCGAGTGAGAACACCGTGAGCGCACCACCGCCGCCCGGACGACATCGACGCGAGCGGGGCGAAGCCAATCCGCCGAACGGCTGTCCAACCGAGGTGATCCGCATCATCGCTGTCGATGACCATCAGCTTCTGCGCGAGGGCGTGAAAAAAATCCTGCGCGGCGAGCCCGACATGCAGGTGGTTGGCGAGGCGGTGGATATCCGCGAGCTCTTCACCACCGCTGCGGAGTGTCGGCCGCAGGTGGTCATCCTCGATATCGACCTGCCGGGCGGGAGCGGCCTCGATGCCATCGAGCCGCTGCGGGCGCTTTATCCCGGGTTGGCCGTCATCGTCCTCAGCATGTATGCGGAACGTCGCTATGCCTTGCGTGCGTTCAAAGCAGGCGCTTCAGCGTACATCAGCAAGTCGAGCGCCGCCGACGAGCTGGTCGACGCAGTGCGCAAGGTGGCGAACGGCGGCCGCTATGTGAATGCCACGGTCGCCGAGCTTCTCGCCGCGGCACTTCAATGTCCCGAGACGCAGCCGCCACACGAGCGGTTGAGCGCCCGCGAGTTGCAGGTGCTCTCCCTGATCGGCGCCGGCCGCACCGTCAAGCAGATCGCCCACGACCTCGACATCAGCATCAACACCGTGAACACACATCGTGCGCGGCTGATGGAAAAGACCGGCTTTCGCTCGAACCTGGATCTGGTGCGCTACGCCGTCGAGCACGGGCTCATTTAGGGCCTGTTAACAGGCCCTAGCCCCAGCGACGGCTTGGTGCAGCCGCTGTAGCTAAAAATGCGACTAACGTGTAGTAGATCGGACGACTGCACCGCCCCCTGATCCGCGATATCCACATACCCATGTTTCCACTAGAGTGGCTCCTTATAACGTCGCACGGTGCACGCCCCTTTTGGAGTGGAGCCGACGGCATTAACGGTCGGGCTCGCCCACTAATAAGACCAAGCGCGCCGACGGCCTCTATAGGGGGAGCGCATGAGGCGCCATTTCCAGCTGCTGCGGGTTCCGTCGCCATGGCGACAAAGCCAGAGACCCTGAGGCATGGCTTCGATCCTCGTCGTCGATGAGTCGCCGGGTCATCGCCATTTTCTATCGTCTCTGTTGAGCAACGGCGAGCATCGTCTGTTCGAAGCCTCCAATGGTGAACAGGCGCTCGAGCTTGCGAGTCGCGAGAAGCCCGATGTCGTGATCACCGACATCCTGACGGGCACGCTCGACGGCTGCGATTTTGTCCAGCGCCTGCGTGCTGCCGAAGACCTGAGCGGTACCCAGGTGATCTTCTACACCGGCACCTATAACGCTCCCGAGGCCCGGGCGATCGCCGCAACCTGCGGCGTGCGATTCGTACTGCAGAAACCGTCGGAGTCCGACGACATCATGACTGCAATCAACGCGACGCTGGGTGTTGCCGATTCGCCGGACCGGATGCCACGGCCGGAACGGTCTACCACGCACTCGAACGGTCTCGACAGCGCCCTCGAGCGCTACCTCTGCGAACTGCGCTCGATCAAGATGGACCTGAATGCGATGTTTGACGACGGCGGGAAGCTTCGCGCCAGTCCGAAGCACGTTGCACGCATTTCGATGCAGCTCACGAACAACGTAACCGGCCTCCAAAGCATTCTCGCCAGGCTTTCCGCCGTCATCGGCATCGGAACGGTGCTGATCGCGGAACACGACCCGGAACGCGTCGCCGGTCGTTTCTTCAAGGCGGTGTCCGATCTCATCGGCTCGAAGTACGCCGCCATGGGAATACTCGATGCGCGTGCCGAGACCCTCGAGCTGGTCTTCGCCAAGGGCGTCGACGCAGGCGTGTTTCGCGCCAATGGCGCGGCACGGCCGCTCACGACGCTCCTTGCCGAAGATCGCCTGGTTCACGTGAAGGACGCCGAGGCGATAGCGAGCCTCGAGCTGCCGGCATCGCATCCGCTGGTGCGCGATGTCCTCGCCAAGTCGATTGCGTCGACTGATCGTGTATACGGATGGCTGCTCTTCGCCGACAGCAGCGGCGAGCTGGGTTTTGTCGACGAGGACGAGCGGCTGCTGGAGTTGATGGCGTCCAAGCTCGCGCTGCTCTACGAGAAGGCCGTGCGTTACGACGTGATCCAGCGTCACGCCGCGCGGCTTCAGGTCGAGCGGGCGCAACGGGCCACCGAGCGGTCGACTCGCGCCATTCGCGTCATCGCAGCGGACCGGCATCGAGTGCACGAGGGTGCGGCACGGCAGTTGCGCGATCTGTCGGACATCCAGGTGGTCGGCGAGGCGTCCGATATCGCGGGCGTGCTGGCCGTGGTGGCGCAACAGCCGGCCGAGCTGGTCATTCTCGACGTCGAGCTGCCGGGTGGCGGTCTCAATATCATCGGACCACTACGGCGACTGCGATCGGAGCTCGCGGTGATCGTGCTCGGCGCGCAGACCGAAGACCGTTACGCCGTCGAGGCGGTGAAGGCCGGCGCTTCCGGTTATCTCGATCGGAACGCAACCGCCGAGGAAATGATCGACGCGGTGCGCAAGGTTGCGGCAGGGGGCCGCTACATCCCTCCGGCCGTGGCGGAGTTGCTGGCGCGCGAGTTGCAGAAGCCCGTCGCAACGCTGCATCGAAAGCTCTCCGCGCGCGAGCTGCAGATCCTGCGACTCATCGGCTCGGCGCGCTCGGCGCGGCAGATCGCCGAGGAGCTCTCGATCAGCATCAACACCGTCAACACGCATCGCGCCCGCATTTTCGAGAAAATGGGCTTGCGCTCGAACTCCGAGCTCATCCGCTACAGCATCGAGAATCACCTGGCGTAGGCGGCGGCGCGCTCACGGCAGCGGTATCCACTCAGCCGAGTCGCCGGGGATTGGCGGCATGCGTTGCTGCGCCCAATCGGCTTTCGCCTCCTCCAGACGGGCAGCACTCGACGTCACGAAATTCCACCAGATGATGCGCGGACCATCGAGCGGCTCGCCGCCGATCACGACATAGCGAGCTCCCTGCGGTGCGGCGATGCGCGACGGGCCATTCGCCAGCACAGCGAGATGGAAAGGGGGCACTTCTGTGCCATCGATCGTGAGCGGCTGGCCGATGCTGTAGACACCGCGCTCGAAAGGCTGCGACGATGCGTCATCTACGAGCGTGAGGGTTGCGCCGGGATCGGCGATCACATCGAGATAGAGCGTGGGTGCGTAGGTCTGCACCGGCGAGCGAAGACCGAAGGCTTCGCCGATCAGCACCCGGCTCACGATGCCCGTGGTATGCCACTCCGGCATGGCATCGGCCGCGGTATGACAGAAGCCCGGCTCCGTGTCCTCGAACGCCTTCGGCAACGCCGCCCACAGCTGCAGTCCATGCGACACATGCGCAACGTCGCGCAAGTCCGTGGGCGAGCGCTCGGAGTGGACGATGCCGCGACCGGCGGTCATCCAGTTGATCGCTCCCGGCTCGATACGCTGCATGGAGCCGATGTTGTCGCGATGCAGGATCGCGCCTTCGAACAGGTAGGTGACCGTGGCAAGGCCGATGTGAGGGTGCGGGCGCACATCGTGGCTGTCGCCTGGGCGCGTCGTGATCGGGCCGAAATGATCGAAAAAGACAAAAGGTCCGACCCCTTGTCGCGGATGCGTGGGCAGCAATCGGCGCACCGTGAATCCCCCGCCGATGTCCTTGCTGCGTGGTTCCAGTAACTCGTCGAGCGGCATGCTCAAAACTCCTTCGATGTAAATCCTCGTGACCTGGGAAAGTCAGGGTGTTCGAACCAGTGGCTTCGATAAAAAGTCTGCAGCACTCAGCGGTAGCGAGTGCTAAAGATGTCGAGCTCGTGCATCCTTGACAATACACCTTACGGGGCATGTAATCGCCGCTGGTGGCCGCATGTAATGCACAAGCCACACGAACGCGCGACAGTGCTCAGAAGTCATTGCCGTGCACCGGCAGACCCATCCGAGGAGGACCCATGGCCGACAGGAAAGAAGAATTCCGCGAAGACGATTCGTGGTTCAGTGAAGAGCAGCTCGAGCAGGTGACCCCCGTCGACTCGATCGATGATCTGCGTTTGCCGGTGCCGACGCAAATGGTGTCGAACGGCGAGTACATGCCCTATCCGCAGACCGACAAGCAGAAGCGCGTCGAGCATCGGGTGAAGGAGCTGAGCGACCAAGCTGCGAAGAAACTGAATACGAGCCGCCGCCAGTTCCTGACCACGAGCGGCGGCATGGCCGCGTGCTTCCTCGCGATGAACGAGATCTTCGGCCGCTTCTTCAACGTCGATCCGATCGAGCTCGTCGATTCAGCCGCCGCCGCGACCAACGGACCGCCCGCGAATCTGTTCGTGCTGGATGACCAGTTACACATCGTCCGCAATTCGCGCCGCAACACCGGACAAGGATTGCGTGCGATTGCGCAGGGGCTGCCGAACGGGCAGAACCCGCAGGGATTGCCGGACGAGCTCGGGCGCGTCAACTTCCCGTGGAATCCCGCACTTGTCGGCCTGCCCAATATCGATGAGAACTTCCAGTTAATCCAGGTCATGAAAGACCTGTACCTGGATAGCCAGATGACGGTCGGCATCATGAGCAACAACAGCAGCGCCGCGGTGCCCGGAGCTGCCGGACAACCGAGCCGCGCGCCGAAGAACCCCGCTGAATCGGAGGCGTTCGAGTTCCTGAGCGCGCCGCAGACGATGGGCATTCGCGATTGGGTGAACTCGATCGCGGGATCGCAGCGCATGCTGGCGCACGGCGTCATCCTCCCGGGTGTGCCGTTCTGCGACAACCTCGAATACATGCAATACCAGATCGAAGAGCTGCAACCGGACTCATGGAAGGGCTACACCAGCGCCACTTCCGCCAAGCGCGATCTCGATCCCGAAAGCCTGATGACACGCTGGCGCCTCGACGATGAAGACGTCGCGTATCCGATGTACGACCTGATCATGAAGAACGCCAAGCAGCTGAAAAAGCATCCCGGCTTCTTCAATGTCAACATCCACAAAGGCTTGTCGACCAACGCCACCGCCGACCAGCCGGAGCTCGGCAATCCCGCCGACATTCCCAAGGCGGCAAAGGATTGGCCCGATCTCAACTTCCTGATGTACCACGCATGTATCCGTCCGGGATTCTGGGTGCTGAATGCGCTGAACGACGTCAATTCGGGTCGTCTGCGCGACGGCGTTCCCGACATCCTGTGGAGCACCGAGTTCGCGGTCAACTGCGCCAAGTTCCCGAACGTGTATGCCGAGCTCGGCACGACATTCGCGTCTTCGGTCATCACCTTCCCGACGGTCTGTGCGCACCTGCTCGGGCAATTCCTCAAGTACTTCGGGGAAGACCGCATCGTGTTCGGGTCGGACTCGCCGTGGTACGGCAGCCCGCAGTGGCAGATCGAAGCGTTGTGGCGCTTCGAGATCCCCGAAGACATGCGTCGCAAGTACGACTATCCCAGACTGACACAGCAGGCCAAGCGCAAGATCCTCGGACTCACCTCGGCCGAGCTCTACAAGCTCAATCCGACGGGAAGAGTGGTGCAAGCGTGCGAGGCGACTCCTCGCAGTCCCTACCTGGAGTTCCCGCGCACCTACGAGAGCCTCATCCCCAATTCGCTCAAGACGCTGCTGGAGTTTCCTGGATATACCGCCGACAACTTCGCACGGGCGAAGAAGACCTACGCCGAATGGGGCGAGGGACGCCCGCGTCACCAACGCTTCGGCTGGCACTACACGGGGGCAGAGGCGTAGGCGCCTTCGTCAAGAACCAGCGTAGCACCCCATTCAAACGGCCTCGCGCGGCGACGCGCGGGGCCGTTTGTCCATTGCAAGTTGTGCAGAAGCTCACGCGCAAAGGGAGCACCTCGCGCCGAATGGCGCCATAGGCGTCGTCGTGCGTCGTCACTGCTTAGGGGCCGAGCCGCTCGCTAGGACGTGATTCGTCATGGTTATGTAGCCTACTGTCCACAAATTGAGACATGGAAAATCAGTAATTTAAGCTCGGGCGGTAACTATTACGCCCAAAACTTTCACCTGCTTTCCGCAACGCATCCAGCGCATTCTCGTATTTCAAGGACTTGGGCCTGGCACATGTGTGGCTTTCAGAGACGAGCCCCCGAAAGGGTGGTTGTGGACTGCAAAAGCAAAGTGCGAAGTGCAGGATTTTCAATCGTCTCAAGTGGAGTAATTGCCAATGAACCATCGACTGCAGCATCTCGTGAGAACGTGCCGGACGGGCTTTCTGACTCTGGCTATCGCGGCGTTCGCCGCTGTGTCATTCGCACCGGCTGCCGAAGCCGCGGTGAGTGTTCCCGTCAAGGCAAAGGACTTCGAGGGCACACTCAACATCACGAAGTTCACGACCATGAACGTGGGCGGTACCAATCAGCTCGCAGCCGTCGGCAGTCTCGTCGGAGTCGGCAAGGGCAAGCTGAAAGCGGCCAACGACTCGCTCGGCATCATTGCGGTGGGAGGCCTGATTTTCCCAGTCAACGTCACGAGCCCGACGTGTCCGATCCTGCATCTCGATCTGGGGCCGCTCAATCTCGATTTGCTCGGCCTGGTCGTCGACCTTAACGAGGTCGTCTTGGACATCACCGCCGTCGGCGGGCCTGGCAACTTGCTCGGCAACCTGTTGTGCGCGGTCGCCAATCTCCTTAACCCGGGCAGCCTCACCGATCTCGTCGCATTGCTGAACCAGATCCTCGATCTGCTGGGATAACCCAGTCCGCAACCATCAGTGTGATGCGAGAGCAGGGCGGTCCTCATCGGAGCGCCTTGCTTCGCGACATACACGAAACACCAAGCCGAGATCCTGTCCGCAGCTTGGCATCGCGGGACATCCGTCGTTCCAATATTTCCACCGATTTGCCGCACGAGCGTTTCATTCCAGTCTCGTCCTGGCAGGTAGCCCTCAAACCGGCGCGAGCTCCGTGGTGATCTCCGTCGTCACCTGTGTCATGAGCTTGTGCACCGGGCATTTGCCTGCGACATTCAAGAGCTCCTGCCGCTGATCGTCGCTTAGTGCACCGCTGAGCGACAGCGTAGTGCGCAAGCGGTAAGTGCCCTGGCGCTCCTCGCTGCTGTCACGTTGGACGTCGACCTCGATATCGTCCAGCGGAATCCCCTTGCGATTCGCATACCAAAGCACGGTCAGCGCCTTGCATGCGCCGAGCGCGGAATCGTATAGATCGTGCGGGTTCGGCCCGGTATCTTCGCCGCCGACCTCCGGAAGCTCGTCGACCACCAACCGGTGCTCGCGCACGCTCAATGTGTGCTTCATCTTGCCGCTGCGATCGCGCTTGACGGTAATGTGCATACAGTGCTCCTTTTTGGCGGGCTCTCCGGATTTCATAATAGGATATCGCTGGTCGCGACGATTCGATACCTCACCCCTCCATCGTTCGGGTTATGCTGCAAGCTCTCGACAACACTGCCGCAGCCAGCAGCTGCCCCAACTGCCGGCAGCCGATGACCTCGCAACGGCTGGACACTTTCCCGCCGCTGCGCCCGGTCGACGTGGAGATCTGCGCCGGCTGCAGTCTCATCTGGTTCGATCGCTACGAGAGCACCAGCCTCGCTCCAAAGGGCGTGATGAGTCTCTTTCGCTTCATCGGCGCCGCCCCCGCGAAATCACGAGTGCCGCTCGCGGCGACGTTTCGTTGCCCGCGTTGCGCCGCCAGCCTTGCGTTGACGCACGACCTGCAGCGCACGACCCGCTTCACGTATTGGCGCTGCATGAACGGACACGGCCGGCTGATCACCTTCACCCAGTTCCTTCGCGAAAAGAATTTCATACGCCCTCCATCGGCTGATGAGTTGCGGCGACTCCGGGATACCGTACGCCAAATCGCCTGCTCGCAGTGCGGCGCGCCCATCGATCTCGCAACCGACAGTGCGTGCACGCACTGCGGCGCGCCGGTGGCGCTGATCGATTCCGATGGCGTGGCGAAGGCGTTGCAGGAGTTGACGGCAACGTCCAGCGCACCTGATCCCGGGAAGCTGCAGAGTGCGTTGCGCGATGCGCAGATCGACGCCATCTTCGATCTCGAGCGAATGCGCGAGCGGGAGAATCACGACAGCGACCTGGTTGCTATCGGCGCCACGGCAGTAGCAGGCTTGATCGGTGCACTGATCTTCGCACGCGGGTGACATCGCATCATCAATCCGGACGTCGTTGCAATCGCATCACCCATCGTGACGCAGGAACAACGGCGTCGCCAATCCGGACGCAGGTGCAATCGCGTCCAGAATCCGGACGAAGGTGCAACTGCGTCACGATCCGGACAGGCGCAATCGGATCACGAATGAGCGCACGCGTTTCGGCACGCGATCGCCGCGAACGCTGTGCTAAGATCGTTGCACTGCTCTGGGCGTGACGTGTCGGACTTGTCGCAACTCTCGTCCGACCCTCGTCAGTGCCGGTTGCATGCGACATTGCGCTGGCGAAGCCAGGGCGCATCTTCAGGGCGCCCGTAGCTCATTCGGATAGAGCACCGGCCTTCTAAGCCGGGGGTAACAGGTTCGAGTCCTGTCGGGCGCGCCAACTTAATCGGCTGAATTCAACTACTTGCAAGACCTCACTATACGGCCGTTGTAGCGTTGTGCCAGTTTTGTGCCACTTTCGCTTCATCACATTGAATTCACGCGACTTTACGGCGAATTATGGTGAGTGGAACCGTCGTCCGGTGCTCCGTCGCCAACGTGCGCTCGGCCGCTTCGATCAAACGCGTGATCTCCGCCGCCATGTAGCGTTGCGTCACCGATCTCGGCTTGTGACCGAGCAGGACCTGGCAATCGCCGAATGCGACACCGGCGGCTTCCAAACGATGACCGAACGTGTGTTTCAGATCGTGAACACGCACATTCGAATAGCCTGGTGACGCAGGTTCACCTTTCAGCTCCTGCCATTTCGCTGCTGCACGAGCTCGCGCAATACGCCACGCCTGCTGCGTCATTCGCTGCACCGGACGATCACCGTATGGGAAGACCCACAACGGATGCGCGCCACGCTGCCCTTCGATGACGCTGCGAGCCACAGCATTCAACACGACGAGTCGATCGTAGCGATTCTTGATGCCGGAATTCGGCCGACGACCGCCGAAGTTCCACGGGATTAGAAAGACCGACGTCTTCAATTCCGGTACGTCGATCTCATAATCCCAACGCAGCCGACACACTTCCTGCTCGCGACAGCCCGTGTTCACCTTGTACAGCGCCATGTTGCGCAGGTAGTCAGGCAACTCGGCGAACAGCAGCCGCTGCTGTTCCCACGTCAACGGATACGGGACGCGCTGCGTCTCGCGTTCGTTCAACATGGTCAACAGTGGCGGCGCCTCGAGCCAGGTCAGATTGTTCTCGTCGCGCCACTTCATCGCCGCCAGACGCAACACGCGGCGTAGGCGAGCAAGAACAATGTTGACCGTGCGATTGCTGCGCCTCCGACGTCTCCAATTCGCAATCAGAGGTGCAAGCGTGCCGTCGTGGATACGATTGAGCGGTAGATGCCCGATCCACGGATCGACCTGCCTGAACGTGAGCGCGATATCGGTGATCGTCGACAAGTGCGTGTTCTCCATCAAGAACTTTGCTGCTGCTTCGCGAAACACTCTGTTGGGCCGAATACCGAACCGCTGCGCATCCCTGATCTCATTGAGACGCCGGATCAGGTAGTGCTCTGCCTTTTCGTACTCGTCCTTACGATAGCCAGTGCTTTCGCGAACTCTTCCATACCCTGCGATTTGCTTCCAAATCCACCAGGTGTCTCCGCGAAGCTGGAGGCCTGGCATTTTGCTGCGGGCCATTTCGCTACTCCTTTCCTGGCTGGCCGCCCGCGAAATGAATTTTCGGACAGATGTGTTGATGGGTCAATTGAATTGCTCGGTGAATCATTCGAGTGATCACAAAACAATTCGTCGGCGATCGCATCGAGCTGCACGCGATCGACACCTTTGCCTTTCCTGCCGATATCGATGACGCGGAGACGCGGTCGCACTTGCCGATCGAAGACCTCACGGCTCATGCCGAGGTAGCTCGGCGCTTCACCGATGCGAAGAATGCGCGGCAGTACGGCGTGCTTCATGGCGGCCTCGTCCTCGACCAACGCTGACAGCAGCAAGATCAACCAAAAACCAGTCGGTTACTGTCACGCCAACGAAGTGGCCGACCATGAGCCGCTCCGCGACGGGGACATTGGTAAATCGATAGCGCGCGAGTCCCATGGCGCACTAAGGGTGGATAGGTTCATCGCACAAGGCGATCGGCGTCCTTAAAAACGTGCGAGCAGTTGCGTGTCACGTATTTCTACGAGGCATGCACTTCCGCCATCAGGGCGGACGCGACCGGCACCAAAGCGCCAGCGCGGCATCCGAGTCGGTGCTCGGATCCGGAAACTCCGGTTTTCTGTAGGATGTTTCCTCCGCGATCGCATCCTCGGCCCTGCCACCAGGCCGTCTGATCGCTTGCGTGCTTAGCAGTGGGTGCGAAGCCTCATGGCAACGCGACGCCACGCCGAGCGCTCATCGAGCGCGTCATTCGCACGCAGGAAGAAACACTTCGGGAGACAAGCGGCATCGATCTCGTCGATGCCTCGACGGGTCTAGCCCATCGTCGATGGCGAATCGCGGCTCCAAGGCCTTGACTCGCGAGCGGTGACACGGCCCTCCCGCGGCCTTCCTGCATGGGCTCAAAGGCCCGGTACTTTCATGGGCTCAAAGGCCCGAGATGTCGTGGGCGCGAAGGCCCGGCACTGTCATGAGGCGAGTAACGATCGCAACGCTCGGTGTCCATCTCCGAGGGTCTGTTCGCGATGAACAGGACAGTAACGCCGCAAATAATACGGATCATGGTGCGCGCGTCAAGAGGGCAGCGGCAAAGTTGTCTTGACAACGTTGAAATGTCCCAATTGGCGTACTGGAGTACGACTGGAGCACGTCTGCAGTACGACTTGTCGGCAACGCTTGTGTTAAAAACAACAATGGGCGGGACGAGCGTCCGGGAAATGGCGCGTTGCATGGCCATCGCCGCATCGCAACAGTGAGGCAGTCTTCCAAGCGACTGCCTCGTCTGATCAATGTGGCACCTTCTTCCATTGTCGGCGCAAGAATGCCGGCGACGTAAGCTACGTGCCCGACATCCTCAAGAGCCCCCGCGCAGTCGATGATGCGATGCCTCTGTCTCCTTGGCTTTATTGGTAGGCGACAGAGAATGAGAGGACCGGGCCGGCTTGCCGACGTAGGCTTGCATTATTTGAGTCCTGTTGTGCCCAAGCTGCTGTGCAATCTCGAGTAGCGCACACTTCAGCATCTCAGGATCGTCGCAAGCGTCGCCGCCGCGCACCGGAGCCCGCACACCCGTCAACTCGACATGGAACTCCTGGGCGAACTGATGACGCAGCCCATGCGCCGTCACACCGAGCTGATTGCCGGTAATGCCGGCCTTGCGCAATACGTTGTCGAAACGCTTGAGCGACTGCTTCAGCGACAGGCCAGGATGGCCCAGATGCGAGGATGCGTGCGGCGCATACTGCAGCGCCAGTTCGAGGGCTGAGCGCTGGTCATCGTGGCGAATGGCTACGAAACGCAAGCGGCCACCTTTGGTGCCACGTTGAACCTTGAGGAAGACGGCGTAGCGCTCGGACGCATCTTGAGCTACCGGTACACTTTCTCGCGGGACGACTGCAATACGCGGCATGAACATGATGGCTTCCTTGCGTCGCAACCCAAAGGCAAGTAGCAATGCCAACTGTGCGGCAACACGTGGATCAATGGCTGCAACTCTCTCGATGATGGTGCTGGCTTCGATCTCGTTGCTTTCCCAACTTCGGTCTTTCTGCGCGACATAGGAGCGTTTAAAGCGAGCGGGATCGTCAATGTAGGCGGCTAACGGACGCACCATGCCGGGCTTCCCGATCCAGCTATCAGCATAGACCCGGAGGATGCTCAACTGCTGCTCGATGTAGCCAGCGCTGTGTGCACGTTCGAGCATTGGCACCCCGCGCAGCCGACACAAGTCGGCGACGCGCGGATCGCAGGTCCAGTAATGCACCAGCAGCTGAACGTGGCGGCCTGCCAAATTGGCGGGATCGATCTGATGTCCAAGACGACGCAGCAGGGTGAAGGAGCGAAAGAGCGAACAGGCTCGTTCGTGCATGGTCTTGTTCGATACACATTTCGGCTTGCTTCCGTGTTGGCGATTGTTCTCGTTGATTTTGTCCTGCAGCTGGCGCTTCCAGAGGGGGTTGTTGCTCATGCGAGTCTCCCCGTGACGTGAGCGTGGAACGCGCACAGATACTCGGTGCGAAACGTGGCGCGCACGGCGCGTACCGGGGCGAGTGCTGCATGTAAACGACAGGTCGATGACATGGTCGGCTCCAATAGTGGTTACACCGCGTTGCTGCCGAAAGGCGAGCAGAATTCGGTCGGTTACTGTCACGCGAGCGAAGCACTTGACCGAGAGCGGCTTCGCGGCAAGGACATTTGTCAACAGCGCGGGTCCCAGGGCGCGTTAGGGGTGGATAGGTTCATCGCATAGGCGATCGGCGTCCTTAAAACGTGCGAGCAGTTGCGTGTCACGTATTTCTACGAGGCCCGCACTTCCGACCGGGCGGACGCAGCCGGCGCCAAGCACCAGCGCGGCCTCCGAGTCGGTATTCGGATCCGGAACTCCGTTATCTGTCGGATGTTTCTTCCGCGATCGCATCCTCGGCCCGGCCACCAGGCCGTCTGATCGCTTGCGTGCTTAGCAGTGGGTGCCTCACGGCAGCGCGCCGCCACGCCGAACGCCCACGTCGAACGCATCATTCGTCCGTAGGAACACGTCGGGAGACAAGCCGCATCGATCTGGTCGACGCCTCGACGGGTCTAGCTCACCGTCGATAGCGAATCGCGGCTCGACAGCGTTGACTCGCGAGCGGTGGCTAGGCCTCTCCCGCTGCCTTGGCATGCATGGGCGCGAGGCCCGGTACTGTCATGAGGCGGGTAACGACCGCAACGCTCGGTGTCCATCTCCGAGAGTCTGTTCGCGTGAACAGGACAGTAACGTTGCAAATAATACGGATCGTGGTACGCGCGTCAAGAGGGCACCGGCAAAGTCTTCTTGACAATGCTGAAATGTCCTAATTGGTGGGCAAACAGATGTCCTTCATAACGATTCCAAAGCCCTGACGCCCTTGACAGAGCATGGGTCGTGTTACCTCAGGTTCTCCACTGCCTAAAAATCGAGCAGCAAAAAATGACTCGCCGTCTTCGCCAGTCGCGCTGGAGAGCGACTGGGGTTCGACTGTGAACGCCGTGGTGACCCTGCTCGATTCGGCGAGTCGCGCTGTGGTGCGACTTGAGTGCGACTGGAGTGCGACTACAGGGCGAACCACAGGACCAAGGGGCGCGATAGATGGCGGCTGCTGGCGGCGACGAAACGCCTGAACACCATGTCATTTGACAGGCCAAGCTGTCACGATCATAAATGACGGCATGATCAACGCGAACCGGGTGGAAATTAGGCCATGATCATCGAGACCAGCGCAGTCGCGTTTCGTCAGAACCTGGGCGAGATGATCAGCCAAGTGCAGTGCCGGCGGGACAGCATCGTCATTACCAAGGACGGCCGCGCTGTTGCGGTCTTGATCGACACCGAGCTCTTCGAGCGTATCCGGCGTATGCAGCGGGAACGCTTCGACGCGCTCAGCACGCGGTTGGCCGAAGCCTATTCCACCGTTCCCGAGCAGGAGGGTATGGCGGAAATCAAGCGCGCGGTGACTGCCGTGCGCGCTAAACGGAAAATCTCCGCGAAGCGCAAAAAGGGCTAACGCTTGCTTAACTGCGGGTCGTGCTCGACACGATGTGCTCGTACGTGTCCGAAATGTATTCGAGCTGACGGACATCGTCCGATGGCACGCAACTGAATTGAACGACGGCCCTCGACCCCATTCCGTCGGTCGGCGCGCGCCAAGCGGCCATTTGATCTCATTTCAACCAATCGTTTCCCCTCGCCGGGCATCCCTTATCCCTTGTGTGACAGGGCGGCGATTGCAGCTTGTATCTCCGAAGATAATTCCTGCGCCTCGGCTTCAGCCAGAGCCAAGACACTGGCAGAGAACGAACGAAGTCCAATTTGACCGCCTGCCAAATCCTGCACCCCAACGGAAATCAAATCGGCGTCTCTCGCAAACTGCCGGGCGATTGCAAGCTGAATTAGTGGCCACCGCAGCTCATCATTATCGAAGGGCAGAGAATCGGTAAGCAGGACTGCAGCGTACCGCCCGGTCAGCGGATCCATATCCAGTCGCGTGATGTCACCTCCAAGGAGAACATCGTTCCCCATCGGGTGGACCAATCGAATACGAGTATGCGCAACGATGATCCCGGCGGATTTGTGCCAGAAAATGTAGTTGTCCAGCCGGTCGTGATTCTCCTGTTTGCGGTTCTCGTCCTTGAAGGCCCCAATATACTTAGACAGCGCCTCATGCGCCGCAGATGGACTCCCCACCCGATGGTACTCACAGATTGCATCTCGCAAACCGGCATTGAAGCCGCGAGTCGCAAATATGCCGTCACCACTAAGGCCCAGTCGGCGGCGAACCCACGATACGGGATCGGCACGACAGCTTTCGATCTGCCCGTGAGGAACCTTCACAAGATCGCTGCGATTTCAGGATATTTTGTCAGCACAGACCGAGCTTCAGTCGCGAATCGTTTGTACATCTTGATAACCTTGGTTGCGTCAAAATCGTCACAGTACAAATCAGGAAATTCAGCCATAAGATCTGCTGAATTCATACTTTCAAACCGCTTGATGAACTCTGCCAAGTCCACGAAGTTTCGCCTACCGTCGTCCTCTTCAGGCAGCGCACCGATCGCCGCGGACCAGACATCCCGTTCATAAGCCGTTGGATCGGCTGAATGAGTTTCGACCGCGATCCGCCGCACATAACAGGGTATACACGTACCGCAGTGAGTTGCGGGCTTCTTCAACCGTGCGTTCTTCCAACAGCTAGTGGAGAGTCGCACGGAGTCGGGCAAATCGGCCATAACTGACGATATGGCCTCTGCCTTTGTCTTGTAGACATACGGATTGTGTATTTCTAGTGCGAAGCGCAGACTCGTAGCTAGTATGTCTTGCATTAGGGCGAGGACGCTAGGGTGAGCGGTGTGCGTGGACAGCGCGCCAATGCGAGCACTCGTGAGCGGAAGGTGAATTGCAAGTTGACCGTTTTCCGCAAGCATCAACAGCTTCTTGCTTTTCAGCCTTCGCGCGGCTAACGCTCCAAGAATGAGAAAGAGGAACGATCGCGTGCGCTGTGAACCCTCGACATCATGATCGAAGTGATCAGAGGATGCAGCGCTAACAAAGAATTGGTTGTGCGCGACGTTGAATTGTTTCTCTCTCAGTAGCTGAAATAGCTTTCGCTGAGCTCCATCGGTCATTGGATTTTTGGTGCGATGGCTCACCAAATTCAGCACAGACTGTGACTTGCCAAACTCGACGGCTGCGGCGAGGGAATCCAGTCCACCGGAGAACAACAATGTTATTGAGCCGCTTGACGGCCATGTCTTTGAGGATTCCGCAACACCACTCACCATTCGCAGCGTCACGGACCAACGATCGTCCGATAGCTTTCGCAGCACGCGGTTGATCCGCGGAAGCAGTGGATGCAGATGATGAAAATTGACAACCGGAACACTTAGTGAAATGGAGCGCTGAAAATTCTCACAATCCGCGCGGAGCGTCCCGCGATCGGCGGCAAAAACCGCGGCACCTATCGTAAGAAGATCTACCTCCAGTGATGTCGGTTCGCCAAAATGCTTTACGAAATCCTTCTCGCCAGTGATTAGCTCAACACCAATTTCAAGGACCTGACCGGGCCCGGTCTCCTCGGAGCCTTCCTGACGGACGAAGTATTCAGTCGTCATTTCGCTTTACTCGTGAGATCGGTAAGGACATTGGCAACGTACGTACGCCACCGCTGTAATGAGGTGTCCTTCAAAGGCGTATTAGCTGCAGCCGTCCGTGCACGCTCTTGCAACTGTGCCTTCAGCGAAACAGCCTCGCTGACGCTCTGAATGCGTCCCGGCGCACCTACGTAACTCGGAATATCTCTGGATGCGAGATATGAAGCTGTTTCCGCGAAGACTTCCGCTCCGAATGTCTCGCGACCCCCTCCTTTTGACGCGGCGCGCGCCAGCGCGCGCTTCGCAATTGAGTCGAACAGGTTTGGATTGGGAGACTCCAGCAGAAAGTCCTCGAGGCGCGCAATCGATTGCGTTGGCGGTTGCTCCTGCGACGCGAGTTCGCACGCGAAGCGCATAACGTCGCTTGAAAGGCGTTCTCGTATTAAGGCTTCTTGATCGCCTAGCGCAGCGCGCCAAAGTTCCCGCGACTGGTAATCGGGCGCAACCCCATTCAATCCAAGGACCGCGCGAGCGGGGAGCCATGTTGGGATGTTGCGCGACCGCTGATTTGATGATGTACCCATGGCCTTGGCTCTAGGTCCCGCGACGCTCGTCGCGGGCGTCGTCTATCTCCGTCCGCGCGAGCGTGTCTTCAAGGACGCCACTCCGACAAAGGAGATGCGACCATCGAATTGCTCGGCGGAGCGTGGAATCGTTAGCAACCGCGGCTACGATCGCCACTAATGTTCGAGCACGGATAAAGGTAACGGGCACGCCGGTCGCGGCAATGAAATCAGCCGCAATCGTGGCGATAGCGGCGGCGTTCTGTTTGAAATCATTAGCCACTACCACGGCGCCGCCGAGTGGAATTCCTCCGTTGCCCTGGCGATGACGCTGTCGCACGGTGTACTCCTGCAAAGCACGCAATGCTCCAGACGACGCGTCAAAGGGATCCTTATATGCCTTTGTGTCGATAACCAAGACCTTTGGATCAGGAATGTGAGTCACGAGATCGCTGACTTTCTTGCCTCGCTTTTTCCCACCAAGCCGGTTGACGCGAACGCCGAGGAGAAATTCGAAAGCATCCGCAGTGGCATCTTCGAAGGCCGACCACGCTTCGACGGCTGTATCTAAGGGAGACTCGTTTCGGGCGAGCGTGAGGTAGGTCTCCTCAAACCCGGGCGCGAGGGCACGCCAATTCGGAACCGCACCGCCCAATGCTGCGAGAAACTCGTGCCAGGAAAGCCAGTCCGGCCCCTCAGCGGACGCGATAACAACGAGCCTTCTATTCTCTTCCGCGGTGGCCTTCGCCAAATGGACAGTCTCTTCGTGATTTGGAGCCTCGCCATCGACCAGCACGATTCGGTAGTCGATTGGCAGTCCCAGAACGTCGTGCCGAGTACAGGCAATCTCGAGTCCGCTCGGATGCCGATCGGTGCCAGTTATGTTGAATCCAGCCGCCAGTAGCGTTCGAATCGCGACTCCAATCTCCGGACGAGTGATCTCCATGAGTTTGCCGTGGTGACGATGTGTGAACGTGTAGCCGAGCTCCGGTTTTGGCGCATCGCGGTTTGGGCTAGCTACGCCAATGATTCAGACGCGTATTCCCTACGCTTAACAGCGTATCAGCCGAGCAACCGTCATGCCAAACTTTTCGCGCCATTTCTGACCAACGATTCGCAAACTCCCAGTCAGCTGGAAGACAGTGCAATCGATTTGCCGCCTACGATTCGATACCGCCGCACACGACTGCTTTCAACGATGGAGAGTCCGACCGCTTGTGGCCGATTTCGGCCGGTGAAGCGAACTTGATCTTACGTTGCCCCTTGGATCAAATTGTGGCTTCTACATCGTGCGGGCCCTGCGTGTACCCGTTTGCCTGATGCGTGCCGACCTTGTGGCAAATCGTTGACAGATATACGTAACCGTCTACCTTTCGCCCCATCGTCGCCTCGTTTTGCGGCGTGGCCGTCATCGTCGTTTAGTCACCCCATGAATCGCTGATCGTTGTGCCATGACAGAACGGCTCGATCAGGTCGGTGGCGGACGTCGTCGGGTGCGCTGATCGTACGACCGTGAAGTGCGTAATAGTCCTTTCCGTTTTCAAACTCCTCTTTAATCCGGCGGCTGACTTCAAACTTGAGGTCTGGCGTCACGGTGACGTAACCCGCGTCGAAAAGACTATGAAGATCGCGACGAAGGAGAAGTCCGTTTCGCGCATCATGCTCGCCACCATCACTGTACGGCCGAATATGCGCGGCTTCGAGCGCTGGTAACGTTCGCTCCTGTGTGATGGCGCATCGCCGATGATAGATGTCCGTCACGACGACCCGAAAACCACCTTGACCCAGCCGAGGTCGAATTAAGCGTGGCTCACCATAGCGCGGGCCGGTCTCAGCCATTTCGGGCATCGACTGGCGACTTAACCGATCGTGAATCGCTTCCCATAGGGCGTTTCCATCGACGTTCGCTGTGTTGTAGGTCTTGAACGAGACAATGTTCCGTGACCAATCGGGCATCGGAATCCAATCGCGGTCGTCGAAGAAGAAGGGCTGCGTGAGAATGCGACAACCGACGGAAAAGTCGCTGCGATCCTGCGGGTCGGCTCTCCTGTATCGCGCAATGCGCGTACGCATCTCATTAGCCGAGGTTGCGCCGTTTGCCTCGCCGAAAGCGGCCCACGCGAGTGAGCAAGGCAACGTACTCGCATACGCAAAAATTCCACCGCCGACAATCATATTGTACGGCGCATGCAACTTGAACAAAAACATCTCGCCGGCTTGCAGCGCGCGGAAGCTGGCTGCCGACGGAGCCCAGAAGTTGACTTCCGCAAGGTTCGGCTTCCGGCGCAGCGTTTCAAACCAGTCGCTGTCCGTGATTGCAACCACGAGGTTGACGCCCATTTAGCGAGTGACCTTATGCCGCTGGACGCGAAATTGCCCAGACAATCTACGGCAACGGCGCCTGAGGATGCTTGCAGTCATGCCGCGACTGCCGTCGCTCGAACTGCATCGAGCGAATGCATCAACTCGTCGAGCTGCGTCGGGCTGAATAGGCCGTCTGGACCTCGTGGCGTGACGTCGGTGAACGGCGATTCATAGAGCCTGCCGGGTTCGACAATGCCGTGCTCCGTCAAATGGTTCACGATCAGGTTAATGAACTCGATCTGATTGGCGGAGAGTGCCTTGCCGACCATCAATTTTGCCAGCGCTTCCTTGGCTGCGCCGCGATCGAGTCCGACGAGAGAACGAACAAACAAACCAAGCCCCTGCGACTCTTCCGCCGCACAGCGAATATCGTCGGCCGCACCGATCCCGCTTTCGGCAAGCATACGTTCCAGCTCATCAAGGTCACTGATGGTGAGCGGCTTGTTCATCCGCAGCTTCTGGATGGAGATGTGATTAAGATGCTGCCGCAGGAATCTGCGTGCTTTGTCACGAAATTTTGCGTAGTCGGTCCCCGCAACGAAACCCGGAACGTCGACAGTAATCTCATCGCCCATCTCATCCTCGAAATCCGAGTACACGATTTTCCGTTGTTGCTTGTCGATTAGCTGGATGAGGTTGCGCAACCGACGACGCAAGACCTCGAGCATCGGGATCGTCACGTCCTGCCACCACTCGTCGCTTTGTATCTCTTGAATGAGCACCATCTGCTGGTGCACCATCGGAATGGCGGATTTTTCTTCGAGCAATCCAGCAATTTCCCGCACCTGGTCGCGTAGTCGCGCGAATCCCGGCTCATGCCGTAGCACGGCGAGTTGAATGCGCAGGAGTAGCAGGTCAAAGCGCTTTGCCTCTTCACTTTCGGGGTCGAGCGCCGACGGCAGCCCAGCGACCTCATGCGACAACTCGGCAAGCGCCTCCTGTGGAAGCGAGATCCAAGCGGCGGCGTTCGCATATTTCTCGACTAGCCGACGGCGTGGCCTGACCACAAAATTGTCGAGGTTCATCGCAGCAACTTCCTTATGCAGCAGCCCCGCGACCGAGCACCGAACCTCCGCCTCGGATTCCGGATCTCCAGCAGGCAGCCGTGCGTGCGCCTCGGCAACTTTCCGAGCTGGCTCCGTGCTCTCTCGTGTATCAAGCTCCGATATCAGTTCCAAACGTGTGTTGAACAGCCGCTTGCCGAGCGGCTCCGACATCATTCCCTCGGCGGACGGAATGTTCTGGCTGAAGTATTCGAGGTTTTGGCGGAAATCAAAAACATAAAACAGCTCCTTGTCCCGCCCGGGTCCGAAGAGACCAGGGCAAAGCCGCGTACCTCTCCCGAGCATCTGCCAGAACTTGGTCTTCGAGCGCACGAGCTTGAAGAAGACCAGGTTGACGATTTCCGGAATATCGATCCCGGTATCGAGCATGTCGACGGAGATTGCGATGTGCGGAGCCTTCTCTTTGTTCGAGAAGCTGTCGATCAGACTCTGTGCGTATTCCGTGTTATGCGCGATGGTGCGCGCGAATTCCCCCTTGTAATGGGGATAGTTGGCATTGAAGCGTTCGGCGATGAAATCTGCATGCTGCTGATTCTTGGCGAACACGATTGTCTTACCCAGCCGGTCACCGCCCGCAACGGCCAGCCCTCGCGTCATCACATGCTTTAGCACTTTGTCGACGGTATCTTCATTGAAGAGCCATCGGTTGACTGCTGCGGCGTCTACGACATTCGGTACGTTTCCCTCGTCGTCCCACTCCAGCGCATCCCACTGGTCCTTGTCCTCTTCGGAGAGCTCGTTGTACTTGATTCCTTCCCGCTGGAACTTGAGCGGTACCGATACGGCCCTTGGCGGGACGAGATAACTGTCGCGCACTGCCTCTTCGAGCGAATATGCATCGGTCGGTACGTGATCCTCGAGGTCGAACAGGCTATACGTGTTGCGGTCTACTTCGTCCTTCGGCGTTGCCGTCAACCCGACGAGCAACGAATCGAAGTAATCGAAGATGGCGCGGTACTTCTGGAAAACCGAGCGGTGCGCCTCGTCGATGATTAACAGGTCGAAGTGGCCCACGCCGAAGCGGCGCTGGCCGTCGGCCGTTTCGTCGATCAGGCCCATCATGGTCGGATAAGTCGAGACGAAGACGCGTCCTTCGGCATCCTTTTCGGTGACGAGGTTCACGGGCGAGGCATCCGGCAGGTGGTGCTTGAAGGCATTCACCGCCTGGTTCACCAGCGCTACGCGATCGGCGAGGAAAAGAACGCGCTTCGCCCAGTTGCAGCGCATGAGCAGCTCGCAGAGCGCGATCACCGTGCGCGTCTTGCCGGCGCCCGTGGCCATCACGAGCAGTGCCTTGCGATCGTGGTCGCGTTCGAACGCCTCGGCGACACGGCGGATGGCGCGCGTCTGGTAATGGCGCTCGACGATGGTCGAGCTGATCGGCGCCTCGGATAGCGATCGTCGCGTTTCACGCCGCTGGATCAGCAGCTCCAGCTCTGAGTTTTTGTAGAAGCCTTGCACTCGGCGCGGCGGGTAGCGCTTGTCATCCCAGATCCAATGCTCGTAGCCGTTCGAGTAGAAGATGATGGGACGGCGGCCGAACTGCCGCTCTAGGCAATCGGCGTAAAGCTTGGCTTGCTGCTGTCCCACACGGGCGTCACGGCGAGTGCGCTTGGCCTCGACGAGTCCAAGGGGCTTACCGTCATCTCCCCACAGCACGTAGTCGACGAAGCCCTTGTCCTTCTGGTTGGGCATGCCGGCGACTTCAAATTCGCGGTCACGCGGTTGATCGAGCGCCCAGCCTGCCTCTTTGAGCAGAAGATCGATGAAGTAGTCGCGCGTCTCCGATTCGGAATAATCGTGCGTGTCGGCGTGCGCCGTTGCGGCCTGCTTCGCCTTCGCGATCTCGGCGCGGAGTCGCTTCAACTCTTCATCGAGCGCGGTCTTATCCGCGAGCAGCGCCGCGAGATTCTCGTCGCGGTCCCGTAGGCGCATTTCCAGCGCCTGCAACTGTTCCGCTGTCTGCTTCGCCGCTGGCGCGGGCCGTGGCAGCGCCGCCGGATCGAATGCGAGCCCCGGCGCGGGCCGTTGAACGCGACCATAAGTGCGAGCGAACCAGTATGCGAAGTGAAATAGCTCGCGCACTGCCGCCAACGCGTCCGACTCGGGAACCGCGCGGTGACTGTGCACGGCGCGATTGCCGAGCGTGTTGATCACCCGCGCCTTGCTGAACACTGCCTCACCGGCGGTCTGCTTAAAGCTTGGCTCGTGGATGAGCGCCGAGAGATTGTCCTGGTATGGCAGCTTGAGTGTCGCGTCGTACTTGTACGCCCAGTCGACTGCCAGCTCGAGCGCGCGGCGGGCATAGAAACATGCTGTTCGGGGATCAACATGCACCGCGCCTTCCGCCTTTGATGCCGCGTCGAAGACGGCAGCCCATTCGCGCTGAAGGAAGGCGAACTGGCTCATAGACGAAGTTCACCTCGGAATGCGCGGTGTTGGAGTGCATCGAAAAGCGCATCGAGCTTTGCTGCGGATAGCTCGTGAGTTCTGTATAGAGTCTCTGCAGCCGTGACTCGCTCTTGGAATTCGCGCTGAAGACCCACCGGCGGGAGCGGGACTAGTAACGAACGAATATCCTCGAAATTGAGACCAGCTTTTACTCCATGCCGATCTAGGCCCGAAAGTTGGCGCTGAGCAACAGGCGATGCCAGATACGTGGAAAGAAACCGTGGCACGAGCGACTTCGTGCGAAGGATCGCCAAATGCTGATTAATGAAAGCGCGCTGGATTCCTTCAGGGACGACCGCCGTCCTCCCGAGGTCAGCTGTAATGCTCAGCAGCACGTCGCCAGGCTCGACCTGTGTGCGCTTTGCCTCTGCTGTGTTCGGTGCTCTTACGTAGGCGATATCGTCTAACACCAGCTCATCGCGCCTGACGTTTTGAATTCGAAGAAACAGGTCTCCGTCTTTCGAGTAATACTTCGCCCAGCCTCGGGAACCACTCGTTAGGAACTCAAGGAGAGGACCCAGATTGCCGTGCGGCCACCTATGAAGAATTGTGGCGGGTTCGCCGAACATGTCGAGGAAGATGGATTGAGTGAGGGTGTCGAGCTGATCGAGCGCAGCGCGGCGCTTGGCCCGTAGCGCTTCGGCCTTGTCCAGGATCTCGGCAATTCGCCGCTGTATGGGAAGGGGCGGCACCGGAACATTGATATTCTCAAAGCGATCAGAGGTCAGACGTTTTGTTCCGTGTGATGCCTCATCCACGAGACTCAGGATCTTCTGGCTCGATGCCTTGAGAAACCTCGCCAAATAACGCCCATCGACTCCTTTTGCCGGCACCAGCGCGCGAAGATCCTGATTAAACGCAACCGTTGTGCGAGACACTCCTACTCGGAATTCCTTGGCCAAGCTCATGCCTCGAACCACAAAGAGAACGCTTCCTGGCGGCACCACAGTACTGGCGTTCGCGCCAGCATCGCTGAGGCGTTCATCCGAGTCGACGACGTCGAACTGCTTCAGAGACTTTGCGCTAATCCACGGCAGCTGGCCGCCCCAGAGAGAAGGCTCGGAACGACTTGGCGTTCCCCCTGTGAGAAGCACTCCACAATCTGGTAGAGGGCGTTCGTTCCACCTAATGAAATTCACCGCAGCATACCCTCCAGCTGTTTCATTCCCCGCTGGATCTCCTCTTCCAGCTTCGCCAGCTCGGCAAGAATCTCCTTCGGCGAGTCGTGGTCCACAGCTTCATGCACCACTTCCTTGTAGCGGTTGAGAGAAAGGTCGTAGCCCTGCGCGGCGATGTCACCCTTAGGCACGCAGAAGCTTTGCGCGGTGCGCTGGCGTTCGCGTTCGATGCCGGTGCACTGGATCCAACGCACAAGCAGGTCCGGCAGATTGTTCTTCGCGTGCTCGTCTTCCGTGAGTGTCGCGCGCGGCACCGGACCGAGCTTATCGTCGGGCAACAGCGGCGTGCGCTTGTCGTCGAGGCTCCAGCCATCGGCATCGACGTCGTAGAACCAAACGTAATCGGTGCCTCCGGAGTTGGTCTTGGTAAGAGGAGGATCGCGGTCGAGACGCCCGCATACGGCTTGAACACGCCGCCGGGCAGCGACACCACAGCGTCGAGTTTTTGATCCTCGACCAAGATGCGGCGCAGCTCTTTGTGCGCCTTGCTCGACCCAAAGAGCACGCCGTCCGGCACGATCACCGCCGCCCGCCCGCCGGGTTTCAACAAGCGCAGGAAGAGCGCGAGGAAGAGCAGTTCTGTCTTTTTTGTCTTGACGATCTGGATGAGGTCCTTGGCAGTGTTCTCGTAGTCGAGACTGCCGGCGAAGGGCGGATTGGCGAGCACCAGCGTGTACTTCTCTTCCTCGCCCGCGTGGTCCTGAGCCAGCGAGTCGCGGTAGCGGATATCCGGGCTCTCCACGCCATGCAGCAGCATGTTCATGCTGCCGATGCGCAGCATCGTGTTATCGAAGTCGAAGCCGTGGAATAGGCGATGATGAAAGTGCTCGCGCGACGTGGCGTGGTGGAGCAGCTTCGGGTGACGCTCGCGCAGATATTCCCCCGCTGCGACGAGAAAGCCCGCCGTGCCGCAGGCCGGGTCACAGATGATGTCGGTCGGCTGCGGTGCCGTCATCTCGACCATCAGCCTGATGATGTGCCGCGGCGTGCGGAACTGCCCGTTCTGCCCGGCCGTAGCAATCTTGGCGAGCATGTACTCGTAGATGTCGCCGTTGGTGTCGCGCTTCTCCATCGGCACCTTGTCGAGCATGTCCACCACCCTGGCGAGCAGCGCCGGCGTCGGGATGGTGAAGCGCGCATCCTTCATGTGGTGCGCGTAGGTCGAATCTCCGTTGCCAAGCTGCCGGGCAAGATCGGTGCGCAGGAAAGGGAAGACATGCTCGCTAATCACGGTGAACATCTCGGCCGGTGCGAAGTGTTTGAAGCGCGACCAGCGAAAATCCTCGTAGGCGCGGCGCTTACGGTCCTTGCCTGCCGGGAATATCCGCCGCGCCATGGGCTTCTTGAGCCGGTTGGCCTTGTTCTCTTCCAGCGTGTGCAGGTCGTCGAGGCGGCGGATGAACAGCAGGTAGGTAATCTGCTCGATAACCTCCAGTGGGTTCGAAATGCCACCGGACCAGAAAGAATCCCATATGCGGTCAATTTGATTCCTGATCTCGCCGGTAATCATCGTTGAGGCCTTATTAGTGCATGGAGTCCGTGCGTCGTTGCACGAGGAATTACGCGTCGGTCTCGATTCCTTCGGAGAACAACCGCACATAATCGTCATAGCGGTAGCGTCGATTGCGCGCAAATCCGGTAATTTCAACGAGGATGCGGTGGTCGACAAACCGCCGCACGAGATCGTTTGCCGCTGGGCTGGTTGTGCGAGTCATTTCACGGACCTGCTTGACCGAGACGATTGGCCGACGATAGAGACTCTCGAGAACGCGGTGACCATTGGCAGCAGCGCGGCCAAAATGGTCGGTGATGATTGTTCGGTGCTGCTCACGAAGCGCAAGAATGCGGCGCGCCGTTTCAGTCGCCTGCTCGCTGACTGCGGCAACGCCGCGAAGGAAGAAGGCGAGCCAAGCTTCCCAATCTCCGTTGTCTCGCACTGATTGAAGGCGATCGTAATAGGTCTGTCGATGTTGCTTAAACCAATGCGAGAGATAGAGCACAGGCTTCTGCAGCACGTGCTTTTCGCAGAGCAGAAATGTGATCAGCAAACGTCCGATGCGACCATTGCCATCAAGGAACGGATGGATCGTTTCGAACTGGGCATGCGCGAGCCCGATTCGGATCAAGAGCGGTAGCGAATTCTCTTCGTGCAAGAACTTTTCGAGCTGACCGAGAGCTTCGGGTACTTGATCAGGAGGCGGTGGAACAAAAGTCGCTTCCACCAGCGTGCAGCCCGCGGGCCCGATCCAGTTCTGGCTTCGTCGCAGTTCGCCCGGCGTCAGATGAGTACCGCGGACGCCGTCGAGTAGTCGAGCGTGAATTTCGCGGATGAGACGGACGGAAACTGGAAGCTCGTGTAGCCGCGCGAGACCGTGGTTCATGGCCGCGACATAGTTCACTACCTCGGCGACGTCACGTGGTTCATGATGGCCTCCGAAAAGCTGTGCTTCGGCTGCAAGCAAGTCATTGAGCGAGCTTTGTGTCCCTTCAATTTGGCTCGAAAGAACGGCTTCCTTCCGAACGTACATCAGGACAAACAGGTCAGGGTTGGGCAGCGTTTGGATCGACCCGTCGAGTCTACCGAGAGCTCGATCGGCATCGGAAAGGACGGTCTGCAGATCACCATCGAGACGAATAGTCGGCGCCGGCGGCAAAGGCGCCGGGATGAAGGCGCGATGGCCCGCTGGCTGCCGGAAGTATCGGCCCGCCCTCGTGGCTGCAGGAGAAGACGGCGCGACGGTCGTTGCCAAGCGTGCCTTTATCAAGCGGATAGTTGCTTGACATGATAAAGGCAGCCTTTATCATGTCAAGGGGATTTCCATATAAGGAAAGGGACGGCGTACTACAGCTGAATGTTGCGCATCGTGCGCCCCAGCGGGGAGGCATTCAGCGCCGGGGTCGAGAGCCACAAGGTCGGAACGATACGCCGCAATCTGCCGCGTGCAGCGCGTGATGCGCCCATATCTCGAAGCACTCGTCGGATTGAATAGCGAGCGCGACGGCCTGGCTCGCTGGGTACGGTACGGCTCGCGCCGGCATGCCAAGGCAGTTTCGGTCGGTTCCTGTATCGCCTTTTCTCGCTCGCCGCATGCTGAACGGTTCTCCTCAAGGGGCGAGCTTCTTCCGCTGGTCTGGCTGGACGAGGCAATCCGGCCTACGCGTGACGCCGACTTGCTCGGTTTCGGAGATTTCTCCAACGAAGCCCTGTTGCTTGTGTTTCGCGAGGTGTGCTCGGTCGAGGTCGATCCAGATGCGATGCGGCGCGGTTGCGCTCAAGATCGATATCGGCATCGGAGACGTTCGCGCGAATCGCACCATCTACGGGCACGTACAACATCGAGCTTGCCAGTAGCGAGGACACCACCAGCCGCGTCCACGTCGAGGTCGCCGGCGTCGACGTGACCGGCCCCGTAACTGTGCTGAGCACCGGACGGTGTGGGACCCGCCCGTACGTGAGGACGAGCGGTATGAATATAGCGGTGGCGGCAGGACCCGCTGGGTCGTGGCCGCCGAGGAGGAACACCGCACCTCGATGCGCGTCGGGCTATGCAGTGAATTGAGGAGCGCCGCTCCGCGTGATGCGGAGCACTGTTGCGTTGCGCTCGTTATTGCGCGAGTTCTACATGCGTACGTGCCCGAATCTCGTCCACGCCCGCAATCCGTTCGATTCGAACCATGGCGCTGCTCAGCTGGCTCAGATCGTTGAGGTGAGTGCCACCGCAAAGCATACGCGCCGCGCCGATGGGCAGGTCACACGCCCACTCCCGGCGCGCATTCAGCGTCGATGAGGCGCACTCGATCGAGATACGACCGCCTCTGCCGATCCATTCCTGCACTGTTCTGTTGACGTCGTGCGTCGTGCTCTCGAGCGCCGAGAGGAAGGCAGTCGAATCGAAGCCAGACTTGAACAGCGTCTTGCCGAACCGGTAGTGGTCGATGCTCTCGTTCGGCCGGATTCGCGAAGACTGGATCGCGAGCTGGTCGAGATTCGGGTTCCCGACGGAGTCGAGCTGCGGTGCGGGTCTGCGCCAGAACCGGCGAGTGTGCCAGTTGAACGCGAAGCTAAATAGGTGCGACGCGGTGTGGCCCGCGCTCAGATGCAGTCGCTTCTCCCCGTCCACGGAGAGGTCCACTCGCTGGTGCAGCAGGTCGTTCGGCTTGCCGGCCTCGAGCGAGATAAGGTGGGCCACACACCACCACCATCCGGGGGTCGAGCGTTTCGGAAGATCACCTTCGAAGCGCAGCTGGCCGGTCCCTTCCGCGCATCCCACAACGACCGTGTCCAAGACGGCGAACGAGGCGCCGCTGATGGAGATCGTCCCGGTGTCGCCGGGCTGGTCGGGCCACTTGTGATCGACGGGATGAAATGGAGTTTCCGCGGTGATCACGGCAGCGACGCGCTCGTCTTCCTTGAACCAGTGCGCGGCAACGACCTTGCTAATGTGGTGCGTAGCGCCGCGCGGAAACAGCACGACCGTATTCGAGTTTATTTGCCAGTCCATTCGGCTTCCTCTTTTAGATGTGCGTGAAATCGTCGCTAGCGATGATCCGCGTGCCCGGCAGCCGTTCTTCCAGCGACACCGCAAGGTCCCGCACGATCCCGAGCCGCAGCAGGTAACGATCTTGTCCGTCGAAATGCGGTAGGAACTCGGACCGGGCGTGCACGACGCGATGGTTGTCGATGACGAGCATGTCGCCGGGCCCAACCGCGATCTCCCGCCTTTCCTGATTGACAGCGGCGCGTAGCGCCGCGAGCGCACGCTTGCCCGCCGGAGTCTCGGCGGTCATGAAGTCGTCGTCGAAGCGCAGGTACGGATCGGCGGGATCGCCGGAGAGCACGGCGAGCGTCGGTCCTTCTCCGCCGCCGAATGATGCATCGATTTTCGTTTTGAACTGCTGCTTAAAGAGCTCGTGGCGCTGGGCCAAAGTCAAATGAGGGAGGATGCGGCGGATGGAAGAGAAGATCGTACGCGCGGCGCGCTCGCGATCCTGACGCAAGCCGAAGAGGATCACGTACGAAAGCATATGATGGTGAAAGGCAACTTCGGTATGGAATTTCAGGAACGTGCCGGAGCTTGCGTTGGTCTGCTTGTAAGCTTCGTCGCGGAGCGGATAGAGTCCCTGAAAGAGCTTGCCAGCCTTTTCCTGAACGTAGGCCACCGGCTCGCCCAACGTCTTGGCGATGGCGGCCATGTAATGCTCGGCAAGATACGTCTCCCGGCGCGCGTCGCGATTCGGCTCAAGAGGTGTCAGGGGGATGGTCTCGCCACGCGGGACGCCTCGGAGCAGTAAAACTCCGTCGACATTGGCGTTGTCGCGGAACACCAGAACGCGGCGGCGGATCTCCAAGGGGAAGTTGCCGAACGCCAGTTCCGCACCGAGCAAGAAAGCATTGATCTCGTCGTACGGGCAAACCGCCGGGCCCGGGATCGACGCGCAGTCGGACGGGGTAAGTTCGACGATGCTACCGGGGTCCAGCGATGCCAATCCAGGCGTGGCCCCCGGCGCACCCTCTTGGCTGTCACGGATCGCGACGAGGCGGTTCGGTTCGGGCGCGAGGAAGGCCGAGGGGCCGGAAGTTGAATTATCCGGAATAGCGAACTGCGACTGTGTGCTCATGTGAGGCCTCCTCCTGGCTGTACTACCTCGGTCCAGATGATCACGGGCATGATCGACATTCTACACCATAATATCAATACGAATATCAGTAATATAGTACAATAGACTATAAATCAGCGAAGGTCAACTGCCCATGTCGATGCTGCTGCGTGGCTGCCGGGCTTCTCCAAGGTGGGCCGACGACTTCCTATCGCCGGTCGGTCGCGGATGTGGAGGATCGGTATCAGACGGGATCGACCGCACAATGACGATCCCACACATCAGTGTCGGAGCGTGCCCGGTTGCGTCACAGATCGCGAAGTACAGCACCGGATACGTGGCGGAAGCAGCGTCGACTTTATTTTGTAAAAACAAAGTCTTGCGTTTTTGAGGCGCTTGCTTTTTGCAAAAATGACACGCCTGTTGGCAACAATATAATTTAGGTGATCCTCCTATTGAATTTCAATGGTAATTTGTAGTACATTCTTAAAATCGTCCCCGATCATCTTAAGCCATGAATTGGCAGTTGATAATCGAGGGGGATTCTCAATGAGGAACCCAAGCATAGGAGAACATGAGCGCATGAGCCAATTAGCGGAAAACCTAGTAAAGCTGCAAACCCCGCCTGAAAACAAGGTGGCCCACTTGAGCGTTAAGCTCACTGGCACGATGGCCGAGACGTGGGATGACCTAACGAAACTGCTACCAGATTTGTCGGTGGCCGACATTCTCAAAGAGGCCGTCCGTGTGCGCACGTTCATGGCGATGGCACAGAAAGAAGGTATTCCTGTGACTGTGCATGTCCCTGGAAAACACGAGGCTAATTTAGGGGCGATGCTGCGACTACATGGCAGTGGTCCAACCGACGACACGGAGGAAGTTCACGAACCTGACCCACCACCCTTGGAAGGAGGAAAACGAGACCCCGCAAGGTCGCATAAGCACCAGCTTAGATAAGTGTCGAGGTGTTGGCAGCAAGTGGAAAGCTCAGTAGCAACGAGTACTTCTGGAAAAGCACCTTCATTTAATGCAATGCAACCCTCCGAAAGGAGATTTCAAATGCGTAACAACTCAGACACGAGCGGCACCACGACCAGTAAAAGTAGCAATTCAGCACCGGGGGTCCCATGGTCGCGGTGGCCCCCACCTTTCTAACCATATGGAGGAATTCTATGGATCGGGACGTAACCGCTGTTCGGTCGGCATTACTCCAGTTTCCCCGGATTCGTGAAGAGGAGCTGGATACAGCACGAAAGTATTTCGTGCAGTTGTGGGGTGTTGCGATGGCCAGACTTCTAACCGTTAGCTACGGCGAGGTTGAGCTGCAACAACAACGCGGTGATTTTTGAAGGAGACAACGTATCGATCGAGAGCGCCTACGGCGGTTAAGTGACGGGATGCTCGGTGGGATAGCCGGTGGCCGATGCTGCAATGGAATTAGGGAGCGCGACGAACAATTAACGAAAAAGGGAAGTCGAGGAGATGAGCGCCCTCGCTTCCCTTTTTCCAAGCCGGTGCTATATTGATAACATATTTTATCGTACTTAAATGAGCCAGCCCAAACATCCCCCGGTTCCCGTCCAGAAGCCCACAGCCGTTTCTACGCGGCCGACCCGCTTCCTGACGCGGCCGGAGTTCCAGCAGCTCGCCGCGGTGCCGGCCGAGACCGAGTGGTTCGCCAACATCGACAATCCCCGCACGCGACGTGCGTACAAGACCGATCTGCAGGAGTTCATGGATTTCGCTGGCATTCGGTCGCCGATGGAAATGCGCGAGGTCAATCGGGCGCACGTGATCGCCTGGCGCAAGGCGCTGGAATCACGGAAGCTCGCCGGCTCGACGATCCGCCGCAAGCTCGCGGCGTTGTCGTCGCTGTTCGAGCATCTGTGCGAACGCAACGCCGTCGAAACCAATCCGGTCAAGGGCGTCAAACGGCCGAAGGTCGAAAGTTACGAAGGCAAGACGCCGGCCCTGGGCGATCACCAGGCGCGAAAGCTGTTAGAAGCCCCCGACCCCTCAACGCTCAAGGGCAAACGAGACCGCGCGATTCTCTCCATCCTGCTCCACCACGGGCTCCGGCGCGAAGAGCTCGTCGCGCTCAAGTTGAAGGACATCCATGAGCGCCGCGGCGTGAAGCATTTCGGCGTCCATGGTAAGGGCGGAAAGCTTCGCTATGTGCCCGCGTTCCCTGGCACATTGGGGCTCATCATGGATTACCTCGACGCCGCTGGCCACGGGGCCGATCACGATGGGCCCCTGTTCCGGCCGATTCAGAATAACGTCACTGGTAAGCTCAATATCGCCATGACCGCACATGCCGTTTATCGACACGTCGTGAAATACTATGGAATGAAAATCGGCCTCGATGGTGTACGTCTAGGCCCACACGCACTACGTGCGACGGCTGCAACGAACGCGCTCGAGCATGAAGCTGATATTGCTCGTGTGCAGGAATGGCTTGGCCATGCGAACATCGCGACGACGCGGATTTATGACCGGCGCAAAATGCGTCCGGAGGATAGCCCGACCTTCAAGGTTGCGTATTAGAGCAGAGGTTCAAACGCTTATGGCTAGAATTCCCCAGGCCATTGTAGAACCGGCCATCCTCGTGTGGGCGCGCACCAGTGCGAGTGTGACCGTCGAGGAAGCTGCGAAGTATGTCGGTACCACTGTCGAGAAGATCGAAGCGTGGGAGGCGGACGAGACTCGAACACGTTGACAGCTTTGACCGAGCCGCGGTATTCGCGACGATCGAAAGGTGCGCCGTTCAGCCGTTCTTATCACGATAGAGGCGGCTGTCGGGTCGCCGAAAACTTTCTACAGGGGTTTACTTTTTTTCCTTTCCGATGCTTCGCGATCGTTCAGCAGGGCCGGTTCTGCCCCGATGCCCGAACTGCGTATCCACGTCGGTATCGACTGGAAACCGCCGGACGTAAACCTCGTTTACCATGTGCTCAAGCATGCCGTGGTGAGCGATTTTTTTCCCACTGGCACTTTTTAGCCTTTGCCTCGAATTTCCTTGCATAAGCATCTCCGAACTCCTTTTTTTAGACCAAACTGCAGTCTGTCAGTTCTGAGCTACTAGTTCGCGCAAGTCCGTACTGATCTTCTTCAGCACCTCCTCCATTCTGTTTTTGGCATCCTTCGGTAGCGAAGCGGACGCAACATGCACCGGCTTAAGTTTGTCGCCGCTAAACTTGAGTGTGCACACACGCGTGTCGCCACCGACGTTCGGGTCCATGATCTCTACCCCCTTGATCGCATATGTCACAAGACGCACTACATCATCAAGCTTCGAAGCAGAGGCATTGGGTACTAATCCATGAAGAAATAATTCCGCATAAGCCGCTCCGCTGCCAATTGTGCCGTACTCTTGGATCGATTCGGCCAATCCCATCGAGTGGATGTTGTATGCACGCAGTTCTTTGTCGCGGGTCGCTCCGGCGACCAGCATTGCGAGCTGGAATTCTGAAACGCCGGTGCCAAAAAATTTGGCTCTGTCGATGTAGTATTCCTTCAGCAAAATTGCCACTACTGTCTCACAGACCCGTTCAACGAAATCCACAATGTCTAACTTTTGCTTCGGGACGTCTTTCGCTGCAGCTTCGATCGCCTCGCGCTTTACTCGATCAACGAACTTGTCAATATACGCAGTCATTCCCGCGCCAATAAGCGCGACCGGGTGAAGCAATTTCGAATGCTCGATTACGTACACCTTGTTGGTGTGTCGCGCCACAGGTGCGCCCCGGCTGAATGTTGCGAGGCTATCGGAAGCGATGACAATTCCATCTTGCGCTTTTGACAACGATCCCGACGGTCATACATTCCCCCTTGAGGATCGTGCCTAATGGCAGTTTCTATTTCTGGTCATCGCACATGCGTGCTCCGGAGGGCCCATGAGGGCCGTTCGGGCGATCTCGGAGCAGCGCGTTTTGGTGAGCAAAAGGCCGCGAGTTGCGGACTTTCTTTCACAATAGCTATGTAACCGCATCTGGTTGCTCCGAGTACGGTCCGCATGCCCTCTCCAACCAGGCCTGCGCGACATTACGCAATTCTTCTGAGACGAAGTACTCCGGATTACGACAATCAAACAATATCTGATGTTTCCGCTGGACTCGCACAAGTGCGAAAGCCTGCTGAATCGTTCGGCTATTATCGAAGAACATCGCCATGTCGGCTATTGGAGCAGCGTGACGGATCGCCGTTTGTGTTCGCGGAAAGCGTTCAAACAGCTTGGTTAAGGGGACGCCATGGCCGCCCTGCTGCTTTCGAGTCATGACCCGAGCCGCTGAAAGTTCGGCGGATGTTAGTCCGACAAACAGCAACACGACAAAGTAGCCGGCATCCTGCAGCTGAACAATGTCGTCGATCTTCGATTCATAGCTGCCATCCGGTTTGCGACGCCAATGTGAAAACACGGTCTCGAAGGCGAATGGCATACGCTGTCTCGTAACCAGTTCCTTGAAGGCCCTGACCCCTTGTTGGGACAACTTCTGCCAGCGCTGGTCGTCATCCCTTAGCCTTTGCGCCCATGATGGCAAACGACCCTGGGAATCTGGATTGGGCAGGATCGATGTAGTGAGCCTATCCGCATTAATCAATGGCATTTGAAGCTTAGCGACGAGGCGCTCATACCAGAGCGTTGACTTGCCCGATCCGTTGTGACCGGCAAGAACAAATGCGGCAGGTCGTCCGGCTCCTTTGATGGCCTCCCTGAGCAGACTATCGAGCGGCGGAGGCGCCGACCCACTACGCCTTTCTGTAGGGGCGGAACCGGCCATCCGCGCCGATCTTTCCGATTAGCCGCGTTCCGTCCAACGACTCTCTTACTAGCATACTGGCATCGCCCGCCACAGCTGAGTAGGCGAATACCTTTTGCGGCGTTGCTCCGCGAAAAACAGCGGCGCGCGGGATGCCAGGAGACTTCAGTGCAACTGCTGCTTTGTTCACGAGGACCTCGGCGCTGTCTTGCGGCTTGACCCTTCTCGCTGTGCCGCTGCGAAGTTTCAGCAAAACAAAATCACTCCCGATGGGCAATTTCTTGGCCGCGCGAAGCTCAGCGGCCGAGAATTTGGCTGCACCGGTTGATTTGGGTTTATTCCTGGTCATAACGATCGATGAGTGGATAAGCGCAGAGCTTAGAGAGTGTCAAGCTTTATTTTTGCAGCAGCCGCTGCGCTCGCCGTATGCGCTCACGCAAGCTCGACTGAAATGCCGGGTCTTTAGCTCGATTCTCAACGTGCTCGGCAATGGCGGCACGTATGACTTCTGAGACGGGCTGGTCTTCAACTGTCGCCACTGTCTGAAGCGCTTCCGCCTGTTCTTCCGACAGCCGAATAGTCATTGCTCTTGGGTTCTTCATGGGGTGATTTTGTCATTTGACACCATACTTGTCAAGTGGCTAGATACCGTGGTATCATGCAACCGTTATTCAACACAGGGACGACGAACATGCCGAACTCACCCCAAGACGCTGTGACCGCTGATAAGCACGAACAACACACCAACATCCAGATTGACCGGGTGCATTACCAGGTACCCACCACGACATTGACTGGGGCGCAATTGCGCGCCTTAACGTCACCAGCAATTCCTCCCGACCGAGACTTGTTCTTAGTGGTACCTGGTGGAACCGACAGGAAGATTCTCGACGACGAAGTGGTCGCCCTGCACAACGGCGCCCGCTTCTTTACTGCCCCCGGCCTGATTAACCCAGGTCAGGGTGCTCGATAGTGGGGAGGTACGCATCATGGCATTGCCACAACCTGAAATAGATTTTCTGCACACCTCGGGGCAGCCATATACGATGTCCGAAGAAGCCAATATGACGTGCGTTGTGTTCCCTTCATTCGCACTACCACCCGGCTTGACGCCTGAGTCGGCCGATTTGCTAATACGGCTAAGTCCCGGCTTTCCAGACGTTCCACCTGACATGTGGTGGTTCAGTCCTGCTGTTCGTCGTTCAGATGGCCGGCCCATTGCGGCAACTGAACATGTCGAGACACACATCGGTCGGGCTTGGCAAAGGTGGTCCCGCCATCTGAAAGCCCACCAATGGCGATCGGGCACGGACGGGCTAGAGTCGTTTGTTGCCTTGATTCGACGCGAACTTCAGCGGTGCGCCGAACCGGAGCTCGTGACTTGAAGCTCACGGTGGTAGTGTCGGATTCAGTTGCAAAACAGTTCGAGGAAATTTCATCTGACTCCCTCGAGTCTGCCGGTGTGCTCTTGGTAGGCGTCGTTTCCGGCTCAGTTACAAACATGAGATTACTGGCCCGGGAATATCACCCGGTCTCTGAATCGTCATATCTTCAACGCTCCCCGGATGCCTTGGCCATTGCTTCAGAAGGTTATGTTCCGGCTCTTGCAAGAGCCGAACAAATGGGTGCCGCTCCTGTCTGGGTACACACCCATCCGGGACGAGGCTCAAGCCCATTGCCAAGTCGGCACGATTACGTTGTAGATGCTCAACTTTCCGAGACATTTCGACTTCGCTCCGGAAGTAATTCTTACGGAGCATTAATCTTGAGCCCGGCGGATGGAGGTCTCCGTTTCTCGGGACACTTCGCTGCCGATGAAGGCAATCGTTATCAGATTAATCGCATGTGGCGGGTCGGCGATCGCTTTCGACTAACCCATGACGTTGGGAGTGAAACAAGCGACATATTGAATGTTTTCGACCGAAATGTGCGGGCTTTTGGTCCGGCAGTTCAAACTGCTCTGAGTAACCTCAGCGTTGGAATTGTCGGGTGCGGCGGTACCGGGTCGGCGGTAGCTGAGCAACTAGTTCGATTGGGCGTTCGGACGTTTGTGCTGATTGATCCTGATACTCTCTCTCAGTCAAATTTAACTCGCGTGTATGGCTCGGTGGCAGAGGATGTAGGTCGACCAAAGGTCAATGTAATAGCTCAGCATCTTCAGAAGATCGCACCCGAGACGACTTGTGAAGCGGTTCAGTCGATGGTTACACACGTAAGCGCGGCTAAGAAGCTCTTGCCCTGCGACATTATCTTTGGGTGCACTGACGACAATGCAGGACGCCTTGTTCTTTCTCGACTTGCCACGTATTTGCTGACGCCGGTTATCGACAGCGGTGTTCTGCTTTCAAATAACCCAGATGGTGAGCTAACGGGAATTGACGGTCGAGTCACAGTTGTCGTCCCGGAAAACGCTTGCTTGATGTGTCGTGATCGCATTGACACAAGTAGAGCTGGAGCCGAAATGTTGACGCCCGATGAGCGCCGACGTTTGGAGAATGAGGGCTACGCGCCTGCGCTGGGAATAATCGAGCCCGCGGTCGTGACATATGTCAAGCGACATCAGGATTTGACCCCCTGACGACATTTGGGATTGACCCCCTGGTTTAGCTCAACTTCTCCAACTCCTTGTCTTCGGTGCGCTGCTGAATGAGTCCTGAGCGGCGCTTTTCGCGAAGGCGATAGCTGTCACCACGGATGGTGATGACGTGACTGTGATGCAGCAGGCGGTCAAGGATCGCGGTGGCGACGACGCTGTCGCCGAACACGGTTCCCCACTCGCTCACGGCGCGATTGCTGGTTACCAGCATCGAGCCCCGCTCGTAACGTCGCGACACCAGCTGGAAGAACAGATGTGCCGCGTTAGGCTCAAGCGGCAGGTATCCAAGTTCGTCCACAATCAAGAGCTTCGGCTTAGCGAAGTGAATCAGGCGTTCCTCGAGCCGGCCGGCGTGATGCGCTTTGGTGAGCGCGGTCACCATCGCCGTAGCGGAGGTGAACAGCGTCGAGTAGCCGTGCTGGATCGCTTCGCGCCCGAGGGCGACGGCAAGGTGAGTCTTGCCGACTCCAGGAGGGCCGAGCAGCAGCAGCGCATCACCGTTGCCGACCCAACGGCAGGTGGCCAGCTCGCGCACCAGCTTCGCGTCCAGCGAGGGCTGCGCCGCGAACTCGAAGCCCTCGAGCGTTCGTACGAACGGAAACTTGGCGATCGAGCTCGCCATCTGGATGCGACGCTCGTCCTTGCGCGCGACCTCCGCTTCGCACAGCAGCTTCACCGTGTCGAACAGCGTGAGCTTGCGCCGCGTGGCCGTGTCCAGCAGGTTATCGAGTTGATCGCGGATCGCGGTCAGCTTCAAGCGCGTCAGCATGCGCGTGAGCGCTTCCAGATCGGAAGTGTCGGCCTTCACCAGGCACCTCCGGTGAGCGTTTCATATTCTTGCAGCGGGCGCAGCAGTGCCGGCGACGCAGCTGCCGCCACATCGACGCCGTGCGGCTTCGGCCGCGGTTCAGCGCCCACGACGCCGATCAAGTGCTCGCGCCGGATCGATACGCGCCGTTGCCCGGCCAGGTGAGCGTGGACGGCGACCTCCTGGCCGGCATGAAGAACGCGCACATGGTCATTGACCTGGACGGTAACTGCCTCCCCGATCAGCCGCCATGGCACGCTGTAACGGTTGGTTTCCAGCTCGATGCAGGCATCGGCGTGAACGCGCCGGACGCATTCGCGCAGCGGCTGGAACGTGGTACGCCCCTCCAACGGCCGCAGCGCCGCCGCTTCCTTCTCCCGGAAGCGTTCTATCGGCGGCTCAGCGGTGGTGCCATGCATGCGCACATCGGCCACCTCGCGTATCCACCAAGCGAGATGTGCTTCGAGCGCCGCCAGCGAAGCAAAGGCATGGCCCGCAATCGCGTTACGTTTCACGTAGCCGACGCCTCGCTCGTCCTTCCCCTTCGTTCGAGCGCGGTACGGCGCGCACGCCTTGGGTAGCACGTCCCAATAGCGACAGAAGGCGTGGAAACGGTCGTTGAAGCGGACCTCGCGCGTCTGCGCGTCGTGGAAAGTGACCAGCGGCTTGGCATTGTCGAGAAGCAACTCCCGCGTCCGGCCGCCGAAGTAGTGGAAGGCACCCTCGATACCGCCCAGCCAAGCTGCCTGGCGCTCGTGATCGAATACCGCCACGTACGTACGCCGCGAATAGCCAAGGGTCGCCACGAACAAATGCACCTTGACCCGCTCGCCGGCGATCGACACCGTGATCTCGCCGAAATCGATCTGCAACTGCTCGCCCGGCGCCGTCTCGAAACGCACCGTGGCGATCTCGGCGGCCCGCAATTCACGTCGAAACGGCGCGACCGCGCGCTCCACCGTGCGCAGGCATACCGCAACCCCGTGCTCGCGCTGCAGATCCTGGCGCACCACGTCCGCGTTGCCACGATGCCGCCGCAGCCTCTCGCCCAGCCACGTTTCGAGCCCGCGCAGCGCGCTCTTACGCTCCGGTTGCTTGTACGCCACCCAACCGTCGTTGCGCAGGTAGCGGCGCACCGTGTTCTTCGAGCAACCCATCTTGCGTGCGATGTGCTTGATCCCCAGCCCCGCAGCCCTCAGGCGCAGCATCTGTGCCACGTCCTCCGGCGTTTGCATCGTCTGCCTCCCCGTCGAATCGATAACGGGGAGAGCTTGCACGACTCCGACCATCTGGAATGTCCCTCCGGATTACGGGGGTCAATTCCTCGTGTCGCTTGGGGGTCAATTTACCGTGTCGCCTGACAACATACACATCGATGGTAGCGGCGGTCGCCGTTAGCGAACTTCTAGAGCGCCTTATTGGATATGGGCCTGCACCACGTCCAACGGAGGTTCTGCTTCGGTGTCATGATCGCGAAATCTCGACGAACCATGCCTTGCCTAGACGCCATCACTATTGCGATCCCGCGGCAGGCAAACTGGGACGCGGCGTCACGGAACCTTTTCTCGACATGGCATGGATACACTGAGATTCTCTTGGATGGAATGGTTACCTTGGCGAGGCTGGAGGATCGTCGGAATTGTCGCAGCTGCAGACGAGGTTCCCAATCGATTGCCGCCGAAAGCAGCGGTCCTGGTTGGCACATCCGCGAGACCCAAATGGCTAGCATTTGATTGCCCGTGTGGTGAAGACCACCGAATAGTTATATCCCTTGATCCCCATACGCATCCTCATTGGGACGTAGCTTCAAGCTCAAGGCTATCTTTGTGGCCAAGCATCGATGCATGGCGTGGATCCAAGCGATGCCACTACGTCGTGAGAAATGGCCGAGTCAAATGGGTTTATGGAACGGAGAGTGCGTAATGCATGCGAACGCAGGACTTGGTAGCGCCGAATCAGGCGATGTCCCTGCGGCTTCTGGCACTGAGCCGACGCGACCGGCGCAACGGCCGCTCAGTAAGACTCCGGCATTCCAGGCGATGAATGCCGCTCGGTACAAGCGTCAAGAACTTATCAATTCGATTCAAAATAAGACGAACAGCAAGTTGATCTGCTACCTTGCTGGACTGCATGCTGAGATTAGCCGCGACGACGCGCTGTTCCTTGTCGACTTGCTGCACAATATTCCTCCAAACGAAGATTTAGACTTCGTTCTACACACGCCTGGAGGTGACATCGACGCAGCAGAAAAACTGATAACCATGGTGCGGAACAAGGTGGGCTCAGCGACTCTCAGAGTTATTGTGCCAGATTTTGCAAAGAGTGCAGGAACTTTGATAGCCCTGGGCGCCGACCGAATTGTCATGAGCGATAGCTCAGAATTAGGGCCGATTGATCCCCAAATGCAAATGGCCGATGGAAACGGCGATCGGATTACGATTCCCATCCTTAGTTACCTTGGTGCTTACAACGAACACAGCGCAGCCTTGAGACGGGATCCGACTGATGCCGTCGCGCAAATGATGTTGAGCAAACTTGATCCTACTCGGGTAAAACACTGCGAAACAGCTTTGCGTCGAACGCGTACAATCGCAGAAAACCAGTTGCAGCACGGGATGTTTCGAGCGTCGCCAGGAAACCATACCGCGATTCCTGGAAAGCTTTTGGATCCAGAACGCTGGTTATCCCACGGCCAAATGATTAGCGCGGCCGATGCTGTGGACATCGGCCTGGCCGTTGAAATCTTGCCAGCGGACGATGAACTGTGGCAGTTATTTTGGCAGTTGCACTGCTACCAGAGGCTAGACCTTACCGAGAGACACAAGCTGTTCGAATCGAGCTATGCGTCCTTGCCGTGCGAGTGTTCGTCTTGATTTACAGTTACGCCCATGACATCGCGCTGTGCCACTTTCGTGCCACATCACTGAACATGTACCAGCAAAACAAAAACGCAGGCGGCCAGCCAATGCGTTGATTAAAAAAGAAACCGTTTCTTAGGTTGTGCCTTCTAAGCCGGGGGTAACAGGTTCGAGTCCTGTCGGGCGCGCCAACCTACCGAGTACTTGCAAGCGCCGACCACGTCGGCGAGCCTGACGTTCAGTCACCGTGTGGAGGCCTACGTCTAGTCCTGCTGCTCCATTTGCTCCGCAGGCACCTCCATCTTCATCGCAAGCACCTTGTCGATACGGTTGCCGTCCATGTCGACCACTTCGAAGCGCCAACTCTCCCAATCCGCATGATCGCCGGTGTTGGGAACACGACCCAGCAGCAGGAGCAGCATCCCGCTCACCGTGTGGTAACGCTCACGCTCTTCCTCCGGTACGGTCTTCATCCGTAGCCGATCCTTCATTTCCGGAATCGGTATTGTTCCGTCCAGCAACCACGAGCCGTCATCGCGCTGAACCGCCCAACTGTCGTGCGAGTCGGACGTCTGGAATTCCCCCGTGATGCCCTCGATCAGATCGCGCAATGTGACAAGGCCCAGCACTTCGCCGTACTCGTCGACAACGAGGGCTTCCTGCTGACCCGATGTGCGAAAGCTTTCGAGCAACTCCATGCCGGTCACTGTCTCTGGTACGTACATCGCAGGTGCGGCGGCGGTCGGGAGATCGGGTGGCTGCTTGCGGACCACCCGCGCAAGGATCGTCCGGGTGCGAATGATCCCGATAACATCGTGCCAGCCGCCACGGATGAGCGGATAGCGGGAGTGCTCCTGCTGTGCCATGGTCTCCAGATTCGCTTCGAGCGGGAGCGCCGCATCGAGAGCGACAATGTCTGTGCGCGGAATCATGAACGACGGAATCTGCCGCTCGTCGAGACGAAACAGCTTGCGCACCATGCTGTGCTCATGCGGCTCGATGACGCCTGCCTCGGAGCCTTCGACCAGCAGCGCCTCGATCTCTTCCTCCGTCACGGGCGGCGCGTTTCGCTTATGCATGCGCAGCAGACGCAGGACGACGTCCGTGGAGCCCACGAGAACCTTGACAAATGGCGTCGACGCCGCGGCGAGCCACGCGATCGGACGAGCGACGAGACGCGCGAGACGCTCGGGATTCATTTGTCCCAGCCGTTTGGGCACGAGCTCACCCAACACGATCGAAACATAGGTGATCACCACGACAACCAGGCCTGTCGCAAGGTACCCCGACATCGGATCACGCAGCCCGCTGTCGAGCAGCCACTTGTGCAGGGGTTGGGCCAGCGCCGCTTCACCGACAATCCCGTTCAGAATGCCGATGGACGTGATGCCGATCTGGATTGTCGACAGAAATCGTGTCGGCTCGCCTCCGAGGCGCACTGCTGCCTGGGCACCGCGATCGCCTTCATCGATTAAACGCTGCAGGCGTCCCTTTCGCGCCGTCAACAGCGCGATCTCCGACATCGCGAACAGGCCGTTCAACAGCACCAGCGTGAGAAGGATGGCGATTTCCATAGACGAAGGGGCGAATCTCTCTGCGGTGAGAGCCGCTAATATAGCCGCTACGGATTCAGCGATCCGGATTTCGCGTTGCCGGTCGAGCGCGACGCGCCACGCGACCCTCTACTCCAGAAGACTCATACGCGCAGGCCGAGATCGAGCACTCCCTCTCGAAATTCGATTGTTGCAGCGTCGTGTCAGCGCAACCGGATACCGCGCTTCGCGGTCAAGTCGCGGAAGACGTCGGTCACGTGGAGGCTCAAAGGGAGCTCGGTATTGGTGTGATGCCACGCGAGCGGCGGGCGGTCCTCGACTCCAAGGTCCAGGCGTGAATTGAGCGCGCCGAACCAATCGAGCTGGCCGATGACATCGATGATGCGTGTAAAGCGCGGGGGCATCGCGATCACCGCCGAGATGGTGACGAGCCATGTGTCGTCGCGCGGCTTCTTGGCCGCAGCATTCAATTCGTACAGCGCTTCGGAGATGACGAGATTGCCTTTCGAATGGCCGGTGAGAAGCGAAAACTGGAAGCGCTTGTCCGAGAGCAACAGGCCGACCGTTCGGGTGTCGAGACTGAGTCGACCCAGGCTTGCCGGTGCGGCCGACGTCGCGAGGAAGGGGTGCATCTGATCCGCATTGCGGGTGAGCTGATCCAGGATCTCGAACTCGTGTCTCAGGCTATTCAACGTGCCGAACCAGAACCAGCCGCCCGCCGCCTCGGTTACGAGATCGGCCAGACCATACCCGGACACCACTGCTGCGACAGGCTCGCCGAACGCGTCGGCAACGTTGCGCGCGAATGCGGCCGATCCCAGTGCCGAGCTGCCCACTCCCGCTACAGCGAGCGCACGGATGTCGGCGCCGCCCTTGCTGGCGAAGTCATCTTCATTGACGCAGACGCTCACCGATTGGGTTCCGCTGGGTGGAACGATCAAAATGGTGCCTTCGGCAGCGAGCCACGGGCTCAGCTTCGCGGCCTCGGCTCCAGTGATCTTGCCGATGTCGTAGAAAATCGCATCGAGAATCGCATTGCGACGCCGAAACGCTTCGAGCGCGGCTTCACGCCACGGCACGCGCGCTTCTGCTTTCCAGCACATTGGGATCCTAAGCTTAGAATTCCACGTGGACAAGTTGTCGCG
>JADMIO011485851.1_pt1 | contig 52764 bp, 52 predicted proteins | sample 8958161 | NCBI WGS metagenome assembly JADMIO01 (sample SAMN16585339, study PRJNA669376) | soil metagenome | isolation source: Crop rotation soil | place: USA: Cullars Rotation, Alabama | collected 2011 | reverse complement strand
CGCGACAACTTGTCCACGTGGAATTCTAAGCTTAGGATCCCAATGTGCTGGAAAGCCGCGATCACGCCTGAACAAATCAAACGGTTGCCGCCAGCCGCGACGCATCCGATCAATTTTGCGAAAGAAATCAAACCAATCTTCGAAAAAAGCTGTGTCAATTGTCACGGGCACGGACGCGACAAGGGCGGTTTCAAAATTGACACGCGCGAAACGCTTTTGAAAGGCGGCGATGACGGCGCCGCAATTGTTGTTGGAAAAAGTGCGGAAAGTTCGCTCGTTCATCTGGTCGCCGGAACTGATCCAGATTCCGTTATGCCGAAAAAGGGAACCAAGTTGACGCCGGAACAAGTCGGTTTGCTGCGCGCGTGGATTGACCAAGGTGCGAAATGGGAGAACGGCGTCTGGCTCGGCAAGGTGGAATCGAAAAATCTCAAGCCGCACGCTCCGAACATTCCTGCGAACAAAAACTTTTCCAATCCGGTTGATCAAATTGTCGATACGTATTTTAGCGCGCACAGAATCAAATGGCCTGAGACGGTGAATGATCGCGTGTTTGCCCGGCGTGTTTACCTCGATGTGATCGGTTTGCTTCCGCCAACCGGGGAACTGGAAAAATTTGTTTCGGACAAAAGCGCAGACAAACGGCAGAAGCTCGTGGAGAAATTATTGAGCGACAACGTCAACTACGCCGAGCATTGGATGACATTTTGGAATGACATGTTGCGCAACGATTACAAGGGCACGGGCTACATCGACGGCGGGCGAAAACAAATCACGAAATGGCTTTTCTCCGCACTCGCCACGAACATGCCTTACAACGAATTTGTCGCCGAACTGATCAACCCCACGACGGAATCCGAAGGTTTCACGAAAGGAATCGTTTGGCGCGGCGTGGTGAATGCGAGCCAGGTTCCGCCGATGCAGGCGGCGCAAAATATTTCGCAGGTTTTCATGGGCATCAACATGAAGTGCGCTTCGTGCCATGACAGTTTTATCAACGACTGGCAACTTTCCGATTCGTACGGACTCGCCAATATTTATTCTGATGCGCCTCTGGAAATTGCGTTGTGCGACAAACTCACCGGCAAAAAAGCTTCGACAAAATTTCTTTATCCAGAGTTTGGCGAAGTGAGCGCGACGGCGGACAAACCAACGCGGCTGAAACAACTTGCCGCTTGCGTGACCAGCTCGAAAAACGGGCGACTTCCGCGCACATTCGTGAATCGTCTTTGGGGAAAATTTTTTGGACGCGCCCTGGTTGAGCCGGTGGATGACATGGATCAACTCGCCTGGAATTCCGATCTGCTCGATTTTCTTGCCGAAGATTTTGTCGCGCACAAATATGATGTGCGCCATCTGGTTGAACAGATTCTAACTTCGCGCGCTTATCAACTTCCCGCGGTGAATCTTGGCGAAACGGTGAAAGATTATGTTTTTCGCGGGCCGTCTGTGCGACGACTTTCCGCAGAAGAATTTCGTGACGCGCTCACGTCGTTGACCGGCATCGGTTACGCCACTTCGCTCGCCGATGTCGAAGCGAACCAGGCCGACGAAAAACAATACGCATTGAAGCCGATTCCAAAATGGATCTGGAACGACACGAACGCGGCGGTGAAAGCAAAAGCCGAGCATGTTTATTTTCGCAAGACGATCCAGCTTCGCGAACTTCCGACTGACGCCCGGGCGCTGGTCATGGCGGACAACAGTTTCACGCTGTTTGTGAACGGAAAAAAAGTCGGTTCCGGTCACGAATTTAAAGTCGCCGAGATGTTCGACCTTCGTCCGTTTTTGAAAAAGGGCGAAAATGTTTTTGCGGTTGATGCGGTAAATAATTTGCCGGACAACAGCGATCCGACTCCCGCGAAAGCAATTGCGGGAACAGAAAATCCGGCGGGATTTTTATTTTTCGCGAGAGTGCGCGGCGCGAAAGGGATCAATGACTTCGGTTCCGACAAAAGTTGGATCCAGAGCCGCGAGAAACAAACCGGCTGGGAAACAACAGCGTTTTCCGCAGCCAAGTGGAGCAGCGCGTCCGAGTTAGGTGACATGATGATGCAACCGTGGCGTGTGGCAAAAGCTTACATGGCGACGCGGCTCGCTTCGGCATATTCAGGAAAAATTCGCGCGGCGCTCGTCGCGGCGGATCCGTTGGCGGTCGCACTCGGTCGTCCGAACCGCGAACAAGTTGTGACGACGCGTTCGGCGGAAGCGACGATGTTGCAGGCGTTGGAAATGACCAACGGCGAAACGTTGTCCGATATTTTGAAACGCGGTGCGGCCAATCTTTCAGCGAGCGCGAAGACGAATCGCGAGTTGGTGCAAGAAATTTACGAAGAGGCGCTGGGCAGAAAACCAACAGCGGACGAATTGAAAATGGCTGAAGGAATTGTCGGCGCACCGGTCAAAAGAGAAGGCGTGGAAGATTTTCTGTGGGCGACGGCGATGTTGCCGGAGTTTCAACTGATTTACTGATATGAAAATCACAACGAATTGGAATCGCCGTGAGTTTTTGAAAACAGCGAGCGCGGCAACTCTCGGGACGTTGGCCGGCGGTTTTCCAAATAAAATCCTCGGTGCGGAGGCTTCGGCCGAAATGGAAAAAATTAAACCGACGGCGGACACCGTCATTGTTCTCTGGATGGGCGGCGGAATGGCCAGCACCGAAACGTTCGATCCGAAGCGTTACGTTCCGTACGAAAAAGGAATGTCGGTCCAAAAAGTTCTCAGCACTTTTCCGACGATTGATACCGCGGTGGACAACATCAAACTGACCGCCGGTTTAGAAAATATCGCGAAGGTGATGGATCGCGCCACGCTGATTCGTTCCTACACGGCGGGCGATCTTGGTTTCATTTTGCATTCGCGCCATCAATACATGTGGCACACCGGTTATCCGCCGCCTCAAACTGTCGCCGCGCCACACATCGGCTCGGTGATTGCGCGCACGCTCGGTCCAAAAAATCCCGCGATGCCTGCGTTCATCGACATCGGCCAACGTTTTGATTTGGGTGAAGGCGAAGAATTAAAAGCGTTTCACACGGCTGGTTTTCTCGGCAGCGAATTTGGTCCATTCCTGATTTCAAATCCTGAAGAAGCGGTGAAGGCGGTTCGTCCACCCGAAGGAATGAGTCCGTCGCGTTTTCAAAATCGTGATAAATTTTTCCGCGAACTCGCCGCGAAAAGCCCCGTTCACCAACTCGGCAGCGATTATCAAAAAGAATCGTTGCTCCGCTCGCTCGACAACGCGCATCGCCTGCTCAGTTCAGACGCAGCGAAGGCATTTGATCTCTCGCTCGAACCAAAAGAAAGTTACGCGAAATACAACACTGGCCGATTCGGTCTCGGCTGTTTGCTCGCGCGACGTTTGACGGAAGCGGGCGCACGCTTCATTGAACTCACGACCGAATACATTCCGTTTCAGTATTGGGACACCCACGAAAACGGCCACACGCGCATGGTTGATCTGAAAAAATCGGTGGATGCACCGATCGCGCAACTCGTTCTCGATTTGGAAGCGCGCGGTTTGCTGGACCGCACGTTGATCGTTCTCGCGAGTGAATTCAGCCGTGACGCACTCGTCGAAGGAAAGCCCGGCAACGAAGTCAAAGGTCAGGTCGCACAACCGGACATCATCAACGATTTGAAATTTTACGGAATGCATCGCCACTTCACCGACGCGGGCAGCGTGTTGTGTTTTGGCGGTGGTTTTAAAAAAGGATTTCTCTGGGGCAAAACCGCCGACGAACGTCCTTGCAAAACGATTGAAAACCGCGTCGTTATCCAGGATTTGCACGCGACGATTTACCGCGCGATGGGCATCTCGCCGAAACTTTCCTACGAAGTTGAGAAGCGCCCGTTCTACGTGACGCCAGATGGAAAAGGGAAACCGATCATGGAGTTGTTCGGCTAATTATTTTTCAACGCGTTCAATCCGCAAAACCTGCGGGCCTTCCCAGCGCGCTTTGCGACATTCCAAAGCAAATTTATTCCAGTCGTATTTCCAATCGCCGGGAATTCGCGCGAACAAACTGCAATGCGTCGGAACGCCTTCGTGCGCGCGCAAGGTCACGCCGCGACCATAGATGAGAACAAGTTCGGCCACCGGTTTTTTTGCACCGACCGCGCCGGTGCTGGCGTCGTAAAAATAAAGAAGTTCACCGGGCAATGGTAGTTGCACGCGATTCTGTTCAGGAAGCGGATGCGGATTTTCAAGCATCGCAAAAACTTCAAAGCCAGAATACATGCCGTGAATGACTTTGGTTTCAATCGGTAAAATTTTCCAGATGTGATCGCAAACTGCAGGCGCTTCGTCATCGAGCATTTCGGCGAGGACGGATTCGCCGCTGGCAACAAAAGTCAAACGAAGCTGGCGACGTTTTGGATTCATAAATATTTCAACATGCGGACGAGAAGCAAAATCAACGCGAGAATTTCAACCGCGATGAATATTTCGTAAATGACAAATTGCCAGCGAGCAATGGTTCCTTCGGCGCGAATGGATTTCTGCACCCAGGCGTCAAAATCTTTTTTGATTTCAGAAATCACTTCAGGCGCGAGTCGCCATGGCAAAGCGAGATCAGTTTCGGTTCCAGAAAATTTTGTGGCGTAAAAACCGAGTTCGTCTTCGAGCAAAGATTTTTTCGCGAGCATCTGCAAATAATAAATGCGATTGCGTTTCAAGATGTAGCGTCCGATGCACGTGATGGTCAATGCGGCCAGAACCAAAACGAAAGAGCCGCCAACGGAACGACGCCACGCGATGGCCGCGAGCAGGAAGAAGATCAGATCCAGCCAAAAGAAAAATTGGAAACGCCGCCAAACTTCGTCGCTGAGGTGTCGCAAATGGGCGAGCGACTCGCGCCAGAGTTCGAGGTCGTTCGCGCTGAATCTATTTTTGTCTTCGGTAGAAAACATTTGGTGCGAAGGCGGAAGTTGAAAACTCAAATCTGAAAATCAGCTTTGGCTTTTTCGCGATCTTTTTTGCTCATGACTTTTACGTCGCAGGCTTCGACGACCACGACGGAATTTTCAGGAACGCTGTGCATCAAAAAAACGCTCGCGCCAATCGTGCTGCCCGCGCCAATGACCGTTTCGCCGCCCACTATGGTGGCGTTGGCGTAAATGGTAACGCGATCCTCCAAAGTGGGATGACGTTTTTGTCCGCGCAATTGTTGTCCGCCAGAAAGCGAGCGCGCGACGAGTCCGACACCTTGGTAAAGTTTCACGTGACTGCCGATCTCAGACGTTTCGCCGATGACCGTGCCGGTCCCGTGATCAATAAAAAAGTGCGAGCCGATTTTCGCGCCAGGATGAAGATCCATTCCAGTTCGACTATGCGCCCACTCGGACATGATGCGTGGGATGAGCGGAATATTTTTTCCGTAAAGTTCGTGCGCCATACGTTGCACCGCGATGCTTTCAACGAACGGATAGGCGACAATGACTTCTTCTTTGCTGAGCGCGGCGGGGTCGCCGTTGAACGCGGCTTCGGTGTCGGTCTGGAGCAATTCGCGGATGCGCGGAAGATTGCCGAGAAATTCCAAAGTCAAAGTTCGAGCGTGACCGCGCAAATCTTTTTTACCGAAATTTTCCGGCGGCGCGTATTCGAGACTCTTGTAAATTTCATCTTCCAATCGGCCGAGAACAGAATCCATCAGCGTGGCAGTTTCAACTTTCAGTTCCGAGGAATGAATCGGTTTTTCGTCGAAGAACCCGGGGAAAATCAAACGCAGCAGATCAAGCGTGATGGAAGCGATGGCGCTCTTGGACGGAAGATTCTTTCCATCGAGGTGGTTGATGCCGCCAGCACGGGCGTAGGAAGCAATCAGTTGATCGGTCAATTGCGTCACGTTCACGGCGCGAGTATTCCGCAGGCGCATGGCAAAGGCAAGCGAGGGCGAACAAGTCCTGCTTGAATCACGAACAAAAAAAGGCTGGGAAAATAAATTCCCAGCCTTGCGAAAAATGGACTACAGCTTACTTGCTGTCGTCAGCTTTCTTTTCCGGTGCTGCGCCGTCTTTTTTGTGGGCCGGCTTTGGCAATTTGTCTTTGTCTTCCGCGCTGATTTTGGAGCGCTCTTCTTTGTCGAGCTTGCCGTCTTTGTTGGTGTCGTATTTTTCAACGATTTTCTTCTGTTCATCCGTCAAAGCTGGTCTCTTATGTTCACCAGTTTTGTCTTTGGCGTTGGCGACCATGCCCACAAGGCAAAGTCCGAGGACGATTGTTACTAATTTTTTCATATTATCTCTTTTGCAGCTCTGCGCCGAGCGACATTGCCCGGTCTTGCATCGCCACGATGTTCGAGGGGTGAGACGAAGGGGGTTTTCGGGCGGTTACAACTTTCTGGCAAGGCGCAAACAGGCTGCCACCACCTGGTCAACTTCGATGGATTTCATGCAACGAAAATCAATCGGACATTCACGCAAAAAGCAGGGCGCGCAGGCTGCGGTGGACTTAACTATGCCGTCGCCGTTGTTTCCCGGCAACCCGGGACCGGTCAGTTCCACCGAAGTGCTCCCGAACGGAACGATCACGGGCGTTCCCAGCGCGGCGGCCACGTGCATCGGACCGGTATCGTTGGTGAGAACCAGTTTGCAAAGTTTTAGGCCAGCGCAGAGTTCGCGCAACGAAGTTTTTCCAGCGAAATTTACAACCTGACTGCGTCCTAGTTTTGCTTCCAGTTGTTCCGCCACTTCGCGTGTTGCCGGATCGTTGGCTCCAAAGACAATCCAGCCACAACCGGTTTGCCGATTCACTTCAATAGCTGCAGAAACAAAACGCTCGGCAGGCCAGCGTTTTGCCGGACCATATTCCGCTCCCGGATTCAGGCCGAACCAAAGCGAATTGTTTAGACCGGAAATTTCAACGAGGCGCCCGCGAAATGCGGAAATTTCATTTTCAGAAACAACCAATCGCGGCGCGAGCGGTTCCGCTTTTGCGCCGAGCGCAGCCACGAGATGTAGATATTGAAAAATGTGATGCGCAGTTGCGGGAAGTTTTTTTTGAGCATCCAGATTTCCATTTGCGTTGAGCCTGTTGATCTCGCCAAGCGAACGTTTGCGCATTTCGACAGCGCCTTCTCTTTGCCGAACGGCTCTGGTCAAAAATAAGTTTCTCCACGGTCGGGCATAACCGATGCGTTGAGGAATTCGCGCCAGCCAAAGTTCAACCGCGGATCGATGCGAATTCGGCAAAGCCAATCCTAAAGTGAATTTGTGATCGCGCAGTTTTTGGCCTGTACGCCATGCGCGATCGCCGTTTGAAAAGGTGACAACAGAATCAAGCGCCGGATGTTTGCGCCACAAATCAGCGAGCTTTTCGTGCGTCAACAAAGTGATCTGCGCCTCTGGTTTTGCTTCGCGCAGCCGCATCAAAGCAGGCGTGCTCATCACCGCGTCGCCGAGCCAGTTCACGCCGCGAACCAAAATCTTTTCACGCGCGCTGCTCATGGTTCAGCGAATTCGTTGTCCGCACTGATGATTCTATTCTTGCGAGTTTTTTCGGTGCGCGGTTTCCAGCGATTGTGCACCCAAAACCAGTTGGCGGGATCGCGACGAATGGCCGCTTCAAATGCGCGATTGACGTCCGTCATGATTTCGGTTGTGGATCGTGGTTGCCCATTTTCGTGAGTAGCAATTTCGTCTCCGGCTTCGAGTCGCCATTTCGCGAGGCCAACGCGATAGCAGATTCCTGTGTGCAACGGACAACGATAGCGCAACGCAAAAATCGCTGGTGCGGCGCTGGTGGAACATTCGCGACCGAAAAGACCGAGCCGCAACCCGTTGTTTCCAGCGTGTTGATCAGCAAGCAATCCGAGAATTAAGTTTTGTTTCGACATCGCTGCTTTCAGTGCAGAAGCGTCGGTGCGTCGTTCGAAAAATAAACAACCGGAACGTTCGCGCAACGATTGCATCAAACGATTGAGCGAGGGCTGACGCAGTCCGCGATAGGTCGTGGCGCATTGGAAAGCCGGCATGAACTGGCCGAAGCGCGCGTAGAGTTCGAAATTTCCAAAATGCCCGATGGCGACGACGCGGGTCTGTGGATTTTTCGGATCAGGCAAAAAATTTTCGCCGCCAATAAACTGAATTCTGTCGCCGAGTTGTTCGAAGGTCATGCCAGCGGTTTTTGCCGCGCAACAAAAACTTTCGCCGATGCGTTTAAAATTTTCTTTGGCGATGGCTTGAAGTTCTGCTGGGGATTTTTCGCTGCCAAAACAACTTTGCAAATTTTTCAAAGCAACTTTGCGATGTCGCGCATCGAGCAAATAAAAAAGAAAACCTCCGGCTCGACCAATGCGCGCGACGAGTGTCAGCGGGAGCGCCTGCAAAATCGCGATGACCGTTCGCGCCAAAAAATAAAGCGGTTTGTCCATTTTAACGCAGGCAAATTTTACGGACGCAATCCTGAAAATCGTCTGCGCCATTTAAAATTTTTATTTCGACGCGCATGAAATAAATCGCCAGATCGCGCCGATCAATTTTTGGAAAACGGACGGCATCTTTTTGCGTGGTGATGATCGCTTGCGCCTGACGTTTCTTGGCGCGGTTGATTGTGTTTATAATTTCCTGCTGCGTGAAGCGATGATGGTCAGCAAAACGTTTCGAGTAAACCAATTCGCCGCCGAGTTTGATGAGACTTTGTTCAAAACTTTCCGGCTGTGCGATGCCGCTGAGCGATGCGATTTTTTTCCCTTGCAACAAATCCAAACCTTGTCGTTCGCCACTGAAAACATCCTCGAAATAAAGCGGCGCGTGAATGCATTCAATGATTCCCGCCGTGGGATTGTGTTGCGCAATTCGTTGTCGCAATTCCTTCGTGTTGCCATCGCTCTTGGTGATAAAAATTGTCGTAGCCCGCGCGAGATGCGAAGGCGGTTCTCGCAACGTGCCGCGTGGCAAAAGTTGTTCCGTGCCAAACGGTTGCTGGCGGTCAATCAAAACGACGTCGTGCCGGCGACCACGCAATTTCCAGTATTGAAAACCGTCGTCGAGCAAGAGCGTGTCGCAGCCAAATTTTTCGATAGCGTAACGTCCGCTTTTCACGCGATCTTTGTCCACGAGCACGACCACATCTTTGAGATTTGAAGCGAGCATGTACGGTTCATCACCGGCCGTTTCGGAATCGAGCAATAAATTTTTCCCATCGGAAACCACGCGCGGCGGAGTGCTTTCGCTGCGGAACAAAATCCTGTCCCAAAGACGTTTTGTGATCGGCGGCGGCTTGGAACGATAGCCACGCGAAAGAATGGCGACGGTGCGTCCCTGATCCTGCAACTCGCGCGCAAATTTTTCGACGACCGGGGTTTTTCCGGTGCCGCCAACGGTGAGATTTCCGACGGCGATCACTTGCACGCCGAGAGTGGAATCGCGCAAGATGCGAACGTTGTAAAGGAAGCGACGCGCTTTGACTGCACCGGTAAAAATCTTCGAGAGCGCAAATAGAATACTACGGAGAACGGCGGCGCGTTTGCCTCGTCGTTCTCCAAGAATCACCTCGAGAACGAAGGTTTCGGTAGTTTCAGTCCAGGCTCGAAAAGTTTCCCGCATTTTGTGGAGTTTGCCTATTCACCCAGTGCAGAGCAAGCGGACTGAACGGACGCATTTTTGTAAAAACTTATTTGCATTTTTGAAGTGTTCGTAGGAAATTCTCCGCGATGTTTTTTTTAGCGCTTGGAATCACTTTAGGAATTGTGTTCGCCTCATTCTTCGAATGGGTTTTGCACAAATACATCATGCACCGGCCGATCGGTAAATTTGATTATCCGTTCCGCGCCCACGCCGTTGTTCATCATCATACTTTTAAAGCGGACCACACTTATCATCTGATCAACGAGGAAGACAAAAAAACGATTCCGATGGCGTGGTGGAACGGGCCGGTGTTGGTGACCTGTTGCCAGTTACCGTTCCTGATCGCCTGCATCATCATCGGAAACTACTGGTTGCTCCTCGGCTCATTCCTCGCCTCAGCCGCTTATTACGCCGCTTACGAATACATGCATTGGTGCATGCATTTGCCGAAGGCGCGCAAGGTGGAACGCTCCTGGATTTTCTTTCGTCTGAACGGACATCATCTTTTGCATCACCGCTACATGCACAAAAATTTCAACGTGGTGTTGCCACTCGCCGATTTGCTGACCGGCACACTGATGTTGCGTTCGCGCGTTTGTTTTGCACAGGCGCAAGGTCCGCGCGTGCCGAACGTGCAACCAAAAACGAAGAAATAAATACCGAGACAATCCGGTATTTTGATGACGGAGTTTTACAAAGTTCTCGGTCGTCCCATCCAGACATTGTCGAATCCCGGCGAGTAATGTCCTCCACACAATCGGCCGTGCTGAAACCATTCGCTGGAGGAAAACAAATCTGCCTTTAAAATTTCCACTTCGCCGCGCGCCTGTCGCCATGGCGGATGCCAGATGTGGAAGACGCGGCTCGTTCCATTTCGAAATGTGAACGCGCTGTAACGTTCGAGGAGAAATTCATCAAGCGAGTCGGTTTCGCTCGGTTGAAAATCACAATCGCGATTCAAAACCAATCGATATTCAAAAACTTTTTTCCCGCTCCATATATTTCCGAAAATTTTACCAGTCTCGGGCCGATGATGGTAATCAAGTTTACCGGAGCGATAAGGCAAACCGTAGAGCGCCGGACCGAGAAGCAGACCGAGTTTGTTCGGTAAGTATTCTGCGAGAAAATAAATTCCGGTTTCGTTTCCGCGACGAACGTAGGTGCGGACGTTCAAAAATCCGTGCGTTGCCACGGGTTTCATTAAAAATTCGGTGAACATTCCCCCGAGGCGAGGACGCATCTTTTCCAAGTCAAACGCAACCAAACTTACAAATGCTTTGCCGCCGTAGAGATCGAGTTCGAACGGAACTTCACGTTGCAGAATTTCCGGATCAATCTCGAAATGAATGAAAGCGGCGCGTGTCCAACGATTGAGAAAAAAGGGTTCGCCGCGCAAACCCATCATCCGTTGACGAGCCGCGTTGCTGAATTGCACGGTCGGTCCGGAAAAAGTTTGAGTCATTCATGCCTCCATTTTCCTCTCCAGATTTTCCGCAGCATCGCGAAAGGTCGGAAATCGAAATTGAAAACCGGAACTGATGAGGAGCCCGGGAACGACGCGTCGGCTTTTTAAAATCAATTCGGTTTCTGTTCGCAGAAAAAACGCGCCAATTTCCAACATCCATTCTGTCGCGGGCAATCCGATCGGCACGTGGCAAATTTCACGAAACACTTTCATCATTTCCGAATTGGCGAACGGATTTGGCGCGCAAATATTTATCGGCCCGACAAGTTCTTCGTGGGAAATAATCCATTCGACCGCGCGACAGAAATCTTTCTCGTGAATCCAGGAAACAAATTGTTTTCCGCTGCCTTGTTTTCCGCCCAGACCGAATCGCGTGAGTCGTCGCAGCACGGGGAACACACTGTTTTTTGCCAAACCGAGAACCATCGAAGTTCGCAATGCAACTTTTCGCGTGCGTGGCGTGAGCGCTTCGTTCAACGCGCGCTCCCAGGCCTGCGCAACTTCGACTGAAAAAGCATCTTTCGCATCGGTGGCCGAATCCAGTTCACGACTCGATTCATCATGTGGTTTTCCAAAAGTATGTTTGTAAACTGTGGCCGTGCTGGAGTTGAGCCAGACGCGCGGCGGATTTGTGCAACGTGCAATTGCTTCGCCAACAATCCGCGTCGAGTTCACGCGCGATTCCAAAATTTCCCGGCGATTTTTAGCGGTATAACGACAATCCACGGAGCGACCGGTGAGATTCACGATAGCGGTGGCGTTTTCCAGTTCGCGAGTCCAATGACCGAGCGAACACGCGTCCCAAGCTACTTCACGCGCGCCATCAGAGCGCGACTTCGGCGAACGCGTGAGAATCACGATTTGAAATTCCGCTTTTTGAAAATGCGTTGCCAACGCGCTTCCAAGAAATCCACTACCACCCGCAATCACAATTTTGTTTTGCATTTGAATTCTTTATTCATGCCTTGGTCAGAGCTTTTTGTTTGGCAACAAGAAGGCATGACATGTTTTCATTTCCGCAACGCGGTGGCGGAGAACGTTCCAGAGAATGTGCGATTTCAACATCGTTTGATCTGCGCAGCCATCTGGAAACTGCAATGCGGTGGTTCGAAACAAGCTCGAACATCTGACGAGCGAATGGCAGCAAAAGCGGACGGGAAAGCCGCAGCGACCATTCACGGAAATCAACCAACGCGTAAAGGCACATGATGAAAGCGGCTGGCCCCTGATAAACCGCTCCATCCTCGCTCACCACAATCAGTTCATTCGAGGATTCATATTTTTCTATTCCTGGTAATTGGCGATGAGCTTCCGACGAACGCGCTGGAATAAATCTAAACTCGAAATACGCCGGTTGAATTTCCAGCCAACTCCGACAACGAAGACAGAATTGGCAGTCAGCGTCGTAAAGAACAGACAATTGCATAGCGTCCTTTCTGTCGGCATGTGCCTGCACCCGACACATCTCATTCCTCAACTTACAACCGGTTTAATAAAACCTTGCGGGGCGACGGGCGGCGGTTTTGTGCAGGAGGCCGCGTCGGCGCAATTTTGTAAACACCAGCAAATTGAAAAAATGCATTCCGCCCAACACCAGCAGCACAAGTCCGACTTTTGTGCTCAGACTTTCCAATGCTTCTTGTGGATTGGCCGCAGCAGCTCCGTATTTCAAAGCCAATGTGACGTAGCCGATGTTGATCAAATAAAATCCCACCACCAAAAGATGGTTCACGGAATTTGCGAGCAACTCGTTTCCTAAAAAACTATCCACCAGAAAAATGCGTCCATTTTTGTGAAGCGTTCGCGCTACCCAAACGGTCAATGCCACACTGATGACCAGATAGCTGATATACGTTGTGATGAGCCAGTTCACACGATTCCTTTCTATTTTGGTTTGTTAGTTTCACGGAAATTTAAAAAACACGCGGTGACGCTCCGTTGAATTATTCCCGCCACAACTCCCGCTAAAACAATTCCGTTTGCGGGCGAGCCAGCGATAAATCGAATCCGCCAAAAGGTGAATTCCCGGCAATCGCAAAAACATCCCCAAAGGCCAGAGCCACCAAACAGTGCGCAGCAAAAAAATCCACGTGTCGATGCCGCCAATGACTTTGCCCTTGAGATGAAGCAATTTCATTTCGCTGCGCAATTCTGCATCGGAAATGATTAGCCGTTCGGCCGTTCCGGCTGTTTGCAAAGGTGACCAACGAAAACCGCGCCGCCCGAAAAAGCCACTCAAACGCCTGGCCCCGAAAACACATATTGGACAATTTGCGTCGAAGAAAACTTCGCCGTTCATTACTTGTTTTTCTGTTGTTTCAGTCTTCACAGAAATCCTGTTTCAAAAATTTTTTTAACTCAATCACGGACGCCCAAAAGCTTCAGCATTTTGTCACCAAGCTTCACAAACTTCATGACGGCGACGGTTGGGAGTTTTCGGATCTGTTCATACCAGCCACCCATCGTTTCAAAGAAGCCAAGCAGAGCGGCCAGACGTTGTTTGGTGAATTCGTCGGTTTTGCTTTTTTCGGCTTCAGCAACGCATTCGCGGAGCAATGCGAGCGTCGGATCCATTTCGCGACGTTTCCGCTCATCGAGCACGATGCGAAAAAGTTCCCAGACATCTTCAAGCGATTGGTAATGGTCACGACGATCGCCCATGACATGCACCGCCTTGATGATTCCCCAGCTTTGCAATTCCCAGAGACTGGTGCTGACATTTGAGCGCGCCACGGAAAGAGTCGCGGCGATCTCCTCAGCGGGAAGCGGCTCCGGCGAAATAAAAAGCAACGCGTGAATCTGGGCGACCGTACGGTTGATGCCCCACTGCGTCCCCATCTTTCCCCAATGGAGAATGAACTTTTCCTGAACCGGAGTGAGTTTGCTTGTTTTCATTTATTTCTGTCTGTTCAGAAACTACAGTATGTCACAGCGTTTCGTCAAGAAATGCTTTCTGCGTAGCGTTTTTCAGATGGGCGATTGAAGAAATCCATTTGCCTTCGCGGACTTTTTCGCAAAACTGCGGCGATGAGTAAAACTGTAAAAACCTCTAAAAAATTCGCGGCGTATCCGCGATTGAATCCGCTGGGCCTCGGTAAAAATATTTCTGCCGCCGACCTGATTGATCAAACTTTTCTCGCTTACAATGGTGGACGCGTTCGCGAAGCAGCCAAATTGCTGACCGAAAAAATGCTCCCGAACGATGGCTTTATCGGAATGAGTTTGACGGGCGCACTCACCCCAGCCGGGCTCGGAAAATCGTGTTTGATTCCGCTGATGAAGGCCGGCTTCGTTGACTGGATTGTTTCGACCGGCGCAAATCTTTATCACGATCTGCATTACGGTTTGGACATGAAGCTTTTTGCAGGTTCGCCGTTTTTGAATGATGTCGATCTGCATCGCGACGGTGTGATCCGTATTTACGATATTTTGTTCGATTACAATGTGCTGCTCGACACGGATGAGTTTGTTCGCGAAGTAATACAAGGTCCGGAATTTCAACGCACGATGGGAACCGACGAATTTCATTTTCTGCTCGGAAAATATGTTCATGCGCGTCAGAAAAAACTCGGCATCCAAGACAGCTCAATTCTTTCCACGGCTTACGAATGCGGCATTCCCATTTTTACGAGCAGTCCGGGCGACAGTTCGATTGGGATGAATGTGGCTGCGATGTCGATGCGCGACTCCAAATTATTGCCGGACGTTAATCGTGATGTGAATCAAACCGCTGCGATTGTTTACGAGGCAAAATCGAGCGGACATAAATCGTCGGTGTTTATTCTGGGCGGCGGTTCGCCAAAAAATTTCATGCTGCAGACCGAGCCGCAGATTCAGGAAGTCATGGGCATTCAGGAAAAAGGTCACGATTATTTTCTGCAATGCACCGACGCGCGGCCTGATACCGGTGGACTGAGCGGCGCCACGCCCGCCGAAGCCGTGAGTTGGGGCAAAGTTGATCCCGACACCTTGCCGGATTGCGTCGTGGCTTACGTGGATTCCACGATTTCACTTCCCTTGCTCACAGCGTATTGCCTGAGTCGCGTGAAGCCGCGCAAATTGAAAAAACTTTATCATCGTCGCGACGAGATGTTGAGCAAGGTTCGCAGTCTCTATTTGAAAACCGGAACTGTTTCAAAAGTTTTGACGAGTCGTAAAATTGCCAATCGTGCCAGCAGCATCGGGACGAAAACAGTGGATCGCGACCGCTGAATTTCCGGGAAGAATCACCACAGAAGTTAGAAAATTCTCAAAGGAAAAATAACAGAACCCTCGAAAAAGTTTTTCCTTCTGTGGTGAAATTTTAATGAAGCGCGTGTTCCTCCTCGTGTTTTTCGATTTCTTTTAATCCGTAAATCGCCGGGCCATTCAGCACTTCGCCAGATTTGTCGAAACGAGATCCGTGGCACGGACAGTCCCAGGTTTTTTCCACGTTGTTCCAATGGACAATGCAGCCGAGGTGAGAACAAACAGCAGACCGCTCGTGGAGAATTCCCGATTCATCGCGATAAACGGCGAGTTTCGCAACGCCTCGTCTGACCACGCCGCCAGCGCCAAGAGGAATTTCGTCAACGGAAGCGACTTCACCATGCGTCAACCACTCACCATATTTTGCTGCGACGTTCAGATTTTGCCGGGTGAATTCGCCCGCAGCGCGCAAGGTAATTCGAGATGGATCATAAAGTGTTGCCCATGGATTTTCCCGTCCCAAAATCAAGTCCGTCAGCAAAATTGATGCAATGGTTCCATGCGTCATTCCCTGTCCGGAATCGCCGGTGCAAATATAAACATTTTCCTTGTCCCCCGGATTTCTTCCGATGAATGCGACACCATCAACTGGTTCCATCACTTGTCCCGACCAGCGAAATTCAATTCCTTCCACCATCGGAAATCTTTCGCGCGTCCACTTTTCCAGATTTTGAAACGGCGCGCCGAGTTCTTCGGGTTGACCGGTTTTATGATCTTCGCCGCCAACGATCAAAACATCGTAGGAAGATTCTCCACTCTCCGTAATTTTACTTTGCAACCGAACATAATGATACGGATCAAGCGTGTCCCAGTAGAGAGCACGTGCCACTGAACCGCGCGGAATTCGCGCGCCGATCGCGTAAGTGCGATACGCCGCTTGTTTCGTGTGAATTGCGACCCAATCGTTGATCGGCGTGTTCGTTGCGACAACGATGTGGCTGCAATCAATCATCTTGCCGGATGCAGTTGTGACCCGCGCGTGTTCGCCGCCTTCAACTTTCGTAACATGCGCACCAGAAAAAATTTTTCCACCGGATCGCGTGATCGCCTGGGCCAGAGCGCTGATATATTTCAGCGGATGAAATTGCGCTTGTCGCGGGAATCGAAGACATCCGCCGGTGTTGAAACTCTCCAACGGAGCGCGATCCACCCATTCTACGTCTGCGAGACCGACGCGATGACACGCTTGAAGTTCGTGTTCGAGAATTTCCGGGGATTGATTCGGTGGAACAAAAAGAAAACCGTCCACCCTTTGAAAATCGCAATCGATTTTTTCTTCAAAAACGTTGGCTTCGATCCGCGCGATTGCTTTGGTGTGACTGTCGGCAATCAATTGCGCACCGAGTTCGCCGTGCAATTTTTCCATCGCGAAATAGCGATCATCGAAAGCGTTGGAAAGATGCGCGGTGGTTCGTTCCGTTTCTCCAGCTGCAATCGGTCCGTCGTCAAGCACCACAACCGATTTTCCCTCGCGCGACAGCATGTAAGCCGTGGAAATCCCCGCGATACCCGCCCCGACAATGCAGACATCGCAAATAATGTTTTGTTCGAGCGCAGGAGCTGTCGGAACAGTCGCCGTTTTCATCCAGATAGATTCTTTTTGTCCTGAATGGCTTTGCATTAATCCTCCTGCAAGAAACTAGGACGGAAGAAATTCAATTCAATGCGGACTCTTTCCCACATGACAGGTCAGCGAGTGACCGAGCGAGAATTATTTTTCTGAATTCTGATCGTCGGGGCGAGGGTCAGGTTCCAGAGCGGCGCGTTGAGCAACTTTTTTGACACGCTTGAAGTGCTCTTCGATTTCCTTCAGTTCTTCGTCAGACAATTCTTCGAGGTTGATCAATTTGTTTCGCGCCCCTTTCAAGGCATGAATCAACTCGTCGAGTTTCAGATGAATCGCTTTGGCATCGCGGTTCTGCGTGTTCTGAATTAGAAAAACCATGAGAAATGTGACGATCGTTGTCGCCGTGTTGATGATCAATTGCCACGTGTTCGAGTAGCCAGAAGCCGGACCGCACACCGCCCAAATGATCAAAACCGCAGCTGCAATAATGAAAGACCACGCACTTCCAACAAGCTCTGACGTTTTGTGGGCGAACTTCCGAAAGGCGTCATTCACCTTTGAAGCAGGCGATTGATCGCCGGCTTTTTTCGGCGGAGAATCGGTAGTTGCTTTTGGTTCCTTGCGCGCTCCGGCAGAAATTGTCCGTCCATTCCGATTTTTGTGCTCTCCGGTTTTTTCGCTTCGCTTGATCATTGCGCTTTTTCCTTTACGACTTCATTCGCTTTTTTATCTTCTCGCAAACCGGTGAAAACCGGATGGCGCAAATGGCCGTCCCGCGTCCATTCCGTAAAACGAATCTGCGCCACCAACTGCGGCTCGACCCATTGGCATCGTTTCATTTCCGCTGCTGTCACGCCTTGTCCGTAGCGTCCGCTGCGTTTCTCCGGCAGATTGCAAAATGGACAATCCGGCCGTTTCAATTTTTGACATTCTTTGTGCAAAGAAGTGAGAAGCGCCTGATTAAATCCACTTCCAACTTTTGACGCGAAAACAAATTTTCCGCCCTCAAAATAACCCACCAGAATTGCGCCAAAAAAATCGCGCGAACCATTCGGTGCCGTGTAACCGCCAATGACAAATTCCTGTTCGTTGACCACTTTGATTTTTGTCCACGACCCCGAGCGCAATCCGGCTTCATATTTTCCATCCGTCCGCTTGGCGATGATTCCTTCCAAACCGCGCTTGCGAATTTCACCCAATAACTTTTCCGGATCGCCTTTGATGTCGGCCGAGTAACGGATCGGTTCATGCTCGGGCGCGATCAGCGATTGCAAAATTTCCTTCCGCTCAGCCAGTGATTTGCCCGTGAGATTTTTCCCGTTCAAGTTCAACAAATCGAAAACGTAAAAACAGATCGGAGCGCGCGTTTCACCCGGCATGTTCGCCATCTGTAGAAGTTGGAATGACGAACGGCCTTGCTCATCAAGCGCCACAATTTCTCCGTCGAGAACTCCGGTTGGAAAAGGAAGTTTCCCGACCGCAGTGGCAATTTCTGGAAATCGAGCGGTCAAATCCTTCGCCGAGCGCGACACCAATTCCACTCGGGATTTATTTTTGATGGCGAGCGCGCGAAATCCATCAAATTTGATTTCGTAGATCCATTCCTCACCGCGCGGCGGAAGTTTCACCAAACGACATTTCATTGGCGGAACAAAATCCGCTTTTCCCGAAGGCGCTTTGTTCAGTATCCCGTCAAAACTTTTTTTTTGTGGAATAACTTTTTCTGCGTGTTGCTTTTTCGCTTGTGAAACACTTTTCGTAAATCGCCCAAATTTTTTCGCGCTCTCCGCTTTGCGGTCGCTCTTCCATTGCGCGTCGTTGTCGCTCGCGATTTTTTTCATTGAACGATGCGTCAATACCGATTCGTCATCTTTTCTTGCGGAAAGTGGTTTCGCATTTTCGCCCGCTTTGAAAATCAGCCACGATTCTTTTTCACCCGCTCGCGGTTTCAAACGAATGAGCGCCCATTCGCCTTTAAGTTTTTTCCCTTCCAATTGAAGATGCAATTTTCCTTCTTTTAAACCGGTCAGCGGATCGGTTCCGGAAACTCCATACGTGCCGGTGTCCCAAACCATTACGGTGCCCGCGCCGTAATTTCCCTCCGGAATCGTTCCCTCAAAATGCGCGTAGTCCATCGGATGATCTTCGACGTGAATTGCCAAATGTTTTTCGCCATGGCGCATGGGAAAACCTTTTGGGACAGCCCACGATTTTAAAACGCCTTCCATCTCCAGTCGAAAATCGTAGTGCAGCCGCGTGGCGTCGTGCTTCTGGACTACGAACATTAATTTTTTGGCCGAAGCTGATTTACGAACTTGAGGTTTTGGTTCTTCGGTGTGACGAAAATTCCGTTTCGCCGCGTAAGCTTTCAAACCGGTGTCGTCGAAAACGTTTTTTTTCATACTGCTTTCGATTTCAGCCGCTGTTTTAGTTTTAAAACTGGTTCAAACAGATCGCCGTGCTTTTCCACGCGTTTCAAAACATCGCCCGATTTGAAAACGAGTTTTCGCGCATCTTTTTTTTTCAACGTTGTTTCTACTTCTTTCCAGGTCAGAGGAGTTGAAACAGTGGGATTTTCTTTCGCGCGAAGTGAGTAAACGCAGACGGTGGTTTTATGATCATCGTTCTGACTCCAATCGACGAAAACTTTTCCTTCACGAAGGATTTTCGCCATTCGAGATACGACCAGCTCTGGATGTTCACGTTCGAGACGTTCAGCGAGCGCTTTCGCAAAATTTTTTGTGATTTCATAATTTGTCCCTGTGTTTAACGGCACGTAAATCTGCAGTCCTTTCGAACCCGAAGTTTTCGGAAAACATTCGAGGCCCAAATCATTTAAAATTTCCCGCAACCAAATTCCGACCTGACAACATTGGACGATGTCTGCGGGTGGACCCGGGTCCAAATCAAAGACGACCATGGTCGGCGTTTTCACTTTTGGAAAACGCGCCAACGAGGTGTGCAACTCCAAGTCGGCCAGGTTCGCGGCCCAGACCAACGTCGGCAAATCGTTGGCCATGCAAAAATAAATGTCGGCTTGGTTTCCTTCGCTCCAAACTTTCGCCGTGTTCACCCATGGCGGCCGGTGCGAGGGACATTTTTTCTCGTAAAAAAATTCCGCTTCAACTCCGTTCGGATATCGCTTGAGCGTGAGTGGCCGATTTTTTAAATGCGGCAAAAGCACCGTTGAAATCCGAATGTAATAATCAATGACCTGGCCTTTCGTAAAACCAGCTTTCGGATACAAGACTTTTTCGAGATTCGAAACCCGCAAACGTTTGCCTCCGACTTCCAATTCAGTCTCATGACGCATTTCCACCTGAAAGATAGAACCGGGTCAGCGAGCGGCAAATCAGGAGTCGCCTTAAAATTGGATGGAAGGAACTACGGCTTGAAAGCAAAGGCGATGGCTTAGAGGAGAAGGTTGGAAAAATTATTTCGCCGGTAATTCGACTGGCTCCGTCTGCTCGACCGCGATTTGTTTCCAGCGAAATCGGCGGAGCGCGTGATCAATCAAACTTTGCTCAAACAAATCGCGATTGATCGCTTGCGCCGCAATCGCACCTCCGCCCGCAGCAATAATCATCTGGCAATTCGCCGGAGTCACACAGCCCGCTGCATACAACCCCGGCACCGAAGTTTTCATGCAATGATCCACAATTATCTGCCCATCAGAATCCAGGTCGGCGCCGAGCGCCTTGCCCAATTTATTGTGAAAAATATCTCCGCGGGTCGTGAACAGCGCATCCACTTCAACGCAGCGTTTGTCCTCGAAGGCTAGCGATTTTATCAAACCATTTTCTTGCTCAACATCGGCGATGCGCGATTCGTAAACTGGAATTTCATATTCTGCAATCCAATCGGAATGTTGTTGGTCCCAGTGCGGTTTTTTCCCGTTTGTCGCGATGAAAACACAAGATGAATAAAAAAGCATTCCGAGCGCATATTCCACTGCGTCATTGTTGCGACCAACGATGGCAATCTGTTTTTCCTGGCTGCGAAAACCGTCGCAGTCTTTGCAAAAAAACATGCTGTGACCGAGACACTCATTCACGTGCGGAATGTCCGGCGGAATATGTAAAACGCCGGTCGCCAATAAAACTCGTTTCGAACGGTAAACGTCCTTTTTTCCTTCGAGCAGAAATTCGATTCCGTCCCGGCGCGCATCCGCAATTTCGTCTTCCACGATTTGCGCTTCGTATTTTTTGGCGTGCTTCTTGCCGCGTTCGATTAATTCCTCTCCAGAAATTCCATCAGGAAAACCAAAATAATTTTGCACCTCCGGTTCCCAAAGTGCGAGCGATTGGCCGGAGTCAATCACCAAAACTTTTCTCATCGCTCGCGCGAGATAAACGGCGGCGGACAATCCAGCGCAGCCGCCGCCGACTACGATGACATCCCAGGATTGTTTGGATTTCTCCATGCAGTTTTGCGTCTGAAAACAAAACAGTCCGACGACTCTCCAAAACTAGAACCGCGAGCAGTCGTCGGACTGGGTAACAAACTTCAAATCCAATTATTTTTTATTGGATTTTTTGGACGAGGATTTTTCCTCTTCTTCGGATTCTTCTGCTTGTTCTGCTTCGGCGTTAATGGTGCTTTCCGCGATGTCGGTCAAGGTTTCGTCGGCTTCTTTTTCTTCATCAAGCGTTTGGCCGAGAAGATCAGCGTCGTCTTCGCGGTTCAGCAATTTCGCGAACGTGGATAGAGTTCCGTAAACGGACATTTCGTAATGTTCCACCCGTTGGCAGGCCGCAATCAGCGCCGCATCCAAAACGGATTCAGCAATATCTTCGTCGAGCAATTCGTTGCATTCCTCAACAAGACCTTCCATCGCTTTGCATTTCTTTCCTTTAGAGGCCGCGCCGAGACTTTCAAAAATTTGATCAAGCCGTTCCACATGTTCTTTGGTCTGTTCCAAATGGTCTTCAATGGCAGCACGAAGTTCGTCCGAAGTGGCGGCCTGTGCGACTTTTGGAAGCGCTTTGACGAGCTGGGTTTCGGCGTTGTAAATATCGCGAAGTTCTTCGATGTAGAGATCCTGCAACGTGTTGATTTTCATAAATGTTTTCCTTTTTTGATTGCTGATAATTTTCCGATGACGCGCAAAAATATCGCGTTGAAGAATTTTTCCTCAATCCGAAGCAACCCTCTTTTTTACCTCAGTTTTTGTCGGAAAATTTGTCGGGGAAAAACGATTTGGATTACTGCGACCCTTTGCGGAAAAGCTCGAAGTAATATAAGGCGGTAACCACGAGCGAGTGTGCAATTTTCCCAGTGGAAACAAGTTTTGGAATTTCAGAAATAGGAACGAGACGCGTGATCAAATCTTCGCCGCTGTCGAATTTCACATCGTGTTTTAAACGACAGTTTCCCACCAGCACGGTGAAACAGATGTTGTTCATGATCGCCGGATTGGGAAAAACTTTTCCGATAAGTTTGGCGTTTTCCCCTTCATAACCGGTTTCTTCGCGCAATTCACGAATGCCAGTTTCAATTTCAGAAACATCGCTCGCATCCATCACGCCACCGGGAATTTCCAGTTCAATGGTTTTTGATCCGTGCCGAAATTGTTCCACCATCACGAGTTCGTTTTCTGGAGTGACGGCAATGACGTTCACCCAATTGACGGAGTCGATGATAAAAAAATCGTGTTCTTTTCCCGTGCGAGGAGAAACTTTCAGATCGGAACGAATGGTGAAAATACGAAAGTTGCCGAGCTTTTTCGTCCCAATTTCTTTCCACGGTTTGATCACGGCGCGATTCCTTTTTCCTTCGCCGCCCAGCCTTGCTTCATCAATTCGAGCAAATGCGCCAGTGCTTCTTCGTAGGTTTTATTTTTTTGGTCCGCCAGTTGCCGCGCGCGCTTGTCGAGTTGCGCCGCCATTTCCAAAGATTTTTCCGCCGGACAACCGAGGGCGACAAGAACTGGAGCAAGTTCAACAGTGGTCATCTAAGTATTTGCGTAAAACAAAAATGCGGAAGCAGGAAAAATTTTGCCTACTTCCGCATTTGTAAAGAAACTAAATCATTTCACCGAATCAGCCGGAACAATTTTGATGCTCTCGACTCCAACGCGTGTGTCAGGTCGGTCCGGCGGATGTGTCGGCGTGGTCGCGATTTTTTCCAACACGTCGTCGCCTTTGATCAATTTCCCGAACGTCGTGTATTGCCGATCAAGAAAAGTTGGATCGCCGTGACAGATGAAAAACTGGCTGCCCGCAGAATTCGGGTCATTGGAACGTGCCATCGAAAGCACGCCACGTTTATGCGAACGGTCATTGAATTCCGCTTTGATTTTGTAGCCGGGATCGCCGGTGCCCCAACGCGCTTCGTTCTTCGCATCTTTGGTCAATGGATCACCACCTTGAATCATAAAACCCTTGATGACGCGATGAAATGCAGTGCCATCATAGAAACCTTCTTTGGCAAGTTTTTTGAAATTTTTCACAGTTTCCGGCGCAACGTCCGGCCAAAATTCGACGACCATTTCGCCCATCGTAGTTTTTATTACAGCCACTTCATTCGTATCGTTTTTCACAGGTTTATTTTCTCCTTTTGCGGGTTCAGTTTTTGCGGGTTTTTCGTTTGTAGTGTTGGACGCTTCATTTGTTTTTGTTTCGGCGAACGATTGATTCGCGCCGATGCCCAAACAAAGAACTGCGCCAAGAAAGCTGGAAAACATTGTCAATTTCATATGCGGGACATGTGCCACGAAGCTTCTCCAAAGTCACGAAACATTCTTCAATTTGGCTCTTCGCGCAAAAAAGATTTCAATCGTTCCGATACATTTTCCGGAATGCGTTTTGGCTTTTCATTCAGACCGGTGCAGACGTGAAAAGTTTCACCTTCGAGCAACAATGTTCCGTCCTGGTTGAGAATTCGAGAGCCGAAATTCATTCGCACACCTTGCAATCGCGTCAGCCAGAGTTCGATCGTAAGAAAATCGTCGTAACGAGCGGGAAATTTGTAGCGCAGATGAGATTCAACAACCGGGAAAATAACGTCTTCAGTTTGCAATTTTGAAAATGGAATCTGGAGCGACCGAAAAAATTCTCCACGCGCTTCTTCCAGCAAATCCAGATATCGCGAGTAGTAAATGTGATTGCCAACGGTGCATTCGGCGTAGGTAACGCGATGCGTGTGCCGGAAAATTGTTTCAGCCATGGGCAAAGTTCAAAGTGCGAAATCGCGATTGTCCAGTTTCGTTTTCCACAACATCCGTTTGCTCTCCGAAACTTTAGGCGTATGTTGATTGCATGGATTGGCAGGAAATTATCGCACTGAGCATCGTGGCTGGAACGGCACTTTTGTTCGTGTTCAATAAATTCCGTCGGAAAAAATTCAGCTTCCAACGCGACACACATTGCGGCTGTTCCGCTGCCGGAAATTCTGTGTCGACAGCCTCCATTATTTTTCATGCGCGCAAAGGCGAGCGCGGCGAAATCATCATGAAAATGAAGTAAACTTGATTAACATTATTTCCTAAGATATTGTCCCCACATGGCCATGTGCAAAGTCAGTTCTACATTGCATTTCTCAAAACGCTCCCAGTCCAACAGCAGAGAAGCTGAAACACATTGGATCCCTAACACCGATGTTTATGTCATGGAAAGTGGCGTGGTCATCAAAGTGGAACTCGCTGGAATGCGCCGGGAAGACCTGGAACTCACCATCGAAGGAAATCGTCTCAAGATCAGTGGGCAAAGACCGGACGGTTGTCGTGCGCCGAAATGCAAATTTTTGGTGATGGAGATAAATTACGGTGCGTTCGAAAGCGTCATCGAATTGCCGGCTGGATATGATCTGAGCCAAGCAAAAGCGTCCTATCAAAACGGTTTTCTACGCATCGACGTTCCGGTGGCGACTCACTCACTTCCCCGAAAATTATCAATCACGAACACTGGCACTTAAAATAATCTGAACTTTATTTGGGTGATGGCATCTAATGGTAAACTGGAAATATGACCACGCCAGACCCACAGCTAATCGACATTCTCGGTTCTTCCGGCAACACCGACCGGTCCGGCACAAAAGTTTGGTCACGCTCTCTACCTGAAAATCTTCCGATCCTCGGCCTTTCCGACATTGTTATTTTTCCCGGAATGGTTTCGCCCCTGCTCGTCGAAACTACGCAAAGCATCCGGTTGATTGACGACGTTGTTGCGGGAGATCGTTTTCTCGGACTCGTCTTGCAGAAAAATCCCGATGTGGACAATCCAGTTCCAGAAGATTTGTTCACTTACGGTTGTGCGGCGCGGGTGTTGAAGATGTTAAAATTTCCCGACAATACCGTTCGCGTGTTGGTTGAAGGTCTGCGTCGCTTTCGCATTGTCGAATACACTTCCACAAATCCTTATCTCATCGCAAAAACCGAAAAGGTAAAAGACATCGTCGAAGATTCACTCGAAATCACCGCGCTCAGCCGAAATGCGGAACGACAATTCGAAGAGATCATCAAACTTTCTCCAGCACTTTCCGAACAAATCAAAGTTGCCGCGCTCAACACGCAAGAACCCGGAAAACTCGCCGACCTCATTGCTGGAAATTTAAATCTTAGCCTCGAAGAGCGACAACATCTCCTCGAAACCGTCTCGATCAAAGAGCGTTTGACGAAACTTTTGCCACTGCTCAATCGCGAGTTGGAAGTCCTGACACTTGGTTCAAAAATCCAAAATGAAGTTGTCAGTTCGATGTCCAAAACGCAGCGCGATTTTTTTCTGCGCGAACAGATTCGGGCCATTCAACGCGAACTGGGCGAAGGCGACGCCGCCAGCAGCGAAGCGGTGACGCTCCGCGAGCAAATCGACAAGAATCAATTGCCGGAAGAAGTAAAAACCGTTGCGTTGAAAGAGCTCGAACGATTGACGCAGATGTCGCCCGCCGTCGCCGAATACACGATGACGCGCAACTACCTCGACTGGCTCATCAATCTCCCGTGGACAAAATCTACCGAGGATAAAATCGATCTTCAGTCAGCGGCGAGAATTTTGGATGAGCAACATTTTGGTTTGCACAAAGTCAAAGATCGCCTCTTGGAATTTTTGGCGGTCATCAAACTCAAGCAACAATTGAAAGGGCCGATTCTTTGTTTGGTCGGGCCGCCCGGTGTCGGAAAAACTTCGTTGGGAAAAAGTGTGGCCGACGCGCTTGGCCGAAAGTTCGCCCGCATTTCACTCGGCGGAATGCGCGATGAAGCAGAAATTCGCGGACATCGCAGGACCTACGTTGGCGCGTTGCCGGGAAGAATCATTCAAACGCTCCGGAGAATCGAAAGTCGCAATCCTGTGATTCTCCTCGACGAAATTGATAAAGTCGGCTCGGATTTTCGTGGCGATCCTTCTTCCGCGCTGCTCGAAGTTCTCGACCCCGCGCAGAATTCTACGTTCACCGATCATTACCTGGATTTGCCTTTCGACCTTTCGCGCGTTCTTTTTATCACGACGGCCAACTGGCTTGACCCAATCCATCCGGCGTTGCGCGACCGGCTTGAAGTCATCGAGTTGCCGAGCTACACCGCTGCTGAAAAACTGCAAATTGCAAAACGGCATTTAGTCCCGCGCCAACTCGAAGAACACGGATTGAAAAGAAAATTGGTGCGTTTTCCCGACGCGACATTGCGCCGTTTGATCCAGGATTACACTCGCGAAGCCGGCGTGCGAAATCTCGAGCGTGAAATCGCATCGCTCACCCGAAAAGCGGCGCGGCGCATCGTCACTAAAAAAAACCCGACAGAAGCGTTGACCATTTTGCCAAAAGATTTGCCGGATCTTTTGGGACCGGCGAAGTTTATTTCTGAAGAAGCCGAACGAATTACCGAGTATGGAATCGCCATCGGCCTCGCCTGGACTCCTGTTGGTGGAGAAATTCTTTTCATCGAAGCGACTCGAATGCCTGGTAAAGGAAATTTAATTTTGACCGGCTCGCTTGGCGACGTCATGAAGGAAAGCGCACAAACCGCATTAAGTTTTTTGCGGAGCCAGGCGGCCAATTTGAAAATCGACATGAGCGATTTTGATAAAAGAGACATTCATATTCACGTGCCCGCTGGCGCGACGCCAAAAGATGGGCCGAGCGCTGGTGTCACGATCACAGTCGCGCTCGCCTCGTTGTTGATGCATCGCAAAGTGAAATCCGATCTCGCCATGACTGGCGAAATCAGTTTGCGCGGACGCGTTTTGCGCGTCGGTGGAATCAAAGAAAAAGTTTTGGCCGCAGCGCGCTCCGGTGTGAAACAGGTGATTTTGCCGGATCAAAATCGAAATGATTGGCTGGAAGTTCCGGTCGAAGTTCGCAGCAAAATGAAAGTTGATTTCGTAAAAAATATTTCTCAACTGGTTCCTTTGGCTTTGTGTCCCGCATGATTTTCCGCCGCTTCACTTTGTTATTTCTGCTCGCGTTTTTTGGAAGCGCATTTTTTGTCTTCAGCCAAACTCCGCCAAACGAACCACAAACTGGCGAAGCGCTTGCAGCCGAAATTCGCTCCATGCAGCCCGAAGCCAATTCCGAAATTTCCGGCACCTTGAAAATTCGTTCGCCCAACCGTCACGAGGATATTCCGGTCGTCTGCAAAATTTTTACGAATGGAAATTCATGGAAAACTATTTATGAAACGGCGGCGACACCCAGTCGCGGCGCGGAAAAATTTGTGGTGGTTCATTCGCTCAACCAACTCAATCAATATTTTTATGCGCGGGCTTCATCGCCGAAAGTTGATTTGCCGGAGCCAAAACCGCTCACATCCGCTGAGACTGCAATTCCGTTGGCCGGCTCCGATTTTTGGTTGAGTGAACTCGGTTTTGATTTTTTGAGTTGGCCCGAACAAAAAAAATTGAAAGGCGAAATGCGTCTCGGACAGCCTTGCTACGTTTTGGAAAGTCACAATCCACAGGGAAAGAAAATCGTCCGTGTCAAATCGTGGATCGATAAGGAAAGCAACGGCCTGTTAATCGCCGAAGCCTACGACGCCAAAAATAGTTTGATCAAAGAATTTTCGCTGGGCGGGAGCAGTTTCAAAAAAGTAAACGGCGTTTTTCAGTTGAAAAAAATGACCATTCGTTCACCGAAGGAAAAATCGGAAACGGTGTTGGAATTCAATTTGCCAACCGACTAACCGAGTTCGTCGTCGCCGAGCCAGAAATCATAGTTCGCATCGTCAAAACACATGACGACCTGGACTTCATCCGGTTGTTTTCCTTTTTTTACGAAGTCAATTGCCAACGTTGTTTTTTCAAAATCAAGAGCTTTGCTCAAATCATTCACCCAACGATGACAGCCTGCGAAATAAAGGCCGGTGTTGCAGTTTTGTAGGACGATTCGCATTTGCTAATTTAATTTAAGTCGTGTCGCGTGATTCGCAATCGGGGCGGAGTAAATTTCCTCTCCTTGCCTGCTCTGGGAAAATGCCCTACGGTTTTTTTATGAAACGTTGGTTGGTTTTTCTTCTTTGTTTGGCGGGTATGGTTCCGATCAATTCGCCCGCGCTCGAGAGGACGGCCAAAAAAGTTTACGTCATTCCCATCCGCAACGACATCATGCCACCACTCGTCTATCTGGTGCGTCGCGGCGTGAAACAAGCAATGGCAGAAAAAGCGGATGCGTTGATTCTCGACATGGACACCAACGGCGGACGCCTGGATACAACCGAAGAAATTCTTGATATCATCGATCAATTCAAAGGGGAGACGATTACTTATGTGAATCGGAAAGCGTTTTCCGCCGGGGCGATTATCGCTTTTGACACGCAAAAAATTTACATGGCACCACAGAGTGTAATTGGCGCCGCGGCGCCTGTCGGCCTCGCGCCCGGCGGAGGCGGAATTGAATCTCTTCCCGACACAGTTGAAGCAAAGGAAAGTTCAGCTTTCAGCGCGCTCGTTCGGCGGAATGCGGAAAAAAATGGTCACAATCCCGAGATCGTTGACGCGATGATGAAGAAAACCAAAGAGTTGAAAATCGACGGAAAACTTTTAAATGAAAAAGGACAAATTCTCACGCTAACCGATCAGGAAGCAAAAGAGGAATACGGCACTCCTCCCAAGTCACTTCTCTCCGACGGAACGGTTGAAACTTTTTCCGCATTGCTAAAAGAATTGGACCTCGACAACGCGGTCGTCATAAAAATTTCCCCGACCGGCGTCGAAAAACTCGGCACATGGATCAACGCCATCAGTCCACTCTTGCTCATCATCGGCATCATCGGCTGTTACATCGAATACAAAACACCCGGCTTCGGTCTGCCCGGAATTGTTGGGATCATCGCCTTCGCAATTTATTTTTTTGGCGGTTACATCGCAGCCTTGTCGGGCGCAGAATGGATTGTTGTTTTCATCATTGGCATCGCGCTGCTTGCATCAGAACTATTTGTCCATCCCGGAACCGTTTTGCCCGGATTGATCGGTGGAGTTTTAATTCTCGTCTCACTCATCATGGCCACGGTGGACATTTATCCCGGCGGACCGGCCATGCCGACAATTCCTCAATTGCGCGCGCCACTGCAGGAAGTAGGCGTGGCATTCCTGATTTCCTTTGCGATTGCAATTGTTCTGATGCGCTATCTTCCGAAGACCCCGCTTTACGGCGCATTAGTTTCGCAAACTGCGAGCGGCGTCGGTTCGGACATTCGAATTGCTCAGAAAAAGAATTCGCGCGAAGGGCAAGTCGGAGTCGCGATTTCCTCTCTGCGTCCCGGTGGCAAGGCGCAATTCGGCGATGAAATTGTAGATGTCATGACACAAGGCGATTTGATCGCGAAAGGTCAAAAAGTAAAAATCATCGGACACAGCGGAACGGAAGCGATCGTGGAAACTGTCGCGTAATTCTCAAATGAAAATAATTCTCACACTGCTCACGGCTCTGATTTTTTCAACCGCTTGCAAAACTGAAACTTCTCACTCAAAAGCTGATAAAATTTTCAATGGAAAAACATTTCGCGGTTGGAATGGCGACACGAACAAAACGTGGAGAATTGAAAATAGCGCGATTGTGGCGGGCGATTTGAAAACAAAAATTTCGCACAACGAATTTATCTGCACCGATCGCCAGTTCACGAATTTCGTTTTGCATCTGAAATTCAAATTGGAAGGAACAAACGGTTTTCTGAATGGCGGTGTGCAAGTGCGCAGCAAACGTGTTCCAAACCATTTTGAAGTCAGCGGTTACCAGGCCGACATCGGCGACCCGAGTTGGTGGGGAAGCCTGTATGACGAAGCGCGGCGCGATAAAGTTCTGGTGAAATCAGACATGAACGAAGTGAACAAAGTTTTAAAGCGCGGAGACTGGAACGATTACAAAATTCGTTGCGACGGAAAACGGATTCAAGTCTGGCTGAACGGACTTCAAACAATTGATTACACCGAGACTGACGATTCCATCGAACAGTTTGGAATCATCGCGCTACAAGTTCATGGCGGTGGAGAAACAAAAGTTTCTTACAAAGATATTTTTGTCGAAGAGGTTCTTTGAGATGGATTTCTCCGCAAACCTCTCTGCGATCCAAAAGCGAATTGACGACGCTTGCGCTCGCGTCGGACGAAATTCAGATTCCGTCACATTGCTCGCCGTCAGCAAAGGTCAATTGCCGGAAGCTATTCGCGCACTCGCTGATTGTGGCCTGACTATTTTTGCCGAGAGCAAAGTGCAGGAAGCGAAGCAGAAAATTCCACTTTGTCCGGGAAAACTTCGCTGGCAAATGATTGGCCATCTGCAATCGAACAAATGCCGCGACGCCGTTCATTTTTTTGAAATGATCCAAAGCGTGGACAGTTTTTCTCTAGCCCGGGAAATCAATAAATTTGCCAATAACGCTGCGAAGACAATGCCGATTTTGATGGAGGTAAATGTCGCGGGTGAATCGAGCAAGTTCGGTTACACGCCGGAAAAATTGTTGTCCGAGCTGAAAGAAATCAATGCGCTGCCGAAAATTGAAATTCACGGATTGATGACGATTGCGCCGTGGGCTGAAGATCCTGAAAAAGTCCGTCCACATTTCCAGAAACTTCGCGAGTTGAAAAATGAGTGCGAACAGATTCTCGGTGCGCCGTTGCCGCAATTGAGCATGGGAATGAGCGGCGATTTTGAAATTGCGATTGAAGAAGGTTCGACATTGGTGCGAATCGGAACGGCGTTGTTCGGCCCACGACAAACTTTAAAAAAATAATTCCGAATCGAGATTATTTCAGACACAGAGCAGATATTGATTTTACTTCTGAAGTTGAAAGTTTAGTTTCGCTACATGGATTTGACGGTTGAAATGTTTAGACAAGAAATTTCCGAAGCGGCAAAAAATTTTGAGAAATTTATTGTCTGCCTCGACAAAACTCCCGAGGAATGCGGCGAGGCGCTCGAGCGATTGATGGACAAAGCGATCAAAGCTTATGCGAGTCGTGGCACGAATCTGCGTCACGGAATTGCGCTCGATAAACAGATCACAATAATTTTGAGCCAGACGGAAAATGATAAACCGTTGTGCGGAATTTATTTTAATCTCTCTTCGCCTTATCGAAGAAAGCCCGCCGCCAAAGCGGAAAAATCCAGTTAATCCGCGCGCACTTCGTCGCTCACTTGTGGTGCACCCGAAATAATATCGGCAACTGTATTGATGTCACGTTCTGGACCGGTCACTTTGACTTCGCCGACTTTTACACCTTTGCGATAAACGTTCAGTTTCTGATCAACTCGCGGAATTCCACCCACAGGAAAAGTTAATATCACAAAAGTGGCGTTGACCTTGGCGACCCTGCCGGCGTCTTGCATGACAGGCGTTGTTGCAGTCTCACCGACGGCGGGCTTGTGTTTCTTTGGCGCGCCGGGCAGCCACGATTTCATTTTTGCGCAACCGGAAAACAACAGGTAACTCGACAAAATCAAAACCAGAATTCGCATAGTTCATTTTTAACCACAGGAACAAATTGGAGCACAGAGAAATTTTCGCGCATTCGAATCACCGTTTGTTGCGGGGCGATTCCAAAATGCGGCGCGTCTCAGCGAATTTCGTTTGGATTTTTTCCCAACGCCTCGTCCAGTCCGCCCAACTCGATTCCCATTGTTCGCCAGAAAATTCTTTTTTCGCGACGGGCCAAAGATCGGTCAACGCTTTGAACTCTTGTTCGGCTCCCGTTTTTTCTCCCCACTTCAAATAAGCTTCGAGCAGATTCAGATGGTTTTCAGGATAATTGCGAGCCAGCAAAACGGCGCGCTGCAAATGATGTCGCGCTTTGCTGCGATTGCCAATGCTGGTCGGCCAGCCGGGTGCTTCGTCGTAAAGCATGCCGAGATTTCGATCCGGTCCGGCGAAATCAAGTTTTTCGTCCAAATCTCGCGTGACGCTAAATTCCGTTTCCATTTCACCGACCAATTTCAACGCGCCGAAAGTTTTGGTGCGGGCGAGTTGTCCGAAATTCATGGCCAAATAGTAATGCCCCGCCGCAGCTTTGGGTTCCAACTTGACCACCAAACGACACGCTTCGATTCCCTCCTGCGCAATTTCTTCCCGCTGTTTATTTTCTTCGGCGAATTCAGCCCAATCAAAAGCGGCCTGACCAAACCTCAAAGCGGCTTCGGCGTTCTTCGGCTTGGAACGAAAATTGGCCTGCGCAACGCGAAAAGCTTTTTGAGCGCGCGCGGCGAAAACAGCCACATTGCTATCGGGAAACGGGTCGGCCTGAATTGATAATGCGGCGGCGAGACAAACGACGGAAAAAATCACGGATTTTAGCGGTCGGATTGGTGATTTTGAAGAGGGGAAAAGCTGAGGATAATTCTCAAGCCGTTCTGAATTTAAGGTTGCTATCATTTTGGCCTATTTTATAGTCGCTTCTGTGAGATTACATTGGTTTTTACTGCGATTAGCAATTCTGCCCGCAATTATTTTGCTGGGCACTGGTTGCAGTGGCATCAATGCCTCAAAAGGTTTTTCTCCATTGAGTTTTTTTCTGCCCGGGCTCGTCCAAACCAAGACTCCCGCAAAAAAAGCTCCGGCAACCGATCTATCTGCCGAGCCATCCATGGACTTGGCGCAGGCTAACTAAATTATGCGATTTCCATTGGCGCTGACGGCGAAAATCGCCCGTCACATTGTTAAGCACAAAATCCGCAAGACACCGAAATTTGCGATGGTCTTGCAACTCGAACCACTTCACACGTGCAATCTAACCTGCACCGGCTGTGGACGCATCCGGGAATATTCCACGAGCCTCAAAGACATGATGTCGCTGGAAGATTGCCTGGCTTCGGCAACTGAATGCGATGCGCCGATGGTTTCCATCTGCGGAGGCGAACCGCTGATTTACCCGAAGATCGAGGAACTCATCGCGGGAATTCTGGAACAAGGTCGCATCGTTTACGTCTGCACGAACGGAATGTTCATGCGGAAAAAAATGCGCGATTATCTCGCGAAAATTTATTCACCGGAAATCGAATCAAAAATTTCGAAACTCATTTCTGAAAAATTGATTTCAGAAAAAGACGCGGAAACGATCCGCAAAGGGAAAAATGATTCTCGCCCTGTCATTTCTCCGAGCAAATGGATGTATTGGAATGTCCATGTGGACGGTCTCGAATACACGCACGATTTGATTGTGGAACGCGAAGGCGTTTTCAAAGAATGCGTCGAAGCGATCAAGATGGCGAAAATCCTCGGCTATCAGGTTGCGACCAACACAACGGTTTACAAAGAAACCGACGTGAAAGAGATCGAGGAGATGTTCGAATATTTCTCCGCGCTCGAAGTAGATGGGCACACGATTTCGCCTGGCTACGAATACGATGCGGCGAAGAAAGACATGGTTTCGCGCCTTGGAAAACAGCCGGAAGATTTCTTTCTCACGCGCAAAATGACGCGACAGAAATTCGCCAAAATTCAGGATTGGGGAAAACGTTTTACGATTTTTGGCACACCGGTTTACCAGGAATTTCTTGCGGGCAAACGCGAACTGACCTGCACCGCATGGGCGATTCCGACCCGCAACATTCGCGGCTGGAAAGCGCCATGTTACCTGATGACCGACGGACATTATCCGCACTATCAGGAGATGCTCGCAAAAGTGGATTGGAATAAATACGGCGTAGTTGATGGCGTCGCGCGTGATCCGCGTTGTGAAAACTGCATGGTGCATTGCGGCTATGACCCGAGTGGCGCACTCAGTCCGAAACTTTCTGATTCATGGAAAAACATGAAATATAATTTCGGCGCGAAACCAAAACCATATTTCGCCGGGCTGAAAGTCAATGCTTTCAATGGCACTTCCATTGGCAAAGGTCATCTGGCCGAAGCAAAAGCTGCGATTAATTCTCCTCGCGCTGCGATGAATGGCGCGCAATCGGTCTTCTCTCGCAAAGAAGAGAATCATTCGCACGAAGCTTCTGGAAGTTGCGGCAGTGGCGACACCACTCAACGTGACGAGTTGCTGGCGAAGATCAACCGATCTGATAAATAATTCTGCGCTTCTTTTCCCCTTTCAAAAAAATCCTATGAGCAAAACACTTTTTCTAAGTCCGCCAAGTTTCGATGGTTTTGACGGCGGCGCTGGAGCGCGTTATCAGGCCAAGCGCGAGATTCGTTCGTTCTGGTATCCGACCTGGTTGGCGCAACCGGCCGCGCTCGTGCCGAACAGCAAATTGATGGATTGCCCTCCGCACGACATCGACGTCAAAACCTGTCTCGCGGAGGCGAAAGATTTCGACCACGTCATCATCAACACTTCGACTCCGTCCCTGAAGAACGATTGCAAAGTTGCCGAAGCAATCAAATCACAGAAGCCAAGCACCACGATTGGTTTTGTTGGCGCACACGCCGCCGTGATGCCGACCGAGACTTTGAAAGCGTCGCAGTCCATCGACTGGGTTGGTCGCAAAGAATTTGATTTTACCTGCAAAGAAGTCGCCGAAGGAAAACCACTCGCCGAGGTGGACGGACTTTCCTACCGCAAAGAGGGAAAAATCGTTCACAACAAAGAGCGCGCATTGATTCACGACATGGATGTTTTGCCCTGGGTGAGTGACGTTTATAAACGCGATCTCATCATCGAAAAATATTCCATCGGATATTTGAAAGATCCGTATCTCTCGCTCTACACCGGTCGCGGTTGTCCCGCCCAATGTAGCTTTTGTCTCTGGCCGCAGACGATTGGTGGACACAAATATCGCGTTCGCTCACCGGAAAATGTCGCGGCAGAAATGGCGCATGCCAAAAAATTATTTCCGCAAGTTGAAGAGTTTTTCTTCGACGACGATACGTTCACCGCGAATCTTCCTCGCGCTCGTGAAATCGCGCAGAAATTGAAACCGCTCGGACTCACCTGGAGTTGCAACAGTCGGGCGAACGTGAATTACGAAACCATCAAGTTGATGAAAGATTGCGGCTTGCGCTTGTTCCTCGTCGGTTATGAATCGGGAAATCAGGACATTCTCAATCGCATCAAAAAGGGAATCAATATCGAGGAAGCCAAGCAATTCACGAAGGCGTGCAAAGAACTTGGTGTGATTATTCACGGCACTTTTATTTTGGGCTTGCCGGTTGAGACGAAAGAAACCATCGAGCAAACGGTGCGTTACGCGATGGATCTCGACGTATTCAGCATTCAGGTTTCTCTCGCCGCACCTTATCCCGGCACTGAGCTTTACGAAATGGCGCGCCAAAATGGTTGGTTCGCCAAGAAAGATAAAAGCGACATCGTGCACGATGACGGCTTTCAGCAAAGCGCGCTCGAATATCCCGGCCTGAGCAAAGAAGAAATTTTCGAATCGGTCGAAAAATTTTATCGCCGTTATTATCTGCGTCCGAAACCGATTTTGCGCATTGTGAAAACGATGCTAGAAGATAAAGACGTTTGCGTTCGCCGTTTGCGCGAAGGCTACGAATTTTTCAAATCGATGGCGCAACGCCGAACCGATTTGGCCTCGGCGAAAGCTGCGGCGTAACAAATCGGCAGTCCTAAACTTCAGTCATCGGCGCTCGGCATTTTGCTGTGCGCCGATTTGCTTTTCCAAGTCAACCCGTGTTGACGTCATCGCTGCTTTTATGCTGAACTGCAAACATTCAAATTTACGCATGAAAGTTATTTCCCAATTCACCATTGCAATCGCTGCCGCATTCACACACACGGCATTGGCAATTGAAATTTCCATTGTGGATCGTCCCGATGCCTCGGGAAAATTGGATTATTACATCGGCAATCGCGCCCCATTGACGCCCAGTCCGGTTGCAAAACTTCCCGTCGGCGCGGTTCGTCCGAATGGCTGGTTGAAAAAACAACTGCAACTTCAGGCGGACGGTTTTCACGGGCATCTCACCGAGATCAGTAAATTTTTGCAGAAAGAAAATAATGCCTGGCTCAGCAAAGAGGGCGAAGGCAAACGTGGTTGGGAAGAACCGCCGTATTGGCTGAAAGGTTTTCTCATCAATGGATATTTGCTCAACGACAAACGCATGATGGATGAGGCGAAAATCTGGATCGAAGGCGCGCTCGCCAGCCAGAAACCGGACGGTTGGTTCGGTCCCGACAAAGGCCGCACTGGTGTCGCTACTCCGTTAAAAGGCCGCGACGATCTTTGGCCAAACATGATCATGTTGTTTTGCCTGCACTCCTATTACGAACACAGCAACGACCCGCGCGTAATCGAATTGATGAAAAATTATTTTCGTTATCTGGAAAAAGTTCCCGATGACAAATTTCTCATTGGCTATTGGCCATCGATGCGGGGCGGCGATCAACTCTATTCGATCCTATGGCTTTACAATCGCACTGGCGAATCGTGGCTGCTTGATCTCGCAAAAAAAACGCATCGTCACACCGCGCGTTGGGACACAATCGGCGCACCCGGCAAAGAACTTCCGAGCTGGCACAACGTGAACATCGCGCAGGCATTTCGCGAGCCGGCCACATTTTGGATGTTGAGCAAAGATAAAAATGAACTCAACGCGACCGATGCTGACTGGCGGAAAATTCGCGAGCTTTACGGGCAAGTTCCCGGCGGAATGTTTGGCGGCGACGAAAATGCGCGCCCCGGTTTCAACGGCCCGCGCCAGGCGATTGAAACCTGTGGCATCGCAGAGGAAATGCTGTCCGACGAATTGCTCATCGCGATGACTGGCGACACTGCTTGGGCAGACCGTTGCGAAAACGTGACGTTCAATTCGCTTCCTGCTGCGTTCACGGCAGACATGAAAGCGCTCCGTTATCTCACCGCCCCGAACATGCCGCAAAGCGATCACACCGATAAACGTCCCGCGATTGAAAATGGCGGCGCAATGTTCTGCATGGACCCACACGATCATCGGTGCTGTCAGCACAATGCTGGACATGCCTGGCCGTATTTTGCCGAACATCTTTGGTACGCCGCGCCGGAAAATGGATTAGCCGCGTATCTTTACGCGCCGTGCGAAGTCACCGCGAAAGTCGCGGACGGAATTGAAGCGCGAATCACTGAGAAGACGCGTTATCCGTTTGAAGATGAAATTGAATTCAGCATCGCAATTTCGAAACCCGCGAAGTTCCCGATTTATTTGCGCATTCCCGAATGGTGCGACGATGCGAGTGTGAAAGCTGGCGTGAAAAGAGCGCACGCACCCGCTGGGAAAATGGTTCGCGTCGAAACGAATTGGAAAAATGGCGACAAGATTACCCTGAAACTTCCGATGAAAATTGAAGTGCAAAAGTGGACGGACAATCGCGGAACTGTTTCCGTGAATCGCGGACCGCTGACCTATTCGCTTTTCATCAAGGAGATTTACAAACGCAACGGCGGCACCGATGCGTGGCCGGCGTACGATATTTTTCCCGCGTCTCCATGGAATTATGGACTGACCAAACCCGATTCCGATGCTTTCAAAGTCGTTAAAAAAAGTTGGCCGAAAGACGATCAGCCGTTCCGCGCCGACGCCGCGCCGATTCAATTAAAAACCAAAGCGCGCCGCATTCCGAACTGGTCGCTCGACGCGCATGGAGCCGTCAATGAAGTCGTTCAACAACCGGTAAAATCGAGCCAGCCGGACGAAACCGTCACGTTGATTCCGATGGGAGCCGCGCGACTGCGCATCACAGCCTTTCCCGTGATTTCAAAGGATGGCAGCGAATGGCCCGCGCAATTGGAAGCGAAGAAATAATTCGGATGAAATCGTTGACCGAACATTTATGGTTTGAAATTCCAGGGCGGCGTGGTTTTAAAAATATCACTGCCACCATCGAGGAACTCGTCCGAAAAAGTGGCATGCAGGAAGGACTTTGCCTTGTGAACGCGATGCACATCACCGCATCTGTTTTCATCAACGACAATGAATCTGGCTTGCATCATGATTACGAAACCTGGCTGGAAAAACTCGCGCCGCACGAGCCGGTTTCTGGTTACCGCCACAATCGCACAGGCGAAGACAACGCCGACGCGCATCTCAAACGACAGATCATGGGACGCGAAGTTGTGGTTGCGATCACGAAAGGCAAACTCGATTTCGGTCCGTGGGAACAGATTTTCTACGGCGAATTCGACGGCAACCGGAAGAAGCGGGTGCTGGTGAAAATCATCGGCGAATAAAGAATTCTTTGCGTCTCGCGTCGTGGGAATCAGCGCGAAAGAAATGTTGCATGAACGCGGTTTTGCCGGAAACTAACTCGCCACAAAATGAGCATCAGCGCAGAGCCAAAATCCATTGCAACCACATCGCCGGATATCGACTTTTCTCGTCCGGTCGTGAAGCCGAAGAAAAGCGCGTTTAAACTTTTTGGTGAAGTGCTCAACCACGGCGGGCCGGGTTATCTCCAATTTGCCATCACGAATCTTTGCAATGCGAAATGTGATTTCTGCGGATTCGCCGTGGATAAATTTGATCCGAAACAACGTCGCAGCGTGACGTTGAAGGAAGCCAAAGACGTCATCGACATCGCGGTCAAAAATCATATTGGGTATTTGCTTTTCGTTGGGGGCGAACCACTGATTCACAAAGATCTTCGCGCGATGACTCGTTACGCGGCAGAGTCAGGAATTCATCCGATGATCTGCACCAACGGCTCGCTGTGGACGGAGCAAAACATGCGCGATTTGGCGAGCGATGGGATGAGCAGCGTCATCATGTCGATTGATTCACATGACATTGCAAAGCATGAAAAAAATCGCGGCCTGCCCGATGTTTGCCGGAAAATAAAACGCGCTAACGAAGTTTTCAAAGAACTCGGAATTCAAACCACGGCGAGCGTCACGGCGAGCAAACTCATTGATGATTACGAAAAGCTGCCTGACTTCCTGCAAGCCCTCGGTTTCACCAGTTGCACTTTCAGTTATCCGCTGACGTCTCTCGCTTCGAGCTATTTAAGCTTCAGTGATTCATCGCTCGTGAATTACAAAACCGACGAACTGATTCAGGTCTTTGAAAAAATCAAAGAGATGAAGCGCCATAGCGGTTATCCGGTCGTGAACCCGACAGAATCGCTCAGCGAAATGCAGCGCCATTTGAAAAAAGAGCCGGAAAAATTCGGCTGTCTCGGCGGACACAAATATTTTTATCTCGATTGGAATTTAAATCTTTATCGCTGCCACGCGTGGGAATCGCCCATGTGCAACATCTACGAATTCGACGACACGAAACTTATCCGCGACGGCTGCACCAAGTGCATGATCGACTGCTATCGCGATCCGAGTGTGTTGCAATTTGTGGCCATCAGCGCGAGCGATGCCTACAACAATCTGAAAAAGGGCAAAGTGCTGAGTGCCGCGAAGAATATTTTTGATTCGCGCAATCTGACCTCGCTCAAAGCCGTTTGGGACGACCGCAAGTGGATTGGGAAGGTTTAGATTGCAATCATTTCGGGCCATTTTATAGTTGGCGCGTTTTCTATGCGCAAAAAGGTGCAGTGGCCGGCTTGTTCCTCAAGGCCAAATTCCCATCCGTCAGTTCTTGCCGGTTTCACACTCATTGAACTTTTGGTGGTGATTGGAATCATTGGCATTTTGGCGGGACTGCTTTTACCGGCGCTGGCTCGCGCAAAAGAACGCGCACATGCCGCACAATGCATGAGCAATCTCAAACAAATTTCTTTGGGGATGACCATGTATGCGGATGAAAGCGGATACTTCCCACCTGGCCACCAGGCAGGCATCACCCAATGGGATTTATGCGTTGGCACTTATGTCGGAGGGAAATCGGACCCCTTAACCCTCGAAGCTCGCGGAAAAGTTTTTGCCTGCGCTTCCGCAAAGGCCAGCACCAACACCATGGTTTTGAATTATTCGGCCAACCCAAATGTCTGCAAAGAAATTGCGAATGGCGCTGGCGTGGTTCGGCCAAACAGTTTGATCCGTCCTATTGAAATCCTTATTGCGGCTGACGCGATTCAATACAGCACGCCCGGAGATTCTCACGCAATTTTTTGGGGCGTCAACGGCAGCAGCGGGTCGCCGATTTATAACAACGACGGTGCTTTTGCGAATGCGAATGTCGCCATTCCGTTGGGTCAGGATCAGGACGGCATATTTGCAACGACCGATCCGTTTGGATCCAATTTTCGTTACCGACACAGTCTCGGAATCAATGCGATGTTCGGCGATGGACATGTCAACCGAATCGGTAAAGGAAAAGTGCTCGACCGAAATCTATATACGAACTACTGAGCTGCGCGCGAATCGTCCGAAATGAAACCGTTTCACCGCCAACATTTGAAATCGTGAACGGCTCCGCACCAACCATTGTAGGCGAGACTGGCAGTCTACTTTTGTCAGACGTGCCAGATGTTTCGTCATCAGGCAAAAAATCCATCTCCCGCCCCCGAGTCAACGGCAGATTCTTGACGGTCAACGGCAAACGTTTTTGGATCAAAGGAGTTACTTACGGAAGTTTTCGCGCGAACGACGATGGAGAACCTTTTCCTTCGCGACATCAAGTGATTGATGATTTTTTGCGGATGGCAGACACCGGTATCAACACCGTTCGCCTTTATTCGCCGCCACCTGACTGGCTTGCCGATGCGGCAGAAAAAGCAGGTCTTTTTTTATTTCCTGACATTTGTTGGGGGCCTCGCCGCTGCGATGATTTCGATAATCCCGAGCGCCTGGCCTTCCTTTTCAAATGGACGCGGAAACACAGCCGTCGGCTGGCCGATCATCCGGCGATGCTGTTGTTTTCCATTGGAAATGAAATTCCGCCGCTGGTTGTCCGTTGGTATGGAAGCGCGCAGATTGAAAAATTTTTGAAAGGACTTAATGACATCGTCAAGGAAGAAGCTCCGCATGCGCTGACAACGTTTGTGAGCCATCCTCCGACAGAATATCTCACGCTGCCGTTTCTCGATCTCATCTCTTACAATGTTTATCTCGAACGCGAACCGGAATTGCGCGGCTACCTTTCCCGACTGCAAACACTCGCTCACGAAAAACCGTTACTGCTTGCCGAGGTAGGTCTTAACGCGCGCGAACATGGCGAAGAAGCGCAGGCGAAATTTCTCGACTGGCAAATCCGCGCTGCGTTTGAAAAAGGACTTTGCGGCGTCACTGTTTATAGCTGGACAGATGAGTGGGCAATCTTCGGTTCTGAAATTGACGGCTGGGCATTCGGCCTGACTGATGCACAACGGCGCGCAAAAAAATCGCTTAATACAGTCAAAGAAATTTTTCGCGGCGATCTTTATAAAACCAGACGTAAACCGTGGCCGCTCGTCTCGGTAATTGTCTGCTGCTACAACGCCGCAACTACTTTGGACGAATGTCTCGGTTCGCTCGCGCAACTCAGTTATCCAAACTACGAAGTCATTGTCATCGATGATGGCTCCACCGATAAAACTCATCTGGTTGCCGAGAACCACAACGTCCGTCTCATTCGCGTTCCAAACGGTGGATTGAGCAAAGCCCGCAATCTGGGAATCGAGACCGCAACAGGTGAAATCGTTGCCTTCATCGACAGTGATGCCTACGCCGATCAGGATTGGCTTTACTACATTGTCAATTCATTGGAGGAACACGACGCCGCAGCGGTCGGGGGACCGAATCTCTCTCCGCCGCAAGATGGATTCATCGCGCAATGCATTGATCAATCGCCCGGAAATCCTACGTGCGTCCTGGTGGACAACGAACATGCCGAACACGTTCCCGGCTGCAACATGGCATTCCGCAAAGAAGCATTTGAAATCGTTGGGAAATTCGATGCAGAACATCGCGCCGCCGGAGATGACGTTGATATGTGCTGGCGATTACTCGTGGCGGAGAAAAAAATTGTTTATCACCCCAGCGCAGTTGTCTGGCATCACCGGCGACCTTCCGTCAAAGGTTACCTGCAACAACAACGTGGCTATGGATTTGCTGAAGCACACTTGCAGCGTCGCTATCCCGGTCGTTTCAATTTTTTTGGTTATCCAGTTTGGGAAGGCGGTGTTTACGACAGCGTTCACTCTCATTTGCGCCAGCAAGGACTTCCTTTTGTATTCCGACCGCGCATCTATCGAGGCTATTTTTGCGGAGCGCAATTCCAGACCTTGTATCAACCCTTTCTTACCTGGTGGTTTCAAATTTTTTCAACAGCGGAATGGCTTGTCCTTATTTCGTGTTCACTCGCATCGAGTCTTCTCGCATCACTGACTGGTCCGAAATGGCTCGCCGTCCTCATGCTTGCTGTAGGAACCGTGATGACGCTTTTTTCAATCGCAACAGCATCACTCGCAGGAATTCGCGCTGCACAAAATAAGCGCTGGCGCGGCGGAAAATTATGGCTCGGTTCCATCGTCATTTCATCACTGCATTTGTTGCAACCATTGGCTCGAACCGTCGGTCGCATCCGCGGGCGATGGAAAACCCGGAAGTCGCCTTATTCATTTTTGGAAACTGACGTTCTTTTTGGCGATCTCGGAAAACGCGACGTCTGGATAAAAAATTTGTTGAAGCACATGAAATCGTGCGGCTGGCAAGCACAACCCTCCAGCGAATGGGACAGTGCCGACATTGAAGTTCTCGGTCCCGGCCCGTACCAACTCAAAATTTGTTCCGTCTATGAAGAAGACCTGGAACGCGCCCGACATTTCATTCGTTATCGAATCGATGTAAAGATGAAGCCGCACGCACCATTCGTCGTCGGTAGTTTGATGGCATTACTCATCGGACTGACGCAAATGTTGCAACTCGCGCCGTTGGCGATTCCAATCATTGTCATTCTGCATCATTACGTTCGCGCGCGAAAAAACATGACGATGGCGATTTCACAAATGGCAATCGAATGCGGCTGGCCGATTGGAATGCCGACAGCGAAAAAGTATTATTGATGTTGCGACGTCTTTTTTCATATTGGCACGATGCGAAAAACGAAACGTTCGCAGGCGCGGCGATTCTGCTGGTGTCCGCGCTGGTGGAACTCCTGCAACCGTGGCCGATCAAATGGCTGGTCGATTATGTTTTTGGTTCGCAGTCGCCGCCGACTTGGTTGAAAAGAATTCTTCCCTCACTTGCATCCCACGATGCGTCGAGTGGAATCACTACGGTTTGCTTTTCCATTTTAGCGCTGGCGCTTCTCCTTCGTTTCATTTCCATGTTCGGACATTTTTTTCTGATGCGCGCCGGCACGCGGTTGGTTCAGGAACTTCGATGTCACGCCAGCGCACAAGTGCACCGCCTTTCCCTCGCGTATCACGACAAAACGAAAGTCGGTGAATCGCTTTATCGCATCGCTTACGACGCGCAAGCCGCGCAAACACTTCTCAACGGCGCGATTGTTCCCATCGCGACCAGTTGCCTGATTCTGATCGGCGCAGTCGTAATCATGGTGAAAATAAATCCGTTGCTCACGCTCGTCACTTTGGCCGCCGCGCCTGTGTTTTGGATTATCATCCGCGCATTCAGCCGAAAACTCGACCGGCAATCGCGACAATATCACGAGAACGAAAGCGCTCTCGTTACGACGATTCAGGAATCGCTTTCTTCAATTCGCGCTATTCAAGCGTTCACTTTGGAAACACTCACCGGCAAACGTTTTCGTCAGCAAACCGAACAAAGTCTCGCGGCGAACGACCGCATGACGCGCACTCAATTAATTTATTCCGCTTGCGCCGGACTCGCGGTTTCGTTGGGAACTGCTGCCGTGGTTTACGTCGCGGGTCATCAAGTGATGAACGGCAAAATGTTGGTTGGTGATATTCTGGTTTTTCTCGCGTATCTCGGAATGCTTTATCAGCCGATGAGCACGTTTAGCCAGAGTGCCAGCGTGATTCAATCGGCCAATGCGCAACTGAAACGCATTTTTGAAATCCTCGATTCCGTTCCTGAAATCAAAGATCGGCCGAACGCGAAACCGCTCGCGACCGTGCGCGGGCAAATCGAATTTCGCGATGTCTCATTCCGCTACGAACCGACGCGCCAGGTTTTGCACAACGTTAATTTAAAAGTGGAACCGGGAAAAGTTGTCGCGATTGTAGGGCGCACCGGCGCTGGAAAAACTTCCATGGCGAGTTTGCTTTTGCGTTTTTACGATCCTGTCGGCGGCGCGATTTTTCTCGATGAACATGACCTGCGCGATCTGCCCATCGAGTGGTTGCGTCAACAAATCGGAATTGTTTTGCAAGATCCCATTTTATTTTCCGCAACGATCGCCGAAAATATTGGCTTTGGTCTTCCCGGCGCATCAATGGAGCAAATCCGCGCCGCCGCTCGACAGGCGCAGGCGGAAGAATTCATTTCAGCATTGCCGAATGGTTACGAAACATTGCTCGGCGAACGAGGTGTCAACCTTTCCGGCGGACAACGGCAACGAATTTCCATAGCGCGTGCTTTTTTGAAGAATGCACCGATTCTGATTCTTGATGAGCCGACGTCATCGCTCGACACCGAGACAGAACAAGCACTGCTCACTGCGCTGAGCAAACTCATGCAAGGCCGAACAACATTCATTATCGCACATCGCCTTTCTACTGTGCGTCACGCCGATTTTATCGTGGTACTCGAAAATGGAGCGATCATCGAACGCGGCAGCCATGACGAATTGCTGCAACAGGATTCCACCTACACAAAACTTTATCGCGCACAATGGGGGGACACGAAGACAAGCCCGCTTTCTTCCGTCGCGTGATTCACACAGTGCAGCTTTTTTATGAAATCTTTCGAAAATAGAATCTCAATTTTTCTCGCCCCATTCATTTTGTTCTTTTCACTTTCTGCGAATGCCGAGGTTTTGACAGCAAGCCATTTGATCGGAGATCTCAATCCTGGGAGCGACGGCTCATTTCCAAGTAATTTTGTTACATTCTCCAGTGCGCTTTATTTCAGCGCGACCACTGCGGCTCAAGGACGCGAACTCTGGAAATTTGACGGCACTTCAATTCTTCTCACGAGCAACATCAACGACACAGTTACCGACGTTGGTGGCGGATTATTTGTGGGTAACAGTTCCAGCCCGCTTGGCTTCGCTGAATTTCGCAATCGGATTTATTTTTCTGCTTACGAACCGCGCCGCGGCGATGAACTCTGGTCTTATGACGGGACGAACGCATTTCGCGCCGCCGACATCAATGCCGATGCTGATGATACTATTAAGTCCAATCCAAGAAATTCCTTCCCCACCGAACTTACGGTTTTCAACGATCAGCTTTATTTCAGTGCGGACAACGGCGGCAACAAAACTGACTATGAACTCTGGCGTTACGACGGCACCAACGCCTCCATCGTCACCAATCTCAATGGCAGCAACAACGGCAGTTCCTTCCCATCGGGTCTCACCGTTTTTCAGAATGCGCTCTATTTTATGGCTGACGATGGTAATCACGGTTACGAACTTTGGAAATACACCGGAGCCCAAATGACATTGCTCGACATCAATCCCGGCGGCGGCAACAGCAGCTCCTATCCGAAAAACTTCACACCATTGAACGGCAAACTTTATTTTCAGGCTTACCATCCGACCTACGGTTTTGAGCTGTGGCAAACCGATGGCACAAACGTCGCACTTGCCGCAGATATTCTTTCCGGCACAAGCAGTTCCACTCCGGAGTTTCTCACTCCTTTTCAACAGGCGATTTATTTTCGCGCATCCGATTCTTTGCACGGTTCGGAGCTATGGAAATTCAATGGAACCAACGCAACTCTTGTTGCCGATATCAACCCCACCGGAGATTCCTTTCCCAAAAATTTGACGGTGTTCAACAACCAACTTTTTTTCGCTGCGACGGATGGTGCGAACGGCTGGGAACTTTGGAAATACGATGGAACAAATGCCACATTGGTGACGAACCTCAACCCCACAAGCGATTCCTTTCCCGAACACCTCACGGTTTGCGACGGCGCGCTTTACTTTTCTGCCACCACGCCCGGCACCGGCTACGAACTCTGGCGTTACAACGGCAGGACTGTCAGCCTTGTCGCCGACCTCAATCCCAGTGCCGGCAGTTCCTTTCCTCTGAATCTCAAAGCGCACAACAACCAGCTTTTTTTCAGCGCGGCCCAAAATGGCGCGTCAGACTACGAGCTTTGGAATTTAACTACCGCACCTCTTCACATTCGATCTCTTCAAGCATTACCCGGAGGAGCACAAGTTTTTTGGGACACTCTCGGTGGTACAACGAATGTCATCCAGGCCAGCGGCAATGTGGAGGGACCCTACACAAACGTCAGCAGTCCAATCGCGATAAGTGGTGTGACGATTACGACAACCAACTTTACTGAACCGGGAGCAACGGATGGAGAAAAGCGTTTTTATCGAGTCGTTCAGCAGTGAAATAAATCTAGTTTTCAGACTCGCAGCGAACCACGAAATCCCCTGCTACCAAAATAAGACTCGGCACCATTGTGATACACGAAGACACGGTTGTAGCGGCGATCACAAAAAAGGGCACCGCCAAGTTTTCTGACATCAGCAGGTGTTTTCACCCAACTCGACGTCTTCTTATCAAACTCTCCAAATTTCTGTAGCTCTCGATATTCTTCTTCCGTCAAAAGCTCAATACCCATCGCCGCTGCCACATCCATCGCGCTGTTTTTCGGTTTATGTTCTTTTCTGGAATCCAGTGCTTCACGGTCGTAACAAAGATTTCTGCGTCCGACAGGAGATTCCGCTGAACAATCAAAAAAAATAAATTCACCTGTCTTTTTGTCGTGACCAACAACATCCGGTTCACCGCCGGTTTTTTCCATTTCACCGAGCGACCACAATTTTTCCGTCTGGGCTTCCAGCTTCGCTTTTACTTTCGCCCATTCCAGACCTCTGTGGCGGTTCATGTTTTTCTCAAAACGCGCCTTCAATCCTTCGAACAATTCTTCACGTTGTTCTGGTGACAACTTCTTTTTTGCTTCAATCCCTTTCATTCAGATTTCCTTTTGTTGGGGCGAACGTCGGGCGCGAATCATGAGCCAAATCTTTCTCGCGATGAACAGAACGACCTGACTCAGGATTGCCGTTCCAACTCCAAACAGTTGAATCGCACCGAGCCAGATCGCAACGCCAATGATGGCGAAAACCAATCCGGAGAACATCCAATATCCCGAGAAAATAATCACAGGAACGAAGACAAACCGCACCGTGCCGGCATACTGTTGAACTTCCGCCGGATCACCATAGATGTAGCCAAGCATCGGAATGCTCAGCACAAGGTGAACGCAGCGAAGAATCCTTCGTTTGGTGGCGTTGCTAATCATTGAGTCCCTTTCCTTTGAGAATTTGCGGCGCACATTTTGCAATCCTCGCCTCACGGGTTGTGGATTGTTTGGGCGCAGAAAAATAAAGAAGATATCCTCGTTGCCGTCCCGGCGTCAGCGCATTGAAAGCCGTTTTCAACGCCGGCATTTTATCCAACTTATTTTTAAGCTCTTCAGGCATTTTGAACTCTGAAGTCTTTTTATACGTCACTTCCAATCCCGCTTTTTCCGCCGCAATGGCTTCATGGATATAAGCCTTCACGACTGATTCCAGCCTATCTATTTCGCGAGCGTTGGTGAACCGGACCTGGCGCGCGGCCTGCACGTTCTCCGTTTGCTGGATGAGAACACCCTTGGCATCTTTCAACAAAGCCCCTTTGCAAAACAGCAGCGCACAATATTCTTTGAAACCTTGTATGATGACCACGTTGCTGCCCTGGAACGTGTAACACGGTTTACCCCACTTCAATTCTTCCGTCAGACCGCAGTCGAGGCAGATGCTTCTCAACTTCTTCGATTCTTCCTGCCACGTTTTGGCTTTGCTTAAATATTTATCAACCTCGGGATTCATGCTCTTCATTTCCCGATACTCTGAAATAACAATGCGGCGTTGTAAATCTCTCACGCATCATTTGAATTGTGAACCGACCGCGCGAAATGGGAGTTGCGCTAACCCGAGAGCGGGGGCGGGTGGCCGCGTGCTAACGCTTGGCTCCAGCGATTTGTTAGGCCACGTCATACTCCAATGATCCTCCAAGCGGTCCCATCCACCAAACCTGTGATGAAAGTGGCATTGCCCCACCTCCCAACGCCTCGCGAAAATACCGTGCGCCGAAAACAATCAATGCGATCGCAACGCACAGGGTAAGGACTCCGCCGAGCCAAACTGGCCACCGCCGACTGCGGTTTCGGTAAATCTCGACACCAATGCCCGCAACGCCGATGCTTGCAAGTGGAACTCCGCAGTTAAGCAGGCGGCAAAGAGGGTCAGTCACGATTTCGCCACCCATGAGCGGGAACGCATGTGGCTGGCTCTGCTCAATGAAAAGCCGGTTCATACAATATCCATACCACGTCGCCGCTGCAACAAACGCCAGCACAAGCATCCAACTCACGACTCGCAACATGATGATTTGCGAATGGCGCATAGTCGATCGGCTAGAAAGTGAAATTCGTCCAGGGAGCCGTCACCGTGTTGCTCGGCGCGTTGCCGGTGATGGCCGTGATCGTCGCGGCGGGCACGTTCACGAAGTTCACGGCGCCGCCCGTGCCGTTCCCCTTGGCGGTGTTGCGCGTCACGATGTTGCCGGAATTCGAGTCGAGGCTGATGCCCACGCCGCTCCCGGTCGTGCCGTTCCCAACGACGTTGTTTTCGTCTATGCGGTTGCCCGACGAGGTCGCATGAATCCCGTTGAGCGTGTTCGCCGTGCAACTGTTCTGGAGGATTTCGCAGTTGGCGTTGACCAGGATGCCGTCGCCCTGGTTGCTGTAGGCCATGCAGCCGCTGACGATCGTGCCGGCGTAGACGACGAAGCCGCTCAGCGTATTCCCCCGCGACGTGCAGCGCGTGACCACGCTGCCGCTATCGGACTCGATCCCATTGCCGGTATTGTTATACGCGGCGCACTCCGACAGGCTCGAGTTCTGACCAAGGTTGAAGCCGGTGCCGGCATTGCTGGCGATGCCGGTGCCGCTATTGCCCACGGCGATGCAGCGCTTCAGCACACTGGCATGGCCGAGCGAGAATCCCGCTTTCGTGTTGCTGGTCGCCGAGCAGCCGTCGAGCGATATGCCGTTCCCGGTTGCGTCGAATCCGTTCGCGCCATTTCCGTTCGCACTGCAATTAAGGACCACACAGGAGGCGCCAAGATTAAAGCCGTCCGCGCCATTGCCGGCTGCCACACAGTTGAGCAACGTGCCGTTCGCTCCGACGATAAAGCCATGGGTTCCACCCCCGGTGCCACCGGTGACCACGCAATCACGCACCGTGCTGTTCGTGCCCACGCTGATCCCTGTGCCCGGCTGTGCCGTCACCCGCACCTCCTGCACGACCGCACCTGCGCCGGTCAAAAAACCGACGCTGGTTCCGGCGATAGTCCCATTAATCGCAAGTTTTTCGAGCCGCACCTGCGTGACATTGCCCAGGTTCACCACGCTCGATCCCGTCCAGCCCGCGAACCCGCCGTCGCGGACCGTCACGTTGGTCAACGCGCTGGCCGAAGTGATCGCGCTGGCCGTCGCGGAAGCGCCGATCAACGAGAAGCCGTTAAGGTCGAGGGTGACGTTGCTCGCGATGATCACGATGCCCGTCGCGCCGCTCAGGTTCCCGGTGAGGTAATAGGAGCCGCTCGCACTGATCGTAAACGGCAGCGCCGAAATCGGCGTCCGTTTTTCCACCTTCGTGTCGATCAGGTCGAGCTTGGTGCTGAGCTGATCGAGCGTGAACATGGTGGGTCCGGGAGGTCCCGGCGGAGTGAGCAGCCCTTGTCCGAATGAGCTTGGCCCGACCAGAATGGCGGCGAGCAAGGTGACCGACTTGAGCAGCGCGAGTTTTTGGGTGGAAATGTTCATACGTTGATAGGTTTCAGACCGAGCGTATTGCGATTACCGCCCCGAAAGCGACAACTATTTCGCCAAGGCCCGCCGATGGTGGTTGCGACGAAACACAAACGCCCCGACGCATGTCGGATGAAGATGCGATAGACCCCGGTCACCGCGAGAATGATGATAGCTCGCCCGATGTCCATACGTGTAAAGGCCTAACGGAAAGAGCTGAGCCACAGCGGGAGGAACCGGCGGCGCGAAAGGGGTGCTGCGCTAAACTTGGGCTGCGAATCGTCATAACAAAACCTTGTGCTACTCAGCGCGCCTGGAAAGCCCTCTACAGAGTAGCCAAACGCCTAAAAAGAAAAACAACGTAGTCGGATGAAACACAAACTTCAGGAAACCTACAAGACTTCGGTAGGGAGGATACCATGACAGAATGAGGCCAATCACAACCAGCGAACCGCAAACAACGCAAAGAAAACCTCCGATGAGAACGTAGATCAACTTTTTCTTTGTTCGGTTCGCGTTCATGCCACCTAACGACCCAAGCTCAGCGACGCAGCATCCGCGAAGCGGTGCAGTTGATTTGTTGTTCTGACTGCGCACGGGACGCAACGATGGCAACTGTATATTGTCGCGAGGTTTCGGACTTTTTGACAAAGGTTTAAGAAATCTGGCGAAATTCGCGCTGCGTTTTAGATCCTTTTAATTCCTTGTTCAATTGGTTTTAAAGTCCCCCAAAAACGACATTTAAACTGCCGGTTTAGCCACGGATTTTGACGTTGTTCAGATCGATAACAACCGCAGTCTTTGTCGATGCAGACTCCGCCGTCATCGCGAGGATCAAGGAAGACGCACTTTTCGCAGATCAGTTTGACTTCGTCGGGGTTCCATTTCTCGGGTTCGACTGCTGGCGTTTTGAGCGCGGGATGGTCGGGGTTGATGGACCGCAATGTTGCCTCGGTTTCCCAATAATATTGACCGTCGAAACGACCGCCTTCGCGGACAATCTTATCGGCCAGATCGGCGATGCCATATTTAACAGCGGCACGGGCGACGGCGTCGGTTGTGAAGCGGATGAATTTCATGCAGCAATTCACATCTCGCCGCCGTCCACCACGTAGCTCCATGCCATCGGTGCGCCGGGTGTTTCCGGAGTGGATGCGCAATCGGCTTCGTAGTAGTTGGTCGTCTCGCCTTCCACGACGGCTTTGGCCTGATAAATCTGTTTGATGGCCCAATCGCCTTTGGGTGTTCCTGGCGAGTCGTCGGGGCCGTCGTTGTCGCGACGTTCGTCAAAGAATGTAACGGTCGGCGGATCGAGGCGGATGGCATCAGCCCACTTGCCGGATAGGGGCGATTTTTGGATGAAGATGGCGGTCGGTTTGCAGCTTTGAAACCGGGCGATGGCATCGATGCAAGTGACGCTTTGCAATGTGTTCTGACGATAGTTCCATGTCTTGATGGCGTATGAACCGGTCGATGCGCCGCCGCCTTGCCGTGGCCATCGGATAATGATCTCGGCCCAGATGGTGCGATAGAGTGTGCCAGCGTCGAGAACAAGCGTGGAGTTTTCCGCGTCGCCGCCACAGGTCTGATATTGCCGAGGCGGAGAATTAAAACTGGCGTTGGCACCGGGCAACCACATGTTATTGGCATTGTCGATCATCCATTGCGTGGCGGTGCCGTACTCGCCGGGGCTAAATTTTCCAATGCCGACATTTTGAAACGCGTACCGCCCTGAACCGGGCGAGCATTCCACGAAATCCTGGTTGGAATGAAGAGAGTCAAAAAAGGGTTGATAACCGGCCGGTTTCATCACGCCATGAATTTCCGGAGTGGCACCGTCGTTGCCGACAACCCACGAATAAAACGGACCGTAGCTCGGGCCGTATTGTGGAACGTAATGCGCGGCGGGCAATGAACTGAAAAGCGGGACGCTTTTGCGCCACCGCGATTTTCCATCGTCGCCCATGTCCGCAGCGGCCAGCGCTTCCAGCTCATCACCGTCGGTATTCACATCGGCAGGGGTATATAAGCCGGTCAATTTCACCTCGACGGCGATGTTTTCAAAACCGTCGTCTGTAAAATCGTGTCCGTTCTCATCCACTTGATGGTCGGCGATCGCAAGGTCGCGTTCGACGTGCAATGTGTCGTTGGTCAACGAAACAATGGGCGTGTAGCTGTAACCGGATGCCAGCGCCGCGCCTTCCGTATTTATTTGGTCAATAATGTCTGAAACGGTTCCGTTGTTGAAATACGGCGCGGCGAGAAATGTGCTAACAAAACTGATAAAGCCGTCCACCGCATTTGTTAGAGCAAGTTGCCGCAATGTTTCCGGCATGGCGGTCACTTCATAATCAATCACGTCGGGCGATCCGTCGTCAGCGCGTTCCAGGTATTGGATGAAATGATAAGACTCAGTGTCAGTGATGGTCTCGATATTAGTATATCGGTTCCTTGAAACCGTCCGCACGCGAGTTCCTGTGGCCGTTCGCTTCGTGACGTAATATCCATCGCCGACGCCGCCGGGGAAAGAATGCCAGAGCCGCCGCGTGACGGACATGCTGTAAGTCACCGTGGCTGTCGTGACTAAATATTTTTGTTGCGACGGCGCTTCTGAATCAATGAATCCGTACCGGCCGAACCACTCCTTTTTGATGAACGCGTTTTTGAAGGAAACGGAAAGGTCGCACAACGCATAACTCAACCATGTCCTCGGCTCGGCCAGCGCGTAGGTGTTCGCGAGGATCGGCGGAGTGAACGGGCCGCAAGTGTTCGC